>Ga0247837_1001449_pt1 | contig 48860 bp, 29 predicted proteins | sample LaCtaG_2_FD_187115 | JGI IMG/M metagenome (GOLD analysis project Ga0247837, IMG submission 187115) | Freshwater microbial communities from meromictic Lake La Cruz, Castile-La Mancha, Spain - LaCruzMarch2015_14.5m | ecosystem: Environmental > Aquatic > Freshwater > Lake | place: Spain: Castile-La...
TTCGGCTTGGAGGAACCCTGCGACTGTGGTGATTAGTGGACTCACTACTGATATTGCCAGTGGGAATTTGGTCACTGTGCTGCTGAGCAGCGTTAAAAACCCAGCAGATAAGGCTTCCGCTCCTGTCTCTGTCCTCACTCGAGAGGTTGTCACAGGCACAGACCAACCAGACGAGTACCAAACCAAGGACTACATGGTCTACCCGGAAGCTGTAATGGCCAATAGTCTGCTAGCCGGCACCGGATCCGCCAACTTCCCGACTTGTAGCGACACTACAGTCTACACGACAGGAATTAGCTATGCAGTGAGTCTAAGCACTGGCGCTTTTGAAGCTGTTACGCTAGTATTCCCCAGTATTTTCCCTGTGCAGAACTTCCTTTCTGCAGTGACTTTGACTATCAGTCCCACGTATATCATTCCAGAGGCCTCAATGGTCATTTACCTGCCCTCGGCTGTGCAGGCTGCAGGGACTTTGTCCTTCACTGTAGCGGGAGTGCAGAACCCGTCCTATATCCCTGCGACTGGCAATGAGTCCTCAGTAGCGCTCATATTGACCACCTTTTCAGCCTTTACTTCCTCTGTCATTACCCTGGACGGCAGTCCGCCCGCCTGGCAAGCCTCGGCAGCTGCACTCACTGTGCAGACTGAAAACACTGAAAGCGACATCAACTTGCTAACAACCTTGGGGACTACCATACACTTCGGCCGCACTCAGTACTATAAACTAACGGTCAAGTTCGAGTTCAGTCCCGTGCCTGGGAGTGGCTATGTGGCCGTCACCTTCCCAGCCACTTACACAGCATTAAGTTCATATGTGTTTGCCAGTTATGACAGTAGCACTAGTCGCTGTGTGGTCAGTGGACAAATCTGGCAGTGTCCGATCAGCAACTTAGACTTAGATACGGAAGTATACATATGGGGAAGGGCGACTACAGCAGCTACTGCCTCAGGAGCAGGCTTCTCAGTGGTTTCCTATGCGAATGCAGGGATGACACAGGTAATTGGCAAGGACACGAGCACCACAGTGACCTTTACAAGCAGCGATTTGCTCACTATGCCTGAAGACTTCTACGTGCGTATGCAAAGGAACATGAACCACAGACCTGTCTTCGCTGCGGAGTATAGTGCCATATCGATCCTATTTAAGCCCTCTGGGACGCTCGCTAAAGGCACAGATACAGTAGTTGTCACACCCACTCCGGCCTTATTCACCTATACAGCAGGAGCAACTGACAGAGCTATTTGCAAGTTCATCAATCAAAGCGACACCAAGGAGTACTTGGCTTCCCAGTGTGATGTAGCTGCAGGCATATGGACCCTCAAAGCGCCAAGCAACAAGGACCTAGCGGATACCAACACCTGGCAACTCACAATCACGACCACAGGTCTGGAAAGCACTAAGTCAGCCGATGGCATTCAATACCCTGCGACTTCGGTCTTTATCTACTCTCTGAAGGTGCAGGTAGGGTTGGCCGTTTTCGAGGAAAAGGTGTTCAATGCGCAGGGACTGCCGGGTGTGTTTTCACTCGTAGCGGCCTCCAATCACTCAGGCAGTACCAACAACTTCTTCGTACTGACGTTCAAGGGACTGGTCAATCCCTTTATTACGGGCACGAAAACGGGCATTTTGGCGCTGCAGTTCCCTACTGAAGCGGGCTTTGGAGCGGATTTGGGTGCGGGGTTCCATGGGCCGGATATGGGCTGCGGCTCCGATATTGGTACTGCTACCTCCTATGCTTGTCAGGTCACTTCCAACCCCTACGGCTACATGAGTCCCCGAGTAACTCGCCAAATGCTCTCCGGACACCAAGCAATGGACGACTCTGCGTCCAAATCCGTCTACTTCGGAGGCATCACAAACCCTGCCCCAGAAGGCGCTATTCCCTGGGTGGCCCTGCAAGTTTTCGACATAGCGGGTTCTCATAAGTTGGTGTACTACACTAAAGTGAACTACTTGTTCAGTGTGTCTGCAGTGGCCGGTCCGAGTGAGTATACAGGGACTAGTTTCCTGTCTGGACTGAGTTCCAGTGATGTGTCCGCCACGGCAGTGACTAATGCAAGTGGATTCAAGTTGGGAGTGGATGTAGATGTGGGTCATTTCCTCGTATTGGAATTCCCGCACACTATCTCATTCGGAACGACTTCGAGTGCTTGTTCCGCTCCTTCGGTAGCAGGGACAAAGGTACTATTCTGCCCAATCACTGCTGCACTACTGGGCTCTGTTGCCTTTCCATTAAGTGGACTAGTCAACCCAGATTATGTTATAAACAACCCTGTACTGGTGGTGCACTTCTACGTTAACGGAGTCAAGACCAATAGGGGCACCTATAGTAATGGCAATCCACTGCGATATGCGCCTAAAGCCATGACTCTAACCAGCATTGCCCTCAGCAACTCAGGTGAAGCTCTGCAAGGAGTCACCCTCGACTACGTCCTAACCTTCTCCCACTCCATCACCATCCCTGCACATGCAGGCTTCAAACTTGTGTTCCCCGCAGGAATTCAGCTCCTCGAAGCCTGCTTTGCACAGAACTACGACCCTGCTACTGTGGCTATCAACCTGGGACAGTTCCTGTGCACTCTGAGTGGGAGTAGTGAAGTGAGGGTGGATATGCTGAATTCTGCTTATACTGCAGATGGGGCTATGAAGGTAATGGTGCGTGCGCAGGTGCAAAGTACCTATACAGGCCTATTAAAGGTCTCTTTGTACTCCTACATCGATGCACCCACACTAGCCAAGCAAAATGGAGAGGCAATTGACCAAACTGCGATAATTTTGACTGTTTCGAACACTCCGCCTACTGCCATATCGACCCAGTTCCGCATTTTAACCAACCCAGAGACTGTTTTGCGGTCTGCTAACCAAGGAAGTGTCAAACTTTCCATCAATCCCACAGTTTCTCTGGTTGCAAATGCAGGGACAATGGAGGCTAGTCTGAAAGCAGGCCTCATTTCGGTCACAATTACAGCTCCCGGAGCACTCCGATGTCTGTGGATCAATGGAAATACCAACTACCTGGCTAGTGCCTGCAGCTGGACCCCTGATACTTTGGTAATCACAGCGCCGAAATTGAATGCTATTAGCAGCGGAACAGACTGGAAAGTGAAAGCAATGGTGATCATGCAAGCCACGACCTTCGCTTATGCGACTTCCCCCACTCCAGGCTGGCATAAGGCCACTGTCAGTCTCAAAAGTGACGGAACTACAGTTGACGGATACGCAGAAAGCCCGCTTTACTTGGCTCCCATACTAGCCACAGTGTTCACAGCTCTGTCATACAACAACGCAATTTCCTCCCCCACAGGCCTATTCCTCTCCCTGAAGCCTATCACTACTGTGCCTGCTGCTCTTGAGACTTCCGCAGGCTCTAGTGACCTGGTCATTTCCTTCGATTCCTCAATTATGGGGGCCAACCTGGGTAGTTCAGATGTCAGTTTGACTGACGAAACTGGTAACTTCGGAGTGACGGATTGTGCGGATTTCGGGACTTTCGGGGCGAACGTGAAATGTTACCTTCGGCGAGCTTTGAACGGAGTCACATCTGTTTGGGTCCGGAACTACGCTAGTCTCGGCACTACTCTTTCCAAGCTGCTCTTAGCACCTATATACAACCCCATTGATGTAGGCAAAATTGTGCATGTGAGTGTGTTTGTGAGGCAGTGGAATGCTGGCGCTTGGAATCACTTGCACTATGCGAAGTTCGGGTATTTGTACCAAACGGCGGCAGGAGTTACGTCGGTAGCCGGAGGTTTGACTATAGGAGTGAATACAGTGCAGAGTGCAGCAACTACGCTGAGCTTCACACTGCCTAGTCTTGGAACTGCTCCTACAGAGACGAATACAGGACTAATGATGTTCTCTCTGAGTCAAAAACTGCCTGACTTGGCCACGATTACAATGACGACTCATACTCTGAAAATAATGCAGAAACATAGAATGCTGCTAGTGGTGCCTACGGCTGCCATCACCGCTCCAGTGGATTTTGCTGGCTTCACGCCTACGATATACAGCATAAGTCAGACCTGGACTGGCTACCTGTTCTCCAACGAGCACCTGACCCAAGTGTACACCTACTCAGCCAGCATAGTAGCGACAACCCTGGGTACTCCCACCTTTACCCAAGTCTCCACTTTGGCTGTTCCAGGACCCTTCGCCAAAAACTGCAGCAACTCCTTCGCTGTAGTCTTCAAACCGCTCAAAATCACCCCGAAAGGCGGAGAAATACGAGTCACTTTCCCTGCACTTTTCTCCACAAAGGACGCGAATTGCGAAATATTGGGCGGCTTGTGGGGTGCTTGTGCTTGTGACCTTAGCGGCGACGGACTGTATTATAAGATATCTGGGTATGAGGAATATACACCTCCAATACTGGCAATAGCCCTGCGATTTACGCTTAAAACCGTGGCAGTTGTACCCGCTGCCGCGGTTTCCCTGGACATAACTACCTACGGAGTAGCAGGGGACACGACCACTTCGATAGAAACTGTGTCCAGTTCCTTAGGCTCTATAGGGGCTGCGACAGTACCGGACTTGTTGACAGTTTCTGCGCCAACCTGGGTGCAGGCGAGGGCCCGGGCCACTTATGGGCAATACACACAGCCGCTGTTTCGCCTAACTCCCAGAGCAACTTATGCATATAAAGCCTCCATTAAGCTCACTTTGACCGATTCTACCTTCATACCAGCCGCTGCCGGATCTGCTCTTATGTGTATTTTCGGAATTAGCGGGAATTGGATCCCGAGTGAAGGCGGCTGCTCAGCCACAGGCGCTGTTATCACAGCTACAGTCCCAGAACAGGCCTCTTTTAGCTCGGGAACTGCCTTTACGCTGCAAGTTACTGTGAGAGACACTGGCACTTTGGCTAATGACGGGCTGAAACTGCCTACTGAAGCGGCGGCTGCGACTCTACCAGTGCCCAGTGCTTCCTATTGGCTGTTGGATGTGTATGGAACTGATGGAACTACACGAGTAGAGTCCGCGAAAGTGCAAAGTAAGCTGCCAGGACCCGCCTTTACCAGCATAACCGCTCGATTTGGCACTGTTTCCTCGAATTCCAAGACTTATTTCGACCTGAAAATAACACCCTCAGCCGCAATGGCCGCAACAGGGGTCCTTTCCATCGAGTTTCCAACCCACAACGAACTCGACACAGTGTTCCTCCCCAGTCTCGGCACTTCCCAAAGCCAGTTGACTTTCAAGGCAGTGCCTGCCTTCGCTGCGGACTCACAAGTTATACTACTGCCGAGCAGTTCTGCAGGCGCTAGCAACCCTGTCACACTGCAAGTCATGAAATCGGGGGCATTAGTTGCGGCTACTGCGTATAGACTACTGGTAGCGCCTGTGTGGTCCTCAGTCAAGGTAAATGACGGAGTGTGGACCAGTCCTTTGGAAGTGTTTATCCGAGTTCGGACCTTTAGTTCACCCTTACTCGAGCAAACTATCGGCAATGAAAGTTACTTCCGACTTACCAGTGTGACTCCGTTCTCCAGCACTCAACCGACCTCTGGGTCTGCTACAGTCACATTGGGGGCAACTAATACAGGCGCTAGTGGTGCCTTGACCTATACTTTCCCGGCTGGAGCATCGGAAACACTGAATCAAGCCTCAGGCAGCATTGTGCTGGAGTTCGATAGTAACTTTCAAGACCTCTCGACTCTCGTAGCTGGAGCGAACCTGGCGTTCTATTTACTTCCAGGACTAAGGTGGGTGGTGGTGGAAAGTACTGCAGTGGGAGGGTTTGCGCTGAATTCAGGGTCCATTGCAGGCACAGCTCTGCTTGCTCCGCACTATACATTAGTAGCTGGGTACACTGTAACTGCTTACGTGTACTTGCCCGATGGTGTCTTTGCGAAGACTTACACAGCCACTCTTGTCACTCGCACTGCATCTCCCTCGCAAATCACCTCAATTGTCCCTTCTCAAGCCGGAGTATATAACAGAAACACATACGACATGTATACTGTCACGATAACTCCTCAGCTTCAATCCACCACTCTGCAGCGAGTGACTTTCCAGTTCCCCAGCACTTACCAATGGACTGAAGCCACCTGCCAAATGTCCCAAGGACTTTACAGTGCAGGGAGCACTCCAATCGTCTGCGGTAGTGATTGCACCTCTCTGTCTTCCTGCTCTAACACCTTCACTGTGACCAATATTAAGTACGTGAAGGAAGGATCACCCCTCCCAATAGTGCTGGTGTTAGGAGCTAAGAACCCTGCGAGTTCAGGGACTACTGGTGTCTTCACTGTCAACTTATATGCTTCTCTCAGTGGTACTGACATGCTAATCGAGACGATTTCTACTAGTCTGGGAGTGCTCATTTCCTCGCTCGACTACCCACATGACATCCGTCTGCACTGGCCTACACTTGCCACATCTAACCGCTACGCCCGCAGTGGATCCACAGGCGAACTCTGGCTGCGCTTTGTGCCTCAACAAGCAATTCCCACAGGAGGACGCATTGACATCACCCTACCTGCAGGTATGTCCTTCCCAGTAGGCGCCGCGCCCAAGTGCTCTTTAAGCCACGGAGACCTGTACAATGATAACTTCCCGCGGTGGGAAATCAGGACTGAGCCTCGACTTGTAATGCCCTGCTCACTTGTAGAAGGCACTATAAGAGTCTCGATGGTTGCAGCCATTCCGAAGCTGTGGAGCGGAGTAGCCAAGAAGTGCACCTGGATAGTCGTCACCTCCACAGGCTCCAGCAGCACTGATGGAGTGCTCGCCTCGGTACTACCCGGCTTTTACACTCTCACAGTCGCTAGTTTGGATGGAAACGCAAACTCACTGGAAACTGGCTACCCTCAGCTCTATGTGAGTCCTGTCAACATGCCGGCTTCCTTCTCTCTGACCAGTGCTGTGGCTTCCAACGGGGCGGAAACAGTCCTCAAGGTCTCTTTCCAGACCAGTGTTTTGCTGCCGAAAGGCTACTTCACCTTCACTAATGCCCGTCCTCAGAACTACACCACAATCGAACTCACACTGGAAACCTACGAGTCCTTCCATTTCAACCTGGCCAGAGGCTTCGTCTCTGGTAGTTCTGTGCCTTGTGAGCCGCTCAAAGGCTTCGTGCCCCGCGGAAAGCTGCAGTGTCTCTTTGAACCTGGAAACATGAGTCCCACGACTCCCATTCCCGCTAAGATCAAAGTGAGCAATTTCGAAGAAGTAGCGGCCAATACAGACCTGGAAGTGCACTTCCCAGGCCTGTTTGCGCCAGGCTTGCCCGACTGGGGAGTTTACACAATGCCAGATGACTACGATGCCCTGCTTCCTACACCCTACGCAGGCGCCCTAAAGGCACAAATCTGGGTATCTGTCTACTCAACTGACTACAACGGACTGAAAACAGGCCTTTACTTCCCTACCACCGCCACTCTGGACCTAGTAACTCCAAAGCACTTTGGCAATGACAATGGAGACTTAGCAGGCAATACACCAGCACTGAGCAATGTATTCACTGATGGCAGCGGAACTCTCCGCCTTCCAGTCCTCTTATCCGCCGCTATGACGAATTCAGACCTGTTTTACCTCAATTTCCAGGGCAGTTGGTTTAACTTCACAGGCTTGACGCTGTCTGCAGGTCTGAAAAGGCAGAGCGACAACACAGACCTGCTGAGCAACTTCATAGTGCAAGCCTACTCCAATGTGAGTATTGTCACTTTCACTGTGCCGTCCACTCCCCCTGTGTCGCTCCCCAACAATGTGCAGTGCTACCTGGAAATCCGCGACTTCCTGAATCCGCCCTACTTCGATACCTGCAGTAATGGGATAGACTGCTCCATTCTCTACTTCTCCATAGTGGGTAAGGAAGTCTCAGACCGCTTCAGCGTGGGCAGCAGCAACGGCTTCTGGACCGCCTTAGGAATGCAGCCCGGACAAGTAACCGCCTTCTCACTCACAGCCACCAGTCTGAAAGCCAATGCAGTCAACGTGGGCTACACAGTGGCCTTCACCACAGTGCCTCGGATCAAGCAGGGCTCTACGCTGTACCTCAACTTCCCTCCGGAGTTCCCTGAACTCAGCTCGAGAGTACCGCCTGCTAGCTGTGTGGTGAGCATTGGCGGAGCAACTTGTGCTATTTTCAGCTACGGTGTGATGGTCTCGCAGCTGCCTGATTTGCCCGCTAACTCCAAATTCAGTATATCCATTTCCAATGGGAAGAATCCGCCAGTGCCCGGAGACTACTCAGGCTATCAAATCCGGGTGATCAACAAAGACAGCAAAATCGTCATAATGCACACTCAAACCCTCAAAACCACCATAACCGCCGCAGACCCTGTCGCTACACTCGTTTTCAGTATGAAACCGGACACTAGCAGTGCGGGAATGGCGGCGAATTACCTCCTTACCGCCTCTGCTGCAGTTGTGTTGTATAGGGGAAGTGTGTTTACCTTGACTTTGCCCGCGGACTTTGGACTGCCTGCAGGACTGACTTGCACCAATTTGACTACTTTGCTGTCCTATCGGGCCTGCGGACTAGCCAGCCAAAACAGCATAGTCCTCACTCTGAACGAAGCACTGCCCTCAGGCACCAGTTTCAGCCTCATCCTCGCCTCCATCCAGAACCCGCTAATTCAAGGCCTGTCGCAGGCCTTCGGTCCAGTTTCCCTGCAAGCAGTCTACGACGGAGTGCTGCAAGCGGCTTCCCCTCCCTCCACTCTCAACATCACCGAGCCTCCCAAGCAACTCACCCTCTCTCAGCTTCGTCTCATCCCCCTCAACGACGGAGAAAAAGGCCTGCTAAACATCACTCTCACAGCCCCACTGCAATTCGCAGCTACAGACAACATTGGCGTTTCTGTAGTGTTCCCTGGGGAGTTCGGGGCGAGTTTGGTGAAGGACTTGGCTTTGTTCTATTGCAGAGCCAGGCCTGTGGCGAAGCAGTGCGGCATAGTGGGCAACCGAGAAGTCAGATTCGATACTTTCGAGAGGGTAATTCAGGCTGGAAGTTTGATGCAATTTGCTATATATGGAGTGGCGAACCCACCGAAGGGAGAAACCGGGCAGTTCATCATCAAAATAAGCGACCGAAACACTGGCCGGATACTTGCAAGCAACGACGGCGCAGGGTCTTTCCGCATACTAGACATACCAAACCGCCTGGATATCCTCAGCATCACAGCAAGTACGCTAAGCGCCGGGGAGTCCGCCACATATACCTTCAGTGTAAACACCAATATGATGTCATTGATCCCTAACGGCGCCATTTGGATCGACTGGCCACTGAGTTACATCTCTTTATTCAGTGAAGCCTTTTCCTATTCCTGCGCTGTAGCGCCCTTCTGGACCGCTTCCAGCTCCTGCAACTGGCTCGTAGAGACCAATTTGCTGAGGACGGAGGTGCTCCTGCCGATGCCCACTGCACTGAATCAGCAGTCTACGGTGGCGCAGACATTCAATATCACGATTAAGGACGTGCCGAATCCCAAAGCGGGAGGAGCCACTACTGCGTTCGAGGTGAGGTATGTGGACCTGAGCACTAGACTAGTGAGAGCCAGCAGCTTTGGAGTGTTGGGTGCGAACATCCTAACGTTACAGGCCGGTCCCGGGACAATCACTACGCGAGACGTGTTCTCTGTGGCTATAACGAAAGGCACCTGGTCGAATCTCATTCCCATGGAAATGGGGCTGCCCGCTGCAGACCTGGTGGCAGTTCTTATGTCGTCCGATAACCCGGGACTCATCTTCTACCCCACAAAGCTGCACTTCCAGTACACCTGGCAAACCAGCGGCAATTTCAGCATCGCTGCAGGGTCGGATGCGAAGGTAGGCACCTGGTCTGTCTACTTCTCCAAGCTAGAAAGCGGCAACTACGTCCGCTTCAGTCCTCTCCGCGACCTGCAAATCCAAGTCATTGAAGCCACTGGCACTCTGCCGATCACTGTAGGAACAGTTCCCAGGCTCAGCACAGGCCTCAGTACACTGCCTATAGCAGTGACACTAGGCCAGCCTACGCTTTACCCAGTCACAGTGGAGATATACACGACTCTCCCGGAGCATCCTGAGCTGGAAATCACGCCTAGTCATCTAGACTTTACCTCTGGAATGCAGACACTTAGCTTCGTACTGACTCCTGGACAGGGAGTCCTGAACGGTACTTTAGCCTTCGCTACGACTTTATCGATGGGCTCTGCGCCTTATATGAGCACTGCGCCCTCGGTAGAGTACCTCGTGGACCCGCCGTCTGAAGCCCCTTTGGCGGTTTCCTCGGTGAATGTCACTGAAACGACGAGGAATTCGGCTACTGTCCAGTTCAATTTGACAGCCCAGGCGACTATTTACTACCTTGTGGCTAGCGGAGGGGCGGCTACCCCTACTGCCGCCCAGCTGAAAGACCAGTCAAAAGTGAATAGCAGCGGCCCGCAGTTCTTCGGAACAGTGTTCACCTTCAAAGGGGCTGATGGCGCTTTTTACTCCACTGCAGTGCCTACAGGTCTCAAAGATGACAGTCTCTACGTCTTCTTTTTCACGCTCCAAGGCAGTGACAAGTCCCTCAACAGCACTGTCACAGTCCTTCCTTTCCGTACCCAGCCCAGTCAAAAGCCAGCCACCTTCATCGTTTTCCTGACCATTGCGTTGTCCAATAGTGCTCCCTCACCCGCTACAGTCCACCCAGCCGTGTGCAAAGCCCTCTTTGTGCCCTGCAACCTGCTGCGGTTTGTGAGGAATGTGCAGGCTGCGCTCAATTCCGGAAACCGCCGCTTGCAAAGTTCGTCCTTAGGCTACGAGTTCATCCTTTCCGCCGACAGGACACAAAGTGTTATCGAACCGGTCAAGCAAGTGGCCATTTTGGACCAAAATAAGGACCTGTTGGCAGCCTTTTTACCCAGTTTCGACCCGACTCAGACTATAGCTTCGACAGCGGCGGAACTCAATGTGACGTCTCCACTGTTCTTATATCGGCCTAAAGTCGTGGTGGCCACTAACACCACCCTGTCGATCAGTCTAATACAGGACAGTGCGGGCTTCATATACGGAGTGGCGCTCAACCGACATGCAGACCCTCCGAGAGCGGAGCAAATCCTGCAAGGACTAGACGCGAACAACCTTCCGGTGTCTGCAGGCCACTTCCAGTCCACTCCCTGCGTCAACCAGACCATGGCAACTCTCAAATTTACCCATTTGGAGCCTTTCAGACGGTATAGAGTGTGGTTCGCCGGGACGAATAATATGCCGGGATATCCGCAGGTGACGAGTGATGCGGATGTGGTGTATGTGAATGTGTCTGCGGGGAGGAAGGAAACGGCAATCGAGACTCCGGTGGTCTTGTATGGGTATGACGATTGGGCCGTAGGACTGAAACTGGCAGCCGGAGCGCTATTAGTCGCCTTATTGGCGTAATAAGGATAGATAGGACTTCTTTCTACTCTAGTCTAAGATGTCCTGAAATATGAATAGAGCTGGAGAGTGTGCTTATTTGAATGGTCGTTTAGAATAGTCCTTTGCCCAGACTGTTATAATTGTGAGGAAGGGTGTGCGAAATGACGCTTGGCAATTAGCAAATAAAACCCAGTAAAGGGCAGTGCTGGCAGTTGAGATGTACACGGTTAGTGAGGTCATGCAGAATTCCAAGTCGAAACAGCAGTCCGGCAGGTACAAACTTAATTGTTTCGGTAGCGGCAGGTACACACTATATCTGGGCAGAGAGTGGCCGTATCAGGTTTCATATACTCTGCATAAAAACTATCTTAACTACTGAAGTTGATTGCCCAGCGAGGCGAGGTAGAATTGGAGGAAGTAGACTTCGTTGCCTGAGTACTCCCGCCCACAAGCAGGACAGTTTCTTATGCCACTCTGTTGAATACAGCTTAAGCAGACAGGGTTTTGGTGGTCAGGACACTTCGCGTCAGTATAGAATTGGCTTTCATCCTTTTGCAGCTTGCAATTCTCACACCAACTTTTGGGTGTAGGAAGGGGGTAGGGATTTGGATTGTTGTCATGGACTTGCATTTCATAGCCTGGGTCACAAGACTAGCAAGATGTGCTTTGGTTCAAGTAAGTTGTACTGCGGAAGAGTAAAGTACTCACATGGATGATTCTAAGCGTTGAAATCTACTGATCCGTCCTAGGCAAAGAGACAGGTTGGAACTGACCAAGGTTGAAGAAGTCACCAAAGGGAGGAGAGAAAGCTAGTTCAATCTTGATAGCCTGGTATTGGGACAGGGGAAAGCCAGGCCTAGGCAACAGATTGGCAGTAACTGGAGGTAGATTGCTTTGATTACTGTTACCTATTGGCGTACGCTGCATAGGGAGTCCTGGTGGAGACAAGGGCATATCTGGGGGATCCATAGCACCCGGAGGACTTATTCTTTGGGGTCTAGGCTCGGCTTACCTGTTTTCGGGTCCCGAAAGGCATCATTCCTGGCTTTCTTGGCTTCATTTTATTATAGACTTCTCTCTCCATGTCCATTTGCATCTATAGACCCAACTAGAACGAAGTGCCAGACTTGAGGTGAAGAGAAAATCCCCACTACTACTGCCCTCAGTGTTCCTCTCACTAGCTCTAAACTACAGAGCGAAGACTTTCTGCAAATCCACAAATAGGCAGTTTGAGCACGGATATTGCCTCACAGACAGAAACCTGGATCCTGGCCGAGGCAGCTTCTTTGCATTCGCTTCTACAGAACTGTTGGACTTCTATCTTTTGTGGAAAAGACGAACTGCACTGCTATTCTGAATTCCCTCTACGGATTTCCACTTCTACTAGCATATGAGCTTTGGACTTTAACTACGCCTAGCTATACGCTGCTGGTACTGTTGTCGCAAGGTGCGGTCATCTCGCTGTCTGGTCTCTATCCTTATCTTGGCACTACATGGCCATTACTCCTCGGCGGCCCTACGGTCTCCCTTGGCCAGCCACTGCAAATCCAGCCTGTGGCGGCAGTCCGAAGGCAGTGGATCCTCAGGCCGAGTAGACAGATAAATGGGGGAAGTCTCCAACTCCCAGTAAGTCTCCCCGTCAAACTCCAGTCTTTCCAAGTAGTTCCCCTTCAGTGTGGCCACCACCTGTCCCAAGCGAGTGATTTCCCCCGAGAAGAAGTCGCTGGGAGCCTCCGCCTTGGAGAAGAGTCCTCCCTGGTCTGCAAAGGCGACAACACAGCTGCATACCGCCTACTCAAATTGGTTGCGCTTGTCTTGGAACTTGACATCTTCACAGAACTCCAGTACTCTGTCCCCAAACAGCAACCCCCTGATTTTGCACAATGGCTTGTAGAAGACGATTTCGCCTCCATCAGGGAACTGAATGATGTTCGGGCCGGCCTGCTTCCCCGCCACACTGTTGCCTTTCAGCTTGCCGCCGAACTCGTAGTGTCCTTTGTAGATGTAGAGCTGCTGCGGGCCTTGCACGTAGAAGTGGGCGATGGGCGGGTGGTGGGAGGTGTGTTCGATGGATATTTCCGCGCCGTCAGGGAACTTCCCTTGGTAAGTTTCGCCTAAAACCGGGTTAAATGGCTTGAGTTGTCGAGTTCCATAGTAAAGTCCGGACATAGCGAAGGTAATAACCTGCTTAAAGCGCTCCAATGGGTCTCTAGCCAGAGAAGCCGCCATCAAGTACTTGGGCGCTGTGCACCACCAGTCCACCATGCGTTCCAGGGTAGACCGGGGTTCGAATATGCGCACAGGCAGGCTGACGCCCACTACGTTTTTCCCTTCCATCAGCTGCTTGCCTGCTTTGGCGATTAGCTCCAGGATGATGCCTTTCTGGGAGTCCAGTTCTTGCTTGTTTACGCACTTTATGCCGCCGCGGGAGTCGCGGGCGTAGCCTGGGAGACGGACTTCTAGGGAGACTCTGTTGCCGTCACTATAGAGGATAGTGGGCGGGTGGGGCAGAGAGGCAGTCCTGTCCTCGCCCTTGCCAGAAGGCCCTCTGAGAGGACTGGTGGAGGGGAGCGTAGGCAGCATCTCGGGCTGAATCTGGTCATCAAACAAGGAAGACAGGGTGAATTCGCGGATCCCAGCCAGCACCAACGCTCGCTGCAGACTGACAAACTCCCTCATCAGCTGCGTTTCCCAGCCCTTCAGCTGCACCGAGGCAGTTACAGTGACCAAACACCTGTTTTCGTCCACCGGCGATATGACAACTCCCTCGAAGTAGTCAGCCACAATAGTGCCCTCTCTAACCACTGCGTTGGGGTGCGGACAGGACTTCGCCACAACGAAGTAGTTCGCGTTTTGGTCCGACATCCAATACCTTTTCAGTATCAAAGTCCTCGGCCGCCACAGTCTAGCCAGCAGGGAGTCACATGGTAGGGCGAATTCTGCGTATAAGTGGTCGGTGTGACTGTCTAAAGACTCGATGAGGCTGGACTTGGGCATCTGCGGGTCCCAGAGGTTGCGGCGCTCGAGGTCCAGGACGACGCTGAAGATGTCCTTGCTGTTCGCTTCGATTATGGTCGACCCACGAATTGCGTCAAATCTTGGGTTCAGTCCGTACTTCTTCACCTCGTAGAGCAGCATTGGCAGCAGAAGCAGTACAGCCAGCCACTCCTGCAGCCACAGGTAGGTCAGCAAGCAGTACAGTGCCACGATCAGCGCCACTCTCTTCCCTTTGTCCTTCAAGTCCAGCTCGAACTCCTTCCAGTTCAGAGCCTCGACTCTGACTCCGTTCTTGACTTTGAGCAGTTTCCAGTCTTCGTTGGCTACCTGCACTCTCTCCAGGGCGTTCTTCATATCAGCGGGGACTTCGCCCATGCTGCCTCTCCGCACTCGCCTGCTCTTCCGAACCTCTGCTTCTTCGTACTGATTCAGGTCCAACTGCTCCTGGTACACTTCCTCATACGTGACCTTGTCCGCCACCGCAGCCTCCACAAGCTGCTGTCTCCAGTTCTCCGCAGCCGAGAAGTCCGGGTGACTGAAGTGATACAACTTCCCCGAGGCCAGTGCCACCGTGAAGCTATAATCATGTCCCTTTAGCAAGTGCAGCTGACTCACATTGGCGTCTTTTAACTCCAATCTGCCTCGGGAATTGCGGTCTGTGGGGTGGTTATAGTAGGTCAAAGTCTCTCGGTCGAGGATACAGTAGCGCTGGTTCCAGTCGAAGTTGATGGGTCCGTCTCCCAGCTTGTAGAGGTAACCGGTGCGGTTCCGCGGTTTGCCCCTCATTGCCATTTCATATACAAGCAGAGGACGCTAATGCAGGGGACAAGGCTTCAAGAAACAGGGCTAAGTGGAATTGAGGCCTCATTACTAACATACCAAGTACTCCACCTCACTCATACTCCTAAGCAAGGACACCACTTTCCTCTGCCCACGTCTAATCCACGGAGTCCCACACGCTAGTCTGCCCTCCATCGCCTCTCCTCTCTCCAGTCTCCTAGCCACCTGAATCAGCACTCTGCAGGCCGCCTCCACCCTCGCCACCAGCAGTCTCCAAGTGCTAGGCTCAGCCGCTGCTTTGCGCAGACTCTTAAGCAGCACTTGGGTGACTAGTCGCAGTCCATGCAATAGAGGCTGGGCGCCTCCCAGATCTTCGCCCCGCTGTATGGCTCTGAGGAAGGCTTGGAGCAGGCGTAGATGCCGCTGACAGATGAAGGGGGACAGAGCGGACCTCATTATTAAGGGAATGGCGAGAAGCGGGATAGGGCTGAGCCAGGCAGTGGAGTGCTGTCGTGCAGGGAAGGGTGGATAGGCGGAGTTAGTGTGTTTGCCTTGGCGTACAGTAGATCCCAAGTCCCTTGTATTCTCTTCTACTATTTTATGCTTAAAAGGCGACAATCAAGTAGTGTCTGCGCCTGACAACAGACTGTATGGCAACAGACTGTATGGCAATTTAGTTCTTTTCACAGCGTAAAAGGGGAAATGTAGGCAACTTAAGGCTTTCCAAGGTCAGAATTAGTCCTAAATCTGACCTTGGAAACCTTCAAATTTCCCGGAAAGTCTATTCCCTGTCTAATTACGGCAATTCGCTGGTCACAAAATAGCCTCTGTGAGTGCTGGAAAGTCCCGTTTGAGTGTGTCCAAGTCCTTGCACACACAAAACTCCGCCCTCAGGTCGAGACTCCTCGCCAACTTCTCACAGTTTCCCGCATATTTGTCCTTGCGAGCTGTGAACTGCACCTTAATCCCCACCTCAAACCCCCTATATTCCGCCTGTTCGTCCTCTTTTTCAGGCAAAGAATAGGCGAAAGTCTTGTTAGTGTCCGAGCCGACAATAGCCAGGGCCTCGAATCGAGCATGGTTGGACTCTTTGACTGAGTATTCCACTCTCAATTGCTCGGTGGTGTTATCCAGGCGGTAGCCATAGGCCTGGATGATCCGTTTCAAAGTGAGTTTTTGACAGATGTACCCGGCTGCTAGGTGTTTCGGGGTGTTGGTGAGTCGGTTGACTTGGGCGAGAGAGACTTCTGCTACTTTTCGGACTAGAGTTTGCACTGGACTGCGGGTGTGGTTGCAAGGGATGAGAGAGGGCGAGTCCATACAGCCGCAGTTCCAGGGTGAAATGTGGAGGGAACTGCAGGTGCGGGAGTCCTTCGCCTTGCTTTCATACAGAATTGCTGCGTCTTGCAAGTACTCTTCCTCATGCACAGGGTACTTCTGGCCGAAAGGTACACCCGCTAGAGCTAAAATCGTCGCTCGCAGGTCTCTTTTGGATACTAATCGCCGAGTATTGTGCCACAGCGCATCATAAGAGCCTGGCAACCGGTCCAACAGACCTGTATTCATAGCCACAAACAAGGCCGGCAGCTTCATCTCCTGCTCCGCCTCCAAATCCACATGCCAGTTGCCATACCGCATGCCATGGTCTCCCTGCAGAAACACCACCAAGTCACTATCTCTCCCCACTTCCCGCAAATACAGGTCTAGGAAGCGCTGTAGGTCGGAGTCAAGCAGGGCAGCGTGTTGGCCGGACTGCTCGTGGGCTGTGTCGATGTGGAAATAGAGGAATTGGTTGAGGGAGGAGTAGAGATGGGAGAAGGTGGAGGTGTAGTTGAGGAGGTAGTTGTGGGACATGCGGGGGCCGATGCAGCGCTGATCGAGTTCTGCTTTGTCGGTGCTCACTCCCATATACAACTTCACAGCGCAGTAAAACGAATTCACGAAATTGTCCACATTTTGCGTCCTTCCGATATAGTTCAAAAAATCCGACCCGCAGTTTTCGAATCCCGTCGCAACCACAAACCCCCATTTCTTCAACAAAGCCCAAATCGCAGTTTCCCCCAACACATCATAATCCACAGGCTTGAAACTGTCCGACAGAGAAGCGTTGCTGAACATAGGCACCATGTTTTGAGGCGAGTTGTTGCCCATTACGTTGTGAAGCTTAAAGTCGAAAACGGTGAAGTTGGACTGGGAATTGAGCTGGTTGAGGAAGGAAACTGTGAGCGGCATTTTGCGGTAGAAATGTCTGCGAGAAAAACTATCCAATGATAGAAATAGAATAACAATTGGACGGGTGAAGTTGCCCTTAGCGGCAATCGCTTGTTTGGCTCGATCCCAAGCCTGTTTATTGAATTTCGGGATCAGCTGCGCGTTTCCATACCCGCTTTCCCCACATGCCCCGAGGACGTATTCGCTATCCACCTCCAGCACAGTCTCATTCCTATATTCGTTTTCAGTCCACTTGCCGAGCAAATCGGTGTATAAGTCGAACTCTGTGTGAGGGACGGAACCGGGCTTCAGCACAAATTTCCCATTTCTTCTCTCAGAACACTCCATCGAGAATTGGCCATTATCAGGGTTGAGATGGAGAATAGGGACTGGGGCTTTGGCCTTGGAAGCACAGGAAGGGTATGCTTTGGGCGGAAAGACCTCTTCCCCCTTTTCCTTGGTGTACCCGAAGGTGAAAGGCACGCAGGCCAGCTGCTTCTTCATCTCCGTCACTGTTGCGTCGTCGTCGATATCAAAGGGACTGCGGAAAGCCACTGAGGCTTTGAAGTAGTCGTTGTCGAGTGAGGCTTCCCAAGGGCAGTTTTGCTTGCATTCTTGGTATTCCCGCTCTTCCGGCTTTTCCTCGTCCTCGGAGTAGTGCCTTGTGGCTGTGAACTGGTCTGCTTTCCCTACAACAGGGTGGGACACTGGGTAAAGCGTACGAGATGGGACATAGAGCAAGCCCACAATAGCCAGGAGATACAGCGAAACCAGCACTAGCAACACCTTCATTTACCCTACTTACAGTGTCTACAAGACTCCAAGAACTGCGAAAAGGGCTAGTTTGTGCGCGTGACTTGTCACCTTCATCCACAGTTGAGGGATGATTTCATCCGCACACACCGGGGCACTCACCAGCAGTGGGAAGTTCCAGTAGTAATACCCCCAAATGTAGTCGATCTCCTCAGTGATCATGTTGCTGTTTTCCCCACAGATCTTCCAGAAGTTGGTGTAGAGAGAGTCGCTGATATCCGGCTGGCAGATCTTGTACCGGGACAGACCACATATGCACAACCCTAAAGTACCGTCTTCTAACTCGCAGTCTTGCTCGGTTTTGCATACTTTCGGGTGGATGCCGGACTTCAGATTCCTTTGGGACTGCCTCGGGGGACAGCTTAACAGGGTGTCTCCACGTAAGAACTGCTCTGGAGGGTAGAAGGTGCAGGGGAAGGTGCTGTTCTCCTTGTTGTCCAGAGCACTGAAGATCCCATCAATGTCGCAGCCTGTGAAGACGCCGCAGCCCAGGTTGTTGAGCAGCACCAGTTTCTCTTCTGCGTTCGTGATGTTGGCGCAAGTGTCAGAGTCCAGAGGAGAGCAGGTAAAGCGGGGACACTCGGGCTGAGCAGCAGCCACAGTTAGCCACAAAACCTGCCACATTTCTTATACAGCTGCACTGGACTTAACACCTAGTCATGATTTAGGCTAGTTACTCCTCGAGTGCTTCCTTCGAAGGTAGAGTGAAACGAAGAAGACCATTGAAGACCGGAAACAGAGGTTTGAACGGATATGCAATAATGCTTAGACAAATCTGAGAAGAGGACACGATCCAAGTGAGTAGGAAGCCCAGTCGAATGACACACGCGTCTTCCAGCCACTGGCACAGGAAGGCAAAGGTGTTATGCACGTTTTCTTCATACAGTTCGAATTGCTCTGGAGGGGATAAGGTGCCGGAGAAGATGATAGTTTGCTTGCTGTGCAAAGCATTGCAGATCTTCTCAGTGCCGCAGTCCAGGCTATTGTGCTGGACAAGTTTGTCTTCCGCGTCTGTGATACCCGAGTTCATAGCAGTCGCGAGACCCAGCAGCCGCCACAGTAGCCACATTTCCTTATTTAGCATCTGGCACTGGGGATATTGGCGAAATGGCTGCCCAATTGGACTGAACGCCTAACCCAAGCCATGATTTAGGCTACTTCCTCCACTAACGCTTCCTTCCAGTGCGCAAGTTCATACAGCAGAATAGACACGAAGACGACCACCGCAGTCATCGCTACGAACTGCACAGTGTCCCACACGAACTTGTAGTGAGTGCGGTAGTACTGGTCCAGCGTCATGATCGTGCTGTCCTTGTACTTGTAGAGGTTGCAGCAGGAGTAGACGGTGAAGTTGTAGATGGCGGTGATGCCTTTTAGCACGTTGCGGACGATGTCTTGCCAGAAGGTTTTGATGTCGGTGAAAAGGCTGGTGGCTTGAGAGGCGGAGGAAATCGCCCCTCCTGTGGATCTAAATAGGCCCAAAACGTTCGCAATTGCTCGATAGAAGTCCACTAAAATTCCCCATAATACGCTCAAAAGTCCCCAAGATACGTCGATAGGCAGCGTAAAGACTTTTCTCACAGCGAACAAAACAGTGCCAAATAGCCACGCTATACCATGCACCACCTTTGCAAGGAGTAACACAACGGATAAAAAGGAATTCCCCAACAAGTCCAGCACACACACCACTACAGGAATCAGCGGACTGAAGACGGGAAACAGCAGTTTGAACGGGTATGCAATGAAGCTTTGGCAAAACTGAGAAGAGGACACGATCCAAGTGAGTAGGAAGCCCAGTCGAATGACACACGTGTCTTCCAGCCACTGGTACAGCGTGCCAAATGTGTTCTGCATTGTTTCCCGCAACAAGGGAATGTTCTTGTACAGGTCGTAGAAGCCCAGCAGCATGGTGAAGAGACTCACAAGGAAGATGAGCACTGTCATGACTTTGCGCATCCAGGGACGGTAGGGCAGGCCGTAGCTTGGCAGGAACATGGCCCAGGAAGGCAGTCCTCGTTCGTACATGCGCAGTAAGGGCTTGTTTCCTCTGGTTTTCAGTAGATCTCGCATGAGATAAGGAAACAGTGGGTCGTCGAAGTACGCCATTAGCATTTGGTTCTTGTGTTCGTACTCGATAGGCGGCTGGTAATCGCTTTGCACGGACTCTGTGTCGTCCTCATCCTGTGATTGAGATGTGTTCAGCTGGTCCGATCCCCCAGCCGCAGTGTTCCCCGGCCCTAGGCTGGGCAGCACCATGGAGCCGCAGTCTTGGTTGGACTTGAAGGAACAGTTCACTTCTTCCTCGGACATGGTGGCAGTGCTCTTGCGACGCAGGTTGACTGAGCAGTTCACTCGGGGGTAAAGCACATCCCCTGGGTAGAGCTGCTTCGTCACGAAGAAAGTGTCGTCTCTGGACAAAACCGGCCTGTAGAACGAATTGGCACATCCCCCAGACGTGATATTGTAGTACACACAAAAGTCCTTCGCACTCCGGAACCACCTCCGCATCACCATCTTCGTCTCCAGCGCCAGCCTCGACCCGAAAGTATTGAGTGTATTGATATAGTCCAGTCCCGTCACATCCTTCATATGCACCTCCAAAGCCACCACTCCCCAGTAGTCCCCTCTCAACTTATGCAAGGTCTCGTAAACTGCGCACAGCGGTCGACTTCGCGACTCTTCCTCCGCTGCACTCCTTGTGGTGGGCGCTGCGAAGGGCGAAATGCCGCCCACTTGTTTGTGCAGTGCCTAGGTAATGCTTACTCTGCGAGTGACCAGGAGGAAGTCCGAGGCTTGGAGGGTGTTGATGTCGTCAGGGTGCACTGCGAGGAACACCAGTCGTTCCCAGGAGTCCATGAAGAGGAAGAGCTGGTGGTCTTTGTGCAGGTAACTCATCCAGGCCCCGAGCTGCAGTCCGATCAGAGGGAAAAAGGTGAAATCTTTCACCAATTCACCGTTCAGTGGGAGCATTTTATTAGATTGGCGATGGACGGGCAAGAAGAACTGTGAGAAGTCCGCCTTGGGAAGCGGTGAACCCCACGGAACTGCTCACTTCCCAACTAATCTATCCAGACACCCTGCTAATCCCCCCTACTGAGGTCCTTTTGTTGTGGCTTTGTCTCCTCTTTTCAATAAAATGAAGACAGATAAGGACAAATCTGACGAGTCGCAATCTCTCCTTTCCAAGGAACTCGATCGTCGCCACCTCTCAATCTCCCACAAAATTCCCCTGAGTCCAGCCCTGGCCCTGACGCTCGCGTACAAGAATGAGAACAGAGGCTACAGGTCCAACTTCAAACTCAGTTATCAAGCGAAGTTGTGGAAATCCTGCTTCGCACTGTGTCCAGAAAGTGGAAAAACAGACCTTACTGTCTCTCGCAGACTGTCGAACGGACAACTAGAAGCCGGGATTTCCCAAAATTCCCTGGAAGTCGCGTATATGAGACAAGTAGGGAATTGCCAGCTCAGTGCAGGCGCAAAGGTGACTAGCCAAGGGCTGACCCCCATGCTAAAGATCAGCCACTCTGTGGGAATGCACAGACTCAGTCTGACTTGCGGGTATTCCAGCAGCGCAGTGGACTATTACTTGAATTACTCGAAAGGACAAACAAGACTCGGCTTTCCTTTCCGAGTGTCTATGGAAAGGAGCGAAGGAGTCAATTTTTCCCTATTTATGCTCAGTTGCGCCTACATCCTTTCCCAGGCCTTTCCACCTGAAAGCCGCAAGTCTCGCTACAACCCTCCAGAAGTGGTAGTGCTCTTAGGCCTTTCCGGGCCCTTCCCAGCGGTAGTGGAAGGTCAAGGCAGGGACGTGAGTGCGGTCATTCGTCTGCTTGCAATGGGCAAAGTGCAGGCACTGCCTTTCGATACTCTCTCAGAGCAGCTGGATATCGAGGCTGGGTCGGTGCTGAGAGTGGACTTTAGAGCCAACAAGCAGGACTATTGCGCACTGTATGGGCCTGGCGACTTACTCGTTCTGGGCTGAGTCGAGACATTTAGTAGTCATTAGGATCTTTGGAAAGGCTCTTTGATACAGTTTTCCTTGATTGGAAACAGGGAGGAGTCTTCAATGTAGAGATAGTAAAACTGGGAATTAAACGCGATACTGGTCGTTGAGGGCGATAGATGAGGCTTTGAGCGGTGCTGTAAAGAAGAGAAAGCTGGCTTCTGTCCAATTTAGTGCAAACTCGGTTATAGCGGCCCGCTGAAGTGTAGATTTTGAAAAATCATGTACATTTTTAGGGGTATTTGTACCGAAAAAGCCGCTCTAAGCCCCTTTTTCACTCACAAAAGTCCGATTCCGTATGCAAAATAGCATCATTTTCGATAAAATAACTACGATAGCCTGCGAAAGCTTCATAGATTTCCTCGATTACAATATGAAAAAGTCGCAAGCCGCTTTCTCCTTCCTTTCCATTGCACCTCTGCCCTGCCTGTCCCTAATACGGCAGGAAAGTGCAGTGCTGTTGGCCCTTTCCCTCTGCGAAGCTCTTTCCCTCCTGCTGTACTCTCCACACTGGCTGCTAGTCCTCTATGTCCTTTCACAAGCTGGATTAGCGGGCTGCACAGGTGTGTATGCGCTGTATGTGTGCCAGTGTCTGGAAGACCAGAAAGTGAGGGGAGTGCAGGTGATGGTGCGTTTGAGTCTCGGAGCGAAGTTGTTGACTTTATGTTTGGCAGCAGTTGTAGCAGCCCACAAGGTTTTGGGCTCGGAGGAAATGGTGTGTGCGGCTTCGGGGGAAATGCGGGAGTGCTGGAAGTCGCAGCCTTGGTGGCAAGTCAGCTCAGCGGCGCTCTGCTTTGAAGCCCTGTTCGCAGCTTGCAGCTGTGCTGTGCTGCTGTTGCTGCTGAGACATATCGCGAAAGCGGCGCTGGAGCTAAGATACAGGTCGCTGGCGTTCTATCTAGAGCTCTAGCCCAGGCTACGTTACCTCAGCTGCGTCTTTGCCAGGGTAGGACAATTCAGACCCTAGCATGCCGCTGTCTCTGCCGAAGTCGGTGGAGACGGAGTCTTTCCTGGGGACGGCCCTATCCTTCACAGGTAACTCGGGATAGGGCAGGTGCAGTCGTCCTCGCTTGCAGCCTGCTGAAAGCGGTACGCTGAGAGCGTGAGCAAGGAGGGCGGCCAGAGAAAAGTCGCTGATAGGTAAATAGCGGTCCTCTTTACAGCATTCCTGCACAAAAGACAGATACTTCTTAGTATCCTTTAAAATTTGTCTGATACAGACCTGGGGTGAAGGGACGACTTTCCTCTTGCTTTTGGCGTTATGTACAAGTTTACAATGGGTGGCGAGGTCCCTGGCTGAGGCCGCAACTAGGCCACAGCCAGCGGTGACACAGACCTTGAAGCCTGCAGCACAGTGGCTCTCAACTAAGTGGGCCCGAAGGTCCACAAGAGACACTGGGAAGTAGGGACAGTATGGGCAGTTCGCTGGCTCCGGGGCTGGTCTTTGGACTGTGAACATGTTGTTTATCTTTTTATATGCCAGTCCAATCCTACCAACTGCAGGACAGGCAGCTGCCATACAGACCTAGTACTAGGTAGGACAGGTGCACACCAGCGCTCCAGACGCTAGCGCCGCTTCGCGCTCTTTCTTCTTCATGCCCTTGCCTGCCTTCAGCAGACAGGCGCACAACTTCCCTTTGCTCTTCCGCTGCTGCTTCGCTGGTCTCTTTACCCGCGCTTCGATATTCCTGCTAATCGATCTGAGTCGCTTCAAAGCCTCCGTCTTCTCTTTCAGCAAAGTGTTCATTAGAGCCTTCACACTGCTCAGGCCTGTATCTATCGTCGACTTTAGAGAGGAGAAATCCGCTTGAGTCTGTTCCTCGGCCTGGACGAGACTGCGAGTCATGGAGCCTGAGGCGGAGTCGTGGGCCTGGTGCAGGGCGGCTTCGAAGCTGTGGCACCACTGGGAGAGCTGGGGATTGCAGCTGTCGGCCTGCGCTGCCTGAATTGCGTCTTGGATACGCGCGATTTCCTGGGTCGTGATTTGGGAGAAGCTCTTGGCGATTTCTCCGATTTCACTCCGGAGGCAGTCTGATTGGGACGTGTAGGCAGGAAAGGTCTTTTGACTGGACACTGAAGCTGTGTCGTCAGGATACTGCTGCGCCTGGAAGCGACTCATGTTGCCGCCTGCGGCAGTGACGTGTCCCAGGCCTGGCGCAGGTCTAAAAGCCGTCTGGCTAGGCATGGGTGGGTGCTGAGGGTAGCGAGGGTTCGCACGCTGCACGGGGTAGTAACTCATTCCTATCAAAATGGCAGTTCCCGCGCTATTGCTGTTACTAGACTGTGAGAACGAACAGCTCCAAGGACTGCAGTACGAAGGAGCCCGTGGAGATCACTTCGTTGGAGAAGGTGGAACTCTCTGCGCTGTAGCCGTGCACCAGGGCAGTGTCCAGACTTAGAGCGGGTCCATGTGGTCCTTCGCCTACCGTGAAGTCGCTTTCAGACACGTGCAGCACGTAGCTGTTCTCTGCGTGTATGTGTGCAAAGCTTTGCTTCGGATGCACTATGAAGAAGCAACTTTCGTACCCGCCCACAAATTCCGTAGTGGCACGCAGCCAAGAGTCCACAAATACACCGAATTTCCACTGGTCCAGCGACTTTCCGAGTATAAAGATACCCGGAGCCCTGCCCTGCTCCTCACTTTTCCTCAGCAAAGTGGGCAAGTGAAATCCATCAGTTTCACTGCAGTACACCAGTGTGGGAGTCAGCAGTTGGAAGCGTGGGGGGATTTCCTGCCATACTCGCTGGAAGTCTCTCTGCTCCAGGACAGTGGACTTGACTAGGAAGTGCAGTGGACTGGGAGTCACATGCAGAGGGAAACTGTCAGGCAGGGCAATATGGGCCTGCCACAGGGGGAAAAACTTGGGCAAGTGGGAACTTACCCCGGCATTGAAGGCCAGTTCAGCAGTGATTGGACTGCTTAGTGCTTGGGTAATCGCTGCTATTACGTCCGTCGTAGAGGCCAAATCTCCTATATTCCCTTTTAGCTGTTTCAAAACGCCCAGTGTGAACCTGATGAACACCCTCACTCCTTCATTCAAAAAGCAGCAAAACAGACGACACAGTATACTCCAATGCAGAGTACCAATAAAGCCAACATTCAGGAATTCCTCCACCACAGCAGCTATGCTAATTCCCTTCCTGTCCCAGGCCTGTGCGAGTTTCGACTCTTTGCTTTGGAGGAAGTGGCTGATCACTGTGGACAGCCGCTGGTGCTGGGCTTGAGAAAAGACGAAATGCCAGTGAAGGTGGGAGTCTGCATTAGTGGCTTCCGAGTGGTTCACTAGGGCATATATGAGGTTGAAAGTCTCGCTTTCAGATAGAAAGAGTAACGACAGTGCTGCGACACAGGGGAGCAGGGGACAGTATTTCGCAGTGGGACAGGCTTCATTCACACCCCACAGAACCCGCCTCAGTGCCTCCATTCCCTCCGCTGACAGCACCGCTCTCACAGCACTTGGCCAGTCCTTGGCTAGTGAGAAGGTCGGACAGGCCGCTGCATACGTCTCAGTGGCTTCCTGTCGAGTCCTGATCTCTACATAGCTGTGCTCACTCTGCAGGTTCCAGAGCTGCAGCAGAAAGGGTCGCACCAAAGCAACAGGCACTCCCTTGCGCAGCAGCTTCTTGGCTCGAGTTTGGAGGGGAGTGTTGCACAGGGAGTCTGCAGGACAGTGGCAGTCTTGCAGAGCGGTGGCTATTTTCTTGCCTGCAGTAGGGTCAGTGGACAGTGGAAGCTGTAGGAGGCTGCGAAGCCCAGCAGAGGCGAAGTCTAGTCCGGGTAACTCTGCCATAGCGGTTTGAGAGCAATGTGGCAGGCTCTGGTTACTTGAGTCTGGCAGGAACTGCCACTCCTACCAGTCAGTGTGGTAGCCTGCTTGACGGCTGATTTCATACATTCTATCTGCACCTGGTAGAGTCTGTGCTGACTGAAGTTCACAGTAAGAGCATTTCCCTTTCTGCTCCACTCTCCTTTCCAACACAGTGTCTTCCCTATAGAGAACTGCCTGCGTCTCACTTCCTTAGTTGCAAAGAGTGTGCAATGGAGCTGTGCGCAGTGCACCAAAACCAGTTCAACAGCGCCTCCCACAGACTTCTCAAGCTGAAAGGCTGCCCTCACCGTCACTGCCACGCCTATTACGAGTCCGCTCTCGAGAAAGAAGGCGCCTACACCTGTCCGATATGCAATCGAGGCTATATGGAGACAGAGAAACTGGCGGATTTCGACGAAAGTGGAACTTACGAAGCTATTGAAGCGCTGAAACGGAATGAAATAGACTGCGAAGGGCACCCAAGGACTTTGGGAGAGTACTTTTGCTCGCAAGAATTGAAGGTTTTCTGCGAAAATTGCAAGCATGGGGCGAACTGCTGTGAGGAAAATAAGGATGTCAGGAGCATAATTGTCCACCAACTGTTCCTAATGCAGGAAAAGCCGCAGTTACCAGCGGATTTGAAGGTGAAACTGAGGAACTGGGACATGCACTCCACTCAGAGCTGCTACGAACTCCTGAGAAGCTGCTTGAGACAGCAGCGCACTATGAAGCTTTGCTCCAATCATCAGACAATGCAAGCAGAGGGCATTCACAGGACTGCCCTGACCTTGGGCTGTGCGAAGTGTGTGTCTGTGGAGGCGGACAACTACGTGGCGGTGGACTTGGTGGGGACGCAGGAGGTGACAGGGCTGATTCAGCAGTACCTGCGGAGGGTGCACTGCTACGTAGTGCCGTTGCCCCTACTTGCGAAGCTGCTGACTATCAGTGCACTGGAGATCGACCCATTGCTCGATTTAGCAGTGGAAATTAGTCAACTTCCTACCTCAAAGGAAGAGCCAGTCCCCACTACCCTGAACTGTCCCAAGTGCTTGTCCCCAGTGCCCCACCTTATCCGTCTGAACTGCTTCGGAGGGTGCCACGGACTCTGCAGCCAGTGCTCCATAGTAGGACTCACAGGCATCCAATGTCCCCTGGACGGCAACACCTTCCAGTCACTCGCAGGCACACTAGTACAGAGCCAAAGAGAGACGAAGTGCCAGGGAGTGCAGAACTCAGGGGTTGATTCAGACATGGAGCTCCCGGAGTGTTTGTCCACTATCACTGAAAGAGTGAAGAGTTGGCCACATTGGAAAGGCACAAGTCTGCCTGCTTCCACAATTACTGATACCGATATAAAGGTTGCGCAGCGGTTCTTTGGCCTCTACCCGCCTGCTAAAGCCCTGCACTGCGACCTACCCCTAGCCATGGACCCTTGGAACGTCAACCAACACTTGGACCAAGTCGAAGCCTTCGTGTTCACAGTGACCCACCCACTCCTCCTCCTCGGCCTCACTATTGGCTGTCCGCTCAATCCTGCAACTCAAATGCTCGTCGACCAAGTGGAAATCCGCAGAGGGAAATCTCTGCTCGCCCCAGTGACTGCCACTCCCTTCCGATCTAGTAAGAAAGTCAGCAATGCGGGACTGGTGGCTGACCTGAGGTTCGATACTGCTGTGCCAATTGACTCGAACTCTCCCTATACTCTTTCACTGAAACTCAGAAGTCGCGGTAGGGAGTTGTTGCAGGTTTATAAGGGGAACCAGGTCACTGCTCGGGAGAACTTCTCTTCAGATGGCGTCGATTTGTGGAGCTTTGAGAGGCCGAAAGAAGTGCTAAACGGCGACAACTCCATCAGTGGTCCAATACTCCGTCTTTTCTATAAGACGTAATAGCCGAATAGCATGATAACGGACTGTCAATTCCACGGAGAGCGCTTTAACTCCCTTAGTCACCCGCCTTTGGTCCTCAACTCCTGCGAACACACACAGTGCAGCCAGGCCTTTGAGGAGTACTTGAACAGGACTGGAGGGTACAAATGCCTTACTTGCAAGTTTGCCTACTTCGATGCTAGGGATGTGAATGTAGTAGCGACTCGGCGGGCTGTCAAGGAACTGGAGGAAACGGAGGTGAAGTGCGAGGTAGAGAGGGGACATAGGAGCGGGGTAGTGGGGCACTACCTGTGCAAAAGGGACAGAAAGGTCTATTGTGAGTCCTGCAAACACGCTTCAGACTGCTGCTTCCAGCCAGAGTCCCTCTCCTTCGAAATCGCCCAACTGGTGCGAGAGGAAGGGGAGAGGAGTGACCTCGGAGACCACCTGAAGTATGCAATTTCGTCCTTGAGGACTATGCCGGCTGCCCAGATGCGGTACGATTTACTGAGAAAGTGCATAGAATACGAAGAAAGCGTGCAGTGGAAGTGTCATGTTCACAGTAACTCGGAGGCTGAGTTTCTGCATGGAGCCACTTTGAAGTTCGGCTGCGTGGACTGTGCGCGGGAAAGTGGCGGATTCGTGGATTTGAGGACCAATTTAGAGGCATGCAAAGACCTAATAAGCGCTTTTCTGAGGCATATTAACTGCCATTCAGTTCCTTTTACCACTCTCAGAGACTTTTCTCGACTTCATTTACTGAATCGAAAGGCTCTATTTGGCCTAATCCAGCGAATTAGTGAATTACCAAGGGAACACAGCATTCGAATAGGAGAAACTCTCTTCTGTCCAGGCTGTCTGCAGGCTGTTTCCAGCCTGTGTCGTTTGCCCTGCCCAGAAGCTGCACACGGCATTTGCCCCTTCTGTGCATCGACTCAAGCAGCCAAAGGCTCAGTGAAGTGTCCGCTAGACGGAAATACGTACCCTGAAGTCAGTCCAGAGGACATAAAGTCCAGCTTCTCATATAAGTCCCAACCCTCTCCTTTCACTATTGATAACACAGACCCTGGGCTCTACGGCTCCCGAGCTACTGAGGTCGCCAGAGCCACTCCAGGGTACCAAGGCACAAGCATGCCCAAGTCATCACTACTGGGATTTGAAGTACTGAGTAGGTTTTGGGCTGTGTACCCTCCAGTTGGCATTGAAAAGTCGGCGCTTAGGCCGTGGATGCTGCCCTGGGAGGTGAACTGCAGTCTTGGACAGGTCGAGGCAGTGGGGATATCTGCGGACACGCAAATAGTATTGAAAGGAGTCACGATTGCCTGCCCTGTGGACTCTGGAGTGAGGATCGCTATTCGGGATATGAAAATAACGGTTAAAGAAGGAGACTTAGTCAGAACTACCCCAATTCAGCCTTTTCCTATCCATATATTCGCTGGAAATCCCTGTCAAGATGTCTCTTTTTCGCCTTCAGTCCTCATTTCCGCCCATCAAGAAGCAACTTTGTCCTTCCAACTGGCCACTTCCCAAGACATTGTCAGACTGTATAGGGGAAATCAGATAACAGCGCCTGATAAACTCCAATCTGCGGGAGTGGGAGAGTGGCGACTGTCCCAGCCAGAGCTGTCAGGAGCCTTTGTGGGCGGAGATCACGCTAAAACGGGACCCATTTTGAGGCTTTTCTATAGTGTAGATTAGGGAAATGCAGGGTTTATAGTCTAATTATAGTCAGTTCATATGGTGTTATCTAAGCTAGCGATAGAATAGACGCAGAATTGGCCCAGTCCTCGCATGGTCCCCATTGCACAGGTCCGCCCCAGGCTCCGGCTCCTGGAAGTACCAGAAATCCACCCCTTCCGCCCGCAGAAAGGGCTCAGTTTGATAGTGATTTCCCCTAAACAGCAGCACTGACTCCCTCAGCTGCGGTCTCAAGCGGAAGCGAAGTGTGTAGAAGCTGTCTGCCTGGCACAGAGCAGTAGTGTCGAACTGTATATCAATGGCGATGCTTCCGCCTGCTATTTCTTTAGTCCTATTGAGTAGTTTTACCCTGGAAACGCCGTCAGTCCGGGTTCCTGTGACTAGGAAAACCTCCTCCAATAGTACTGTTACAGTGGTGTTCACTGGTCTTCCGAGAGTGAGCCCAGTGAGTCGTATCACTGCAGACGCTTGAAAGGACACAGCCTCAATGGCGACGGAGTCCTGGGCGACATGCCACGGCTGCATAGACCTGGGTATGTCTGCACCAGCAGGAGGAAAGACGCTGGAAAAGCGGACTACGGGTTTGAAGCAAGGCCCAGAAAGGCTAGGCGGGGGTAGAGGTTGTCCTTGTAGTTGAGCAAGTTTCGGCTCTTCCATGGGAGGCACTGGTTTCTCAGTATGGGGAACGGCAGGCTGCAGGTATTGGGAGGGGAAGGACTGGAACTGGTTGAGATCTAAAGGACAGGTGACGAGTTGCACAGCTGTGTACTCGCTCTCTGCACACTCGAAGCAGAGGGCGTGCACTGCCTTGATGCAGGGGAGTTTCCAAAGCTGCACGACGTCCTTTCCACACTTCGGGCAAAACAAAGTGTCTTTCGGCTTACCACTTTCCTTGGTGACCAAAGAGAGGCTTTCGGCTGTCCTCAGGACCTGGTCTAAAGACGCAGTCTCTAAATTCCCTAGTCGCTTGCACAGGTCTTTGGGTAGTCCGTAGCAGTCCACAGATCGTAGGTAATTCCTCACCAAGCAAGGGATATCTCCAGGACAATTGTTCACATCAGTGCACTTCTCGCGCTCGCTACAAGCGGCGCACTTCAGCAGCAGAGTCTCTGGGTGGATAGCTGTGGCAGGGAGGTGATGAGTGAGACAGAGGGGCAGAGACCTTTGAGTGGCCAGCAACTTCCGAAGCAACACATACCGCTCCTGAGCCGTGCTGATATGTCCGGAATTCACCACTATTCGCCTCAGCTCTTCGCTGATATACTCTCCATTTGCTTGCATTCGCTGGAACTCCACCCTCGTATGGTAGGCCACTTCTATGTTGAAGTCCACTTCCCTGCTGTCCTTACAACAGTCCCTGCCCCCATGTGCACAGTCCTCACAGTACACCTTCATTTCCCTCACACAGAAGTACTCCCCTGCCTTCCTCCCATGGTTCTCACACATCACTTCCCTCTCCCTCAGTCTCCTAGTCTGAATAGTAGTCTCCTGCATGTCAATATAGGCATCGCACAGGTACTCTTGGGAGCAGATGGGACAGGTGACTTTGCTGTGCTGGACTTGCAGGCGCTCAGCGAAGCCTATGCAAATCAAGTGCTTGCAGTGGACTAGGACAGCGAAGGGGTGGTCTGTGGTTGTGAACTTGGCTTGGTCCACTACACAGTAGAACTCGTCCATTTGGAATGTAGAACATCACTGTCTGGCTCTACTATAGTGCCAAAGTGATTTAGTTGAACATATGCCCTAATTATGGCCAGACTAGACTTACTCTAGGGACTTCTGGCTAGCAGTATAGGGCTGTAATGGCAGATTTCACTGGGAACTTAATGACAAAGACGTTTGAGTTGGATAAAAGGTGAAATATGCTATTCGCTGTTTCGCCTGACTCTGGATTTTGCATCATCTGAATAGCTTTATGGATTTTTTAGAATTAAACTTATAGCTGTATTTAAGCTGGTAGTAGATGTAGTGGCGTTTCGGAATGACGAAGTATGCATTTCGCTACTTGAGTGTTTCTCTATTCCCGCATAGCAGTGGAATTGTCCTTTCTACCAAAAATAGAAGTGCTAAAAGTCCCACACAAGCAACTCTACAAAAACACCGATAGCCGCTCCTAGGCCAAAACCCCAATTTCCCGTCTACAAGGCAAAACCAGCACTCAAACTGCCTATTTACGGATTTGCAGAGAGACTTGGCTATATAGTTTAAAGCTTGTGGACAGCACACAGAGAGCCAGGAGCTTCGGCAGGAGCAGTGGCTGTCATCTGCACCTCGAAAACAGACACAGTCTGTTGCTTAGTAGTTTCTTTCTAGCCCTAGAGTTGGGGCTGTAGAGGGCAAACGAGTGATGGAGAGTGAAGTCTATAATAAAATGTACCCAGGAAAGCCAGGAATGATGCCTCCCGGGGGCCCGATGATGGGGAAGCCCGGATTCGGAGGTCCGCCTATGGGGCCACCAGGTGGTGGAATGCCTCCTCCCATGGGTATGGGTATGAAGCCAGGCATGGGCCCACCAGGTATGATGGGCGGGCCGCCTATGGGAATGAAGCCTGGAATGCCGCCTATGGGCGGTCCACCTGCTATGGGGATGCCAGGTGGACCAGGTGGATTTCCGGGGATGAAGCCGGGAATGCCTGGTATGGGCGGTCCACCTGGACCTATGGGCGGTCCACCTGGACCTATGGGCGGTCCATCTGGACCTATGGGCGGTCCTATGGGCGGTCCAATGATGAAGCCGGGAATGCCAGCACCTGGAATGCCTGGTATGGGCGGTCCACCTGGACCTATGGGCGGTCCAATGATGAAGCCGGGAATGCCTGGTATGGGCGGTCCTGGAATGCCGCCTATGGGTATGAAGCCGGGAATGCCTCCTCCTGTCGGGATGATGGGAGGACCACCAATGGGCGGTGCGCCTGGAATGCCGCCTATGGGTGGAATGCCTCCAATGGGCGGAATGCCTCCTCCTATGGGTGGAGGCGGAATGCCTCCAATGGGCGGAATGCCTCCTATGGGTGGAATGCCTCCTCCTATGGGTGGAGGCGGAATGCCTCCAATGGGCGGAATGCCTCCTATGGGTGGAATGCCTCCTCCTATGGGTGGAGGCGGAATGCCTCCAATGGGCGGAATGCCTCCAAAGGGCGGAATGCCTCCTATGGGTGGAATGCCTCCAATAGGTGGAATGCCTCCTCCTATGGGCGGAATGGGTGGAATGCCTCCTCCTAATCTTGTAGCGCCATCAAACCGAGGCCCGTCACAGCCAATGCAACAGTTTTCATGTGAGAGGTGCAAGGGACGAAAGAATGAAAACCAGTTCTACGTGGATATTAAATGTCCTGACCATCAAAACCCTGTCTGCTTCAGCTGCGTTCAACAAACCGGCATGAAGAACTGTCCTGTTGGTAATTGTGGGCGCGAGTACTCAGGCAACGAAGTCTACATGCTTCAATATTACCTCAACTCACTAGTCAACCAACTTCAGTAGGTAGATAGTTCTTTTTATGCCTGCTGTGTGGAGCTTGATATGGCTACTCTGCGCTTTCGCTCTCTGTCCAGACACTGTGTGTCCTCCTGCACTGGTACCGGCCACTTAGCTAAACAACCAAGTTTGTGACTCTCCCTGCAACCTGCTGGACTGCCATTTCGACTTGGGGAACTGCATAACCTCCCTCACTCCACTAACAGTGTATGTCTCAGCCACCAGCACAGGGTCCTCGCTAGGCACTAGGGATTTCCCATATACAGGCTTGAGCCAGGCCTTGGAAGAGCTGTGGGCGCCCTTTACTGTGGTCTATTTGCTGACTGGCACACATTACTTTGCGCACTTTCAAGGCATTTCGAACCCACATCCTTTCCCGAAAATTAGTACAGTCTGGGTAAAAACACTGTTTTGCAGCGAAGACACCCACCCAGAGTGCTCCCTAGTCCAAGCAAACATCCAACTAACCAGACTTTCAACCCAAATTCAGATCCTAGGACATCTGATTCTCCAGAACCTCGTATTCACAGGGAACTTTAGCCTCAAGGACGGGTGTCTTTCCTGCACCTACTGTCCTGCCCTGCTCCCCGGCTCAGCCCCTGGCTTGTGGAGGGATGACCAGGGACTGGATATTGACTTGGCCAAGGTGGCGGAAGAGACTTTGTGCGCAGCGTATCGAAATCAGGTCCTAATAGCTGTTGAAACTGGGGGGAAACTCGACATTGCGAATGTTACTTTTGAGCACATTCGTCACCAGCCGAAAGCCATAATTTCCAGCAATTGCTCTGATATCACCTTGCATAATGTGACCTTCACAGACCTGATTCCTGCCAAATCAGTCGGAGCTGTGCTGTTATATGAAGGTGTCAATGGCTGTGGAGCCGTCAATTACTCGCTAGGTAGCGTGGCACTGCTGAGAAATGGATACGAACTTAAGGGGAATGCTGAATTCGGCGGTCTAATGAGGCTTAATGGAGTAGGGAATTTTACTATTGATTTGGTGGAATTTGAGGGCAATTTTCAGCCTCAAGATTTAGTAATTTGTCAAAATTGCAAGAAAGTCGAAATCACAAATTGTCGATTTCGAACGAATATTCTATGGAAAACTGCAATTTCCCTAGCAAATGTGAACAGTGTGCGAATTAGTGGCTGCTGGTTCCAACAAAACACAGCCTATTCCTCTATTGTCGACATTAACCTCGACACTGGCCTCGCTTTCATATCCAATTCCACCTTTTCTCGCAACATAGCCGTCTCCAGCCTCCTTCGTATTAACTCCCACACCCACAATTCCGCCTCCGTAACCCTTCTTTCCGCGATATTTCAAGGCAATGTATGTCCTACCTCTCTCCTGATCAGTGAAATTGCCGCTGTCAGCCTGAGTTCTAGTCACTTTGTCGAGAGCGGAGACCTGGCTATAGCTGAGGTAGAGAGAATACCGATCCAGGCCTTTCTGGACTTTCCCTACATATATGCATCTCAGCCAATTCTGCCCTTTACGATGGACATATGTGAAGGAGTAGTGCAAGTGCTTAATTCAGACGACATTTCAGTGACTTTTTCCCAATTCCAGGACAATTACTGCAGTAACGGACCTCCGGGATTAAAAGTTCTCAGAAACTCCAATACTAATGCAGGCATTTTGACTGTAGACAGTGTGGTATTTCAAGGAAACGATGGCCCAGGAGTGCTATCGATCTCCGGCAACTACAAGGCTGTATTAGACAATTTGGCTTGCGAAGGGAATAGCAACCTGAGGACATTAGGGCCTGCTTGTGTGTATATAGACGGGGACGGATTAGCTGTGTATGACATCCGTAACTCCAACTTTAGTGGCAATATCGCCCAATACAGCACTTCAATAGAGGTGTCTAACACCCTGAATATATCCCTGAGCGCCCTCACAGTCCAGTCTAATCGCGCCCTGGCAGTGTCCGCAGGGCTCACTTTCCACCCTCTAAATGCCCTTTCTTCCCACTTCCGTGTATCGAATTCCCTTTTCCAGTACAATTCAGCCAACTCAACCGGAGTGCTGCTTATTACCTACCTCAATAATAAACCTCAACTCGTCAATAAGCCGCTTTACGTCACTGTTTCACTATGTCGGTTTCTGGGCAATAAAGCGACTCATAAAGGTGCAGGGATATCGATATTATCGTTTATGCAGTTAAGTGAGGAAAGCGTGATTGAGGACTGCCAGTTTAGCAGTAACGAATCAGGGGTAGGCGGGGGGCTATTTGTGGAAATCATGGTCGGGAAATTGACCGTACAGAGGTCGAGCTTTACAGGGAATAGCGGTACTGAAGGGGCAGGGATATACTACTTTTACCACGGAGTGGAAGACACTGGGGCACTTATTGATATACGCCAGTGCTCTTTTGTCAATAACACAGGGACTGGAGCCCTGTTTGCAGATGGTATGGCAGCTCCTAGGTTAGTGACCAGTGCCTGTGTCTTCCAGGGCAACCAAGGGTCGGGAGTAGTCCTTCACTCTGCTACTTGGAACGACTCGAATTCCCAATATACCGGCAATACTGGGAAAACAGGGGGAGCCTGTCTTGCATATAATAGCAACGTGAGCTTGTCAGGGTGTGTATTCACCAGTAATACCGCTACACAGAGAGGCGGGGCCGTGACTCTTCTGCAAGCCTCTCGCCTCCTCGCTTCCAACTCTGCATTCCGCAGCAATAAGTGCTCAGGCCAGGGAGGCGGAGCTGTGTTTGTGGAGCAGGACTCCCTCTTCCAAGCCGCAAACACCACTTTCCTCTCCAACCAAGTCTCAGAAAAGGGCTCAGCCATATACATTCACCGCAGCACTGTGGTACTGATTTTCTCCAACTTCTCTCTAAACGCCGCTGGTCAGTTCGGAGCGATTTTCCTTTCCTCCGCTACCGTCAACCTTACAGGCTGCGACCTGTCCTTCAACACTGCCGTAAGCCGCGGGCCTGGCATCTGCGCTACTCTCGGCCGGGTAAATGTATGGACTTCCTCCTTCCATGACCAAATCGGAGTGAACGGCGGAGCACTATTCGGCGTGGACCAGACTGTGGCAGTGGTGGACACTTCGAGTTTTCGAAACTGTACAGCGAACTCTGGAGGAGCGTTTGTCATAAACGCGCAGTCCAGTTTGACTCTACGCAGGTCGGTAGTGAGTCACTGTAGTGCGAAGACTGACGGAGGGATGGTATCAGCCCGAGTCGCTACCATTACTTTGGACTCCACCAATGTGTCCAATATCGTGTCGACCCAGGAGTATGGAGCTTTGTGTGTATTTGAGTCGACTATGACTGTGATCAACTCCCGCTTTTTCAACCTCACAAACAGTGCGATGTACGGCTCTACCTCCACTGCCAATGTGCGCGGCAGTGTATTCGAGTCCATTACCGCTTTCTTCGGAGGAGTGCTGTACTGCGCAGGGTGTCTCGCCGCCAACTTCCAAGACTCCAACGTAACCGGCCTCTCAGGCCGCAGAGGCGGAGTAGTGTACGCCTACACCTCCGGCCTCGCCAAGCCAGCCTCCATTTCCCTATTCCAAGGCAACACTTTCACCAACAACTCTGCAATCGACGGCGGCGCACTGTACTTTTTCAACATGTTCGTAGTGATTTCTCAAAATGTGTTCATTGGGAATAGAGCTGGAAACCAGACGATTGCGGGCAATGCAGGGAGCGGGGGAGCGGTTTTCTTCTCTTGTCCGTCCTTCCTGCAGTGCACTTTGAACCTAACGTATAACACTTTTGAGGGGAATTCCGCGCTGGTGTCGGGAGGAGCTGTGCAGTGGCTGGACAGTTTCCCTTTCCTGGAGGGGAATAAGATGAAGGGAAACGAAGCGGTTTATGGGAATGATATTGCCTCGTTTCCTGTCAAAGTGGCTCTACTGGACGGCAACAACTCCGTTCAACCCTATCAGGAAATTAATAATTACCCGATTTTGACTGATTTGAAGAATATCGCAAGTGGGTGGACATACACGGATGTTATCAAAGCAGCACTTGTGGACCACTATGGGAACATCGTGACTACGGACTCGATAAGTACCGCCTTTCTGATCTCTGCCAATAGTTCCTCTCTAGCGATATCTGGAGAAACCAGCAAAGCGTGCATCCACGGTGTCTTCCGCTTCTCCAACTTCTCTATAGAGGCAGCTCCAGGCTCTTCCCAGACTTTACTGATTTCCACAGCCGCAGTCGCACTGGACCAGAAGGGATTCATAGGCGACCCAACTCCTTATTACCCAATTGTCGGAGTCAACTTAAAGCTCAGGGAATGTGTGTCCGGGGAGTCCTACTTGCAAGGAGTCTGCTACCCCTGTCCCGAAAGCACCTTTTCCCTGGATCCTTCCAACCCTTGCCTTTCCTGTCCCAGTGAAGCGATTTGCCTGGGCACTAATCAAATGACTCCTCGAGCTGGCTACTGGCGGCCAGACTCCACTCTCGACCTGTTCTTCCAGTGCACTAATAAAGACGCGTGTTTGGGCTCTCCAGACCCAGAGTCCCTGTCGCTGACAGGGGAATGTGCGCCTGGGTACCACGGCAACCTTTGCAGTGTGTGTGACGCAGATAGGTCCTTTGGGACTGGAGCTGTGTGCAACCTTTGTCCAGGCTTCGGCACGAATATAACTTTAATGGCTTTTCTCGGGTTTTTCCTCATCGTCGCTTTCGGTGTTTTCGTAGCGATATCGATCCGAGGTGCGAATTTGCCGCGGTCAGAGTTGGCCATATATGTGAAAATACTGGTGAATTACCTGCAGCTAGTGACTGTAGCAAGCGCCCTCAACCTCAATTGGCCCTCCTACGTGTCCCTTTTCCTACAGGGACAACAGACTGTGGGCAGTGCCAGTGAGCAGATCCTCTCTATCGAGTGTCTGCTGAAATCCTTCTCCAGCCAGGAAATTTACTACACGAATCTCAAAGTCTACCTTATTGCTCCCTTAGTAATTATCGCTGGAGCCTCGGTTATTTGGCTGTTAATTGGACTATTCACCAAAAGCCAGAGTATTAGGCAGAAAATTGTGGGCAGTACTGTACTTCTCATATTTGTCCTCCACACAAGTCTCACAAAGCTGACCTTTTCCATCTTTAACTGCAGGGAAATACTGCCGACAGAGCTGTGGCTGGTCACAGACCTCTCTATCAAGTGCTGGGACTCCAAACACATCAGTAATATGCTGCAATTAGCGCTTCCCGGACTCATAGTGTGGGTAATCGGCCTGCCCACTCTGTGCTTATTGCTACTAATCCGCTCCAAACGGTTCCTAGCTGACCCAAATGTCCGCCTGCAGTTCAGTTTCCTCTACAAAGGGTACAAATCGGAGTGGTATTTCTGGGAATTCGTGATTTTGTACCGGAAAATCGGCGTAGTGTCCATATCAGTGTTCCTATCAACTGTCTCAGTGACAGTTCAAGCCCTTTCCATGCTGGCCGTAGTGCTCATTTGCTTCTTTTTGCAGCTTTTCATCAAGCCTTTTAATGCAACTTCTTTCAATTCCTTGGAACTTAAGGCGCTTTTGGCCTCCTTTTTGACGATTTATGCAGGACTTTACTTCGACACTAAGTCGGTTTGTAACTTTCACACAGACTCGGAGCTGAACTACGTCTTGTTCGTCATTATTTTGCTGTCGAATGGGTATTTCCTGTTTGAATGGGCACGACTGGTTCTCCCAGCTCTCCTGGGCACGCTGAAAAAGCGACTTTTGCAGCTTAAGTCCAGGGCACAGGAGTCGGCATCAGTGGTTCCGGAGCGCAGTTTCGACGCTTCCAGTCTGCACCTGAGTCTAGAGGTACAGGCCAGTGCCTCCGTGACTCCCTCTCGCACCCCAATCCAGGCTCCTTCCAACACCCCCGACCTTTCCCTCAACCTAAGTCTCTAGTCTCATAGGAAGTGTGGGCGGAATTAAAGTCTTAATAGTATGGCCACTGAAACAATGCACGCTTTGCAGTCCCCGCCACCTGTGTACTCCTTCAGTGCCTTCAACAAACTGCCCAACCACGGGATATACTGCATACATGTCAAGGCCTCGCAGGGACACAAAAGCAACTCTTCCAGAGTAGTAACGCACTCGGAACTGCTCAAACGAAGCGAGGCCAGACACAAGCGAGGCACTTTGGACTTCTTGCAGGAAACGCTCAAGTACATTGAAAACATTCGCAAGCCGCAAGTAGTGGAGGAAGCGGTGAGTGCCAGACGACTGGTTCGAGTGCGACGCAAGCCCAGAAAGTCTCCCATTCGTACCAGACCTGTGTCCCTCCAGCCCTCCTACTCTGTGAAGTATGTGGGAGAGGTGGAGGGCAGACTGTCTGTCCTCACCACAAGAGTGCCGCTCCTACCTACCAGTCCCAAGGCCAAAACTCCAGTCAAGTCCGAAATCCGCCTTCCCACTGCCTTCGTCCCTAAGGCCAAAGGACATAGGTGGAGTTTGGACTTCAGCAGCAGTGGGAGGTACCAAGCCACCACGCCCACCGAGGAAGCGCCTAGAAAGGAACTCATGGCCATGGAAAGCTTCGCACCTAGACAACTGCGCAGCGAAGAGCCCAGGGAAGACAAGGTGATTCGGTGGGAGTCCTTCGCAGACCTGGAAAGACAGCACTCCAAGCACTGTACTAAAGGCAAACCCTCTCACTCCAGACGCATCAACTCCTACTACTAGTCTATACATAGCTCTGCTGTCCCAATGGACATAGTAATGCACCTCTTCCAAGTCCTGTTCCTGGTCTCAGTGCTGCTCTACTCCTGCTACGACTCTGCGCTGCTGTCGCTGTACTGGAAAGTGGTGGCAGGCTACTTCGCACTCAAGTTCTGCTTCCTGAACCGCAGTAAGTTCAATTCTACGAGGCGAATGATCCAAATTGCCACTTTTGGGGACCACTCGAGTCCCATGACTCACGCAGTGCTCAGTGTGAACGTCACCAAAGCTGTTCAATACGTCAACTCTATGAAGGTCTCTGGCCGTGCAGTGTCCTTGACAGACGTGCTGCTGAAGGCAGTGGGCAAAGTAGTGGAGGAAAACACAGATTTGAAGGGCAATTTAGTCTTTGGACTTTTCTTCCCCTCAAAAACCGCAAATGTCGCCCTCCTAGTCTCCGACTCTCCCGTAGAAGGCGACCCGACCATCCATATCGACGCACCGGGCAGTCGATCAGTCCCAGAAATAGCGGATCAAAGGGTGCAAAGGACCATAGAAATGAACAAAAGGAACTCCTCGAGTACTCAAGGCTTCCCTGGCTTTTACGCCTACTTGCCTTCCAGCATTCTCAGTCTCGTGGTCTCTTTTCAAGAGTTCTGGCTGTGTGTTGGCATTGCCCTGGGCAGGACGAGGCCGGTGCAGGCACTGCTCACTGAGGTGGGGTATGTGGGGGAAATGATGGCTCTGATGAGTCCCCCGCCCCTTTTTAAAGGCGCACTTGTGCTAACTCCCTCCACGGTTGCTGAGGAAGTGGTCGTAGACGAGCGCGACTCTCCAGCAATTGCCCAAGTAATCAAACTAGGCGTGAACTTCGACTACCGCTACATCAGCCACCCCCGCAGTCTGCAGTTCCTCCAGCAGCTGAAGACCCAAGTGGAAGGTCTGCGCGACTTACTAGACTAGTACTAGGTCAGCTTGGACAGGAAGTCCAGGTATTTGCCCTTTTCTTTGCTCTTCTTTTCGTACTCTTCGATGAAGTCGTCCACAGAGCTGGCGCTTCGCTCGCCTGCGAGCTTGCCGAAGGCTAAAACCCACTCGTCTAGGTTTACCATGTCACGCTTGCTGATAGAGACGTCTCGAATGAAGTCCGCAGCATCCTTAGCAGCTGCATCCTCGGTAATGTCCTCCATGTAGCGGTTGAAACGGGCGCTTTTGTCCACGTCAATATAGCGAGTGCGCGGGTTATCAATATCGTCAAATATAAGTGACAGTTTTTTCTTCTGCGTCTCAGTGACCAGGGAAAAGGCAGCTCGCTCCTCTGTGACAGCCAGCACCATCTGCTTAATTGACGGGTTCATGTCCTCTGGTCTCCTCCCATCTGCGTCCACTGCATTCGGGTCTGCCCCGTACAGCAGCAGCAGCAGAATGGCTTCCTTGTTGCGGCGCTGGCAGGCGACATGGAGAGGCGTAGTTCCTCGCTTGTTAGCGTGGTTGACCCGGGCGCCCTGGCCGAGGAGCCAGCGAGCCATGTCCAGTAGCTTGTCACTGCAGCAGTGGAACAGGGGAGTACTGTCGCTTTCATCCAGGAAGTTCAGGTCCAGACCTTTCAGGTAGAGCTGCTTGCAGGCGTCCAAATTGCCTTCCTGGACTGCAGCCAGGAAGTCAGTTTCTTGAGGACTCAGGACTCTCTCAGAGGGCTCCTCGCCCCCTTCTTCCTTGTCTTCTTCATCAGCCATAGATTATTAGGCGCCCAGGCACCATCCAGCCCTAGAGCCTCAATATATGAAACGAGGCGGAAGCAGCCTCCGCGACACGCCCGACAAGAAGCCCAAGCCGCTCTCCCACTGGTGGGAAGAAGAAGTAGATGAGCAAAGCACGACAAAGTGGACCTCCCTCGAGCACCACGGAGTGCTCTTCCCTCCGCTCTACAAGCCGCACAGGATCCCAGTGCTGTATGAAGGCTTGGAAGTGGTGTTGGAGCCGGAGTTGGAGGAAGTGGCGACATGGTGGGGAGGGGTGGTGGGCACGGAGTGGGAAACGAAGGCGCACTTCAGACAGAACTTCGAACGCAACTTCCTCGAGAAGCTGGGCAAAGACCACGTCATTCAGTCCCTCGATAAGTGCGACTTCACACGAATTGCACAGTGGATCGTTACTACTCGCGAAGAGCGCAAGACCCGTCCAACCGAGGAAAAGAAAGCAGACAAAGAAGCCAGAGACCAAACCAACGAACTATTCGGCTTCGCGATAGTGGACGGAGTAAAGGAGAAAATCTCCAGTTACCTAGTGGAGCCCCCTGGGCTGTTCAGAGGCCGTGGGGAACACCCAAAGGCCGGCTACCTCAAAACTCGCCTCACGCCTGAGGACATCACTATCAACACTGGCAGAGACAATGTCGTCCCGAAGTGCCCCATTCCTGGCCACTGCTGGAAAAACGTGGTGCAGAACGACAAAGTGACCTGGCTGGCATACTACAAGGACCCGAACTTAGCCTTTTCCAACGTCAAATATGTCTACTTGGCTGCTTCCTCCAAGTTCAAAGGCCTGAGCGACAAGTTCAAGTATGAAAAGGCGAGGAAGTTGAAGGAGTTAGTCCACGGCATTCGCGAAGACTACAACGCTCGCGTCCGCTCCGAAAACGAGACAAAGCGGCAGTTAGGGACTGCCCTGTACCTTATTGACCGCCTGGCCCTCAGAGTCGGCAATGAAAAGACTGAAGACGAGGCTGACACTGTGGGGTGCTGCTCCCTGCGAGTCGAGCACATTTCCTTCGACTCAGGAGACAAGGTGACTTTGGACTTCCTGGGAAAGGACAGCATGCGGTACTACAACACGGTCCAGGTGGAGCACCACATCTACATGAATTTGAAGCAATTCGCGTCTGGGAAGAAACCTGACAATGAGTTGTTCGACAAAATAGCGACTACGAGTTTGAACGACTACTTGCACGGGTTTATGGAAGGGCTGTCAGCGAAGGTGTTCCGCACGTACAATGCTTCTATTACGCTGCAGCAGCAGTTGGCCAGGAAAACGACAGCCAGTGACGTCGAGGACAAGGTCAAGTTCTACACCGACGCAAACCGAGAAGTCGCGATTTTATGCAACCACCAGAAAAGCGCTTCGAAGAACTTCGGTGCACAGATGGAGAAAATGCAGGACAAGTTGAAAGCGCAGCTTGAGAAGATGGAGAAAATCAAGGAACTGCTAAAGGCCTACAAAGCCGGTTCCAAGCCTGATGGTACTCCCGAGGACAAACTCCCTTCCAACCCCGAAGCCTGCGAACGCCAAATCACCCGGCTAAAGACGCAAATAAAGAACCACGAGCTGAAACTGAAGATGAAGGACGACAACAAAACTGTAGCACTCGGCACTTCCAAACTCAACTACATGGACCCGCGCATCACCATCGCCTGGTGCAAGTGCAACGAAGTCCCGATCGAGAAGGTCTTCCCCAAGACTGTGCGGAACAAGTTCATTTGGGCGATGTACGTGGAGCCCGAGTGGAAGTTCTAAACAGGACTAGGGTGTAGAGAGTAGACACGGCTTTCGTAGCGGTTGTAGACTTCGTATTGGCTCTGCAGCTCGGTGGCGAGGCGCATGAGTGCGGCACTGCGGTCCTTCAGCTCCTGCTCGCACTTGGATACGTACTGGATCAGACTGGTGCGCAGTTCTTTGACCTTGTCGGGTTCTAAGGAGGAAGTACTGCTGGAGCGGTGACTAGCATAGCGAGAAAGCTTTTCACAGGTTTCAGCCACAGGCTCCATTGCCTCGTGGGCCAGTTCAATAGAGCGCAGGGAACGGGTCAGTTCTGAGGCTTGAATGACACTTGCGCCCGACTTTTCCTCCATTACGGTGGTTATTGCTGTCATGATTTTCCCTCGTAGAGTGGCTGTGTATTGAGGCGCAAAGATGCAGTTCTTCGAGTCTTCCCACAACAGCACCATTTTGCGTAATTCCTCCAACAGCAGTTCATTCCCTCCCGCGACCAAACAGTCTATCACCTCGTCCATCACCGCCGGAAAGGCCTGCAAATACTCCGCATCCCCGCCTCTGGAAGTCTTAATCACCACATCGTTCATAACGTACAGTAGACCCTGGCGCTTTTTATCCTCATCTAAAGCAAGTAGCGAGTCCAGCCAGAGACTTACGAACTTGGGAGCGTGGTTGTGCCATTGCAGCATGAGGGAGGACAGTTCCATCACTTTGTCTCGAGCGGTGGACAGGCCCGCGGCGAGTGACCGGAATGAATGCTCGACTGCCGCGCTTTCCATTTATATCTAGGAGGCGGGACTAGAAGGCTATTAGACTTGCTTGCTCCGGCTTGCCTTCGGACTCGAGAAGTGTGCGGAAATTTCGGTAATGCATCGCCACAGCGAAGTCAAACGCTGCAGTAGTGATTGCTATAATAAACCCCGGACCGCACATAAAGGAACTGTAAAAAGCCACCTTGAGCAAACTGACCCAGCCAGCCAGTGCAAAGGCATACACAACCGGCCCCGCCAAATGCGTGAACTGCCTATCACTTACATCCACTCTCTGCAGACCATAAGGCAACTGCCAGCCCAAACTGGCCACTGATAGGCTGTTGTAGACTTGCACGCACATCCCTGAAATGAGAAAGATCATGCAGACTGTGCCTGCAAATTGGAATCGTCTGGCTTGAGCGCACTCCGCCTTGTAGTCCTCTCGCTCCTGCAAGGCTTCCGACTCACAGCGCTTTCTGAATGTGCTGTAGTCCTGCCAGCCGCCCTCTTCCTTCAGGTTGATTCCAGTAAGTGAGAACTCGCTTCCTTCGTAGGAAAACCAGTGGGGAGTGAGAGCGGAGGCGAGCATTAGGCCCAGGACCAGGAGGTTTAGGCCTGCGTTCGCTTTGATGTGGCCTCGGGCTTGGAGTCCGCAAACAGTCAGTGGGGCGGACTGTCTGCTTTGGTCTGATTCCATCGCAAAGCTCTCCATTTGTAATCCCTACTGTTTAGCTAGACTAGAGACTGGGAGTGGACTGGGACAGTAGAGCACTTCTTTCCAATCGAACTGGCCCTGCCTTGGGACTCCTGCGATAAAGTCGAAATTTTATTGTTGCGTTTTCGCCTGTATGTGAGTGGAAACTTGTGACTGGGCTAGTGAGACAGTTGCGGGAGTCCGGGGCATCGTTTAAATTAGTCTAATCCATATTTAATCTTCAGTACTCCCTGCTCTTTCCCTTCAAATCGCCTATTTCGCCTAATCCTCAGTCCGCATGCCCAACTCCCTTCTATGGCGCAGACCCGAGAATATTAACATGGACGGACTAGTCAGCTTTATCCGGCAACGGCATCAGCAGAACTCCTCTTACAGACAGGCCTCCCGCAGTTCGCATCGCTCCCAGCCACCGAGACGCACTTCCTACGGCAAATCCCTCAGTCCCGATAGTCGCCGCGCACCCAAGTCTGGCGGCAGTCCTTTCCAAACTCGCCTGGCCTCGTCCATTGGCGTCTACATGACCTCGAAGACACGTAGGAATAAGGCGGCGCAGAGAGCTGCGATATACAAAACTGCGTCTGGCTCATCGATGACTCGCGCCCCTACATCAAGGCTAAATCGCAGGTCCATTGGGAATGAAAGTGACCTGAGCACTCGAGGCGACACGACTTCCCGCATCGACCAACTCCTCCGCCAAATGCTGCAGAAGACGCAGAAGTCTCGTCCCATGTGGACAGTCTACCGCAAGTCCCCCGCTGCCCTATTCCAAGCTTGATGTAACTACTCACTGAGTCGATTCCACTCCTCGCCCAGCACTCGGCCTGTGTCCATCGCACTTAGGCCTGGCTGTTCCTGGCGCAGACTGGGCCTGCGGTCTGCTGCGTAGTAGAAAAAGGCACATTGAGGTCTGCGTGGACCACCGCTCGTTCGCCTCCGCCTGCATCTCAAGCCACGCACCATTTATAGCAAATCGGTGGCTCTAGGGCTAGCTGGGAGGCTTGGGACGGAGGGAAGAGGCAGAGCGAGGTCGAGCACAGCCACGGCCAGAGGGCAGGGTCTGGGACTTGGTGAACAGCAGAGTCACTGTGTAGTCTCCGTGTCGCATGGCCAGGGCGTAGGGCGAGTCACCCAGACTGTTCGTGACCAGTGGGTCTGCACCTCGATTCAGCAGGTAGGAAACCATTGCTGCACTGCGGGCTTTGCTGGCCACCGCTACATGCAGAGCTGTTTCCCCGAAGGCGTTTCTTTGGTTCACATCCGCACCACGGGATAGAAGGAAGTGCACAGTGCACAGACTTTCCCCCTTAGCACACGCATGCAAGGCAGCACTACGAGCAGGGTCCTCAGCCTGCACCTTCACATCCATCCCATGAGCCAACAGTCTGTCCAGCGTCTCAATATCCCCTTTCTCCGCAGCTCGCAGTAAAGTCGCTGTGTCGCTCTGCAAGTCCGCCACATGTTTGGGCAAGTCTGAGGTGGGCAGCACTTGCCCGCAGATTTCACATCTCTTGTTCATTCGCACGCATCGTGCATAGTGCATTTGATAGTTGGCCTTCGGGACCTCTGTTCCGCAGTGGTCGCAGATGGCAGCTGCTGCATTCGTCGTCACAAAAGTGTCGTCATGTGCAGAATTCCCGGCGGAAAAAGCTCCTAATCGCTTAGTAAGCGCCTGATTCTCACGAGTCAGAGCCTCGACAGTGGTCTGTGCTTCCTGTACCTGCAGTTTTAGAGCGTCTGTAGCAGCTAAGAGTTCCAACAGCGGTGGTCCGGCCCGACTCTTCATCATGCGACTTTAGCCTTTACAACTAGTGAAAGACGCGGTCTTCTACTCGCGTGTCGGAGTTGTCAGTGCGTCTTTTTATCAGCTTCACTGGAGAAGCGGACTGAATGGCGGTTTGCAGCATCGACTTGAACTCATCGAAGTCTATTTGTTTGCTTCTATTGACGTTCACTTCCTCTATCATTTCCTCGACTTCTTCTCTCGAAACCTCCAAGCCTGCGCGAATGAGGGCTTCAGCGAGGCTCGCGGGAGTGATTTTCCCACTACCAGATATATCGAAGTGGCAGAAAGCTGCGTAAACTCGGTCTTCTATGAGTAGCCGACTTTTGTCCAAAGTGGCCATAAGGAACTGAGTGTAGTTGAGACGGCCTTGGTCCAGGTAGTCGAACATCCCTTTCATCTCTGCTTACATCTCACTGCGGAGCTCTTCTTCCGCAAGTCGCAAGCCGAGACTGTGCAGCGCGGTTTCCAGGCCTGCTATCGTGATGAACCCTGTGTGGTCCACGTCAATAGCCTGAAAGGCGCTCTGAATAGCGTTTACTCGGAGTTCTTCGATTTCTTCAGTTTTGAGGAAGCGGATGAGAATTTTCATGGACTCTTGCTGCAGCTTGCTCGGTGCTTTGAATTTCTTCAGCGAAGCCAGTACTCCCAGCGGCACAGCCCGGGAGGAATGGGTGTTGTAGAGAGTGAACCACCTGTGTTGGAGGATTTCGGGAATGGAAGGACGCTGTTCCGGCTCGAGCACTAGCAGTCTGCTGATCAGGTCTTTGACCTCTGCGGAGGCTTCTTTGAACTCGTCCATGTCCATGGTGTATTTGCAGTTCGAGATTTCTTGGAACACATCGTGAGCGTTGTCTCCCTGAAAGGGCGGAAACCCCGCCAAAAGGACATACAAAATAACGCCCATCGACCATATATCACACTCGTGGTGGTAGTTCCCTTTAAGCACTTCGGGAGCTACATAGTACGGACTGCCCACTATAGTGTGCATGTTGCTTTCATCGTCTCCGAACTTATTAGCCAGGCCGAAGTCGATAATTTTGATTTCCGACCTCGAGTCTTTCGTCTCGAATAGGAAGTTCTCAGGCTTTAAGTCTCTGTGGCAGATGTGTATGCTGTGCATGTAGTGCACGGCTGCGAACATTTTGGCCATTAGCGCGGCTGCCACGGCCTCACTGCACTGGCCCTGGGAGATGACGAAGTCGAAGAGGTCTCCGCCTCTGCACAGCTCTAGGACGAGGTGGAAGGCGCGGTCGTCTTCGTAGGTCTCGTAGAACTTGATGATGTTGGGGTGGTCCAGTAGCTGCAACAGCTCCAGTTCCCGCCGCAGGATCGTCACCTCGCCCATAATCTTATCCTTCGGAATGGTCTTCACGGCCACTACAAAAGCAGGGTCGGACTTGCGAGTGCCTTCTCGGACTGTGCCAAAGTGGCCATGTCCCACGACTCTTCCGAAGTCGTAGTATTTGTGGATATCTGTGTGGTTGATACTGTCTAGGATGATGGACTTGGCGATAGGAGAGCGAGGGATGGAGGTCAGGTCCACCTCGACGAGTTGTTTCTTGCGAGAAGCGCAGATGCCCATAGCTGAATTGGTATGATTGTTATTAGAGATATTGGAGGGATTCGTGCGAGGGAAAACTCGGTGGCTTTGGGAGAAGTACTAGCGAAGGAGAATTAGCCCCGGTTTCTATTGGAATGAGAGGAATTATGAAGGAGGGATAAGTCAACAATAAGGCTAATCATCTCCCACGACATCCTCTCATTCCAGCCTTAGGCTTCTAAGCTTGCGAAGAGTGGGAGAGTTTTCTTTAGTCTCTACTATTACTAGAAATAAAACCAGCGGCATAGAGAAGATTTGGTGAAATTTCCCCTACACTTCTAACTACTGTGTCAGCAGCTCTAATTGGAAAGCTTAAAGATATACATTGGTGGGGTTTACAGCAGTTCCCTTCCTTGGTATTGTAGCTATCTACTCTGTGACTAGAAGCCTGTGATCAAGAAAATGCCTGGTGCACACAGCCAACTGGAAAATGCCGCCTCTCAGAGTGCGCCCCGATAGCTCCAGAGTCTCTAATTGCTGAGATGTCTTGTTAGACACAGGACCTGGGAAGCAGCTGTGTCATCTATTGCCTGATACCATTACGCTAGGCAAAACAACCTATCCGTCATTCCCTCTTAGCCTTCCCAGTGAACTGACTATGACGGGGCCAATCTTTTAACTTCTAGACAGGGATTTACCTAGAACTTACGAGGTCAAACTCCTACCCTGTCCTCTCATCCAACACTTCCATCGGTTGTAGTGGAACTAGTGTGGCAACCAATCCAAGAGAAGCTAAATCTTCCAGTCTATGCAATGTCCCTGAAAGGGACTATTCACATACCTGCGTTGTGCTGCCTAAGGAGCAGCGCCAAGGATATAGCATCTCGCTAATATGGAATTGTCCCAACCTGATAGCTAAGCGTAAAGATCCGGCCAGATTTCTCTATACTCACAAATATTTACCGCTTAATTAAGT
>Ga0247837_1001451_pt1 | contig 48842 bp, 40 predicted proteins | sample LaCtaG_2_FD_187115 | JGI IMG/M metagenome (GOLD analysis project Ga0247837, IMG submission 187115) | Freshwater microbial communities from meromictic Lake La Cruz, Castile-La Mancha, Spain - LaCruzMarch2015_14.5m | ecosystem: Environmental > Aquatic > Freshwater > Lake | place: Spain: Castile-La...
AACACCTAAGCAGATTTCAGCATAATTTGCCTATATGTTTCCTAAGATTAGTCTCGCAGTAGGGTTATTTTCCTGCAAATTTGCCAATTCAGGCTCTTTCCCAGGCAGTAGACAGGCACTCCTGTGCACTTCAAGACATTAGAAACACTATTCGCTTTATAACATATCAATGCTGTTTTTCCTCTCCCTCTCCCTCGCAATCGCAGCTTCCAAACCCTTACCCTCCACCACCATCAAGCAAGTGGAGCAATCTCACCTCATTTCTCTCTGCGAACAGCGAGCCCGCGAAGCCTGCGGCGACCCAGACATCGACTGCTTCCGCCAACATCGAGACCAATGCTTCCGAGACTTGTCAGCCTTTGAGCCGGAAAGCAGTCGCACTCACTTGAAAAGGAAGCAGGAGAGCTGGGTCGTAGTGGCGGCCTTGGGAGTGACGCTAGGGGTGGTGCTGATGCTTACTGTGGTGCTGTGCTGGGGGACGTTGGGACTGGGCAGTCGGAGGAAGGAGACGGGGAAGATGAAGTGAGGGAGTAGAGTAACTCTATCTTGCAGCAAATAAGCACTGGGAAGTCCAATGCAGACAGTAGTGCCTCCAAGTATAGGAGTGCGCATTGATGGGTGAAGGCAGCAGAGCGCTAGAACTCTAGTTCCTCATTAGCTAAAGGCTTTTCATTGATCAGTAGATGCGGACACGCCTGCGTGAAGGCCCTAATCGCCCGCTTGAGACACCTATCCTGCACAGCAGTACTGCGCATCTGCTTCCTGTCGGAGCCATTACCTCGTGGAAGGCTCCACAGGTCCGCAGCGCCGCACATACTCCGCAAGTTGCGCCGCTTCATAGGTCAGTCCCGCCTCAGTAGTGACCGGCACTCGCATGATTTCCTAGCTAGGGGTAACCAGTGATATCAGACAGGTGAAGTAGTCAGGGATAGCAGTGGTCTGGGGAGGGGGGAATAAGGTGCGGTGGGAGGGGAGGTCGAGGCCAAGGCGAGAGTAGTAGGTGAAGGTGGCGCTTTGTTGGGCTTGCTGCAGCCTGCGCACAGCGTTGTATTGCACCACTAGCAGCTTAGTCCGCAGCAACTTCGCCTTTTCAACTCCGTCCACCCACTTCTTCGCCTTGCACTTCGCAAGTGCCTGTCTGCAGTACTCCAGTGCTTCGCCTACCAGTGCCTCCTCATCCTGCGCAGCCAAGTACCCCTTCGCCTGCGCATACAGCAAGTACGCCTTCACATTCAACTGATCCAGCTCCACTGCCGTAGCCGCATCCTGCGCCGCACTGCCAAACTCTCTGAGACAGAGCAGTCCCCGCGCCCGGTTGGAGTAGAAAATGGAGACCATTGGGTTGATGTTCTAACTGGACTGTACGATTGCTTGGGTGTAGGACTTGATGGCTAGGGCGTAGTTCTTGCTTTTGAAGTGGGCGTTGCCTTGCTCTTTCCACTGGTCTGCGGAGAGGGCTGGGGCTTTTTTGGATGTGCTGATAGTGTCGTCTGAGTCGTGCTTTGGGTGCAAGCAGCCCATTACTACAGGATCATATTTCTATGTTTCCGCAGCGCTCGTTCAAACCTTGCAACTCCCAACACAGGGTTCGCCCTCTGTCTATACGCCAGCACCGCAGCCTTCACGTCCCTGTGCAGATCCGAAAGCGCCTCTTTCTGACTGAGGTAGTATGGGATCTGCAGTTCAGGTCCACAGTTAGAGATGTCCTGTAGGGTGGTTTGGGTCCAGTCGAGACTGCGGGATAGCTCTCGTAGACTGGCTCTTTCCCTGTCTATGCGAGTGGACAGGTCTCGACTCGAAGCCACTTCCCCACACTTCTCCACTAGCCGACTCAGGGCAATATCCCCACTATCTGACCTGCTAGCAGTCCTTAGCGGAGTCTGCTGATAGCGAGAACTGGCCCTGGGTCTGGAAAGCACTGTTTTTGCCCTGCAAACAGTGCTAACGGGACTGGGCGGTCTGATTGGCCTGATGGCAGGCGGGCAAAGTCTCCGTTTCTTATAGTAATAGAAGGACTTTGGGTTAGTGCGAAGGGCCGTTAGCAGCATTTTGCGACTTTGCGGCTCAGCCAAGGTCTTGTTTATAAGGTAAGGCGAGGGCTGTCGGAAGGACTGGGACTGTCTAGCCATAGGAATAGGTCTTTCCGCCACTGTGTTTCCCTGAAACCGCTCCTTTTCGTGCTCGAAAATCCAATCCGCAGCTTTGAAGTAGCTGAGCTGCGGCTCCATTAGAGAAATGGACGAGCAGCTCTGCAGAGTCGTGGTCCGCCTCTGTCCCTCCGCCCTCCCGCCCTGTATCCACCCCCAAAAAGCCCCCAAATCCACTCTTTTGACAGTGTCCGAAGGGAAACCCCCACTCAAAGTGCAGACTTTCGAGTTCGAAAATGTGGCGTTGGGGGGGACAGGCGAAGTGTACTCCCAGGGAGTTAGGTCTGTAGTGGGGAAGTGGCTGAAAGGGGAGAATGGGGCTTGTTTGGCCTATGGAGCCGGGGGATCTGGGAAGACTTTTACGCTATTTGGAGGGTTGGAGGGGGGATTGGTGGGGTGTGCCATTAGGGAAGCAATGGGAAGGACGGAGTTGGGGATGAGTTATGTGGAGATCAGGAATGAAAGGATGCTGGATTTGCTGGATAGTGAAAACGCACGCCTTTCAATCGCTGAAGACCCCCTCCGAGGCACCTATGTGCAAGGACTCACTCACGAGCCGATCCGCTCCCTCGAAGCAGCAAACGACCTAATCCGCCTAGGCAACGCCCGACGGAAGCAAGAGAAAAGCAAAGCACACGGTTTGCCCTCCCACTCCATCCTCACTCTCTCCCTGCAAAGCGCCTGTTTTCAATTCGTGGACCTGGCCTATGGCGAGGCTGGGAGCGTGAGTAAGTCTCTGCTGGCGCTGAGTGCGTGTCTAGTGGTACTGGCCAAGGGCAAGCCTGCCTTCACTCCGTATCGAGAGTCCAAGTTGACTCGTCTACTGAAGGACACTGCTGCGGTAGTGCTGGTCGCCTGTGTGTGCCCTGCTATGGCTGAGGAAAGTCTCCAAACACTCAAATTCGCATATCGCTTGGAGCGCTGCAGGACTCAGTCTAGTCCGACCCCAGTAGTGGACTCTCTGCATAAGGACACAGTCCAGGAGCCAGGCGGAAGCCGGAAAGTCCTTTGCGAACTCAGGGACTTGGCGGTGGATAAGGGGAAGAGATGTAGGCGAGACAGTGAAGACTGGCTGTACTACCAGAAACTGGGAGAAGCGTTGAGTGGGCAGTTAGCGTTGACTGAGGACTCAGGGGAGTCTGAGGAGAGGGAAAATGACCATTCAGCCGCTTTGCAGGACGCTCAAATTCGCCATTTGATACAGTTGTCAGAACAGAGAAACGGGGAAAAGGACCGCGCTATAGGGGCGCTGACGCAGGAACTGGCAGTGCTAAAGGGTAGAATTGAACAAGTGAAATACAGTAATCAGCACTCACAGAGGTCGGCTGGCGCTTCCCCTAGCCGGGGCATTGTCCCTCGACTCCAGTTATCGTCGTTAATGCAAGCTAGGAAGGCGCATAAGGAGGCCAAGCATTCCGGGGAGACGCTGTCCTGCTTCAACTCCGCCCGCTCGTTAGAGTCCTCCTCAGGCCCTCAGAGTTATCGCTAGCATGTACTAATTTTCGCACAGCAGCCAGGCTTTTCTGGGCCTCGGTCGCAGGACCTCCGCCCTGACACTCCCAGAGACTTCCATCGGAATTCCCACAGAGCGACTGAGTATGGCAGCCTGGAAGAGCTGGTTGGGGTCAATATGGACTGGTGAAACTGCTGAGTGACAGCGACGCTCCGCTTTGCGGATTTCTCGAGTTTTCCTGCGGATTGTACTGTAGAAGTGGTTTTTGACAGCGTTGTCAGTACGTCCAGGCAGGAGACGGGCGATTTCTGCCCAGCGGTTTCCGTAGAGGCCCCGAGTGTGCACTATGAGCAGCTCTTCTTGCGGTGTCCAGGGAGCCTTGGAGACTGCGGGGTCGAGGTGGTTGTGCCAGCGCTCTCTGCACTGCTTTGCTGAGCGTCCTTTCAGTCCAAAGCGCTGCGCCAGCAACTGAGCAACACTTGTCCAGTTCTTCCCGCCGAGTTCTAGTACTAAGGCAGCAATGGCTGAGTCTTCCTGGGTGGAAAGTACGCATGTGGTCCAGGGCTTCCGACTCCGAGGCATACTAATTAAGAGTGGACTGGAGGACTGATGAATATGGCAAAGACAGACTTGGAACTTGGAAAGCAGTACTTGGTTCGGATAGACTGCAGCTCTCTTCATGGTGTTTTAATTTGCCTACTTACCTTCACCACAAATACTCTACCATTGCTTCTGTCTAGTAATTTTCCAGCTAGGCAGTACACTCGGAGTAGTCGCTTATATACTGAATACACACTAATCAGACATATACTTATGAGGCGTTTATCCAGGCAGTCTGCTCCTTTATGGTAATTGAATGATACGCCTAGATAATAGCGTATATGAGGGAAATTTAGCATAACACCTTCATCTGATGCAGTAGCTCTATATCAAGTCTCTAGGGAAATCCTGGCTTTAGTGGTTTAGCCATACCTACAGTGGTCTTATAGACATGTAAAAGAGAATTGAGGTATGACTCAAAGCTGTACTGCCTGGTCTATTGGCTGGGACACTATATCAATACTGTCCTTGCATCCTTACGACTGGTATATAGAAATAGGGACGAACTCGACTTATCTTTTATTCAGCACTGCGAATGTGTACACTAACTCGTGCAACACAGCGCTAACAGAGTGAAATTACCCAATGTCTGGACTTTCTGGGTAGCTACTAAGAGAGGCAGGCCGCTTCCGGAGGCCATCTCGACCTACGAAGTTGCATTGAAGCATTTGCAGCCCATGGAAATGACGACTGTAGCATTGGTGCATTGAGGCGGTTGGAGTCTCAAAATGCACAAGGGAGGCGATAACTGAGTACGCCTTAGCCTGAGTTAATATGCGTCTACACTGTTGCACTTTCCCTACCTGCAGACACATGGTGACTGGACGAGTGCCAGCAGTTGGAATAGCAATAGTGATGGCCGCACACTTGCTGCTCTGCGACCAGCCCAACTGTTCTGAGTCAGCCTGCATTTTCGGCTTCACTGCAAACAAGCAGAAGACCAAGTTTTGCCAGCAGCACATGAGTCTCCTCACCGACAAGCAACTGCCCGTGTTCGACATCCTCTCCTTTAACTTCATCCGCAAGGCAGAGGAAGCGGCTTTTTGTGACTGGACGCCGGTGCAAGGGAAGTACTCAGGAGGCGAGGCTTTGGAAGCTAGGTGCAGAGGCGGCTTGAACGAGTTGGAAAGTCGACTGCAGGTTGCGAAGGCTTCGATGCTGTCCGCTGTGGAGCGCAGTTTCCATGACATGGAGGAAAGAGCACGCCAGCGCTATGAAGCTACTAAGGACGAACTCACGCGCAGACGTAGCGACTTGATCAACATGGTACAGGGAGGACAGCTGCCGAAGGCGGAGGAAATTGCGATGTGGGAAGAAGGGGCGAAGAGCTCGCTCACAGATTACTTCTTGGGAGGGCCGCCGCCGGACAGTCCGCTGGCTGCGTTTTGCAAAGTGCCGCCTGAGGAAAGTGGTGAGACGCCTACACTGCTGAAGCCGCCCTTTCCCTTCGACCTGCCGAAATCAACGGCTACTGCGGAGAGTGACAAACACAAATTCAGCTTTACGCCTTCTCCCGTCTTCAGCCTGACTTCCCAGGCCTCCACTGCGTTCCAGCCGCCGCCTACCTTCACTCCGCCGCCTACCTTCACTCCCCACTTTGGCTTCAAACCTCCTCCGTCCCTAATGCCGCCGCCTATGTTCAAACCGCCCCCTGCCTTCATGCCCCCTGCCATCCTCACTCAACTCGGAATCCCGCCCAGCCTCGGTCCCCTGACCCCCATTGAACAGCAGTTCCAAGCCGCTGCTTCCTCCTTGCTCAAAGCCGGACTAGACGTCCAGGCCGACTATCAAAAGATCCTGCACCCGCCCACTTTCCAAAACCCAGAACTGCGCCTGCAGCTCGGCCTCGTGCTTTCCAACTTCGTGGAAAAGTCCGAAGCCGACTCCGTGCTTCGGAGAAGTATGGACTTGCAGACAAATCCGAGCCCGGAGTTGACGTTGCAGCTGAGTAACTGCCTGGCTGAGGCGTACTACCAGGCGGGGTGGTGGAGTGAAACGGTGGATGTGTGCGAACGCACGCTGCAGACTTGGGGGAAGGGAGCGTACGGTTTCGAGCTGTTTCGAGCGCTCTACTTTCTTACCTGTTCGTTGTATTCTGCAGGCAAAACTAGTCAAGGTCTCGCCTTGGCTCGGGAGTGGACGGCCAAACTGCCTACAGACTCCCCGACAAGCAAGTCGTTGCTGCTGTTTATTCAAGCGGAACAGCACCGTGTCCAGGGGAAAGACGATGAGGCAGTGAGGTGCTATGAGAGCGGCCTAGTGCAAGGACTGAAGCTGCTTCCGCACTCATATGTAACGGCGTGTTCGAGCAGGTGGTTGGGACTGATCTACGAGACACAGCAAAAGTGGAGACAGGCAGAAACCCACCTCCTGCAGGCGAAGCAGATATTCGCGCAGGCGTTCCCGCAGTCCCTGGACTTCGCGAACTGCCTGCACAACGTGGGAGAGCTGTACTGTCTGCAGGAGCGAGCGAACGACGCGGCGGAGAGCTGCTTGCAGGCCTGCCAAATCTACTCCGCGCACTTCCCCCAGTCCCTGGAGTTCGCCAACTGCCTGAAAGACCTAGGCCTAGTGTACGAAAGCCTAGAGAGATGGGAACAGGCGGAAGAGCGCTACCTGCAAGCCTGCCTCATCTACACCGCTCACTTCCCGCTCAGTCTGGACTTCGCAGGCTGTCTGCAGTGCCTTGGGAACCTGTGCAAAGCCACCAAGCGGCCTGAGCGCGCTGAGGAACACTACATGAAAGCCTGCCAAATCTACGCAGGGCAGTTCTACCAGGCGTCCGCAGTCTGCTATCACCAGCACTAGAGTAGGAATAGATTGGAGGCACTTGCTGTGTGAATAAGCGCTAGGGATGTATTTGTCGAAAGAAGTGGATTTCTAGGTGTGTAAGACAGGTTTACTCCATTCCTCTCATTGCGCCTGCTTTGCGCTCATCCATGTGGAACAATCGACCGTTTCTTTAGATTGAAGCTAGCCACCGGCTTATGAGAAACAAGGCTGGGAATAAGACCCCACTCTTAGGCAAATACTGGAAACACATGTAGAGGAATGTTGCCAGTCTGAGGAAAACATCTCACGCCATAGGAAGAAGCCATTACACAGACAAGGCTAAAGCTGCTGCTCTCACTGGCTAGGCCGTGCATTCGTCCTCCCTTCACAACAGGCTGGCCAAGGAAGGAATACCTGCTTGTAGGCTAATGCCAGAGAAGCTCCACTATTAGCTAGCATATCACGCAAGCCTTTGACCGCTTTGTCTCTTCTCCTCGAGTCGGTGCAGTGCGTCCTTCAGGCCTTGCCTCTCCACGGCGCTCCAGTTCCTGGTATTTCCTCAAAGTGAGGTTGTACTCCTGTTCCTTTCGCAGTTGCTCTTGCTTCAGTCTCTCAATTAGCCGATCCCGCTCTTCCAGCTGCCTGCGAAGTGCTGCCATTTCCTCCGTATTGTGGGGAGCACTAGACAGCTGCATAGACCGAGGGTCTTCCAAGATAGCAGGAGCCTCGGCAACCACTGGCTCTATGGTTTTGCGTGGTTTACGGCCTACGACTTTCTGCAGTTCCTGCCGCTTTACTTCTTCGTCCAAGTCTCCGTACACCTTCACTGTGAGCGCATGGCTCATCACTTCTTCCGCGGAGTCGTAGGTCACCAGCAGTTCATGCGTGCGCGAATAGTTGAACTTAGGGTTAGGCGTGCCGGTCTTGACTGTTTCAGTCGCGAACTCTTCCTGGGATATCATAGGCAGTGCGTAGAGACAGCGCACAGCAGTGCACCACTCGGGTGGCAGGCTGGCTGCCTCTTCGATCTTCACTGTGAGTTGCAGCATGGCTCCTGCGAACTCCTTCAGGTTGTCGTACTCGTCCAGGTTCTTTCCCGGCACCTTGGGCTGCACTTCCACCTTCACGGTTCCTTGCCTCCGCCCTTTGTCATCTATCACATTGACCAAGGCTGGCTCCACCGCTAGCAGATAGAAGACCGTTTCCAGGTACACATATGCGGTACCGATAAGATGCGGTTCACAACTTACAGCGATGTCTTCCAAGTCATCCACAAAGGGGTCTGCCTCTTGGTCCACAAACTCCTCACCCAACGCCTGCTGCTGCGTGAGTTCCTGCATATCCACTAGGCGCTCATCCAGTTTGTCCAAGTCCCAGTGAATTTGCAGGTCAGGCGAGAGTCCCTCGTACAGCACCCTCACTCGCACTCGAGTGTTCTGGAAGCCGCGGCCTGGAGCTCGGCCTGCAGTGTTATCTTCGAAGAGCTCCGGAGTGAACTTCACTTCCTTGCCCAGCAACATTGCTCGTTCGTTCGCTTCATTCACTTTGTGCGCACAAGCCGTCAGAACACGACGGAGACGCTCAGTAGCCTGTCTAGACTCGTCTGAGAGACGCAAGGCTTTTTCTTTCCGCTGCAGTTCCTCTTCCATGATCTTCTGCCGGGCCGACAGCTCTGCTTCCTTTTGAGCGAGTTGCTTCTGGGCAGCTTGTCCCTGCTGCGCTTTGCTCTGCAGCTCCGCCTCCAGCTTTTCCCGTTCTTCCCGAAATTGCCTTTCGATCTGCTCCTTTTCCTTCGCGAGCTGTTGGCGCATTTCTTCTTCCTTGCGCTGGAGGTCGACACTGGAGCCTCCCAGCAACATATCAACTCCTTCTGAGTTGGCCTCCCGCACAGCTGTCTCCCAATCAGCTACCTTCTCCATGTCCTCTGGGTCCATGAACACGAAGTAGTTGTGGTTGCCGAAGCGCACTCGGTCTCCATGAGAGAGCACCACAGGTCCTGTCACTGCCTTGCCATTCACTGTGGTCTTCGAGCTGTCTGAGGGCTGCAGCGTGTACACGTCCCCTTGTCGTAGCACAGCACAGTGTGCTGGCTGCACGCCTAGCCCTTCTACGACGATGTCCGGAGGACTTTGGTCGTTCCTACGCCCGATAACATTGCGTCCCTCTTTGAAACTGTGCTTGATGTTCCCCGACAGAAATGGGTCTTCATTGAGATTGGAGAAGTGAGGCTGGGTCATGCCTGCCCGCACAGGCAATCCTCGTTCTGCCACTTCCTTTTCACGTTTCAGCTTCTCAATGATCTGTTCGTATTCTTGTCGGTTGGCATCTACCGCTACTTGCTCCGGACGTCCTGGGCCCCCGCCGCCAAGCATGGCCTTGAGCTTTTCGTTTTCTTCACGAAGCTCACGGATAAGGCGCTCCTGTTGAGTTTCATTGACTATAGCGACGTTTTTGATGGACTTGACCTGATCAGCGTACCTAAGAGTGCTGAGCGTCTCGTCATAATTGAAGACAGCAGGACTGATAGCAGCAATCATCGCAGTTTTGCTGTTGCCCCCCAAAGCGTTCTGCAGAATACGAGTGAGTTTGGACTCTCTGTAAGGGATAGTGTCCTTCCCCAACTCACCTGATCCCTTCTTGGCGAGTGCAGTGATAACACGGCCCAGAGTGGAAAGAGAGAGGTTGATGTTGGAACCCTCAGTCAGACGGTCCCCTGTGGCTCCTGTCTTGGAGGCTCGCTCAGACCCTGCTAGGTCTACAAGGTTGATATCGCTTTGTTTCCGATTTAGCGGCTGCCCTGTAGTGGTATCCAAAAAGGTCTGCGTGAAGGAAATAGTGAGTACAGTGTGAGCTCGACTGCTCGTAGCGTTCATTTGAGTGGCTGCTATGGTTCTGTGCGTGTTGCCCATCTCCAGTGCAGCACTGATTTCATCGTAAGAATTGACTGACATTTTGGAAATGCCCTCCACAAACACTCCTTGTCCCTGGCTTTCGCGGATCTTTAGTCCCTCTTTGGTGCGGCTGCTTGTGGACTGCAGTAGGTCCTGCACCTTTTCATTGTATATTTCCAGCATGCTGACCTTCACCTCGAACTTCACTCCCGGCCCTGAGGCCTGAGACATGCGATGGAAGATCTCCTCACAGGCCATAGGAATGATGCCCTTGTTGCTGCCGTACCCCACCATGGAGTAGCTCTTGCCCGAGCCAGTTTGTCCGTATGCGAAAAGACAGGTGTGGTAGCCATTCCATGCATTATCCAGCACGCCCACGCCCAAGTCTGCGAAAACTCTCTGTTGGTCTGCATACCGTCCGCCTGGAGTCGGAGTCATATATCCGTTCTGAGCGTCTGTCTCAAATTGATCATGAGACCAGTAGCAGTAGTCGAAGAAGAAGTCACGCTTGGAACCATCAGCCTTGTTGACCAGCCGCGTCATGTTGCGCTGTATATCTACGCAGAGAGCTGCACCCTCCTGTCTTTCTCTGTCGTTGAAGGGACGCACACGCACTGCGACTTTGACGGCAGAGCTATCGCCCATGTTGACAGTTACAGCTAGTCCCCAGCTTTCTCCTACAACCAGATGCAATCTGTTATCCATCACCAAGTTACTTAGAGAAGCCTTCAATGTATACATTTTATAGAATCAGCAAGTAGATCAACCTTCGAGACTCGAAGAATTCTTTACCACAAACAGCCATAATGGACCAGCCGCAAGAGTCCCTGCCCATTTCCGACCAGGTGAACCAGAGCTTCGCAACAGAGCTCCAGGGGATGGGCTTCTCGAAGGAAGTGAGTGAAAAGGCTCTGTTCCTCACACAGAACAGCTCACTTGAGGCTGCGATGAACTGGATCGAACAGCATCAGGGCGACCCCGACTTTCTAGAAGAACTGCGGATAGTGGGTTCTGCAGAGCCTGCGGGGCCAAAGCTCACCCCTGAGGAGGCCGCTGCCAAGGCCCGTGAGTTGCAAGAGCGCCTACGCAAGAAGCGCGCTGAGGAGGAAAAGAAGCTGCAGCTGGAGCAAGAGCGCAATCGTCTGAGGACAGGCAAGGAAATCAACATGGCTCGGCAGCAGTACGAAGACGCAGAGGCCAAGCGAGCTGCAGAGGCCCGGGTTCGTGAAAAGCGTTTGCAGGAGAAGGAACTCGCAGAAATCAAGGAGCAAGTGCGGAGGGAGAAGGAGGCTCGCTTCGGCAAAGCTTTCCCCAGTGAGAGCAAGCCGCAGCAGCTCCCGCCTCGCGAGTTGATGGCGAACGCTCTGAAAGCCATCAAGACGCTATACCCTCAGCACCGGCATCCAGACGTAGCCCGCACCGCTCTGAGTACTCTCCGAGTGTATCTCAACAACCTGCTGACCAGTCCCAGCGAAGAGAAGTTCAGGCGGATTCGCAAGGACAACCGGGCTTTCCAGGACCGCGTGGCCAAGGTGTCCGGGGCTCTCAACTTCCTGAAGGCCGCAGGCTTCGAGGAGGAAGGGGACTTCATGGCTATGGGAGTCCAGGATAGTGCGTTGCTGACCGAGGGAGTGCGCTTGTTGGAGGAGACACTGGCGACCTTATAGCCTAGGCAGCGATGTTTGGCTTTCCTGCTCGCAGGCAGACCTGTGAGAGTTCCCCCTTCCCAGCTGTATTGAAATGGCTGACTTCCCAAGTCGACTCCAAGAGTCAGGCAACGTGCTGCTGATGAAGGACGAGGTAGGCCGGTCCAAGCCTTCTGCCAGAGCTCTGCCCGGACCCAACTTCGTCTACGGCAAAGTCGAAGCCAAGGACAAGGAAGGCGTGTACGAGCGTAAGTTCCAGACAGTCACTCACCACTGGCAAGTGCACCAGCCCACTGAAGACACTGGCACTGAGAAGGACTTCCGCAGAATGAACATCCTCAGTCTCGAACAGGGACTGGTGAAGCCCAAGGATCTGTCTGGCTTCAGGAAGACGGCGGACGTTAGAGTGAGGAAAGCCAAAGGGCAGCCTGTACGCGGCCTCAAGGCGCCTGACTTGCGCTTTGGAGTGCCGTCGCTGCCTAGTGACTCTATGCGGGGGGTCATTACCAACGAGTACGGCAATGCCGCGGCCGAACAAATGAAGGAGAAACTGCAGCGACTACCCCCTGAGCGACCACCTCAGTCTAAGCACCAGCGCAGCACCTCGCAGCCCGCTGCCAAGAAGGATGAGTCTGCCTTCAAACTGAAGCGCTTCACTGCGGTACCTGCCCGCATTCAAACCCGGCGCGACTAAACTACATCTCTAGACTGTCTTCGGCGCCTCTGTAGGAAGGTTTTCCACTGAGTCAGACTTCGCTCTGCAGGGGCTTGCACAGTGAGAGCCTGTCTGTTGTTGGTGGGGAAGAGTTTGCGCCCCATTTCCTCCACAGATCCAGGCTCCTGCAAATGTGCATCCAGCAGTGGACGCTGGCGTTCAGCTTCCAGCTCCCGCAGTTGCTGAGTTCGTCTGCCTTCCTCGAGAGTCATGCCCTTGTACATCTCCAGCAGGCGAGACTTCAGAGTATTGGGGGCTTGTTGGTTTTCACTCTCGGCTCGCTGGTGGGCGAGGTCTACGAGCATGTCGTTGAGACTGTGTTTGTGCATGCGCCCCAGTGGAGAGACGTAGCAGCCCTCCTTCACATTGGGAGGGGGCGAGGTGGACTGTCGCTTGGGAGTGGCGGACTTGAGGCGAGTTCGCGAGTCTTTCATCGCAGCCATACGGATGAGGCTGTAGACTGCATAGCAGTGGTCACACACCTGCACTTCCGAGTAGAAGTGAAAGGCAGACTGCTGTGGGTCTTCCCCCAGTTCCCGCAGCAGGTCTGTGTGTCGCAGCAGATTGGAGAGGTCCACCTCGCACAAGTCCTGCGCCACCAAGCCCTCTCGAGCCAGCAACTTCTTGCCAAGGAGAAGGTATCGAGAGGACATGGCGCTGCCTCTCTGTTCTGACTGCAGCTTCGCTCGCTCTTGCTGCAGGAAGTCTGTGGCCAGACTCAATCGGAACTTTGTTGCCTCTTTCTGTCCCTCTGAGCTGTTCACTCGTTTAATCCTCGCCACTAGGTCGTCCACATCTGCTTCGGTTTTCTTCAAAGGCGAAGGAATTGCTAAAACAGCTTTACAGAAGTCTCCAGGACAGGCATTACGTCTGCGAACTCCCAGGTAGGTGGAAGCCTGGGAAGACACAGAAGGCTGTTCAGGCCAGTCTTTGCGGGCCGATCTGGGAGGCTTCCTCACACTACTGGAAGTGCGAAGTCGAGGAGGTCGCTCCTCATTGGGAGTGAGATTGCGGGTGAGGGAGTCTTGGGTCTGCACCAGACACTCCTCACTGCCGAGCAGCCACACTCCTCGCTCTGAATCGGGCAGAAAGACCAGACGTATTCGAAGGATTTTGATTTTGCTGTGGGACTCCACTGCAGTTCGCACCTCCTTCTCGACCTCTCGCAACACAGTGCAAAGGCTTTGAGCTGTCAAAGCAGCGGAAGTGCGTTTTCCCTCTACCACACGGACCGCTTCGTACTTGAAGTGGGGTTTGTTGTCCTCAAGCCGCATTGTAAGCACGTAGCGCCAAGTAGCATCCACATTGTTACAGTGAAGCAGTTGCAATGCAGAGCCCAGTGAGAGGGGCCCCTGTCGCAAGTAGTCCTCGAACTGAAAGACTGTGAGTGAGCGGAACTCATTGCGACTGATGAGTGAGGCCACGACTGCATCTCTGGGCTGAGAGTTAGTGAACTTACGCAGGACTTGGTCGAAGGCGCAGTGGTCCTGGTGCTTGCGCTTTAGCACGCCGCGCTTATCTGTAAAGAGCCACTTGAGTCCAGAAAGACTCGTGGAGTCAGCAAGAAGTGTGTCGGGTAGAGGCACTTTCGGCGGGAAGAGCAGACCCGCCCTCCACAAACTGTGCAGCAGCCACACGCAGTCCCTCTCCATAAATCAAATGGGGCAGAACTGCTCGTGTCTTCGCGAGCCCACCAAAGAGCCGCAGATAATACTGCCGCACCCCATCAAGTCCAGCACACTGCAAGTTAAGTCCTCACTGGGGCTTGTGCAGGTCATCAAAGTGCAGTCTGCCCTTCGGGGCTACATCCAGCGCAAGACTGTGAGGGAAGCTGTGGTGGTGTCACCGCCTGTGCGCACTCGCGTAGCTGCTACCAACTCCTCCGCCCCTGAGACCAATATTGCTACTAATTCCTACGCATCTGATGCAAACCCACGAGTGGTTGCTACCAAGTCTTACGCCCCTGAGGTCAATTTGCGCGTGGCTGCTACCAATTCCTACACCCCTGAGACCAATTTACGCGAAGTGCAGGGCGAACTCCCCGACTACTCCAACCCTGCCACCAAGGCAGCTGCCCAGAAGTATGGGAAGTTCCAATTCGAGGAATCCAGAGTCTCGGAGCAGGTGAACAAGCGAGGGCCTATAGAGTTGGATAACGGCGCTCTCTATACAGGCGAGTGGAACGCTGCGAACCAACGACATGGCAACGGCACTCAGGTCTGGACAGACGGCTCCAAGTACGAGGGCGCTTGGCACTACGATAAGGCCAATGGCAGAGGTCGTCTGATCCACGCAGATGGAGACGTCTATATCGGGGACTGGGTGGATGACAAGGCTCATGGCCGGGGCACATATCTGCACACAGACGGAGCGAAGTATGAAGGGGAGTGGAAAGAAGACAAGCAGGACGGCTTTGGTGTGGAAACCTGGCCTGATGGCGCTAAGTATGAAGGACAGTATGAAAACGGGAAGAAGCATGGACAGGGCAAGTTCCAGTGGGCGGATGGAAGCATGTACGAAGGGAGTTTCCAAGACAACAACATTGATGGTCTTGGCACGTACAACTGGATAGACGGCCGGCGCTACGTGGGGGAGTGGCGCGGCAACAAGATGGACGGCAGAGGCACCTTCAGTTGGTCTGATGGACGCAAGTACGAAGGCGAGTACGTGGACGACAAGAAGCAAGGGCAAGGCATCTTCGTGTGGCCGGATGGACGGAAGTACGAGGGGGCCTGGTTCAACGGCAAACAGCACGGCCGGGGCATGTACGTCACTGCCAACGGGATGCGGCGAGAGGGGGAGTGGAAGGACGGCAAGCGCATCAAGTGGCTCAAAGACGAAGGGGACAGCAATGACTAGGCACTATGAAGTCTTAGTCCTCACTATTGGCAGCTGACATACTGTGAGTGTACTTTAGTAGTATGGAGTCAGGGCAAAGTGTGTACCTGGTCTTCATTATTCTCGCCCTTATCTACGGCGTGCTAGACTTCTTCGCTATCCTCCGGGCTGCTAAACTGCACAAGTTCACCTCAGAGTGGAGGCACGCGAAGATCTTTTACCTGAGCATGATAGTGCAGGCGAGCTTCCGAATCACAGGGTTCATAGTGATTTTGGCCTACTTGGAAGAAAGAAAGACAGTGCTGACTTTCCTCATGACTGCCATTCCTGACTCCCTGTTCGTTCTCAACTTCTTACTTATCTTCTGGCAAATGATCAGTGTGTTCCGCTATGCACACCTGGACCACCACTTGGAAATCAGCTTCATCACTGCACTGTCCAAAGGCGCAGATAAGAGTCTGGCGAGTCGGCTGTTCCAAGCTTTCATGGTCTTGTGGTGCGTGCTGCAGATTGTGCTCTTCCTTACCTACGCTCTAGGCCATGTGTCCAGCAATGCCATTGACGTGGAAATGGGCACTGTCAACCTCGCTCTGGCCATGATAGCTATGACCACCTACTGTCTGCTGTCCCGCTCTTACTCAGGCAGTCCCGTCAAATCGCGCCCATGGCACAAAAGACTGAAGCGGATGAACTACACCACTATGATCTGGTCACTATGCAGGGTGTTTCGAGGAGTGATAGACGTGGTGGACGGGGCCACAGAGTTTTCACTGCGAAGGGATATTTCGCAACTTATTGCAGTGGTTATCATCATCAGTGCTCTCATAGTTTCCGAAATTCTCTGCTATTTCCTGGTCCTGGACTACGCGTTTATCTCGATCTTCGTACTCACGGAGCAGGAAGTGGCTTCTCAACGCTTGTCTGATCCCAGTGAAGTGAACTCTGCATTGTCTATTCTGCCAACAGAACCACAGGAGCCTGGCTTCCGCCGCTTTCCCGCACTGAGCACAGAGTTCCGCTTGAAAGAGGAGGAAGTCACAGTCCCCAAACAACCCGCTGAGCGAGCAGAGCGACATCGTCTGGGCAGAGTGCAGCGAGGCATGCTTCGCCAGCACGAAGTTGCAGTGCGCACTATCCCCTTCGACCACGTTTCCGGCTACATGATGGACGAGTTCCTCGCGGAAATGGAAGTCCTACGCAGTCTGGAAGTACCGCATTTAGTGCCGGTGTACGGAACAGTGCTGCAGCTCCCTGTCATTCGACTTGTCACTCCCTGGCTCGAGGGAGGGTCGTTGTTCTCCTTCCTGCACGACCGCAGTGAGCGTCTGAGTGAAGGCAAAGTAAGGTGCATCGCTACAGACCTAGCAGTGTGTCTGCAAGGTCTGCATAGCCTGGGCCGCTGCCACGGCCACCTGACCTCCCACAACGTGCTTCTAGACCTGGACTTCTCAGCCTACATCACTGACCTCGGCCTCAACAAACTGAAGAAGTTCGCAGGGCTGAGTCTGGGCTACTGCAACAAGTCAGCCTGGACTAGTCCGGAACTGCTGGCGGAGCGCTTCGCCACAGTGATGAAAGCACATGCAGAGGACGATGCTTACAGTTTCGGAGTGATCCTGTGGGAAATGCATAGTGGCTTGGTGCCATTCAAGGACTACAGTCGCAAGGACCTGCTGATTGAGGTGGGCGAAAAGCACATCAGGCCGGAAATCCCGCCTGAAACGCCTCTAGACCTGGCAGCGCTCATACATCGCTGCTGGAACCCAGACCGTACTCGCAGACCTGACTTTGCAGCCATAGTTGAGGCATTAGAAGCCCCAAATCTAATCAATTGACACAAAGTACTATCGAGCCACTATTTCCGGTAGATCGCTGGAGCTGGACTTCTGCACTGTGTGGTTGTCATCTCCCTCCAGCCGCTCCTTAACTGTGCTGGCGCGTTTCTTGGGTCGGGCTGTGCCTGCCCAGAAGGCCATGTTGACTTCGAATTGGGCGATGCAGATGTTTTGAAGGGTTTCGGACTTGAGGAGAGAGTTGAGGGCTTCGTACATAGGCTTCACAATGGCCTGGATGAAGCCGCACTGACTGGAGGGCACGTCACTTTGATAGCGGTCGCAGTAGGCAGAAATATCCAGGTGCTGCTGCCGCTCCAAGTCCCCCTGGTGGAAGAACTCCTCCACCACCTTCCAACTCCACTTCTCATGCAGCGTCACTTCCTTCGCAGCGTGCGCCACATCCGCACACTTGATGCACAACTTGTACACTCCCAATCTGTCTTCGAAGTCTTGCAGGGGGAAACGCTTGTCTGCGTACTTCACTCGGAAGCTGCCCACCAGGTCGAAGTGCTTCATCATGTCTGTGGCCAGGATCATGTCTGTTGTTACTCTGCGCAGACTAGTCCACTGGTCTCTGCTGAAGCCTTCCAGCAGTTTGGTCTGCTCGAGCAGCTCTGCAGTGAGAGCGGCGTGCATGTTTTCCAGCACACTCTGATCATTGTCTATATTGAACTTACAAATGAGAGCGAAGGAGGATTTGGTGTTGATGAGGTAGCGGTTGTTGAAGGCAGGGTGGCCTACGTCATGTCCCAAAGCTGCGAGAATGGCTCCAAGTAGTTCGAGTTCGTTCATATTTACGAGCGTTGGGGAATGTTTGAAGAGGAATAGAAGGGAATTGAGGACGTCAGCAGCGTGCGTGGAGTTGTGGTACGGATTTGGTTTGTACTTGGCCTCCAAAGCCTGCAGAAAGGCAGTCAGCCGTGCACCTGAAAGACCCAAACTCACATCCAAGCCGTACTTGCGAACGCAGTACTCTCCTGTGGTTTCCAGCGGCCTGCATCCAGACACCTGCGCAAGAAAGAACATGTCGAAGTTCCAGTTCCTCTCAATCTGTCCCAACATAGGCAGCAAGTCCTCGCCCTCGTAGTTGAAGTTCGTGTTCGCTGGACGAGCGCCTCTATGGCCAAATTCCTTGGCTTGAGGAGCGAGGTAGTTCTGCTCGAGGTAATGTTGGTACTCCGAGTCAAGTTGTTTGGACATGACGCCCAGAGGTTCGTGTATGTTGCGGCCACTCTTCAACACTTTGCCCACTTGGAAGATGCGCTTGAGGGAGTCTTTGAGTTTGTTGCGAGCGAACTTGGGCAGGGAAGCAGTCCACACTTCCGAGATGAGTTGGTAGGCGGAGTGCAGCTCTGTGACGATTAGTTCGAATTCAGTGTTCAGCAGTTCCTCAGCCCCCCAGCTTTCCAGCTCCATTTCGTCTTTCCCCACTGATGTGTACTCGGCCGAGTCGTGCTTTGCACTGCTTGGCTTTTGAGAGTTGCGCATGTTCAGAGCGAACCACCCCACTATCACAGTGTACAGAGCTGCATCTATCACTCCTGTGGATCTCCGCTCGCCTGCTAACTGGAAGGCCAGTTGTACCACTCCACTAGTCACTGCACAGCACACATAGCTGCGGAAGTGACTTTCCATCACTCTGCTGGCGGCTAGGATCAGAGCCAGCATGGGCAGAAAGCTGCTAGGACCTCCTTGGTACTCCGCGCTCAATAAGCCCACAGCAAAGCGTTCGTCTGCTATGGACAGGCCGAGAGCGCAAGCCAGCAGGACCAGCACATGTCCCAACACATGAATCCGTTGAGGCAATAGGGAAACCGCCACTAAGATCACACCTCCACCAAGGGCCAGTCCTGCTAAGATGCCCAACTGCAGGCACAACACCTCTATTTTCCTGTGTTCTTCGCCATAACTCCCAGCAGTCGCCACTGCTTGCAAGCCCAGCACTGCATAAAACACCACTGCAAAGGTCACTTTCGGCCTCAGTCGTGTGATCGCTGTCCGACTTCTGGTCTTCTGCTCCTCGAAGCCCAAGGTGGATGCACCAGGGAGAGCCTGTGGAGACGACTCCATGATATTTATATTGTATCTAAACAGCCACGCTGACTGGCACGAAGGCCTATTTTCACTATTAACAGTCCAATGGTGACCTTACAGACTTGCTAATCGACTAGCATCACAGTAAATTCTAGCCTCCGGGTAGTCGATAGACTGCGTGGAAAGTGGAGCCGCCCCCGGCGCCTGACTTATAGAGCGGCGTGTGGTTGTATAATTCCCTGCCCGCAAAGATAAGGCGCAAGCCCAGCGTAGAAGCCTGGGCCTGCTCTCCTATCACTTGCTTCAATTCTCCCACCGTAATACGCGGATCGACTGAAATCTGTAGGCTGGCCCCTGTGAGGAACTTGATAATTAGGGCCATACCGCTTTGAGACGGACGCACTGGGTTGGCACTTTCGATGTGGATATCGAGAGAAGGGAGTGGTGTGAGCTCACCCAGCCCTATGGCCTCACTGAGAACTTGGCTGTTGTGCAGCAAGCGAGTGAAAGCCGGGTCGAGGTCTAGCCTGTGTAGGCAGGCTTGTGAGAGTTGCAATACACTGGTGTCGGCAGAGCAGTACAGTGTGAAGGAGTTGTAGGCTTGTGTGATGTGCACAGCGATACTCCTGTGTTCGGACTTTGCTCTCACTAGCAGCAACTCCCTGCAGTCCTTTCGCAGCAGGTCCTTTTCTTGCACTACATCTCCAGCAGACAGGAACTGCTTGTCTGTGCTGAGGGCTGGTGGGAGACAGGCCCGGACTTGCTCCGCAGTGGCTCCCAAAGGCACTGTGACCACAAAGGTACGCCGTAACGACTTGACTCTCAGTTCCATTGCATAAGCACTCTAATGATGCATTAATCTAGGCCTGCATATAACTAATAGTCTTTTCGTCTAAGCCCGAGCAGTATAATATTACACAGACAGCATGCCACAGTCACAAATGAGGTCTATGTAAAGTCTTTATCTAAGTCTGGGGACTAAATGAAAGGACCTCTCTCTCCCTGCTCCCGTGCTTTCTATAGTGTCCTGGTCACTCAGTTGTTTCCCTGCGAAGATCAGTCTCAGTGAGGACGGAGCTCCTTCCCCTCTTTCCGCCAGCAGTTCCTTCACGTGGCCTACGGTAAAAGAGTAGTCTATGCTGATGCAATGAGTTTTGCCAGTGAGGGTTTTGATCAGCATCTGGTGCTCATATCCAGTGGGCCTACTGCTAGTCCAAATGTCTAGGACTGGCTTCGTGCCTAGCGACTTCACTTCCTGCTGGTCTGGCAAGACTTCACTGTGGCAACAGAGACGGAGGAAGTCCAGGCCAAAGCCTAGTCTGGAGCAACAGACTTGTCTTAGCTTTCCAACCGTCGTAGTACCACCACAAATGTGAGTGAATTGAGTCTTTTTATACGTGAAGACAACACAAAACCTTTGAGTGTGAGCAGATATAACCATCAGAACTTTGTTCCCTGCAGTGACTCCTAGGGAAGCCAGGTCTGTACTCTCATGCAGCTCTATGCCGTTATGTAGGAACTGCTTATCTGTCCATTCCTCTGCAGGCAGTTGAGTTTGTATGGCTGTGAGAGTTACTTCTGGCACTGTTATCAGGTAGGTGTGACGAAGGGACTTTACCCGCAACTGCATATTACTTGCATCTTTCTATCATTAGTTAGCGACTGTGAATGTGTGTAATTACGCACTAGCGAAGTCTGCGCACCACATGAAAAGTACTCTTGTTTCCAACTACAACACTGGCAATAGTACTTTCATCACTCAGTTGCTTCCCTGCGTATATAATTCTATAAGTGAAAGGCGCCACTCCCTCCTTCTCTCCCAGTATTTCCTTCACTTCTCCAATTGTTGCCCAAATATCAATATTCAGGCAGTGAGTCTTCCCAGTGAGTTCTGTGACAAACAGCTGATAGCTGCCTTCGGTAGGTCTCTGCTTCTTGTTAATCACAACCTCAATAGCAGGTCTATAACCCAGAGTGCTTACTAACAAAGTATCAGGCAGGAACTCCTTATTGAGGTACAAGTGAAGAGAGTCAAGTGCTGAGAAAAGTCGCTGACTACAGAATTGTCTGAGTTCCGCGATAGTGGTGGTATTAGGACAGAAGTGGCAAAAGTGGAAATTCATATGATTCAAGTAGACAAATTGCAGATCCTCTGTGCTTCGAGTGCTGACTATCAGCAGCTCGCCCTGGCCCACTCCAAAGGAGGAAAGAGTGACTGTCTCCGGCACAATCCGACTCCGGTGCATAAACTGCTTATTCCTCCACTCCGCAACTGGCAACTGAGCCTTTAGGACTGAGAGCGTGGCTTCCTCTGGCACAGTGACGAGACGGGTGGAGCGCAGAGACTTGACTCGCAGTTGCATATTACCAGCCTAGGCCTCAGACAGGTTAGCTAAGCGCCGGTCTCTTCACCCACTCAGGCGTGAGTTGTTGCAGCAACTCCGGCTCCACCTGTTCCCTCTCCTGCTGCGTCCACTCGAACAGGTTGGGCAGTGCAGCGCCGCTCGGCAGTCTCGTGTTAGGGTCTCTCAGCTCGTCAAAGAAGGGGTGAAGCAGGGACTGGTAGGGCTTGGGACGCTGATTGGGGATGTAAACGAGTAGAGAGGCGATGAAGTCGATGGCGTCGCCGGGGGCTTTGTTTTTGAAGAAGCGGGGCCAGGCAATGGCTTTGATTTGCGGGAATTTGAACTCGGTGTAGTTGGGGTTCATGGCTAGGATTTGGTCGCGAGTGGGAGTGCCCAGCACTTTGATGATTTCCACCAGTTGGTCCACTGCGTTGTCCCCAGGGAAGATCGGGTGGCCAAGGACCATTTCAGCTATCACACAGCCATTGCTCCACACGTCTATCATTGTATCGTACTCCGTCGCTCCGAAAATCAGCTCTGGAGCCCGGTAGTACCTGGAGCAGATATAGGAAACGTTCGGCTCGCCTCTGACTAGCTTTTTCGCACTGCCGAAGTCGCATATCTTCAAAGAACAGTGACTCGGGTCCACAAGTACGTTCTGCGGCTTAATGTCTCGGTGGCAAATGCCCACATTGTGGACGTAGCCAATGCCCCGCATGAGCTGGTAGGCGTACAGCTTGACTAGAAGGATGGGCATCTGCTGCCGCATCTTGCTGTAGTGCTTGACTGTGCGGTAGATGGTGTCCGGCATGAAGTCCATCACGACGTTGAGGTAGAGCTCGTCTTGGTTAGTGCCAGTGGTGTAGAAGGCATGTCTGAGCGTAATGACGTTGGGATGGCTGACTTCCTTCATGATTTGAAGTTCCCGGTTTTTGTACCTGCGGTCCTGCAAGACCTTCTTGATCGCCACAGTTTCCCCAGTTTCCGCCACAGTGGCTTGGTACACGACTCCGAACGTGCCTCTGTCCACCACCTTGTCTGCGTTGTAGGTGAGGTTTTCAGAGCGCTGGGAAATGTGCAGGCGCTGCATGGAGTCGGTGAGGGCGGCGCCAGGCTTGCGCTGCTGTACGGAAGCGGAAGACACGTTGTGTTGCACGAGGGAACTTTGCCCACTGCGGGTGTAACTGCGGGAGCTGGGTTTCTTCTCCATACTTATCTCACTCTAACGACCATCCCCACAGGTCCGAGGCTGATACTATGGAGGGTTCTATAAAGCCACACAAACGCCACAATCCCGACCCCGCCTTCACTCTCCCCCCACTCTCCACTCCCACGAGTCTCCTCGTCACCCTGCAGGCCCGCTCCGTGTCTCCCTTCACTCCCCGAGGTCCAGCACTCAGCAGAGGCCTCAGACACAAAACTCCCCTGCAGCCCAGAGGCACTGCCTCAGGCAGACAGAAGGCGGTGTGGCTGGGAGGTGCGCGAGTGCCAGACACCGAGAAACGCAAAAACTGGCTGAATCGACAATTGCGGCATTACAAAGCTCAGCTGAGTGCCAAGCACTTGCAAAGACTTGCAGAGGGACAGGTGAGAGCGCTGCTGGACCTGCATAGGCGTAGACAGCGGGCTGTGCAGACTACGGCGGTGCAGGTCTTCAGGGTGCTGCAGGGACAGGTGTTGCTGAGAGCTGTGGGAGAGCAGAGGGTTCGGATGCATTTAGCAGCTTTTCGGATTCAGTTACAGTGGAAAAAGTACTTGGTACAGCCTATATAGACTCATGTAAAGAGGCCACAAGAAGCCAGATCTCGACTTCGAAGCAGCGCTCTGGTCATTCAGAGACACTACAGGGGGTATATGGTCCGAGAAAGGCTCAAAGCACTCAAGTTGATGAAGGACGTTGACGCAATGTACAGACATTACCAGGGCATCAAGCGGACTTTCGAGTGTGAAAAAGGGATGAAGATACTAATGCTGTGGCGGCGCTATAAACTCACACAGCGCCTTCTACAGCGCGCAGAGACAAAGCGTCAGGTTCCAGAAGCCCCGCCCTCTCCCCCGCTTCCCAGCAAGTGGGACTTCAAGCCATTAATTAACAAGCCCGATACGCAGCGTCAGCGTCCCTCCTTCATCAAAACAAACCCTTCCTGGAGGGCCAAAGTCATCAGTGCTGAGCCCCAAACCCCCAGTCTAATGCGCAATCAGAGCAAGGAAGAACCTGCATTGGTCCGACAACCAAGTCGGGAAGAGCCCTCGTCCCCTGCCTTCAGACGACTCAAAAGCTTCAACAAGCCTAGTAAACGCAGTTCTACGTCCTCGACAGAACCCAGCACACCTATGTCTTCAGGACTGGAAATCAGAGTCAAGGACAAGGTGTTGGTCGCTGGACTGGACCGCATAGATGAAATCGAAGTGTAGCTAATACATGTAGTTCCTAGAACTTTAAGCCCAGATCTATCCGGACTCCGCCAGTGCAGCCAGCAGCTCTAGCACCTGCGCAACTGTCTTGAGGCGGTACTTCGCCCTTGTTTCCTGGGCGGTTTCCGCCACCAGCACAGTCACAGCGCCTGGCACCTCCTGCAGCTCCCGAAAAGCGTCTTCATCAGTCAAATCGTCGCCCAGGTAAACAGGCACTAGGACTTTGAGGTGGGACATGAGGTGGGTCACTGCTTTGCCTTTGTGCCAGGGCACGTTTGGACGCAGTTCGAATACTTTCTTGCCGTGGTGCAGGGCTAGGCGCGGCTCTTGAGCCACTAGAGACTCGAGGAATTGGAAGAGACGCTGATAGGCGAGGTCAGAGGCTTGGCGGTAGTGCACCGCTATGTTGTATTCCTTGTTTTCCAGCCGCACTCCCTCAAACTCCTCATTTCCCACGAATTCCTCCACCTTCGCAAAGGTCCCCTGCAGGCAACTCAGTGCTTCCTCACTCACCGCCCTGTACTGATAGTCCGGTCCTGAAATTTCAAAGCCCTGGGAAGTGGCTGTGTACAGTCCTACCACAGGCATCAGTCTGGCCAACTGCGCCTTCGCCCTGCCTGTGACTACTACGAAGCAGTACTTGCGAGCTATGGCTTCTATGGTCTGTTGCGAGGTTAGCGACAGTTGAGCGGCTTCTGGGGTGTTGACGATGGGGGTGAGCGTCCCATCGTAATCCTAGCTACTTCTCACGGAAAAGATCGCCACATCGTCTCTTGGACGGCAGACTATGGCTTCGTACACTTCCTGGACCTCTTCTGACAAGGAAAAGCCCGCCATTATCGGAATTCGGCTACCTACTTGACCTTAGGGAAGACGCCTATCTTCTTTTCGAACTCCAGTCTCTGCGTGTCGGAAACCATGGCCTTCAGACCGACCATGCGGTTGTGCATTTCCAGCCAAATTTCGTTCTGCTTGCAGCGCAGGTCGTTAGTGGCCAGCTGCAGTTTCTTCGCCAACTGGTCGTTCTTCCACCCCTCCAGCCACTGATACCCTGTGAAGGCCGTCGCTTCCTGGACTGTAGCCTGCAGCTCTGCGGGCAGCTGGGCTCGATCCAGCGAGTCCGCCACTCGCACAGCCAGCAAGTTGGTGACGATTTCGTCGAAGACCAGCTTGAGCGCTGCAGCCTTCTCAGGCGCTGCGACTCGCGGGAGCAGGTCTCGAGTGTGCTCCAGACAGTGCACAGCCTGGCGGTAGTGAATGCTCTCTTTCTGCATCAGCACCGCCACCACCATGCCCACATGCCGCACCCAGATCTCGAGCTCCGCACTGCCGTCGTAGAGCAGCTGGTTTATGAGAGTGCACAGACGCACGATCAGGAGTCCGCTGAAGTCTCTGAGCAGCTGCTCTGTCTTATTGATCAGGTTGCGGGGGATGGCCAGACCTCTGTCCAGAGCTTGGAAACTGCACAGAAAGTCCCCTTCGTTGAACTTCCTGACGGCGACTTCCAGGAAGAGAGCATGACGATAGGACACTTCGAAGTCCTCCAGCAGGTTTTTCAGCTTGTCCCTCTGTGAAGGGTTGAAAGCCACTGTTTTGGGTGCGTCTTTGCACACATGCAGGAACTGAGTCCTCAACTTGACTGCCAAGCGGTCAGTTTCCGGCAGCTGGTCGAGTCCTCGCTTCTCCACATCCGCCTCTCTGACTGCCAAGTCCAGCAGGACAAGACGCATCAGTTCCACCTCCTCTTTCGTCTTTAAGTACATAGCGAAGTTGGTGATTTCCATTTTGATCGTTTCCATAGGGCGCGTTTTGCTTTCACTGAACTTAGTAGTAATTGCAGTGCTTCGCTCGGTGTATAGGTCTTGAATGTGCTTGATGACGCCGCTGAGTTTCCAGTCGTTCATTTCCTCCATCAGCTTCAAGTTGTCTTCGTCCACATCCCGCAGTTGCTCCAGACTCAGGTAGGCGCTGTACTCGTCGTTGACCTCAGTGCCCAGGTTGGACAGGGAGTAAGTGCGCAGACGCAAGCCGCTCCCAGCACTCATATAGCGGGAGTCCAAATAGACAAGACAGTAAGCTGAAGTGAAGTTGTGGCCGCCGATACTGTCCCGGGTTACGTCTGACTCTGGGACCTGCGTCACATGGATGTCGTTGAACTTCCACCACTTCTCCTCTTCCGCCTCATAGCTGTACGCGTAGTAGTGTCCGCTGCCCGCCTGGCCGTCATGTATGAGAAGAGAGTGGAGGGTGTACTGGTGTCTTTGCAACTCGGAACGACGGTAAATGCTGTCGATTTCCTCAGTGACAGTATGCAGTTGCGTCTTCATTTCCGCCACTTTGGCAGCTACAGTGCGTGCGTAGGCCTCCAACAACTCCTTCCCCGCTCTCAGTCTAGCCGTCAAGTTAGCTGTCACTGGCTCTATCTTGGCGACGTTGAAGGTCGTGACATCCACTAGACTTTCCTCGTCTATTTGCATGTAGTCGCTGGAGAGTTGGTCTTCGAAGAAGGCGGAGGTCAGTTTGAGGACGTCTTCAAGCGGCATGGGTGAGTCCTTGTACTGCTCGAACTGGGCGAGGTGGGTTTCCAGGATCTTGACTTTGCGCTTTAGCTCCAACTCGCGCTGGCGAAGCGAACTGCTGAGTCCTTTATTCTTCATGAGGAAGCGGTCAGGGTAGAGAGTCTTCGGGTAAGTGAACTTGGAGTGCAACTTGACAGGCCGACCAGTCGCTCTGTCGAACTTAACTCTATTGACCTGCACTAGGAGAATGGCAGGCAGTCGGTCCAGCCACACATCCTGCTTCGCGGAAGTGCGGTGTCCTTGCGGCGTAATGAACTCCTCAATCTCACTATGACAAGCACTATCCCAAGCATAGTACAAGTCCTTTTCCTCCACATCCAACATCACTTGTCCGAAGATAGCGTTCACCACCATGTCTACGTCCTCCCCAGAGTTCTCCTTGAAGTGCAGTTCCTCGATCTGCTTGCCGTAGAAGAAAGTCGTGACAATGCCTTCGTCCAGCAGTCTGGATTCCTGCAGCGGAGTCAGGGAGTCTTTGCGTTTCAGTGAAAATGTGTCCATGTCCTGATCTTCAGAGTGCCCGATTTTCAGCCCGTCCTCTATGCGGGAAATCAAAATCATGTTGAATTCGCCCACGTCCTTCTCGTCTCCAATCTGAATGGGGTTCCCGAAGTCGTCCACCAGCGCAGCCAGCACTGCTGTGGGGTCTAAGTACTTCCTGTGACTGCGGATCATGAAGGTGAAGAGTCGCTGCACCTGCTCGACCAGGCGGATACTGGCCTTCTTTACCTCATGAGCCTTGTTTTCCCTATGTCAACATTACTCAGATTTGACCATCGCAACTGCAGGGTTGAACTTGAGCACCGCTTCCACAAACTTGGGAATTCGGAAATAAGTCTGCAGCAAAGAGTTGAAATAGCAGGTGTTCCCCACGTTCTTCAGACCTGCCGGGATCCCTGCCACTCGCATTCTCTCATTCGGATTCAGCGGCTCAAACGACCCCAGAGCCACAGGGTTGTCCTTTATTGACATTTCGATAGCGCGCTTGAGGTCTTCGTCCTCGGGCAGAGGAGCGGACTTGCTGGCCATTAGGGCGGCCTGCAGCTCTGGGTCTGCCTCGGGTTCTGAGTCGTTCAGGCAGAAGTCGAGGGCGCGCTCCTTGTTGTTGCCGAAGCGGACTAGGGCTTCTTCGGCTTTCTTCTGGGAAATGCCGAGAGAGATGAATTCGTTGACGTATTCGACGTTGGCTCTGACCAAGTTCGACATATTAGCCAGAAGTCTGTATTTCCCACTACTAGGTCCTATCTCTCAGCGCCCTGCGCAGTTCCCCTCCATAGCCTGGAAAACAGGGCAATATGACCACTATCCAAGTCCTATTCGCCAGTGCCCAGGACACTGCAGAGACTCTCGCCCGGCAAATCGCCACAGACATAGTGAGTCACCACCTCACTCCCTCCCTCCACTGTCTTAGTGAACTAGGCAGTTCGCTGTCTCTGGCAGTGCCCTGTGTGAGTCTCTTGGTGCTGGGCAGTGCAGGGGAAGTGGCGGCCCCGGGACAGAGGTTCTGCAGGTGGGTGGAGACGTTGGAGGAGGGCAGTTTGGCAGGGATGAGGGTGGCGCTGTTGGCAGTAGGCAGTGGGGCAGGGGCCTTTAGGCTGGAAGCACTGCTTAGACGCAAAGGCGCAGAGACAATCGTGGAGAGCGGCACAGCCACCGACCAGTCCGCAGTGGAAAAGTGGCTCTCCGCAGTGTGGAAGCAACTCAACATTGCCCTCCGAGCAGTGGGCGAGTGCTCAGGCCAGTCCAGGGTGTTAGCCTCGCCCAGCGTCCCTCCCAGCTACTCCTACAGTCGACTCCTCTCCAAGCGTCTCCTCACAGAGTCCAAATCCGCCTTGAAAACACTGGAAATCTGCATTAACAGCAGTGGAAACAGTCCTGCGCCCGGGTCTTTAGTGGCAATTTACCCTGATAACGACCTGGCAGCCGTGAGCGAGGTAATAGCGCGCTTCAACTTCGACGCTAACTACCTGCTAGAGGCACTAACCCTAGTGCACCCCTCGGTGAGGTGGAGAGTGGAGCTGCCTTGCACTGTTTTCGACTATTTACAGCGATTTGTGGACTTTTCCGCCCCTGCGCCTCTCTATTTCGCTCACTATTTCGCTGCTCACATCAGGAAAAGAGAGGAAAAAGACCCATTTGAGCGACTAATCAGCTCAGTAACAAGCGAAACACTGCCAATTCCCTACTCCATCCTTCACCTTTTGCGCACTTTCCCCGATATCGAGTACTTTTTCCTCGAGGAAACGCTGCCTCTGTTGCCTCCCTTGCACCCCAGACACTATGCAGTCACCAGCACTCCCTTAGTCCTGGCCCAGTCCCTCAACCTTGCTGTACAAATCAACGGAGTTTGCTCCAAATACTTGGAAAAACTAGCCAATTTGGAGCTAAATCGACCCGTATTACTGCGAACTGCAGTAATTAGTGACTCAGAAGCGCTTTGGAGTCCCTTATATGAGGCTACGAGTCCGTTACTAGTGGCAGCGGGAGTGGGAATTGCGGCTTTTCGAGGAGTTTTGGAGCAAATAACGCTGGAAAGACGCAGACCTGTGAGGGTGGTGTACGCCTGCAGGCAGCCTGTGAAGGGCACAGACACGCAGGACTGCGATTTCCCCTATCAGGACGATGTTCGCGGCTTTCTCAGTATGTTGGGAGGGAAATTGCAGGTCATTACTGTGCCCAAAGGCCTGGATTTCGAGGCTGCGCTGCTTGCGGCCCTTCGAGAAGCAGCTGATGAAATCAGACCCTGGGCGAAAGCAGTGGCGCTCTGCGGTCCTTTCCCCACCACGCAAATAGCGACTTTCCTCAAGGAACTGCTGCCTGCGGCGGCTATTGTAGTCTCTCACTGGTCCTAACATTTCTATATCCCTAGTCTCCCAGCCACTCCGCTTCTGGCAGCTTCGGCAGTTGAAACCACTCTGGTCTCTCTACTGCAATTTCGCACTTTTCCAATCTTTCTTTCGCTTTGGCGCACTTTTCAGCTTCACTGCAGGCTAAATAGTCGTTAATTGGAAGTGCGCATATAGTGTTAAAGTGGTCTTCCCAGGCCTGCAGACGCTCTGTGCAGACTGCACGATCCATCGCTTCCATGCACTCTGTGTTATTGGTGACGTGTGGGGATACACATATGTTAGGGTCGAAAGCTGCGCAAACGGCTTCAGAATCGATGGTGATGCGGCCACTCGTGTGCATTTCCCCTGTGAAGAAGTAGGACAGCAGTAGGAGAGAGAAGGCTGTGGTGAGTGCGAGGAGGTAGGCTCCGCATTTCCATTTGTCTGCGGAGGTGTCCATTTATGACTACTTCTTGCGGCCGGAGGGACTTTTGAGGTTGAGCGCTTGTCTGAGATCCAAGTTTTCCTGCCCCAGCTGCTGGTTCACCTGAATTACATGCGCCAGTTCTTCCTCCAGCTCATTATTTAGGTTCAGCAATTCCCCAAGTTTCACGTTTGTGCGAGCGAATTCGCTTTCGATTAGAGCGTATTTGTCCCTCAGTTCCCGCAACTCCCCACTATTCGCTGAGGATTGGTCTCGTTCCAGGTCTTTTTGAGCGGCTTGGAGCAGCTTTTGCTCTATTGCCGCTTTCTCTTCCTGCACTGCCTCCAGTCTCACCTTCAAATCCAACAGCTGCAGGTCAGAGCCCTGTAGAGAGCCGCGCTGTGCTTGGTCCAGTGCCAAAATCAGTTCGTTTACATCTGCTCTCAGCTCTGCAATTTCAGTGTCCTTCGCGTCATTGTCTGCTCTTGAATTGGTCTGCAAGGTGGGTTTCTGGACTTGTTGGAGCTGGGAACGGAGTTGGCCGTTGGTCTGTTCTGTCTCTTGCAATTGAGTTTTGAGCCTAGTAGCGGTTTGCTCTGCCTCTGCATTGGTCTCCTTGTGCTTGCAAGCTGCTTAGGACTCACCCAAGTTGTCCATCTGTCCTCGGTACCAGTTCTCCATTTCAGTCATTTTCCGCTCCGCCTCCTGACTTTCTTCTTCCCTTTCCTTTGCCGCCTCTTCCCTCATTTCCCTGATTTGCTGTTCGTAGTCAGCCCTCATTTCGTTTTCATTTCCTGGCGCACTGGCCTCGTTTTCGCTCCTAAGTCGCTGTATTTCAGCCTCTGTGTGGGTAGTACTGAGGCTGGCCAGCTCGCGACTGTGCCGGTCTTCGGCCTCCCTGGCCTGGTCCTGCAGCTTGGCAGCCATTTGAGCAGTGTCTTGACTGCTTTGAGACTGCGTTCGAGCGGAATTGAGTTCCTTTCTCAGGTCCTCGGTAGTCTTGTTGAGTGCATTGGAGCGGTCGTTGGCAGTCTGCAGGGCAGTTTCCAGCCTGTCCTTGTCCGCCTCCAGGCCTTCCAGTGTGCCTTTGAGCCTTTCCAAAGCCTGTTGGTACGTTTCACTCTGTGACTTCTCGAACTTCAGCTCAGCTTCCGCCTTGAGCCTGGCTTCCAGCATCTCCCTCAAGTCATGTCGCGACTTGTTAGTTTCCGCAGTACTCGTGCGGAGCTGACTCTGCAACTCCGCTATCTCCGCTGTCGAAGAGCTGTCAGCAGTCTCAGCGGCTTCTTTCTGAACGCGCTGCAGACTGCGCTCAGCCTTGGAGCACTTCTGCTGGAGGTCACTGTGTAGCCCCTACCTGACTTGTGCCTCCCAGTCCTCCTCTTTCCGGTGGTGTTCGTCTGCAGCAGTCCTCAGCTTCCGCTTCAGGTCTGTCACAGTGGCGGTTAGGGAGGAGTTTTCGCTGGCCAGCTCTTGCACTCGGGTGGTGAGTTCCTGCACTTTGGAGAGGTCTGCTGGCTGCGCGGCCCTGTCCCACTCCTTGTCCAGACTGCCGGAGAGTTCTCGAGGCGAGGTTGTGAGCTTTAGACGCCGGGGGCCGAGGCGGAGTGAGCGGTCACTAGGCGCATTATCAGCCTCTCCGCTCGCCTGCGAATTGATGGATATGACCACAGTGGCAGTCTTATCCGGACAACTGTCTATACTCATTTCCTCATGCTCCAATCTCTCAGTATCCAAGTCCACCACCACTTTCCCCACCACCTTCGCACCTCTATCCACCAGCGCCTGGAAAAACAGCTCCGCAGTGTGTTCCTGCAGTCCCCCAGTCCTATTGAAGAACACAGTTTCCGTCATAGTGAGTGTCTGCTCCACTGGCACACTTGCAGAGCCCGCTGGAATTGGCACTTTGGAGCCTATTTCCACTCTGCGGTTCTTGCGTTTCCAGATGATGTTGAGGTCGATGGGAGTGCGGAAGGTCATTTTGACGGAGTGGATGGTGATGTCCACCCTAACCTTGTGGGCCAACTCAGCCATATCGAGACTTTTATTAGCACTACGCGGGGAGGAGACTGGGTGCGGCCAAATAGTCCCAGGGTTTTAGTCCATTTATGAACGTAGACGTCCTTCACGAGTTAGAAGAGTTCCGTCCTCACCTGAAGTCTCTAGCCCCGCTCAACCCTCAATGCACCCAAATCCGAGTAATAACGAAGGAAGACACTACCATAGAAGTCCAATGGACCGCCTCCGGCCTCCTCATCCTGTCCTCCTCCACCCCCATGCGGAAACAAGCCTACGACGACCTGAGCCAAGTCCTAAACGAGGTCTCTCCCCTGTACAGAGACAGCTTCATGTCCAGTCTCTTCAGCAAGCTGCAGGAAGAGGTAGAAGACACTAGGTAGTAAATGGAAGTGGTAGGGGAGGAGAAGCGCTGCCAAGACACAGTCAGGGCGGCTGTGCTGCACAACATTGTCGCAATGGATGTCAAAATCGCTCAGTTGAAGCTGGACTATAAGCGGTATGTGAGAGAATCGGCTTCGAAGCCGGATCCTGAGGCGGGGATATTCGGACGAACGGTTCAAGTACAGTCTCACAAGTCGGAAACTCCTGAAAACGGACTAACTGTAGGCAAATACGTTACTTTCATCGAAGAAAAGGCAGACAGCCCCTTTATGTTCACCAGCGAAATCGACGAAAGCGACACATTTCAGTCCGTTACAAGCCTAAAGCCGCCTCAAAACCGCCCATTCACAGGCACTTTTATGGCCCCAGTTCCCTCCCAAGCCTCGACAGAAGTCGGCACCACAGAGTGCTCCAAGTGCCACAAATTCAAAGAAGCGCAAGCCGACTTTCAGGTCCAAATTAGCTACTTGAAGCGGAAAAATGGCGACTTGGAGCGCAGTTTGAAGGCCTGTCAGGACCAATTAGCGCATACAAAGGCCTCACTTCGGAGACTGCAAATGCAGGGAAATGAGCCTTCGAAGGACGAGTGGATGCATCGATTTCTGTCCCTGGTGGACTCGGCGCATACTAGCAGGTTCGATTCCGCTGAGAAGTATACTGATAAGGCGACTCAATGTGATGCGAATCCGGTCCGTGCGGAGTTGGAAAGAATGTTTGAAAGCCCCCCGGAAGTATATCCAGTCCGAAAGCCCTCTCCTGCTAAGTCCCCGAGACGTGCTGGCTGCTACACTGACAGGAAGGTGCCGAGGAGAGAGGAAAATGAGTATTTGCTCAGACACCAAATCATTGAAAAGTGGGCAAACAGCTTCCGAAGCAGTTCGAATTCGCCTTTAAGCAAGACTTTCGCAGGGCAATCGAAGGTGAAAAGCCGGGAAAAGCTGGAGAAAGTCGACCCTGTGGAGGAGCGCCTGAGGAGCAGAATAGTAGCAATTATGAAGGAAAAGGAAGTGGTGAAAATGGTGCAAACCAAGTCCCCTGTCCCTTAGTTTCTTCTAAGTCTGCTGTGTCAATTAGTACATACTGGGTGTAGGGAGACTGGACTATACATTCTATTTTGTCACATTGCCTTGTGGCCATGAAAATATGGTAGAAGCTCATCGATGACGCATGGGATTTGCATAGGGGCAGCGCACTGCTGAAAGCCGGATACACTGCGCACTGTTTTGTCAGACTTACAGTAGTATGTTGCTTATATAGTGCAGCGGCACATTAAGTTTAAACTCAACAAAAGATGCAAGAAGCGTCTTCATGCCGACAGTGATCTACGAGAAAACTGCTGAAATGCCTACAACAGTTGCTACAAACACTGATCGAACTATTGTCATTAGCAGTGCATTGCCGCAGTCAAAGGACTGAGCCTGCCCACCATAGATATAAAGCATGGAAGCAGCCCCGCTGATCGAGCCTATGATCGTCTCCGCTCCCTCCACTGACAAACCCAAGAAGAAAGACGGCAAGAAGAAGAAAAGCGCCAAGCAGTCGATGCGGAAACTGGTGATGGTGTCAATTTTATGCGCAATCTTCATGCTGGCGGAGCTGATTGGCGGCATTCTGGCCAATTCCTTGGCGGTGATGAGTGACTCTGCGCATATGTTTTCGGACTTGATGGGTTTCGCTATATCGATGGCGTCGCTGTGGATTGCCGGTCGTCCGGCTTCCATTGAAATGTCGTATGGATATCATCGAGCAGAGGTGATCGGCGCCCTCGGCAGCATGGCTCTGATCTGGGGCCTGACGATCTGGCTGGTCTACGAAGCTGTGGAGCGGGTGATGACTCCTGAGAAAGTAAACGGCCTGTTGATGCTGTTCACAGCGGTGCTCGGCCTGGTCATCAACATTGTCATGGCCAAGGTCCTGCATGGACATAGTCACGGCCACAGTCATGCACACGACCATGGTCACAGTCATGCGCACGACCATGGCCACAGTCATGCACATGACCACCATGAGCATAAGGGAAAGCATGAGGAGGAGGCGGAGACACATACTACCTTTATACGACTAGAAGCACTGGACAACCCGGAAGGGGGTTGCAAGTCTCCTACGCGCACTCTCAGCACTGCCTATGAACCTATAAACCTGCAGAACATGGAAGATGTGAATTTGAAGGCCGCCGCACTGCACGTCCTGGGCGACTTGCTACAAAGTGTCGGCGTCACCATCGCCGCCACGCTCATATACATCAACTCCGACTGGCGAATCGCAGACCCTATCTGCACCTTCATCTTCTCCCTAATCGTCCTCTGCACGACCATCCCCATCGCCAAGGAGTGCGTCAGCGTCCTAATGGAAGGTGTCCCTTACGAACTCGACCTCCCAAGCATCGAAAACGACCTGCGCAGCGTAAGCCCCACCTAGCTCCAAGGCGTACAAGAAGTCCACGACCTGCACGTCTGGTCCCTGAGCGTGGGCAAGCCCTCGCTCAGCTGCCACTTGCTTAGTGACAACCCAGGAGTTGCCCTGCACAAAGCCACCAAGCTGTGCCAGCAGAAGTACGGTATTTCGCACACTACGATTCAGGTCGAGTTGCCGGAAGGCAAGAGGTTTGAGTGCACTAATGAACTACATTAGGAAATTATTGGCGACGGGGCTGCTTCAGCTTGGAAAGCTGGGGAATGGGCAGGGAGTGGGCGGGGGTCGGCAGTTCCCCGGAGTCGTCAGGCTGAGCCACGTCTGCGTGGCCTCGGCCAGTTGTCAGTTCCGATATCAGGACAGAATCTGTCATTTTCGCCTCATCCGCCTCATCCGTTATGATCTTTTTACTCTGATTTCGACCCAAATTCCCCAGTCTATCCGTGAAAGTCCTCATAAAGAGTCTATCCACATTCCTGATTTTCGCGTATCCCATCAATTTCCTGATATTATTGCCTGAATAGTGCGCGATTCGCCTGGCTTTACGCATTTTCCTATGGAAATTAGGCTTTAAATCAGTAGTCAAAAGGCGAGAACGATAATTTCGCTTATTCATCCACTTCTGCCCTATTTTCCCCTTGTCGATTTCTATCCTGGCGTTCGAACACTGAGCCGCTATATGGTCATCTCCATTGCAAACATAGCAAAACAGCCCCAACTCCCCGAATTTCCGACATTCATACAGGTCCTGTATGACATTATACACATAAAAAGCCTCAGAAGTGAGCAAAGACATGAAATCAGACCTGGCGATAGTCATCATTTCGCAGAACTCCAGGCAGCGGGCGGAGGCGCAGCGCGGATTGCCTGTGAAAAAGGCGATTTCCCCGAAGTGGTCGTTGGCCTGCAGGACTGAAAAGGTGTGGTTACTGCGCTGGTCGTAGATTTCTACTTTGCCTTCCTCGATGAAGTAGAGGAGAGCACTGGTTTGGCCGGCCTGGAAAATAACGTCATCCTGCGCAAAGACTTCCGTCTGAATGTTTCTGGCTAGTTGCAGCACCAAGGCAGGCTCAAAGCGAGCGAACATCTCCACTTTCACTAAGGAGGGTCCATAGATGTGTTCACTCACCTCATTCCGCAGGGGCTCTGAGAAGTACCCGAGGATGCGTCGGTCCAGCACTTTCCGCTTTTTCCGTGTTTCCCAGACGTAATCCAAGTATCTCACTGCCCGGAAGATAGTCTCATTAGGGACTTCTGCCTGTTTGAGCTGGCGAGCGACTTCTACGGTTAACTCCCTGTGTTCGTTCGCGTCCTTGTCCACACTTGATATGGAAGCGCCGATTTTGCCAATAACGATGGAAAAGACGACTGCTGAAACGACCATTATGCAGACCCCATAGACTTTTTCAGTAGTATTGATTGGGTGAATATCCCCGTAGCCTGTAGTCGTTAGAGTCGTTATTGCCCAGTAAAACGAAGCCACGTACTGGTCTATCAGGTCCGCATCCTGCAGGGAGTACTGGTAAATCCACGACTCAGTGGTTTCCGTGAAGCGGCAAACGTAGAAAAACCCACAAGCGACCCAATGAGCAACTCCCAGCAGCACAACAAGCAAATAACACGCCCGAAACAGCACTTCCAAAGTCCCACTTGTGAGCTTCTGACTCACCCTCACAAGGTGCATCTGCACCCTTGCTACTCGCACAAGTCGCAGAGATTTCAGTAGGCGGCCGATTTTGACTATTCGCATGACTGCGGGCCCTCGCATAGAACTGCCCGAGGAAGTGTCGAGTGGCTGTTCGAAGATCCAGTCGTAGGGAAAGGCGGAAACCATGTCGAACAGCAGCCAAGTGCGCAGGTAGCGCTTAGCGATTAGCCGGCGAGTGGTGATGAAAATGCCGTTCTCGAAGAAACCGGTGTTGAATGTGACCGCCACATCCACTATATACAGCAGAGAACAGGTGAAATCCACTATACTCGTAGAAAGCGAGTCCTCTATGTCGAAAGCCACCATGAAAGGCACCGCCAGCACCACATACAGGATCGTTGCCACCATGGCCAGGCCCCAGTAGAGCAGGAACTGCCCGTCTGGCAGGAAGACGCGACTGGGGTCGAAACCAGCGTTAAAAAGCACTTCTTTGCCCTCTGGGGGTCGATAGAAGGAGGAAACAAGGGTCCGAGTTTTGCGCGGACGGCCTGCAGGATCGAGGGAGTAAAGAGTCATCTCGCGAAGGTAGCCTGAAAACATGTTCTAATATATGCAAATGTCAGATTACGACGTAGCCTTGCGCGGATTCGTCACCAACACGTTCGCAGCAAGTGCGGGAATCACTTCCTGCGGAGTAATGGAGGAAAAGACCACTTCTTGAGGGGAAATCCTGCCTACAAAGCACCTTAGGGAGGGACCTGTGGGCGTGACTTTCAGTAAACAGACGCGGGAGCCCTTTTTGGGGGTGGATTTGGGGTTTTCTTGGCTCATTGCGTCCTTTGGACTCACGAAAACTCGAAATCCGCCCTCTGTTTCCTTGCCCTTCAGCGTGATTCCCTGATTCGCCTGCCTGCCAAGCGTCAACTCCATCCCCGTCTGGTCGAAAGTGAAGTACTTCCCATTGATATTGACCGCTTTCAGGTAGTAAAAGGGCGATTTAGGGTCGGAAAAGGCCTTTGTCGGCTTCACAAAGGTCAAATGTCGCTTTTGCCCTGTCAATCTTTTGGGTTCCTCTGCCCTACTGGCAGGCACTGACCTGGGACTCCCATCGAAGGTCATGTTGTCAGGTGAGTGTGCACTGTCTGGGTCGCTGATGTCTGCTTCGGGGATGGAGGGTGTCTGTGCACTCTTTTTGCTATCTGCGAGTTGGGAAAAGGAGAGCAGTTTGCCCATGCTTTCGAGCGTTTCGTTGGGAGTTTGGTAGTGGCCGGGGTCCACTTGAGTGCTTTTTTCCTCCTTCGAGAGCGAGAATTGGAGTTTCTGCGAGATTTCGGACCTGGAAGGGAAGAGGAACCTGCTGTGGATGTTGGCTCGGGAGTGGGTGGGCGAGGAGTAGGCGGAGACTGCGTTCCGTCCCAGGGCTGCAATGTTCCGGGACAAGTCCTGTGAGTTGCGCTTCAAGTCCTGAACTGACTTCTTCAAAGTCTGTATAGACTGCTTCAGAAGATTGGGCGGAGGCCCAGTTCCAGCCAAAGGTTTCCCAGAGGCTAAAAGCAGCGTTTTATCAGGAGAAATAGAAGCGCTGAGATGCCGTTTGTGCGCCTTGATGTAGTCTCCACTGACAGAAGGGTCTTGTACCAGACTGTGCGGCTCTGTATGGCTGGGGAAGAAAGGTTGGGACTGGGGCAGGGGCCGGAGTCCGTATTTGACCCGGCTGTACTCGAGCCAGAGCGGAATGGGCAGTGGACAGGGAGAGAAGTCCATATTATGGCACAGCTAAACTGATTCGTTGACATCGGGACTAGGCTCGGAAATATACAAATATCGGCAAGGACGGAATAATTTATCATGTGGTTATAGGCTTTGCTTGAGGGACACTCTGAGTTTCACAAAGAAGTATAGATAATAAGTAGTTAGCAGGAATGGAGTATGAGCCTGTTTTCGCCTTTGCCTTTATTTTCATGCATTTAGCGGATTTCGCAGAGGAAGTCGTATATCGGAAATGAAAGTGTAGCTGGATTATTTGACTTCGGATATATCTTCGCCCTACTGTTTCATGTATAGGAAGTCTGCTTTTAAATATATTAGCATTGGAGAGATATAGTGGGTTAAACCCACCAAATACGTCTTTTCCCTTTCTTAGATGCAATCCAACACAACTTTGTATACCCTCCTTCCCTAAATATCAAGTGGAAACAGGCTTACTGTAGACAAAATCACGTCTTTAATTGCAGTTTTAGCCCTCCATTGGATCTTTGCACAGTCAACTTTATGCGTGTTTTTAAGCCCCGGTAAAGGGAAGAGTCAAGCTCGTGTAGCTCAGTGGTTAGAGCATTGGTCTTATGAGCCAAGGGTCGTGAGTTCGAGCCTCACCTCGAGCACTTTTGCCCGAATCTCGCACTAAGCTTGTAGGCTTATAATATGAGGAAGCGGAACCTGTTTACAGGCGATGTCTCCTACCAGCAACGGTGGTCTCTCGACTTCTCCACCCCTGCGACCGAGCAGCGCCACCAAGCCGACACCACCCGTCTCGTCAGTCCCCAACTCGTCTATCTGACCTGCCTCTTCACAGCAGCCGCCCTCCTCCAAGTCGGCCCCAAGGCCCTGACAGTGGCTGTCTGCCTATTGCTCTGCAGTTTCCTGCAAGGCAGAGATGTATATCGACTCCGCTTGGCCTGGAGCCTCCCTATACTGCTACTGTCATATCTGGTGTGGCAAGAGGACCAGCAGTGGTCTGAAACGGAGGAGTTGCTGCGGCAGTTTCCAGGGTTTCTGGCAAGTAAGGGACATACAGGTTTCTTCACGATTAGGCAGTGGCCTGCGGCGGTGCTATTTGCAGTGTGGGAAGGGGTGGTCTTTGTGGCTTTCAGCGGGGTCGTTTGGACCAAATTAGCAGGACCAGCGGTGCTCTATCTAGGCCTGTATTGCTACCTGCAGAAAGACTTAAAGGACTTGTGGACGCTTGCGGACTCCTTCCGCAGGTCCGACCAACACCACAAGGACATCCTAAACGGAGCAATTGAGGCATACTTCGTCACTGACTTAGAAGGCGTAGTGCTCTACACCAACACAGCAGGCCGCCATTTGGCTGCTGCACTCAACGTTCTTGCCATCCGCTACGGCTACAGTTCCCTTTTCTTGCTTTTCCAGGAGGAAAACGCTGTGAAGCTGCAAGACATACTGAAGTCCAGCGCCCGACTGGAAGCAGACGAAAAGGAACTGATAATCAAGCGACTTCCAGCAGGGCCTTTGGACGTACGACAGGTCCGGGGTCTGGGCGTCCAGGTCCGAAGCCAGCCCTTCACTTGGAGGGAAAAACCCGCTATTTTGTTCGCCTTTGAAGACGTGTCTTTGTACATCGCCCGCAGACTCTTCCTCACCAGTATCTACCGCCAGCTGCATACGTCCGTCATAGAGTTTTCCAAGGAACTGGAAGTTCTGCATAAAATGAAGCACTCCATTAGTGCAAAAGAGCTGTTTTCCTTCTATCAACTGCACACGGAGTACGGAAATTCCCTGCTTCTCCAATACTACATATTGGGCAGAGTCGAAATGCGCAAAGAGCCGTTTCACCTCAGAACCGAGGTCGAAAACGTGATGGAATTCGTCTCTTTCCGTGCTTACCATCGCAACATCGACCTCTATTTGACTCGAGAGGAAGGGTTCCCGGCCGCTGTCTACGCCGACAAGCTCCGCCACACCCAACTACTTACCAATTTACTAACATTCGTGGTAGACCAAGCCAAAGAAGGGTCAGAAGTAGGGCTTTACTGTGCTGTGGGCGGAGCTCAGGAGGGGGAGTTCATACTGAGTTACAGGGTTAACTTCAGTACTACGAAGCTGACTCAGGCGGATTTGGAGGAACTGTTGGTCACTCGCAAAGGGGAAACGAGGCGCAGAGGACTGAATGAGGTGATAGAACTGACGGAGAACTTCGGAGTGGGGATTTTGGTGTTTGATATGCTGCTGCAGGTGCTGAGAGGGGCGGTTTCTATGGCGTATGTGGAGGGCAGACCAGGCAAAGCCACAATAATGTTCACAGTCTCAGTCCAAACGCATTCTTCAACAGTCCAAAGCACTCCGCTGACCTTATCAACAGGCAAACAGACCGCCAGTCCTTTGAGCACTCGCTGGAAGGCGGGGAACCTCCATTTCCTCTCTTCGGCCAGTCTGCCGGAGTTTTCGGTCGGGTCGGCGCCGAAATTGAAACGAGGACAATCGGATATGCAGGTAATTCCGCCTAGAAAACTATCAAGTCGTGTGTCCGGGGAAATTGAGCGCTTTAGTCCCCAGCCACCCCCTCTATCCACGCACCCCGCAGGTTTCCGGTCCGAACTAAGCTCTTCCTCCTCCTCTTCTTCTGAATCAGCCGAAGAGCCTGCAATTATAGAGGGCAGAAGCCGTGATTCTTTGCAAATTCGCCAATTAGAACTATCCGAGCATTCCCAACGAGCCAGCTTCGCAGCCCACGACCCGCCCCGTCGTCCCCATCTCTCCCAGAAGATACTAGTAGTGGACGAAAACCCATATGTCCGGCGGATTCTGAAAACTGCGGCAGCGAGAAATGGGTATACAGACTGTGACGAAGCCAAGGATAAGACTGAAGCTCTGCAAATGTACCGAGTTATGTCACTTCAGGAATCTCTGTATGCGGCTATTTTCGTGACTACTGGGAAAGCCAGTGGCGTAGGGGAGTCGCTGGTGAGGGATTTCAGGAGTTTGGAGACTGCTAGTGACTTTCCTAGGACTTTAGTGTGTGGGATACCGGCTGTAACTGGCAGTGATGCGGCTTTATATGACTGCTTCAGTAAGGTCTATGCAGTGACTCGTCCGAGCTCTGAAAGTGAACTGCGGGAAGTGTTGCGGAAAGCGGCAGGGCATTAATCATGGATCTCTTAGACTAGAAGCCTATCTAAGCACTGGCTGTTTCCCGCATAGGCGGAAACTTCCTCCAGTCGTATACATTTCTATTGTTAATTCAGTCTTTTCAAAGTCTACAAATACCCTAACTTCGCAATCCCTGCATACCAAGTCTACAATAATATGTCTCTGAAGTGCCAAGTCTGCCAAGAATCCCAGCCCTTCAGCGAAAGTCCTCAATGGTGGATATATGAATGCGGCCACGCCAAGTGCTCTACGCATGCCGAACCTCTGTGCTGCGGACAGGCTAATTACGTGTGTAACATGCTAGAAGACGAGGTGTTCTATGCTACTTGCCAGTACATGAGATACCTGCACCCTAGAAGTCAAGGCCTGGGAGATACGTATGCTGCTGCTTATAGCGCTCTGATGCAGGTACTTGCGAGAGAAATACAGGGGAAAATGAAGACAGTACAGACAGCAACGCAATGGACCTGTCCTCAATGCCACCAAGCCTTGCCCTGTACCCAGCAGACCTGTCCTACCTGTCCCGAAGCCAACATCTTCAAGTCTCTCACGACTCTGTCCCTCAACCCCGCTATGAAGTCTCTCCCATGGGTATGTCCGAAGCCATCCTGCGGTACTAAATGTGCCCCGACCGACACTACATGTGTATGCGGATTTGTAAATCTGCAAAGAGTGGAGTTAAAGCCGGATGTGGAGGAGTCAGTCGTAGTTAAGCGAAGTCCAGTTGAGGCTCAAACGGGGAATTCGGATGTGTGGACGTGTCCGCTGTGCAAGTACGAGTACAACTATCGCCAGGAAGCGAAGTGTCAGAAATGCGATTATGAATTACCCCATGATAGAGGGTCCTGCGGATTGATGTAGACTAGGCGGTTTAAGATAGGAAGATGTAGTCAATAGGCTGGCAGAGTGGATTTAATTGTGTGTTTTGGCTTATTGTTTAAGTGGAAAAGGACATTTCTGGATGAATAATATAGCAGAATCAGATTCCACTTGTCCATCAACATCCCTGAATATATGAGAAATAATTCCACAACTTGTACAAAAACCATAACAATCTCACAACAACCCGCCTCAAACTCCTTTCCCCATTCCCTTCCTGTCTACTTCCAATCCCCACAATCCCCCTTCCACCCTCTCACCTCCACGTATTCCCCTCTCTCTGCCATAATATAATGAACCCCTCGAAGAAGCCAGCCAACACTCTGCCCTACATCGGCAGTCGCATAAGTCTGATTTCCAAGTCAGACATCCGCTACGAAGGCACTCTTTACACCATTGACCCGACCGAACACACAGTGTCGCTTTCTAATGTTCGGTCCTTTGGAACGGAGGGCAGGAGACAGGATGGGCATGAGGTGCCGCCGAGTGGGGATATTTATGAGTATATTATATTCCGGGGGTCGGATATTAAGGACTTGAGGGTTGTGTCCAATACTCAGCAGCCGGAAGAAGCGAGTAAGAAGGCGGAGTCGAAACCGGAGCCGAAGCCAGAACCTGTGAAGGCGGAAATTAAGCCTGAAGTGAGGCCGGAGCCGAGGGCGGAAAGGCCTACAACTGAGAGCGACTTCTCCCGAGGCAGGGGCGGGTATAGCCAATCCAGGCCGGAAATAGCCAGTCCTGAAGACAACTTACAGTCCGAATTCGACTTCACAGAGGCCAATTCTCACTTGCACCGGGCCGAAGGCAGAGCCGACTCCGAGCCTAAGTCCTACGACCGCAAAACCTCCTTCTTCGACTCCATCACTTCCTCCATCGGCGACTCCAGACGGGAAACCAGAGAAGAACGAGAGCAACAGAGAACGCTGGACTCGGAGACATTCGGAACCAACAATGTGGAACGTGCTGAACGCGAGTTGCGCAGCTACTCACATCGCGGCCGCAGAGGCAGAGGCAGAGGCGGACGCATGCGGCGCGGTTTCAGGACCTGGCGGCCTCACTCCTAACCTAGACCTAGCCACCTTAGTGGGTCTGATTCCTTGGCGTTTACTCTGTTTAGAAAGGCATTGACTTCCGGGGGAACTGCATTGCAGTGGCTGCACTTATAGGAGTTCAACTCTGTGCCCCAGGCGCACTTGGGACAATACCAGTTCAGACGAGTGGAGTTGAGACGGATATGGTGGAACTCCAGGTAATTCGGCCAGTCCGGACCACAGCCACAGGCACGACAGGCCTGGGAGTCGTTGGCATTCTGAGTATTGCAGTTGAGACAGGACCACACACTCTCAATAGGTGCGGAACCTTGCAGCTTCGAGCACTTATCGCACTGTGAGTTGAGGTTGTGCTCATAACTGCACCACTTGCACACCCACACTTCCTGTTTCTTCGAAAACCACCCACTGATCCTCGAAACAAGCCCAGCTTCATCCATCTCAAACGCGGATTTCCCACATCTTTGGCAAATAGTCACACTGATTAGGTTCTCAGGGAAGCCGCAAGCGCACTCCCAAGTCGTACAATTGGCTTCCTCCTCCTGGGCTAGGTCAGGCACCAGGTCCAAGTCCACAAATTTGCAGTTGGTGCACTGCGCTTGGGCCTGGGGAAGCTGGTATTGGCACCGCTGGCACTGCCGCATGCCGTTGAGCAGGCCGGAACTGCCTTGGAAGGACGAGCTTGGCTCCATTTATACAATTTTAGGGGAGCTATACTTGGGGAAGTGGGATTTGTTGGCAAGGGAATTACCTGGAATGGAGAGAACCGCTGTTTTAATGTCTTTTTGAAGAAAAAGATTTGTTTGTAGGCTTGAAGTCCCGAGAACTTACGATAATGTATGAAAGAATAAGTAAAAAGTCAAATTCAGCTGAACTTTCACGATTTCTCAGCATCTAAAACCCGATTTTCCAGAATTCACAACAACTCACTCCAAAATCCGTTAAAATCAACATATCGATTTCTGCACACTGCAGCCCCACCTTTCCTCCCCTCAATTCTTTTGTAATGCACATATGGACTTCGGCATTTGTCAGTCTCCTCTCAAGCGTCGTCCCAAAGCTCTAAGCCAAGTCGTGGCTTCCTACATGGCTCGCAAGGGCCTGGGCAAGAGCCACATTGCCCACGACTTCCGCCTGCAAGAAGCCCTGCCCAAGTCCCCGCTGTCCCAGGGCTCCCCACAGCCCCCGCGCACTCCTGAGCAGAAACTCATTTCCCTTATTTTCAAGTCCTCTCCGCCTCACCGCATCTCTCCCAGACGGAAAACAAAGAGCATTCGCTCAGCTGACGAGGTCGTAAACGTCGAGTACTCCGACGCAGGCCGGATTCTGATCCCTATCAAAAGCTACCACAGAGCCTTGCAGCGGTACAAAGGCGAGCAAATGATCTTCGCCCGGCTGAAGTTGAGGGAAACGGAGGAAATGAATAGGCATTTCCAAAGACTCGCGGATGTAATTTCGCCTTCTTATAAGCGGGAAAGCAAGACGCCGAGGACTATCAAGACTGAAGGGAAGCCGCAGTTCGGCCTGTCTGACATGAAGACTTTGCTCACGACTAGGAGGGCCAGGTCTGTCACGCCTGCAGGGTGCTAGCACATATTCTACTTACGTAAGGCGTCTAGGCGCACTCTCGTGTCTGCAGCGAGTGCCGTGCTTTCCGGCCTAGCGGCACTGAGCAGCACATTGACCTTATTTTTGAGTTCCGTCAGTGTGGTGGTCAAATGTTCGTTCACATTGCTCGAAGCCAAGCCATACCTTTTCTTCATACTCGAAAGTCTGCTTTGGAACTCCGATATTTTGAAAGAAGGCTCCTGGTCGCTTTCCTGGACCGACGCAGAGCGTAAGTCATCAGTGATACGGTCGAATAGAGCATGCGAACAAAGTTTTAGGTAGGGACTAAGGTCTGCGCCAGGGTGCGAGGCACGATAGGCCAGTAACTCCCTCAACCCGTCATCATAAGTCTCAGAAGCGTGCAACTTGAGGAACACATCTGCTAGTGGCTCGGCCTTCACTCTGTCCAAATCTGCGCATTCCAGGCCGTCCTGCGTGCCTTTCAGCCACCTTGCAATTACTCGATCCGCCTCTGGGTGGCGCTGCACGGCCTCATAGGCCTGCCATATTGTAGGGCCTATGGCCTTCGCCACACCTACAATTACCCCCCTTACAGCCTTCATAGCGGGACTGTCCTCCGCTTCTGTTGAAGCAATTAGGAATTCGTGTGCTTTTAGCAGTAAAATTCGAGTGTCGATAGAGCGGGCGAGGGCGTTTAAGACCTTTTCTAGCTTCAACAGGCACTTTATTGCCAGTGCCAAGTGCTTATTCCGCAGCGTGTCCTTCCGCCACAGCGTCAAAAGCCTGAACAGGACTGTGATTATCTGTGTTGGGTCGGAGTGCTCAAGCACTTTTACCATTGTGGCGTTTAAAGCCTTCAAAAGCTGCTCTCCCTCTCCCTTTTCCCCGACTTTCCCCAAGTCTTCCATCAACAACTTGCTCAAAAGCTGCGAAACCAGCGTCAAAGCCACATTTTCACTGATTTCCCTCATAACTACAGTGGTCGAACACACCTTTTGCAGCACATTTAGGTAATATTTCGCAAATCGCAGGGGAATGTCGGGTGCAGGGCGGTCGAAAGTGCTGGTCAGCACGATAATCATGGCTTCTATGAGGAAACTGGCTCTGTGCTGGATGTCGGAGCGGTGTTTTTCTAGGCTGTTCATTAGCAGGTCGTTGACAGCAACTAGGGCGTCGACGCGGGAACTCATGTCGCCGCTGCGCAGCACTTGGATGTTCTTGTCCAAGAGGCTGGGGTCCTGCTCAAAATCCAACTTTCCAGTATCTTCATACAGCAGCGTCTCATTGGTAGGAAACTGAAACTCAGGCTCAGGGATTTTTTCCATCCTCGCCGAAGCTTCAAAGCGCGGAGTAGCGGCCTCATGCTGCACTTCCAGTCCTCTGTCCGTAGGCAAAGGCTTAAAAGGCGACTCAGACTTCATGGGACTGAGCGAACGGGCTTCAAGCGTCCGAGACTTCGAGCGAGCATTAGGGCCAAGTCGCTGTTCCAGCTGGTCTTTCGCCTTTCTATCCGTCAAATCCGCTAATACTTCCGGCAAAACCTCCGGAAATTTAGCCTTTACCTCCGTAAACAGACTCAAAGTCGCATTTCTCAGTGAAATATCCGAATGCCCTGCGAGTTTCGCAGCGGATTTCAGGTCTTTACTGGAGGGCGGCGGCGCTGCCAGGTCTCTAACCGCAGTGGCCAGTGCTTCCAAGCACTCTATGCGAGTGCGAATGTTCTTAGAAGCCAGGCCTTGGCAGAGGTAGGCAATGTAGCGGCTGGGAACTTGCAGGGAGTAGCTTTGCTCAGCGACTTCTCTAGCTAGTGTCCGGATAGAGGCGTTATTGTGGCCCATTCGCTCACATAGAATAGGCAGCAATAGGCTGGACACTGTTTCTTGCAGCTGAACATCAGATTCTGCAAACGCCGTCAAAAGTCCACTTGCGACCTCTAAAACCGCCTTCAAGACCTGCGTATTCGTATCGAAGAGTCGCACATATACCCACTTCGCTACTAGTTCCGCCACTTCCAGTCCTCCGTCCGCACTCACCACTTCGCCTAGGCCCGCTGCAGCCTCCAACACCTTTTTGAAGTCCTTGTGGAACAGGTTTACCGTCAAGTCGGGACTGAACCGACCTCTGCACTGCTCTTTTAGTCGGTCCACGAAGTCGTCTCGGAGCTCTTCCACTGAGACTTTGGCTGTTTCTGCCTTTTTCCCTCGCTTTAGGGCGGGAGACATGGAGCCTGGGGCTGAGTCTTGAGACGAGTTCAGGTCTGCTCGAGTGCGAGAACGTGGGAGAATCGTACTCACTCTCGCAGGTTTGCGCATAGGAGAGACTTCTAGAGGCATTTTTACCTCTTCCTCAGGGGGATTCCGGTGAATCGGAGGCTTATCGCCTCTGCGGGAGGACGGAAGAGTGGTGGATCGAATAGGCTTTCGCTCAGGAATTGGACTTTTCGTATCTTTTCGACTCCTTTCCGCAGCCAAATCTTGCACTTTCTTCACCTTCGCAGGGGGTAAATCCTTAATGGCAGCCAAAACAGTCCCAGCGTCCGTCCTAGTCAAGTACTCCACGAGTGTATTCACCGCCGCATCCCTGACTTCCGCCACATTATCAGCCACATACCTTTTCACCATGTCTGTAATGACTGCAGAGGCTGCAACTGTCTGCTCTGGCTCTGCAGTGATCCAAGCCTCTATATAGAGAAACAGATTTACACGTACACTGGGCGTTTTGTCCTCTAATAGCTTGGAAAGCTTCTCGAGAAGGTAGGGGAGTTTGAGGCTTTTGAGGAAGCGGAGGAGACATTGGTGGGTTTCGCTGACGATTTGGGCCTTTTTGTCGCGGAATTTGCCTACTAGGAGGGGGAGGAAGTACTTGGCTGGCTGCTCGAAGGAGCTGCGCTGTCCCTTCGCTAGCAGTCCCAGCATCCTGATAACCTGCACCACGACTTGGATATTCGCATCATTCAGCAGTCTTTTGGCCAAGGCCACGAGTGCTTCCGCAGGCCTTTCCGCGAGTTTCGGCACGTCCGCCTCCGCACACAGCAGTTCCAGCGCTTCTTTCCTGTCCGTCCACTTCTCCATGCCCACCACTTGGTCGCACCAAGCCTCGTTGAAGCGGGTGAATATATCCTTCGCATCTGATAGGTCGAAAGCGTCGAGTAGGCTACGAGCGTGGACTTGCTTGGTGGAGTTGGAGGGGGTTGGGGTGGGGCCGGACGCACCTTGGCGGAGTTCTTCGAGTTGGTCTTTCTTTAGGTGTGGAAGCAAAGGGGGTAGGGAGTCATTTAGCCAGCGAAACGCCTCTCGCAGGAAGCGGAGAGCGTCACTGCGCACTGTAGGGTTGGCAGAGACGCTGAGCCGCTCTACTACCGGCAGCCACTGCTTCAACGGCAGGTCTGCAGGTCCGAATGCACTGAGTAGCAGTGTGAACGCCTGCAGCGCCGCACTCTGCACTTTCACGTTTTTCCCCTCCACCAAAGCCGCGATTCCCACTGTAAAGGCTTCCCAGCCCTCTTCCAAAGCCTCGAATAGGCTGATAATTAGCTCGCTGGAGGCTGCTTTGATGGACGCTTTGGTGCTCACGAGGCCTTTTTCGACTGCGGTTTTCGCGGTTTCGAGGGCGGTGTCGCCTTGCATGAGTCGAGGCTGCGCTGCTACGAGTTGCAGTGCGAGGTGCAGGGCGCTTTCCTGGGCTCCTGGGTGTGCGTCGCCGACCCACTTGCTTATCATCCCTCCCCACCTCGAGCATTCCGGCTCCTTCCCTGAGACCATCAGTTCTGCGAGTTCCTCATAGGCCTGCGCCCGGGCCTTCCACACCTTGCTCTCGAGGCGACTTTCCAAAGGGCCGGAGTCTTCTTCTGGGATTTCTTCGGCGAGCAGGTCGTCGTCGAGGTCGTAGCTGCCTTTGCCTGGTATGGGAATATCGTCCAGACTCATTAGATATATGGAAGTCGGACTCGAATAGGCTGCGAGACGAGGATTGGAAAGGGAAAGGTCTGACTTGAAGACTATTAGTTCCTGCTCTACAGGGAGTACTAGTGTGAGCAGCTATTGTGTATATAGGGAAGCTCAGGACTGCTGCGTATTAACCTTTCAGCATTCAGATATTTTACTTTCACACATCATCTTCAGTATCGTCAAATACTCGATAGTCCGACAATCCTCAGCAATTAGCCTTGGTAAGCTTTACTGAAATTGTAACTTAAGTGATGAAAGACTATTATAGGCTTCTAGTGCCATTGCATACCTGTTTACCCTTATGCAGAGAAAAGGTGTTAGGGTGGACTTTGTAAGGCACGAAGTAGGCTATCAACTTGCTGCTTTAAGAAAGGCGCATTATAGCCGATCCTTCAAACATTTCAAATCATAACCTTTTAGCATTTTGCCACATATCTCCTTTTCTATGAGTTCGAAACTGAAGTGGCCTGGTCGACTGAACCCTATTCACTATTGTAGCGGAATTGTTTCTATATCAACTCCTACCAAA
>Ga0247837_1001452_pt1 | contig 48842 bp, 33 predicted proteins | sample LaCtaG_2_FD_187115 | JGI IMG/M metagenome (GOLD analysis project Ga0247837, IMG submission 187115) | Freshwater microbial communities from meromictic Lake La Cruz, Castile-La Mancha, Spain - LaCruzMarch2015_14.5m | ecosystem: Environmental > Aquatic > Freshwater > Lake | place: Spain: Castile-La...
AAGACCAAGTATAGACCTGGACCAGTCGGTCACATTGATGAGAATTTGGACTGGGCTGCGAATTTCGGGAACATGCTGGGCTTGAGTGCAGATGTGAAACTGTGAATAGGCAAATTCACCTGGATGTATGAAGCCAATATGATTGTGAATACATCTTTTTCCCACCTAGCAGGTTTCTACTAGGACTGAAATCTCATTCGGAAATTCACAGTTATGAAGAGGGAGGGTCTGAGAGAGTAAAATCTATGCTGCCTTTAACTTGAGGCTTTCCAGCTATTAGGTAGTTAAGTGCATGTCGGACGCGTGTAAATCTTTTCGGCCTCTATGTAAATCTCCCCTGTTCATAGGTCACTTCTCTATTTCGTCTATCGATCAACCAATAACCCCTTTTCCTACTTGGTGCGAGTGAATATAATATGTCACTAGTCGTTACCCTTCAGCCTTACTCACCCTCTCAGATTCAGTTATAATCATCGCTACTAAGTCGCTGGCTTCCCATTCGATGCACGCTTTTCCGTCTCAAAATTGCATCTTTCCCTCATAATGTCCAGCATAAAGATAGCAGTTCGCCAGCGCCCTGCCAGTCCCCAATCCCCGCTCAAGATCTTCAACACTTCGAAAGACCAGCATACAGTAGCTATCAAAGACCCCAAGACGTCAGACACGCGTTCCTTCGACTTCTACCGAGTGTTCCTGGAAACCGCTTCCCAGGAAGAGATCTTCGACACCTTGGTCCGGCCCCTGCTGGACACAGTGATGGACGGCACCAGTTCCTGCTTCATGACTTTCGGCCAGTCCAATAGTGGAAAGACCTATACAGTCTTCGGGGAAGAGGAGTTCTCTTTCGGGACAAGGGGAGTGGTCTATCGGGCGCTGGAGGCCGTCTTTGAGGAAATGAGCAAGTTGACTACGAAGGAGTTCGACGTTTCGGTGACTTTCTATGAGTTGTACAAGGAGCAGGTGCGCGATTTAGGCCTGGCGTATCAGGATGGGAAGGCAACTAGTGGCTTTAAGGATATGAGCTTGGAGCTGATTGACCATCAGACTGAGGTGTTTATCACTGGACTGTCCAAAATCCCTATCAGAACTCCTGAGGACGGCGGCAGCGTGCTGAGGCAGGGCTGGGACTTGCGGCGGAGTGTGGAGGCCAGAGAGGGCAAGTATGAGGAAAGCACGCACACTTTCTTCGGACTGCACATCAACCAGAATGATAAAAGAGGCGATATCACCACTCGCAGCAGCAGCTACTTGCTCTTCGTCAAACTCGCCAACTCCGACAAGCCCGGGCGAGACAGTGACCTCAGCGAGGCTATGAGTGTCCACCGGTCCTTCACCACTCTCAGCAAGGTCATCAGCTCCCTCGGTAACGCAAATCCACCGTACAGAGACTCGAAACTGACAAGACTGCTGCAGGGCAGCCTGCGGGAGCGACTTCCTGCCTGCTTGTTGGTCACTATCAACCAATCGCCAATATTTTACGAAGAATCGCTGAATTCTTTGGAGTTCGCGGACCGCTGTTTGGACCTGACTTCGATCCTAAGCAAGGGACTTCAGACCCAAAATGAGGACTATTTAGGCCTCGCCCAGAAGGACTTCCGCATAAAAGTGCTGCAAAATGAACTTAAAGGACTCAAAGACAAACAGCGGGAAATGGAAATGCAGCAGGAAAAGCAAATCAAAGACCTGCAGGAACAGTTGGGAATCAAGGTCGACATCCACGACTTGCTGCAGGCGCAGCCTGGCTCCAGGGAGCACAACTGGCTACTCAAGCAGAAAGAAGCAGTCCAGCGTATCGACGGCTTAGTCCGAATCAACCAAGAACTCGCCCAAAAGATCACTGAGAACAAAAAGCTCTTCGAGAAAATCAAACGCCTCGAAGCCATCAGCCAGGAACAGCACACTCGAGAAGTACTGAAGCTCAAAGACCAACTGCTGAACTTGAAGGAACAGCTAGAGACGGAGAAAGCACGCGCACAGCACTCTGCCCGGCAGCAGCTGCAGACCCGCAGTGCAGAGCTGCGCACTATGCTCAAGCACAGTAAAGCGCTCATTGACGAAAAGAAGGAAGTGCTGAAAGCGGTTCCGTTCACTATGCGGCCGATGCCGCAGTCCACGGTCAACATGAGGGAACTGGGGAAGAATGAGATGAAGCAGAAGTATGACAAAATGCTGGTGGACCAGCAACGGTCACATAGAGCACATGAGGAAGCGATTAAGGTGAAATATGAACAAATCCTATCAGCTAAAGAAGCTGAAGCCGCAGAGTTAGCCCGGCAATTGAGCGAATTCCGAGACAGCAAAAAGCTACAAATGAAGGAGTTGAAGTCCGAAGCACTGCAGCTTTACCAAGTCATCGAACAGCAACGCAAGGTCTTAGCCAATATCCAAAGCGGCGAATACAACCAACACCTCCGCGCAGTCACTTTCCCGAAAGAACTCGTCCCGCCGGTCCCTACTCCTGACCAGTTTCCTCTGTAGCTTCCAGACAGCCTGTTCAAGAGCATCAAGGTAAAGCCGCAGCCTGTATCGGAAACGGCCAGGGCGAAGGTGGAAAGGATGGAAGTGTCGGATACGAGGCTGACGGAAATAGTGGAGAGGCTGACTGTGCTGTCGCAGGAAAATTTGGACTTATTGCGGCCTATCGAACTGCGACAAAAACTCGGCGAATTGCAGGAAGCCTGCAAGTAACCCCCACCCAGCGAAAGCGACAAGATAGTCTCCGACTTACGAGCAGAAGGCGACCACATCGGAGAAGAAACCGCCGAATTCGAGCGCAAACTCCAGCAATTACGTGAAGAAACAGAGCGGTACAAACAGCTCTACGCTGACGAAGTGCGGAAAAAGATCGAAGACAAAGCCTTGGTGGAGACTCAGAGACAAGTGCTGGCGCAGGTCTCCAGCCCGCTCAAGTTGGCGTCCAGACCTCTCACTAAGCAGTCACAGACCAAGCGTCTACCTGGCTCTCTCGATAGGAACTAGAGACCCATAGACTGTCTAGTCTGTTGCTTGGTAGGATGCAGTCTGTTGTGCAGGCAATTATGCAGAGTTGATGTATTCTAGTAGTGCAGAACTGATTTATTTTAGTTGTGCGTGTTTCACTACTTACTATCTCTGCATCGGTGTAAATATGCGAAGAACTACACCGAGTGAGCGGACTACGGGGCTCGATGTGGACGACATAATAGAGAAGTACAAGCGAGGTGTAGTCGAGCAAACCTGCAAAATGAGTGAATTGAAGCGGTCAATGCTGGAATACGACAAAAGTCTGCACCGTGCATCCGAAACATCCACAGCTAAATCCGCCAAACGACACGCAGCTATGCAAGACGCCAAGGACAGACTTATCCAATCCCTGCAAGAAGAACTCTCCAACTTACGATCCAGAAGAAGCGACACCGATTTGAGGGAAGACTTAAAAGCCGCTCAGGAGAAGGTAAAGGAACTGACGCAGGCGAATGCCAGGCTGCAGGAACAACTGAAGGGAGTCAGACACGAAGTGAGAGCGCTACGAAAGCCTGCGACTGACTTTCATCCTGTCACTTCCCCGCACTCTGAATCTCGCCCATGGATCAAAGAATTGCAGTCCCTGAGCCGGGAATTGACCCAATTAGTGCATCTGACCAGGTCGCTGAAATCCGGCGAAGAGCTCAACATGAAGTATCTCTTAGGCGGGAATCAGTACGAGACCTATCCAGAGGATGCGGAGAGACTGATGCAGGTGATGAGGACTGATTTGAACGAGGTGAGGACTGAAGTGGGCAATTTGTATGCGGAGCATTGTGGCAGCAAGTGTGCTCCGCAGTGAGGATTTAGCAGCCAGTCTACTAGATTAAACTGGGGAGTCGCCGGGGTAAAGAGCGTCCTTTAAACACCGAAGGAATGTTGTAGGTTCCCGGCCCAGGCAGTGACAGATCTATATGAGAAATACCAGGGTGGATCAGGGCAGGCCGCGGACCGATGCCGAAAGTCACATTGCTGTAACTGCGATTAGTGAGTACTGATACGTTCGGAGAATAGTGGTCCGGAGAGGGAGTTTCCGACTTCAACACATGCGTTAATCTCGGCTTCAAAGTGTACCTAGGTCCTCCGTCACCTATCTTCCTCCCAGAGGAGTACTCACCTGGTCCAGGGGTATTAGACGGTTGTACTCTGGATCTACCCACAGACCTTCCTATTCTGCCAAAGGTAGGTCCGGCTTTCCCTTCCCCAAACCCGCTTTTCGCACTATATCTCGTAACCGGCGGAGAGTCCTTCCCAGCTGCATTCCTCGGCTCCCACCTTTTCCCATACCCAAACCCAGGCGCCCTCCCCTTCGCAAAGCTTGATGGCAATACCACAAAGTCCGCTTCTGAGAGATTCCTAGCTCGCATGAACCTGGCTCCCTTCGCGAAACTCCAGCGTGCGCCATAGCCCTGCCGAGCACTGTTTTCCCCAGCTTTGGACATACTTCTCTAAGTGCGAATCGAATAGTGATTTTAATGGGCTGCTGCGGGTCCAGGGGGGCTAATCCGGAGCAGGAACTGGAACTCACTTTGCTGGAGTTGGCGAAAAGCCGGGAAGGTATGACACAGGTGGAAAGAGAGTTGAGAGCCACTCACGAGAAACTGGACAGTTTACGAATTCAACTCGACCTGTACCAAACCGCAGTCGGGGAAAGGAAAGCCCTCGCCCAAATCGTGCACACCTTGGAGCAAATCGAAGTGGACACCCAGGCACAAGTCATCAGCGACCTGCACTCCACCAACATGCAAGAAGCAGAACTGAGGGACAATGTCCGCATGCACCACATCCGCAAGCAACAAGATGCACTGCAGGCCTGGGTGCTGCAAGCGCAAACTCACTTGAAAACGCCACTTTCGGTATCGACGCTGCAGCGTCTGCAGGCTGATTTGATGCTGCTTTTGGATCAGTTGCGAGTGGAGCATATGCGCTTCAGGAAAACCTGCGATGCTATTCGCAGGAAAATCGACCCGAAGCTAAAAGTCGATTTCGACCCCTGGAAAATCCATTCAGATCGCGTAAATAAGTACTTTTTGGAGCTTATTCTGAGGGCGGAAGAACTAAACCAGCGTCTCAGCAACGTCACCATCAAGCTCAGAGACACACTGTCCGAAGCCAAACTATCCGCCTACTTAGAAGACGTAGAGACCTGCTTAGGCGTTCTGAACACCGAAGTGAAGCCGCTGGGACGGAAAAGCTATAGAGAAATCAGTGAAGAAGTGCTGCATTTGGACCAGCTGACTCGCACGAGCACCGCTGACTCAGTGTCGCACTTTGAAAGGCTGCTTACGAAGGTACATGCTTCGGCAAGTGCGCCGATGAGCACTTCAGTGTGGACGGATGTGGCGAACTCATTGCTGAAACTACTAGTGAGCAGAAAGACTCTCTACCGAGAAAAACTAGCGACCGCGAAACCTGCAGAAATGGACATTTTGGAGTATTTCCTGGAAACTTACCAGCAACAGGCAGCGGAAGCAGTAGGGGGCTTCGCCAGGGCGCTGGACCTGATGAAGACGATGGGATATGCGGAGTTCGTCGCGAGAGCGCTACGCTTCTCCTCTGAGCGCCATTTGCACTTCTTACCAGACCTAATAGTGCGTTTACAGCCCTTGTGTCACGATTTCGACTGGGAAACTGGCGGTTATTTAAGTTTAACGGACTTGATTTCGCTTGTAGAGTCCCTTTTCTCGAAAGAACGGGAAATCGGGTGCCTCGTTATGAGCCAAATCGGTACTGGTATCGGGACGGTGGACTTTTTCATACATTACCTACAAGTGAAACTGTCGATTTCTCATACAACTGCTTTGGAGCTGTTCCATGAACTAGATAAACGAGGGAAACAGACTCTTTCGGTGAGTGATTTCGCATCGAATCTCAAGCGAAGATTCACGCTGTTGGCTCTAGACGAGGACTTGACAGTCTTAGGGGAGTCTATGGACAGTACTCAGTCCGGATCTATCTTCAGGACTGAGTTTCTGGCTGGGCTGCAGCGGAAAATTGAGCCAGACCGAGTGAGTTGTGTAGTAGTCCTAAAGGCGTTTGAATCAGCCTATGCAGAAATCCAGGCTGAACAGACCTATGCTCTTTATCAGATGTTTTCTGATGAGTCGGGCCAGGACTACCGTCCCTCGCTGACCCAAATTGCCTCTATGGTTCAGCGTCTCCGTCCCACCTTATCCCCCGAAGTCATCAGCCACTTCCTCAGCAAGGTGAAACTGCAGTACACCGGCCAAATGACTTTCGAAGAATTCCGCGAGTTTGTATGGCGATACGACTTAAAGCTGCCAGTAGAGTCCTTCTTCAGTCAGCAGCTGGGAGAAAAAGACCAAGTGGAGGTGTCAGAGGAACTGCACGAGCTAATAGCTGCGCTTTAGATAGGGACTGATTGGATTAAGAGCGCTGCTAGATATTCATTGTGTCGGTTGAAGTTGGGACATGCAAGGCTTTGGGACAGTGTAAAGCTATATATCTATAGGGAAAGCAGACATATGGCAGTTGTGAGTCTGTATTTGTCTGAAAGGCTGGAGTTCTATACTGAAGTATGAGAGATGCGCTAACGCTGGATCTACTTTAGTGAATTGGTTGTTAATGTTTCCCAGCGTTAGGCTGTCTTGCGGTCTTCCAGCACCATCGGTCCATCCGCCTTCTCCCTGCACAGCGACTTGAGCGTCCCTTCATCCAGAATATCCTGCACCAAAAACCCCACTCTCGCACTCAGCACCTCCGCAGCCCTCATCTCCTGCAACTCCTGCATCAGCCTTCTCGCAGCAGGCGCAAACTTCGGAGAGGAGAAAATGCGTGGACAGGCACTTATCAACATACACAGTCCCTCAATGCAGTCTTCGTTGATCAAGGCCCAGGCGCCGATGGCGGTGCGAGTGGAGTGGTCGTGGAGGAGCTGGCGGGTGCACTCCATGAGGCGCACGGGACTTATCACTTTGCGGGAGGCGAGTTCGCCGATGAAGCGGACGCAGCCGAGGATGCGCTTGCGGTTGGCTTGACGCAGGTCTTGCTGGTCGCTAAGGTCGACCGAGGAGAGGTTGAAGTCAGTAGTCGTAGTTGTAGTCTCGAACACGTGCTGACATCTGCGTAATTCTTACGTAGTAACCAGGTACGCCTTAAACTCGGGAAATCCAGTGATCAAGTCTTCGCACAGTCTGGCGTAAGTTTCCGCGAATCTGCTCTCCGCAGAGGCTTTATCAAAGATGTGGACGGCGATCGCCAAAGCCGCTTCTTCGTTGACCAGTCCTTGCATTTTGCTAAGTATGGTGGCATAGTTGGTTGGCGCCAACTTGTTTAGTAGACTTTTGAGACTGCGAGTGAGTGGGTCCGTCTTAAGTCTGACATCCGCACACCACTTGGGAGGCGCTGGCTTGGCCTTGTGCTTTCCTTTGGGTCCTTTCACTCTCTTGATCTCTCGCTTGAGAATATCCAGCGACACGCTTGAAATCCCCTGAGACTGCTCCTCCCTGCCGACTTGCCAGATCAGGTCCTTCCCGTAGACTCTGCGCTCCTTGGTCTCCTGCACAGGCTTGGGCTCATCTCTAAACTCTGGTTCTTTGACGACTCGCTTCCACTTGGGAGTGTCCGGCTTCTTGCCACTGAAGCCGCCTTCCTTGCGGTAGGGCACTGGCTTGCTGTGCTGCGGTCCGCGGTGTCGGGAAGGGCCGCGGCTGGGTTGGGCTGGAGGCTGGTCTAAATCACGGTCCATTAAATCTTATATAATCCGTCTAAATTGGCTTGGGCTTCTACCCGGGGCAGTGCACGGCACAGAGACACCATTCGATTACCTAAGGAAATGGCCGGGTGCGGGATTGAGGCTAACGGATGAGGACGGAAGGCTTTGCAAAGACTGTGGAAATGCGAAAAAGCGTGTTTTTTCTGCATTTTCAGACGTGGGAGCAGTCAATTACGATTGATTTTCCCTTCTTTTCCAGGGAAAATCGATAAGAAGCCTTTTGAAGGAAAATGAGGGAAAACCTTATGGATTTCTACAGGAATAACGAAGGAAAAACGCATAAACAGGATAATAATTAGATATCCATCTGAGTAAAGCTCCAACTAGACCAAAGTTTCGGGCATCTTGTCCAAAATGTGAATGGTGTTGTATAAAAGCCTTATAGAGCTTCGATCTGCTTACCAGCGGGTCTGTCATGCCCAAACCAGCTTCAATCCGGCCAAAGTAAGCCCGACTACACAGAGATCTCCCTTAATGTCCACTCCTTCTGGTATGGGAGCAGTCGGCAGTCGTGCAGACTTATGAGAAGTCATCATTGCCGGGGAAACGTGAATCCGGAAAGTGAAGTAGACGGGGTTTGACTACTACTGAAAAACACCTCGTGCAGGTGAAGCCAACCCTCAGGTACACCAGCCCTGGCCAGGCGCTAGAGCCATAATAAAATGGATACCTGCACGCCGCAACTCGCCCTCGCCATTCAACTCGCCAAGGTGCTGTCTGTAAGCCTTACTCAGGGTCGGGACGACATCTCGCAGAGCCACACGCACAGCTTCTTCCGAGAGTTCCGTGAGGCGCTGGAGGGCGAAATGCCTACCCGGGTCCTCAGGAAGTTCCTGTTCTTCCAGACCCGCGTGAGTGTACTGCCCTACAACCACCTCAGCGTGCAGCAGCAGGAGTACGCCTTGATTCTCACTGTCTTGCTCTTGAGTCGCAAGCCTGAGAGCCTAGATGTAGCGCTGCTCTACAAGACCTGCAAGTTGGTGCTCAGTGTGGTGTCCAACCTGGCGATGTACCTGCAGAAGGGCGAGTTCGTGACTGTCGAGGAGCAAGAGTCCTGGCGGAGATCCGAGGACTTGTTGCTTTCCCTCCTCCGCTTTCTCTGTGCGAACGAGCCGCTGCCAGCTGTGCAAGAGGCCTGCGACTTGGAAGGCTATTTTGGGGCGTATTTCCTCGGATTTGATGGCGTGGTGCCTGAAGACTTTGATTCGGATTTAACCGCGGCGGCAAGGCCACTAGCTGATAAGCAGCCGCCACTCCTGCAGCATGCCCACCGACTGCTAGTCGAAGACATGCTGGCCTACAAGCCTTTCCTCCTGTACGTGAGTGAGTTCTTGAAGAACAACTGCGAAGACACACGGCTGTGTCTCTATCTCCTGCGTCTGCTGGCCTTCAAGGCAGGTTCAAAGGTGTCAATCGAAGCACTGGCTGAGGCCTATAGTGAGGCCTTTAGCGCACTTCGCAGTTGGTCCTTGGCTCAGGACAACTTGCCGACTGTGTGCGAACTCACACTGGCGTTCTGCAGAGTGCACTTAGGGGAAAAGCCGCTCAAACAGCTTCGAGCCAAAATCCTCGCTGAAGTCTCGCGCAGACTCTACGAAAACGAGTGCTACTTCAAAACCCAGGGCGCAGATCTGTTCCCTGACACTGCCCTGTACGACCTTTGCTCCCTCATGATCGAGTTCCTGCAGCAGCAAACCGAGCAGACGGCCAAACCCACCAAAGCCAAGCCCTCCCTGGCGCTCCAAGGCTACGGCCAAAGCCACTTTTCAGAGCCAGAAACTCAGACCGAGGAGTACTGCACCTACCATCGGACCGGCACTGAGTTCGAACTGCAGCACTGGTACTACTGCTACACCTGCGACTTGGTGGAGAACAAAGGTGCTTGCTCCGTCTGCGCCCGCAAATGCCATCGAGGACATGACGTCGTCTACTCCCGCAAAGGCAACTTCTTCTGTGACTGCGGAGACAGTCGGTCCGCTGGCGGCTGCCAAAGTCTCCCAAAGAAGCTCCGCGCTTCCCAACTGCCAGTCTCCCGCCAGCACTTCCTCAACCGCATGAAAAGTATGAAGAGCAGTGACTCAGAAGAACAGCTCCACGACTTTCTGACACTCAGCCAGGGACGCTTGGGCCGAGACCCTGACGTGATGTTCGTAGATTTGGAGCATGGGGAGAACATGTACTTCGGAACGAGTCCGAGGAGAGGGACGGATATGGATGAAGACTTGGAGGAAATCCACAGCGGCAGTGAAGAAGACAAGAAGGAGTCAGAAGACAAGGACTCCAGCGAGAGCAGTGCAGGAGACGAAGAAATGGCAGAGAAGGTCAACGAGCCGCCGTCTTCCAGCGACTCCTCAGAAGAGGAAAGCGACGTAGCGCAGCAAGCGCCAGTGAAGCAGCGCGCCAACTCCCTGCAACTAGTGTTTGGTGAGGAGGCGAAAGACCTGTGCACCGCCGAGTGCTTGGTTTCTCTGTGTCTCCGCACTCTCGACCGACTCCAATCTCCGCCGCCGCCCCAAGTGCAAGTGGACCTCTTCACCTCCAAAGTCGTGGAAGTCAGCAAGGCGCAGGTGCAAAGTGTGTGCAGCTACAAGGCCTGCTCAGTGCCGAGACTCAGCCACGAGGAGCGAGACGCGAAGGACGCGTTTCCCAGTCTGAAGAACGTGATCGCCTACTGCAAGTCACTGGATCTGATCCTACTCGCAGAGGGCAACAAACTGCACCTCATCGACTCCTCTCTAGTCCGAGCCTCTGGTAATGACTTGGACCGCTCTCAAATGACGATACTGCTGAAGCACACGTTGACCTTCCCTGTCACCAGTCTGGTTATCAACCCTGCTTTTCCACGTATGGTGGCTGTTCATGGAGTCACGGAATGCGTCGGTCTGGTCTTATGCGACCGGTCACGCAGGGGACTGATCAAGACAAAGGTGACTTTGGCGGCTGGGCAGGACCAAGGAAGCACTTATCCGATCATAAAGGCGCAGTGGATTGTTGGTTCACAGTGTGAATTGGCAATTGCCACTTGCCATGACGTGAGAATCTTCAACCTCGCAAAAGAGACTTTATGTCCGCTGTACTGCTTTATAGCGTATGCGAATGATATAACTGATTTGTGTATGGTGGCAGCGGAGTGCCCGATTATACTGGCTTCCTGTGGACAGGGAGTTTTGTACAGACAAGCTATTACTAGTGATTTGGAGGGCGCTGGTCAGGTCCCGATTACAAGTAGCGTCGTTTTGCCTGCTGCACTCGAGGCAAAAGCGATAATTTCCATCTCATACCTCCCCGCCTTATCTTGTTTCGCCCTATCACTCAGCGACTACAAGCTAGTTTTAGCCGCAATGGACCTCTCCTACACCTACATCACCAGCTACTTTGAATTAGCGCTCAACGCAGACCCCGGAGTCGCACTCAACTTCCGCCACACCAGTGCCTTGGTGAACATGCAAGTGGCCAGCACAGGCACTGAAGTCGTCCTAGTGGGTGTCGCCCGCAAAACCCACTCCTTCCCAGTGCTAATCAAACTCACTTCCGAAGCCTGCATCCTCGCTCCACTGCGGAAATCATCGGCGTACCTCGACGGCATTGCGCTATATTCAAACGCGGATAAGGACTATGTGTTGTGTCACTCGGAGGACGGGGCGATACTCTGTCTACAGACTCCGAAGCCGCAGCGAGTCTCTGAGCAGCCGAGTTCGGAACTGCTGAACTCCTGGCTGCAAGTCGACCACTTGCCGGAAAGCGTGACGATGCAGACTTCCTTCTTTGAACGCTGTGTGTCACTTAATATACAGAAGCAGCTCGGCCCGCCCACATCTCTCAAAGGCGAAGTGACCTTATCCGGTGACCCAGTGCTCATATTCGGCAGCAGCAAAGTCGCCCTGGAAAAACTGAGTTACGACCGCAACACAGACCCAATCGGCCTAAGCTCCAGCGTGCTGCCCGACCCCCGAGCCATCTCAGTAGGCGTGGGATTCGAGGGCCCAGCCCTGCTGCTCGCAGGCGTGAAGTGCTTCGTAGAGGCAGCAGCAGGCGGACACATCGAATTCCTTAATCGGAAGTTCAAGCTGAATAGTGCATCGAAGCGCTGGTATGACATTCCTTTGTGTGACGTGGAAATTGTGAAAGTGCACTTGCAGGGGAGGCTGAATATGAGGTTTGTGAGTGTGGCGAAGGCGCCTCTCAAGTTGTTTTACTTTGAAGTGTTCGCGATAACGTCCGCCAACTTCAACCTGGACCAGAAGCTGCAAGAAGTGGCTAAAGCGGTGCTTGTGGCCACTGGCGGTCCTGAAAAAGCTTCTGAGTACAAGCTAATAACAGACTGGAAACTGAGACAACCGCTACTCGCCAAGTGCGAGCAAAGCCAACAACTCCTACTGGCAGAAGTAATGGCCTTAGGCCAAGTCCTCCCTAGAGGAGAAGTCAACCTAGAGGTCTGCAGTCTCATTTCCCGGCTCTTCGAGAAGTCTTTACTCAGCGGAAACGCACTTTTTCGAACTGCAGCCAAGGATGCACTAAAAAGACTGCTGGAAGTGCAGGGAAAGCAGCACAGTTACGCACTTATCAAGACTTTACACCTCAGTTGGATGCTGATTACCTCAGGAACAGCGGACGATTTGGTCACTTTGAAGGTTATCAAGCATCTAAGTGCATTCGCGAAGGACAACTTCGACTTTTTCGCGTACATTTTATCGCAATTTCCTCTGCTTTTAACGTGTTTATTCAGCAGAATTAAAGCCCAACGGTCCAGTCTAACCACCGCTTTGGACCATATCGTGCGAGTCTCAATCGGAGCAATTCAGCTCATAGCCAATAAGGCAATTTTCGATATGCAGCTGACAGCCACTGCAGACATCCTCCAGGCCGCTTACTTACTGCCCCAGGGACTCTTCCAAGAGCCTTGCCAGGTCTTATGTGAGCTACTGACCTACTCAGTGGCGGAAATCCGCAGGTCCGCGGCTCTATCCATATACAAAGCACTGAAAAAGAAGAGCAGATCCTGGCTAAAACAGGTCAAAGAAGCCAACTTGCCCATCAGTTCCACAGCTTTCACGAGTCTGTTGGCTATATACAGAGGGGAAAACACCGACCTCCCCACTCGCCTCCACTCCCTCCTGAGCCACACCGGCGCCGACTCCCACCTCTCCATACTAGTGCCAGACGTCGCCTACACAGTGCTGTACTGGAGCAGTGGACTCACCCCGAGTCTGGAAGTGAAGGTGGACAGCAGTGTGGGTCTCACTTGCAAGTTGCTCAAAGCGCTGGAAAAGCAGTGGGTGCAGGAGGATATCATCGATGTGCGTTACTTCGAGAGAATTGCGGAAGTTATAGTTGCGCAGATGCAGGCTTTATCAGTGGAGGCGATATCGGAGCAATTGGCGCTTTTCCTGCGACTGGTGAATGCATTGATTTCTTATGAGGAACAGAGTGAAAGTTCGCACTCCAGCAAGATGAGTCCGAAGCTGCTTTCGGTGCTGCTGTCGGTTTTCCCGAAAGAAGCGATATCGATTGCGCATCAGAAGATTACGGAGTGGATGAGCTTCTTTATATCTGGCCGCGGCTCAATCAAAGCCGACTACAAAGGCCAAGTGGCCGTCGGAGTGGTGGAAACCCGGGACAAACTGGAAACCGTGCAGGTGGAGCGAGAGTACTTGACAGAGAACTGGGACGTAGTGATGGACTGCAAGGCCGACTTGTACGAGGAACTAGACCAATTCGTGATGGTGAATTTGATGGACTTCGTATACAACATAGTAAACGGCTGGAAGGAGTGTCCGCCCGGGAACCTGCGGAAACTGAGGGATTTGGTGTGTCCTGCAATGATGCAGACGGAGGGAAATAGTGACTTCCAGGGCCTGCAGCAGCCCTGGATGAGTTTGTTTTGCACTGTGTTCTATGAGCCGGTCTTCGCCTTTGCGCGGCCTGCGACCCAGCGAGTCTTTCGACTGCTGTTTGCCTCTGATTCTGACTTCCACCGAGCTCTGGACTCCAACCAGTATTCCAACGAACTCACGAAACTCGTCACTTTAGCTTCTCAAACCCACTTTTTCCTTCAGGTTTTCCAGTACGAAGAGACAGTGGTGCTCACTGCAGCCATCAAAAGCATCTGCGTGCAGGTCTGCAAGCGGCCGATCAACTGGAAACTGCACTTTTTGGACGTGAATTCCTGTATTGACGAGATTCTGCCAGTGCAAGTGATGTTAAGAAGCGCATTTAACCTCCCGGAAGGCACTTCAAGTGCATGTTTGGCGCTTATAGCAGTGCTGTTCGAGGAAACCCCAGAGGCGGAAAGTCTACTTGGCTGCAGCATGAGTGTGCAGGCCCTGGACCAGCCCCGGGCCTGGGGACAGTACACAGAAGACTACCTGCCACTCCTAATTGACCTCCTGTTGCTGGAAAGCACCTGGACTTCAGTGCGCAAGGCAGCAGGCGCACTGCTGAAAGGCCTGCTCACCTTCGCTTCCCAGAGCCAAAGGTCCTCTATTGTGGCGCAGGTCTTTTCCAGGGTGCAGCACTTGCCTCCGTATGGCGCGTGCACGGATGTGTTTCTACAGATACTCGCGCATATCTTGAAACTGTGCCAAGTGCCGGAGGCCTTGCAGGCCAATTTGCTGGAAGACGTGATAAAGGCAGTGGAGAAGTACAGCATCCTGCTGGACTCGAGACAGAACTGCGAGGTATACGAGCATCTCAAGGACTTACTGAGCAGCGGCAGTCAAAGGCCCGGCTTCTGCGGGTACATATTGGAGCCCGAGCCCTGCGTTCGCTGCTTCGAAGCCCAAATCGTGCCTTTTCTCCCCTATAAAGTCCAAGACTTGCAGGCGGAAATGAAGTTTTCCGACAGTTGTCAGTTCCTCAAGCTGAAGGACATATATACAATTTCGGAAATAACGGTTTCTATGGCAGACGCCAGGGGACACAAAGCAGTGCGCAGTTGCAGCGTTTATATTAACAACAGGGACGTAGCAGACCTCACGGAACTCAAGTCCAACTGGTCGCAGTGGGCCAAAGTGGCCACTACGAAGGTGAACCCAGCTGCCAGTGGAGTCATTCGCATAGAATTCGCTGTCCCTGTGACAGCTTTGAACCTGGTAATTGAGTACCAAACTATCAATGTGTTGCGAGCCCAGGGAGAGGAGAATTCCCTGTTCCCCAATAAGTACTTCGGCAGGAGTCGATATACCTTCATCAGTACGCAGCGGTTCGATAGCAGAGGGGAAATCATTGGATATTCTATTGGCAGTGAGAGGGAAGTGTTGCCCTGTCCGCGATGTAATAAGACTGTGGAGGACAGACATGGAATTTGTTCGTGTGGGGAAAACGTGTATCAATGCATTCAATGCCGGAATATAAACTACGAGAAATTGGACGCTTTTCTGTGCAATGAGTGCGGAGTTTCGCGGTACTGCAAGCTGGAAATCAACTTTATGGCTCGGCCGGGGATGGCCTGCGAGGGAATCAGCTCGCAGAAAAGCTCGCAGACCGCAGAGCTGAAGGTGGAGAAGTTGCTGGAGGGCATACAGGCCTATTTCGACGGACTGGAGAAGGTGCAGGACCAGACTTTATCACTGATACGCAGGATCCAGAGAGTCGCCCCTGCCCAGGAAAAGACCGACGACGCCAAGGTGCAGCCCATCCTCAGAGCACTCAACCCCGCCGTCACCACCCTCGCCAGTCTCTACGGCAAGGACTACAAGTCCTCCTACCAGTCCATGATCAAAAGCGTCAAAAGCGTCAACGCACTGCGCAGAGAGATCCTTCGCTACAGGAAGCAAGACCTAGGCGTAGCCGACCACTACGAAATGGACGTGAACTGCTACGGCTGCGTGCACGGCTTCATCCTCAACGCCCTGCTCTTCCTGCAAGAACTCGAGCCGCCCTCCGAGGTGGGAGTCACAATTGTCGAATCCGTGTTCCGACACTGCCTTTTAAGCCCTGCTAGAGAGGTAAGACAGGCAGCTCGCAAGGCCTTGCACCAACTCACCCGCAACAGCTTCACCACACTTTCCGCTCTCTACCGTCTCATCGACCAACACCTCAGTGCTGTGCTGGGCTGGGGCCACTTCCCTGTGGATGTGATTCGCGAGGATGTGGAGTTGGTGCTGCAGTCTTGCGCCTATGAGGCGAACATACATGAGGTGGAGGGGGACTCGGGCCGCTGGGAAACTGCGATGAGGTTCTTTTGGAAGATGTTCTTTTTGGTGCTGAGGCAGAGCTGGGTCAATGGCGCTCTGGCGGAGTTCGTTCCCGGCTTTTTGGAACTGATCTCTCAAATGATTCTCAAGAATTTGGTCTTGGAGAGAGGGACGATTCCAGCAGTTTCACCTGATTTGCAGCAATTTATACTGGAAAATCCAGCTCTAATCACCAATGTGGAAAACTCGACTAACAGTCATGACTACCTGGTCGCTTGGCTTTTAAGTCCCGACTGCTCCCCTCTCTATACCGCCTGGCAGAGCGAAGCAGTCTCCTTCACTACCTGGCAAGAAAGCCACCCATCCGCAGAAGCCGACCTGCAGATCCCTGCAAACAACTGGCTAATGCAGTGCTTGCTCAGGAGCACTTCCCAGAAAGCGCAAGACCTGGCGAAGGGAATTTACCTGTCCTTAGCGTGGACTCACCCCAGGGTCTGGAGAGCTGTATTTGAGGTCGTGTTGTCCTCTCTCGAAGAGGCTTTACGGACCTGCCGGCAGGGCGGGGACTACTACTTCGCTCTCTTGGAAGCGTTGGTCGTTCCCGACTGTCCCCTAAGTGCCTTGGAAAGACTTCAGCTCCTGTCCCGTCTGCTGAAATCCGTGGAGAAGGAAGTGGAGCAGTTGGTGAAAGTGCAGGAAAGGCAGGAGTGCATGGGAGTCTGCATGGTCAAGATTTCCCTCGGCCACGGACTCGACTGCTTGTTAGAGTTCCTTTCCACTATGGCGTCTAAGGAGCTGCTGTCGTCTTCGAGAGAACTGACGCACTCCATCCTCAACTCCTACCTTGGCATTATGAAGCTTGCAGCCATCAAGAACAAAGTCATCGCTGAAAGTCAGTCTTTCCTCAAGAAGCTGTTCGACCTACTGAGGGAGGACAGCACTGATACAGGGCCTTTCCTGCGGGAATGCGTGATTGCGTTGCACAACCGTAAGGGAGACTTACTCGCTCAAAGTCTATTGTGCGAGCTGATTTTGCACATTGTCAACCCGGAGCGGCCGCCTGCCACTTACTACCTGCACTTGGACAAAACCCCCACACAGGAAGAGTTCATCCGCGGCAACATGGAGAAAAACCCCTACTCCAGTAAAGAACTCGGCCCGCTGATTAAGCATGTCCGCGAACGAATCTGCAAGGAACTGGAACTGACCGACCCGGAGTTGCTGGAACTGCTAGTGGCAGACTCCATTGTAGGTCCCGACTTGTCGATTATCAGTGTGTATGAAAAGGTCCTGTGGCCAGTGCTGCAGCAGACTGAGCCAAAGTTCGAGTCGGTGTCTATACATGAAGTGCCGCAGGACGAATTGCCAAACATGACTGTGATATATCGCCTTATTGGACTAGACGGGGAAGCCACTGAGAATAGGATTGACGCACTGCCTGGAGACGATGAGGGGAATGAAGACTTCGAGGGGAAGTCTCAGGCCACAGCACTGCTATCAGAGGTGATTGAGGGTTCCTGTGCTATGAAAGACCTGCTGCAGCTGGTTTCCTCGGACAGGGAGCAGTTCCTGCAGCCTGCTCTCGACCTTTTAGTCTTCAGCTGCCGGCTCAAGGCCAACCGAGCCACTTTGCTGGCTTTGGGCGGGGCGAGTGTGCTAGTCAACAAGCTTTCAGAGCGGACAAGCAACGAGTGTCTGGAAAAGGTGCTCCTCGTGCTGGAAGCCGTAGTGATGGACGAACAAGCAGCGCAAATGATGGACCTAGGAGCAGGAGTGCGACAGCACGTAGTGGTGGCTGTCACTGCTCTGCAGGACAGACTAGAGCGCAAGTCCGCAGTCACCAAGTCAATAACCCGAATTCTGCCCTTCCTTTGCTGCGGCAGCAGTGAAGCTATGCAGGACTTGTATGGCTTTTTCAAGCCCTTCATGCAGTATGAAGGTGTGGAGGGACTGAGTGCAAGGGACAGGAGCTACTTCGATGCGTGGGTGGAACTGCTCAGTTTCCTACCCCCTTCCAACCACTCCTTCCGCTCGTTTCTGCTGGAGGCCGGGCTCACTGCCTCTCTCTGCCAGCTCTTTTCTCATATATCTCCCGAAGACTTGAAAACCCGCAGCCAATTTACCCGTCCTTTGTTAGTCTCCCTGGCTAGTCTGGTGAAAGGCCACCCTCAGTCTCAAACAACCCTGCAGCACTACGGCGTAATAACAAAGGTTTACCAACTAAGTCAGGAGTACAGCAAAGACCTGGGCAGTTTGTGTGAAACTCTCATTGAGTCGATCACTGGCAGAACGGACAGTGAGTCCAGGATTCGCACGGAACTGCTGGAAATGATACAGAGAGATAAGGAAGCGAGGAGTGTTGTAGCCAATAGCAAGCGGGAAGAAGCGCTAAAGGAACTGAAAGGAGACAGTGCAATGCTTGATTTCGATGTAGATGAGGAGCCGGGCCTGGCCTGTGTAGTCTGCATGGAAGGATACACCCTGCGTCCGGAAGCAGTGCTGGGCATTTACGTCTATTCCAAGCCGGTAATGGTGAGTGCTGCAATTGAAAGCATAGGCTCGGACAGTAGTGATATGCTCAGAGTCTACTCCCTCGTGACCCACTTCAACTGCATACACTTAGCCTGTCACGAGCAAGCTGCACGTGCAGAGCGCAACATGAAGAAGCCCAAGCCAGAGTGGGAGGGCGCCACTATCCGCAACCAACACACGAAGTGCAACAACTGGTTCCCCATCAAAGGGCCTGCCATCACTGAAGACGTGTACGCCTTGGCTGTGGAGCGGCTGTGCGGAGGCTACGAAGGGCTGGAGAACAAAGCGAGGAATGCTGTGCATGACTTGAGGATAATGCTGCATCGGTTTGCAGTGGAGGAGTCGTTCAGCAGGGAAGCGAAGGGCGGAGGTCCGGAGCACAACCTGCAGATAGTGCCCTACATGGTGCAGTTGGCGTTGCATTTACTGGCTCAAGACACGGCCTACAACGCTGCTTTGGTCAGCAAGAAGGAACGCTTTGTGAATGAAATGCCCACTGCTGGAGTGACTTTGGAGCAGTTTGAGTTCTGTCTGACCTTGCTGCTGCTCTACGCCCACCCCACTTGCTGGACTCAAGTGAAGCCTCGGCTGCCAGCCCTGTGTGCGGCAGTGGCCAATGACAAGACTTCTCTACACAGCAAGCGCCAATTCTGCAAGGACCAGCAAGCCTCGGGAGCCAAATCCGCACTCGTCCTGGTGCACCTGGTGGACCTCTTTTTCCAGCACTGCTACGGGAGCATTGCCTCTGTGCCGGAGACTGAGTGGAGCCGACAGCTGCAAGCCATGCTGGGCAGGTCTGACCAAGCACTGAAAGACCAGTGTCTAGAGGTGTTCGAGCTCTACAAGACCTGTGCGGGACTGAGCACAGTGGAGGAAACAGTGGGGCTCATAGGGTGGGATGCAGCCACAGCCAGTCTGTTCAGACCTAGTTAGCTTAGTTAGTCTTGCTTAGGACCACTCTGTGTCGGCCGATGTCCATATCTATTTGCCATACTTGCCAATCATGCATACGCCTAAGCAGGGGATAGAGAGATGGTAGTGATAAGAGGCCTCACCTTCTCCCTAACACCTGGAAGTTCAGGGCCTCGTGCACTTGCATCAGTCCAGTAGATAACACATGTCTGGAGATCTCCGTCTTTCTGAGTTAATTATTTGCTACAGGGCAAGATTTGTGCTAAGGAAAACCACTCCTTGCGCAGTGCCGAGAGTGACGGAGCGGCTGACTTCGTCCAGGTCCAGCCAAGAAACTGCAGAATTGGACCCACAGTTTACCTGTGCTCTAAGGTAGTCGGTCCAGTGGAGAGTGCTGAGTTCTCCTGTGAGGGAAGAAACCATCACAACCCCATCGGAAGTGGCGAGGTGGTAGTGACCATTTGCGGCACTCAGGGAAAGGGAAGTAGCCCCGGGACTGCAGTGCTGCTGAACCCGCAGCAGCAGACAGGGGTTGGAAATGGCCCAAATGTGCACACAGGGCACTGGACCAGACAGGACCAACAGCACTTTTCGCTCCTCCTCCACCTCTGCACTCACACTCGACCCAGTCAAGCCTTCGTAGCGCTCGATTTTCCCTCCCTTTTGAACCTCGTATCCACGCACTAGAGCTGCAGGGGAGGTTAGAAGGTGGCCTTCCAGGTCTGTGTAGTGACTTGAGTGGGCGGAAAACAGCAGTTCTAGTCGAGTGGTGTAGGTGAGTGCTCGCACCGGGGTCAAATGCTCCACTTGGAGTCGATTGATGCGGAGTACAGTGTGGCCTGTGTGTGTGTCCCAGACATGCACTTCCCCTGAAGTAAAGCCTGCATAGAGTCGCTCAGTCCTCAGTAACACCTGCACAGCCGGGACTTCCAGCATCTCCTGCCACCGGGTTTCTCCAGTACTGAGGTCTAATAGTGTGAGAAGGCCACTGGAGCAGCCTAGAACTGTGCAGTGCTGGCAGATAGCAGTGCAGGTGAGGGTGGTCTGGCTCCTATATAGGGTCCGAAGGAGTACTAGTCGACGCCAGTCGTAGACCCACACTCCCGCCACAGTCCAAATCACCACAGAGTCCTCGGCCAGTCGCAGTGTTCTGAGCACTGTGGAGTGCAGGGCTAGTAAGGCCTTTGGTCGTGCGTCTTTCAGGCCAATTACCACACTGGCGGGCTTCCGGGCAGAGCCATTGCCCATTTCCTAAAGCTTAGGGTCGCTATAGAGCGCTTCGATCTCCACTCGGTACTTCTCCGCCACTACCTTCCGCTTCACCTTCATAGTGGGCGTCAAGTCTCCATCCGCAATGGAGAAGTCTCTGGGCAGAAAGCGCCACTTGCGGATGTGCTGCGCTCTGGAGGTGGACTTGGCATTGACAAGGGCGATGGCCTTGTCCACCAGTGCCCTCACTTTGGCACAGAGAATCGCTTCTGGGACAGTCTTGGCTTCACTGCCCAGCTTCTCAATCATCGCCAAACCGTCAGGAGTGAGTTTGTCAGAAGGAGAGCCGTCGACCGCTGTGAGGTTTTTGAGGGTGATGAGGGCGCCTAGGTACTTACGGCCGTCTCCCACGATCAACACATTGCTCACCAGCTTGCACTCGTCTTTCACAGTGTCCTCAATCAGGACGGGAGGGATGTTTTCCCCGCCCGCAGTGATGATTAGCTCCTTAAAGCGGCCTGTGATGAACAGGAAGCCGTTGGCGTCCAGGTAGCCTTCGTCTCCGGAGTGGACGTATCCGTTGGAGTCGATAATTTCCTTCGTTTCTTTGGGGTTTTTGTAGTAGCCAAGGAAGCGGTGGCGTCCGCGGACGCAGATTTCGCCTCGTTCACCTGGTCGCTGCGGCTCCCCTTTCAGACTCAGTATCTTCAAGTCACTGCCTGGGATAGCGAACCCCACACTAAACACATCATTGCGTGTATGCGTGTTAAAGGTAGTGGGCGCCGCAGTTTCCGTCATTCCATACACATTAAAAACAGGCAAGTTGAGGGAAAAGAAGAACTCCAGTGTAGACCTGGCCACTGGAGCGCTGGAAACCACACACACCTTGGCTCTGTCCAGACCTAGCGCTTCCTTCACCTTGTGAAACACCAAGTAGTTGGCTAGGCAGTAGCCCCAGGGCACGCTTTGCCCTTTCAGTTGACTGAGTGTGGACCTCAGACCTACGTCCTTCGCCCAAGTAGCGACTTTCTTCTTAAAAGCACCTGATTTGGCCGCTTGGCTCCTAATCGCTTCTTCCACTTTCTCATATACTCTGGGCACTGCTAGAAAGATTGTGGGTCGTACTTCTCTGAGCGTTTCTCCTAAAGTGCCCTGCAGTGCCTTTTCATCCGCAAAGCTGACACAAGCTTTAACTAGCGTAGCAACGAAAATATCCACCACCTGAGCTGCACTGTGACTCAGCGGCAAGTAGGACACGATGTGTTCATCGTCCCCGATCTCAAACAGACTTGCTACGGACTTTGAGACCCACGTGTAGTTGTCGTTGGAGAGAATGGCGCCCTTCGGAGGGCCTGTGGTGCCGGAAGTGTATACGATAGTGCAGGGCTGGCCTGGGGTTTGGTGCTCTATGCGTCCTTCCAAAGACGTCTGGTCCACGTTGGCGCCCAGAGCCATGAACTCGTCCCAGGTGTATATGTGCGAATGACCCTTGCGCAGGGTGTTGAACTCAGCTCCAGGACTCCAGCAAATGATGGCCTTGACTGCTGGCAACTTGCCCCAGATGGACAAATACTTCGCCAAGTGAGCTTCATTTTGGACAATGATAGCTTGCGCCTCTGAGTGGTCTGCGACATAGAAGCAAGCCTCAGTGCCACTAGTGATATAGATCCCCACTGGAATGCAGTTCGCAAGCACAGCGCCTGTGAAGCTAATTACCCACTCTGGACAGTTGCACCCAATTATGTTGGTGCAGGCTCGCTCGGTCAAGCCCACAGCAATGAGTGCCTTTGCGAAGCGACTAGCATCGTCATAGTACTGCTGCCAGGTCCAGGAAATCCACTTGTTCCCGCGCTTCACTCGGAGGGAGTCTTTGGCTGGGCAAGTGCGAATGTTCTGGAGCAAACTTTGGGCGAAGGTCTGCGGCGGCTCACTGCCAGGCCCAGAGCGCTTCATCACAATTGGAAGTTCGTCTCTCAGGTCAGTGGCCCAGTGCAAGAACTCCCCGTCCTCCTTAGCTCTCTTGCTAAAGGCAGCTCGAGACACGAGAAGAAACTCAGAGTTGTCCATTACCCCTGTAATAACCCAGTTCCTACGATTAAATCGTCACTTCCTGCCTGCATAGCATCACTTTGCTGCTTGCCAGCACATCACTCAGGCCAAAGTCCCACTTTACAAGCATTCCTACTATATGACTTTCAAAGCTCTGCATGTAACTATCATACTGTGCACACTTTCAAGCCCTATGGAAGTATTGTATTACAGCTTACGCACCTCTAGACTCTGGGCGACTCCGCTTCACTGGCAAGTGCATGCAGTTTCCACCTCCTCTGAGGGCCTTTTTGGTCCAACACGGACACAGTGGAGCCTGTCTGATCAGGCGGAAAGTCCTCACTCTCAATACTGCCTTTACTCACTATATGCGGCCACAAGTCGGGCAGCTTCAGACACTGTCGGCGGTATTCCTGGATTGAGACTTTGCAGTAGAAAAGTACATAGGCTTTTTCGTTGGAAACGTTGTCTTCCTGTACTGTTTGCACGTCCTCGTCATCGAATTTGTGCCAATTCCCTGACTTGCGGTTGCGAGTCAAAGTGGAATAATGACCTGCTGAGATATCTCCCTCATGGTCGATTTTTGCGAATAGGTTGTAGAGAGGCGGTTCTTTCTGCGGACTTGAGACATAGCTGCTGATGTCAAGGTCTGTAGTAGGGTATTCGATGCGATTTGTGAGTTTCCCGCTGGAACACTGGAGGTAGTAAAAGCGTTTGAGGTGGATGAGGAGCAGTGGAGGCACTTTCCAAATGTCCATTTTCTTCCTGGCTTTGACGAGTTTGCCGCACCCTGGACACTTCCAGGTTGGGTCTGTCAGGATTTCGTCTTTCGAGAATTCCACCAAGCAGTCAACCAGCGTCATTGCACCTCTTCGCTTAGGGATCGGCAGGCTGAGATACATGAAAGTGTCAAAAGTGGTGGAGACATGTCCGCAAGCCAAACAAGTCACCGAGCTCTTCAATTGTCCCTGGAACAGGTCCACTATCACCGAACTATTCCGCTCCAGGTAGAACCTCCAGGCCAAGGCAGCCTTGTCCTCATCCGGCATCTGCTTATCCTCCACCGGAGGACTTGAGTAAAACCTGACCTTGGCACGGTTGAGGTCTTCATGCAGGGTGTCGAGCAGGAAGGCCAGGAACTCGTGGGCGTCGTGCTGCCGTCCATCAGCAAACTGCGGAGCATGCTTGAAGACTGTGTTTAGCAGCTTCCTTGGTAGGAGACAGGCATGGGTCTGCAGCCATTGCGCCTCCAGCACCTCTGCAAACGCAGCTGCCACTTCCCCTTTCGTCCCCAGTCGATTTTCCAGGTTGACTTCTTCCATGAAGACTCCAGTGAGGAAGTAATCTGTGAGAGGAACGGCGTTGAAGACGCACTGCAGCGCTGCATTGATGAAGCAAATGTTCCCAGTGTTTTCCAGCCCTGCGAGTCCTAGCAAGGAATTGCGTCTGCGGTGAGAGGAGAAAAAGCGGTTTGGGAGGCAGACGTAGTTCTTGCTGATATCAGGCAGAGGAGAGCTTTGGACGGTGTCCACAGGGTGGATTTTACTGCTGGGCTTGCGACGACGAACTAGTACGCCTCCGGTGGCTGTCTAAACTACACCTTCGTAGGACTTCCCGCAGCATCCTGCGCCCATCTATATCGCTATTAGCGTTCCTAGCCTATATATGGCCGTCCAGGGCCTAACTACTTTACTTGCTCAGGGAAAGACTCGCTCTTTCTCAATTTAGCGAGGATTGAAGGCTGGCTTTGCTCTACTTCAGGCCTTTCGACTCCTCTTTGATATTATTTCTCACATGCCGCTAATGGATATCAAGTGACGGCGAACTAGGTTTAGACTGATACCTCTGGAATAGGGGAAATTGCCTTCTAGAGCTTTCTTCAGCTTTCCAGCAAGACAGAGCGCAAAGAACAGCTCTGAGTGCTGCAGGCAAAGCGGCTATACTCCAGCTATTTCCTTCTCTAAGAGGTCTGGCTTCTCTGTGTGTAGCACAGAGCTACAATGCTTCAGTTCTTCGTATCTCAGTTCTGCAATTTTCTTTATAGGAATTGTAAATAGCGGCTTTGAAGCCTCTATTTGAGACGAAATCAAATCCTAAGTTGTCCTATAGTCAATTTGCCTGCCTTTAGGGTGCTTCCCCCCACTTCCAGTAGGACTTTTATCCATTCCAACTCTTAATTCTACCAATTGGCTGCAGTAATGACAAAACCAGAAGCGACCTCTGTGCTGTTTATGGCAGACCTAAAGCGCAAAGTGAGTTTAACACCCAGACCAGTGGTGACTTCCGAGGTAAAGCGAGGTAGGCCCGAGGAAAGCAAGGCCCTGTACCGCATGAGGAAACTATACTCGCTGAGTGTGGCTCACAATGAAGGGTTTGCACTAGAAAGTAAAGAGCAGAAGGTGAAGGTGAGACTATCGGCCTATCCCTCTGCTCGCAGAAGTATTGAAGAAAAGGACGACTCTCCTCCGCCCTACCTAGGCATCGGCTGGGACTTGCACTGCGCATCTGAGTCTAAACTGCCCCCTGCGACCTCCTCAACTGCCTCACACGAGCCTGCCAAGCCTGCGACTGGAGTCAGGCTGAAGGAAGCCATCCCTGTCAAGTCCTTCGTGCTCAGCGGGGACAGCCTGAGGAGGGAAGACCCTCCTAGGACTTGGACTGTTTCAGACTTCTATAGAAACGCTGTAGCAGTACAAGAAGGTGCGAATCGAGAGGCGAGGAGCAGCACAGAGTCTCTGGTTTTGAAGCCTACCGCCTTCGAAGAGAAGCCTGACCTGTTGCACCTGTACCGCTACAGCACAGTAGCCAGTCAGCGACAGGCGCCTGTCCCTCGCTCTCTGCCTGCTCCCAGACCCACCCTAGTGTCCAAGCTTATGCCTCGGGCTGGCATGGTCAGAACCAACCGAGTGCCTACGGGCTTCAAGCCCCAGCCGATGAACCCAAGGCTGGCTGCGTCCCAAGCCAAGCAAAAGCCTCGCACTTCCCTCAGTGCTTCCGAAAGTCTTCCGCTAGTACTGGATTTCGAGAGATTCAGCACGGAGCCGCCTGCTTCCTCCCGCTCAAAGGCTACAGGGCTTTCCCGCTATATGGTGCAAATGCGACCCAGAGACCTGCCCCCTCACCGTATCCCTGTGGACTACGGCTTCTTCCGCAAAGTCAAGCGTATTCGCTCCTAGTAACATTTTATTACCGCAGTGAAGAAGCATTTTTCCTCACTCTCGCTTTCCTGAACTCGTCACTGAGCAGCACTTCAATATTGAGCTGTTTCTCAGTGTCCTGCATTTCCTTCCGTATTTCCGCCTTGATGAAGGCGTCCTCTTGCTCCTCCTCAATCACTGCTTTGGGCACTGATAGAGCGACTCTAGGACGCGGCTTGAGGAGTTTGGCAGGCGGGCAGTAGGCGGGAGGGAGAGTTTGGTACTTGAGTGCGAGGACTGCGACTTCGGGAGAGGGCTGGATAGTGCTCATGCGCTCTTCGATACGGTTTCGACGAGGAAAGTTGCTGCCTTTGCCCAGTATCTTTTCCCTCGTGTACTTCTGGACGTAGAGCTGCAGTGGACTGAGTCCCTTGCAGTCCTTCACCGGCACCGTCAAGAGCGAAATCCTCCGGGCCCTTTCCCTCTGCTCCGGGCCGTATATCCTGTCCCTCCTTTCCCTCTCATACTTCCCTATTTCCGCCTTCCAAAAGTCACTCATGTCTTCGGCCACTGACTCCCGTCTCCCTCTGCTTTGATCCTCGTTCCCCTGCTCTCCGAAGTTCCTTTGGTCTTTGATCATTTTCCTCGCCAGCAGGAACGTGCCGACAGACTGCGCACTCAGCACTATTGGCTCCTCCACGTTTCTGACCTTCTTGCCCAAGACCTGCGTCTTCTTTTTCACAGTAAACCGCACTTCCTTCTCATTCGCGAGTTTTGACTTGATCTCCGCGACCTGCGAAATCAACTGAGCCTCCTCCTGCCCCTTCCTCAGTATCCTCTCCCTGCCCTGCACATACACAGGACTGTCCTTCCACCTGCGACTCAGCGGCTGTTCCAGCTCATTTCTGCAGCGAGTGAAGGTTTCCACCAGTCCACTTGCTAAGCGGTGGTGGCTTTTGGAGATTTCTCGCTTCAAGCTGGAGCACCTGCCCAGCACTTCCTGCAGGTGGAGGCGGGACGTGGTGAGCAGCAAGCCTGTGCTGGGACTTCGGGAGACGGACGCGAGTGAGAGGTGGAGTCGCAGTGGGGAGGACTCCATAGGTTGTAATTGCGGATGGGGTGTGAGTTTATGGGAGGAAGGAAGCTGGGAAGTGCGGACTTGAACCAGAACTCACCTGAAATCAGGGAGTTGTTGGAAACTTTCCCGCAGCACAGAGCCCTGATCCTGTCTATCTTCGAATCAGTCCGCAACTTCAGTCCCGACGCTTCGTATGACCGCTGGTACCGCCTTATCCGCGACGAACTACCTCGTCTACCCCTCCGCACTACGTCTCTGCCCAGTGTGGAGGCTCCCGGAGACCTCAACACCCTGCTAGACACTGCACTCAGTGGGCATTTCTGCACAGGAAGGGTGAGAAAGGGGGAAATGATGTATATTTTAGGGGTTATTTTCCGAGATTTCGAACTTCCGAATGCGTTTCAAGTGAGTCCTGAGAACTTTATGGAGTTCGCGAAGGGACTGACGGCTCGAATGAAGAGTCACTACCGCAGCTTCGAGTTCGCTTTCTTCTCCGCTCTCCTGCTTTCCTCCATACTCAAAAGCAGTGCAGTGCTGGCCAGCAGCTTACAGCCCACAGACCGACTAGTGCTGCTCTTGGCAGTGCTGGGTGCTGCCTACGACCACCCTTTGATGAGCAGTGAAGTGATGGTGAAGAGCAGACACTCACTGGCAATGACCTACCTGGGCACAGGGACAGTGGAAAAGCACTGCGCAAGTGAGTACATCGCCTACTTACAGCACTTTTCCCTCCTTGGCCACCTCGACACTGCCACTGCGCTCGACATACTCAGACAAATCAAGCGACTGATCGAGAGTTTCGCTGCAGAGAAGCAGCAGTCCAAGCTGGAGAAGTGGCGCAAGGTCAAGTTTGCGCCTGAAAGCGCCTACAAACAGCGCATTCTCCTCTGCTTACTGTCCTCTGCTGCCTGTTCCTGGCCTTTTCTCTCTTGTGAAGACTGTAAAGCCGCTCTTCAAAAGCAACTCACTGTCGAATTCGACAAACTGAACAAATTCGCTGCTCTGAGGAGTTTCTCCTTACCTCCGAATGAGCAAAGCAACTACACGCTCCCCGCCCTGCTAGCGCAGCAGACGCCTATCTGGAGAGAGGCAGTGGGACTGCTGGATGCATCGCGACTGAAAGACAAGGTAGAGACAGCACTAGGAACTAACTAGATTCTGTGGAGAATTTAGACCTCGAGGCTCGGGCGGGGTCGATGATGGGGGTTTCTCGCTTCACCTCTGCTCGCTGGGCGCTTCGAGTGGACTTGAACTCGGCCACAGGCACTGAGAGAGACTCAGAGTGCACAGGCTGCAGAGTCGTCATTGCATATAGAGACTTCCCCGTCCAGTACATAAGGCCGAGGAGAATGCCCGCGGCCATTGAAGCCATCGCCCAGGACACAGCGTCTAAGGGCTTGTTGGCATCTGCAGCATAGTACTTGGAGGGACCAGTACATGTGTGTCCGCCACTCCACGCAGTTTTATCCTGGAAAGTCGGCTCTTTGTAAGACTGCGCTGTCGTGTGATTCCTCCTCTTTCTCTCCTCACTGCTCATTTTCGAGAAGTTCGCAGACTTTAAGGTCGTTCCCGTCTTCACATTCCCCTTCTCTGCAGTTTTCCCTCGCATAGCATCATACTCCTGCCGGACCTTCTCATCCCCCAGCACTTCAAAGGCTTCCGCTATCTCCTTGAAGCGGGCTTCCGACCCAGTCTTGGCGTCTGGGTGAAGGACACGGGCCAGGTCGTGGTAGGCCTTTTTGATGTCTGCAGGTGAGGAAGAGGAGGACACTCCCAGTGCTTGGTAGTAGTTCTTGCTGGGGAGGAAGCGGGAGAGGAAGCGGAGGGGCAGACGACGGGCCAACATAGAGGAATATTAGGGATATGGAAAGGGAATTGCGGCCTTTATGAATATGCTGTCTCTTGTATTGACTATCGAAGGTCTATCTCCAATGCTGAGGCATTACTCCCGACCTATATAGTGCCAGGCTTGAACTAGTCTCTCACCCTCTAAGTCCTGCACTAGAGCATGGGCGCAGTTCAGCCACTGACCCTGTTGCTGCGCTACAAAGCCTCAGAAGTCCGCTGCGAGGCCGTAGACTCCCTCGAAGACCTCACCACAGCCGCCCTCCTCCGCTTCCCCAGCCACTTCGTCGGCCTGCAAACTAACCTGCAATTGGTGTATGAGCCACTGCTGTTCCCCATAGAAAGCGACGCAGACCTGCAGGTAGTCTACCGAGTAGCTGTGAAGAACTCTTTGCGAGAGCTACCCATCGTGGTTTCCAAGCGCTGTTCACAGGAAAATCCCACTCAAACGCCAGCGCATCAGCCTCAGTTCCCGTTGGCTAAGATCAGAGAGCGAGGCAGTGGCTTGCTACTGGGCGGAGGCCTGCTGCTGCCCTCTCTGCACCTCTGCTGCACATCTCGAGCCCTTGTGAACAGCTTTGAAGACCTGAGTCGTCTAGATGTGAAGGTCCGCAAGGCAGTGCTGACTATCACACAGGAGCAGTTCCTGCTCTCTTCCAGCCTTAACCTGGTGTGCTTTTCCTACCAAGCCCAAGGACAAGCTGCAGAACTTGCACTGGAGGTTGACTTGCAGAGTGTTGCACACCTGGTAGAGGGAGACTTTTGCACTGCGGTGCAGCCTGCAGGGAGTCGCTATGTGCGTTTGGAAATAGGGGCCTGGAGTGCGGAAACTGCCACTGTGTCGGGTCCTGGCTTAGCACTGGGGTCGATCGCGTATGACCTCAACTGGAAACTGCTTGGACTGGTCACAGGGTCCAGGACGCTTGCGCTGGCCCCTGCCCTGCACAAGTTAGTGTATCGAACTGGGATATGAATGACACGGCAGCAGAGCTATAGCACTGCTCAAGTGGTCGCAGTCCCAGCCTTTGCATAGTAACAGATTGCAACCATAGTCTAGAGCAATCAACTACGCAATAGTGGCTAGAGCTGCTTCCAGTGCAGGCAAACAGGCAGGAAGAAGTGCTGTTAGTCTGCGGCTCCCCAGTGCTTCCTTCGTGGCTGCCTCCAACAACTTGCACCCCAGCCAAGCCGCTTCCAACTCCTGTCCCTCTTCCATACTGTGCCGCAGCCACTGCAGTTCCGTCTCTGCACTTTGGCCCAACTCTCTGAAGCGCCACTGCAGTGTGTGAACGTGTCCCTCCATCCCCGCTCCGAACTGACACAGGGTAGCGGCGGATGGCGGGTATTCGGTTGCAAATCTGCTCAAATCCGCCTCTGTGAACACCTTCCAGCGCTGGTTCAGGGCTAGAAAGGCCTGAAAGCTGAGGGCTTTCCCCGGCCCTCCATTTTCCTCCACATCCGCATAGCTCCAAAACAGCCCCTCCGCCTCTCCCTGCTCCACCTTCGACGCAAACCTCCTCAGTAGCCGGTACTCTGAGACCTGCAAGTAGTCGCCTCCTAGCTAGATACAGCTTACATTCGCTGCTGTGAACAGCAGTTTCAGGAAATCCGCAGACTTCCGCTCTTCGAATTGACTCAAAGACAGGATTTCCCGCAGAAACAGCTGCAGGTCGATAAGGCCGGACTTTGTGAAGCCCCTGGGGTCGAGAATTCGGAGGGACTCGAGGTGAAGTTTGAAGTCACTGAGCAGCTGAGGTCTGATTTGCCCTTCAAATAGCGCCTTTCCACACTCTATTGCCCGGGTTAAAGGCAGTGAAACGGTGTCTTCTCCGTCTACGTCTAGACAGTACTGGTACTTGGAGGTGTAGTCCAAAGCCTTCAGGAACCATCTGAAGGTCTGGGCGCTATAGCCCTCCCATAGCCCCAGCAGTCTTGCGAAGGTCTCCACCTGAATGTCTTCTCTGTATGCAAAGCAGCCGTTCACGACCTGCTTCATCTTGCGTTCCGACAACTTTTCGAAGCCGTATTTGTGTGTAAAGAGGTCAAACAGCATATTTGCCAGACTGCTAGTCGCCAGGTCTCTGTCTTTCTTCCTCATCAGCTCCTCATACACCCAGGATATCAGTCTGCTGAGCATTTTCTTGGGCATAGTCCGTCCCAGCCGCCGTCCCTCCACTAGATAGCGCCGCACTAAGGCAGTTCCCGTGCTTTCCCCCTTCATTGCACTGCCGTCTCTGGGGCGTTTGGTAATGCTCAGGCCTCTAGTGCGTGACCGAGTCCTGGCTTTCCTCTGTATCACTTCTTTGTCCTCCGACTCTCTGGGAGTCAGAGTGAAGGGCTCAATGCCGGAGGTGTCCTGAGTGCCTCGCTGAGCACTGCCCTCTTTAGGCTGCCACACCGCACTCAGTCGCCGATAGAGCGACTCTTCTATGGCTTCGAGTTGCTCTGAGGTCACTGAAGGTCCTAGGATTTTTTGCAAGTCATCCTCAAAGTGCTCGATTTCCTCCAGATATTCTTCCGGCTTGGGGCCGAAGGAGGGCGACTTCAGCAGAGTGGAAGGCTGGGGAGCAACTTCATGCCCCAGGTTCTCCACCGTCACTGTGTCTGAACTGAAGAAAGCAGGCAGACTGCTGGGCTGCGGAGCCACAGTCGGCGACACCCAGACTCCCCCCAAAGTCTCCAGTTCCCAAGGCAGTCTCTCCACCTGCACCTCTTGCTCTGCTGTGTCCTGCCCCGCCTGTGCTTCCCTGTGCTGCACCTCGATCAACCCCTCCACCTCTGTCTCTTTGTCCTTAAAGTCCTCATCCTTCAGTGCCTTATTTACCTGCAGTTCGAACTCAGCAGCCTCCCTGGCCCCCGCCCCCTTCACTTCAGGGTCTTGCAGCAGCCCTGACTAGCTGTTTACAGTCCTCTATGTTCCTCGGTCTGTAGCGAATGGGAGAGTGACTGTCTCCACTGCGCTCTCTCACTTGGTTCTTCATCCGAATTGATAACAAGCGTTCTTCTTCGCGCAGTTGATACAGCTTTCGCTTGGTTTTGATAAGAGAAAAGCGTAGACGATCAGAGAGACTTGTAGCTTGATTGACATCGTTTCTAGCCTGCGCAAGGTCTTTTTTTAGGGCATTGAGTTGGTCTGTTTGCGAGTCAATGGTGACTTCTCGGTCGTAGATGAGTCTTTGCAGGTCGTTGATACGGACTTGGTGGGTGGAAGCCAGGCTGTTGAGGGCTTCTTGGCGGTCTGAAGAGAGGCGAGTGGCTTCCAGCTGGAGATGTCGGAGTTGGCGCTCTGAGAGGCCTTGCAGACCCTTCCAGAGACGGTTGAGGACTTCGCCTCGCTCCCAGCAGTGCGAGCGAACCTGCTTGAGCAGCTCTCGAAAGCCACTTTCATATACGAGTTTCGTCCTCTCATAGAGCCTGTCCTGCTGCTTCTCTCCCACAGCCTGCTCCAACATATAGTCCAGCCAGCCTGCCAGCAGCTCCGCCTCCTTCCGCCCACTTACCCCGGTCTCCTCCTCCTGCACCGGCTCGTTTGGTCTGCCCCAGCGACTTCGAAGCGTTTCAAAGTCAATAGGCAGTCCGCCCTCATGTGACTTTAGAGTGAGGATAGAAATGAGGGTTTGACGAGCGGTGTCGGTCCCTGTGGGTCTCTGGAGAGGCAGGTCCTTCCTGTGGGAAATATCTCGACTCGTGAGAGACTCGCGTAGGAGATCAGTGGGGCGGGGCCGGGTTTGAGAGCGACTTTGTGTGGAGCGGGAGGGCAGAGTGGGGAGAGACTGAGCGGGCAGGTCCTTCACGAAGGCAAGGAGCTGCGGGTTCAGACGATACCTTTGAGATTTGTCCATTCTAACAGGCTAATTCTCCGGCCTCAATCGTTAGTGCTGTCTCTCAGTTCTCAACAACTGTGTGGGCCCACTGTAGCGCTAATATCAACTTAGCTCTTACTCTGGTCCGCTCGGTCTTTCAAGCCCTGCCAGTCACAGCCTTCCCGGAAGCCAGTGCGCACCCACACCGGACTCAGTGGCGAGTACCCTCCTCCGCTCAGTGGACTGCTACTGCCAATAGTCCTCTCACTCACTCGACTCGGCCCACTGTTCGGAGGCGGCACTCTCAGGTTATCAGCTGTTGGGAAGAACAGAGGACTGCTGGGAGCAGGTGGGGACTGCGAGTTGGCCTGACTGCTGGACTTCCGCTTGCGATAGTGATCACTATACGAGCTTTCCAGCTTCCTGGAGGACGTAGAAGTGACTATGGAGGACTGAGCAGCACTTCTGGATTTCGGACTTTGGGAGAGTTTGGGTCTGAAAGTGCACTTGGAAAGCTCCTTTTCCAGCCTCCTGACCAAATCTTGCTTCCTTTTCTCTTCGCTTTTCACAGCAAATTGAGCGGCTCTGGTTTCGAAGCAGGTGTCTTGGGGAGGACTAGGCCCCGGACTAGGCTTGGGGACATGTCTTTCCCTCACATCTGCAGGGATAGAGATAGTGGCGTCCGCTGCGCCTATGCGGAAAGGCAGGAAGAGGTCCGAAACAGTCTTAGCAGGCAGACTGACATGCACTCTGGGCACACTTTGCAATGGGTTGCGGGGGGGAGACTGTACTTCCGCACTCTTGCCTCGGGGGTAAGACCTGGGGAACTCCCGAGCAAACAGCTCTTCAGCCATTTGGCGACTCGTAGGGTCGATAGAGGGCACGTTCACGCAGGGGATGGGCAGTTTGCGACCCTTGGTGCGCAGCTGGGCAGCGGGAGTTGACTTGCGATTGTACTCGTCCTCAAGTTCTGAGATTTCGAACAGAGGTGAAGCAGGCTGCGGACTAGTCATTTAGATTAGTACTGGACTTATAGAGAAGGCAGTAGGCCTGCTGCCGCTTCACCCAACGCCAAGACACGGCTCGAACGCTAGCGTCGTTGGCATGGAGCCAGCGAGAAATGGGGTGTGCAGATTTGAAGAAGAGGCTGTAGTGGCCGAAATCGCAGGTGTCGCCATGGTGAATTGCAACGGCAATAAGACTGTAGGAGTTGTGGAGGTTCGGATGGGTGTGGAAAGGAGCCAAATTCAGTCTTTCGGGGAAATTCACGAACTCGGTTCTCTTGTAAGGGCGACCATTCACCCATTTCAGTCGTTTGAAGGCAATTAAAAGGTATGGCGAGGACCGTTCTATAGGAAAAGCGCACTGTTCTTGAGAAGCCCAGCGAGAAAGCGCAGTTTCCAAGGTGGCCGCTAGCTCCAAACACAGTATAAAGTAGTGCTTTCGAGGAAGTGAAAGACCCAGGAGCTGAGGAAGGGCGGGATCAGCACTGAGTCCCTGCAAACAGAAGGCCAGGAAGTCATATAAATCGCACTGCAAGGACTCACTAGGACTCACGCCTGAGAACTCCTGCACACAAGCCCATATGGCTGTGTGCGGCCTCAAAAGGATATCCCCCTCTTTCGCATTGCCCGCCTCTCGCAGTGCAGCTCGGAACAGATATTGGCTCCCGCCCCCTACCGGCAGCTCTGCAATGCACAACAGCAGTTGCAAAGCCGTGTTCACACAGCAGTCATTCCCTCGATTGCCCAGTCCCATCACTCTCTCCATATCTAATGGGCTGCTGCAGCTCTCGAGACCCGCAAGCTCACCCCCTGGACTCGGGCATCCAAGAAGCACTCTCAGACCTGGGCTATTACGGCCTCAAAGTACGCACAATTACGCAAACTTTATACCCTATTACGGCCCAGAAGACTGACGACTGGCTATCGCTGGCACAGGTGCAAGCCATTGGCAGCACCTTAGGAGTCCTCTTGCCTGCTCAACTCTTCAGAGAGAACACTATTGACACCCGAATCAGACGCAAAAAGGTCTATCTGGGGCTTGTTCTGATGAGTGGAGATGGGAGAGATGAAAAAGCTGAGGCTTTGGCAGCCCTTTTAGGGACAGAGAAGAGGCAGTGGGTGCGGTTTCTGGAGTGGAGAGAAGAGTTGTTGGTGCGTTTGGTGGTGAAGGCAGTGAGCATGCAGTTTGCAGATAAGGAAAAGGCGGATTCGGCCCTGGCTTCTCGCGTATCGAAAGGCTGTACTGAAATAATCAGCACTTGTGAGAGTCTTTGGCAGACTGAGCTCACCAATGAAGCGCTGAAGAAGCAACATTTGGGGAATATCTCCCTCTCCGCCTTCCATAGTACTAAGAAATAGTCGCCTTTTTGAAGGGAATTTGGTCGGAACAGGCCTTAATGAGCTCATTTTCAATGCATTCGCATTGAGTTAATGACGACCGGGAGGAAATCGATCAAATGCCTTCCCGATACATATTCGAAATATATGTTTTCCTGCCTCTTTACAGACTGCAGCCATTGCATAGAAGCTACAGCTGTTCCTGTGGAGCGATGTCCCTAGGACTTAATACTAGGTGTATGGACAAAGGCATGAGAAAGGCCAAGTCAGTGCTTCGACCCAAAATGCACTCTACTCTGATTGCCCCAGTTCCCGACCCCAAACCCAGCGTCAGCCCTATGCGACTAAAGGCCAACCTGGCAGCCACACAGCTGCTCCCCGGCCCTTTCACTAACAACAGTGACAGCAGCTACAACCCCAGTCCTTCGCCTACTCGCAACCCACATGTACACACTACTGCCACTGAGAAGTACTACCTGCAGATCATTTCCACGATGAAGAAGGAAATGACTTCGTTGCTGCAAATCATCAAAGCCAAGGATAAGGAAATTGAGCAACTTCAGGACGCGAGGCTCACTTTGAAAGCCTCCAATACGCATCTCAGGACGATGTTGGCAGAGAAAGCGACGGACGGCCGCAGACCCGGCCACCACCTGTCCACCTCCTTCGACGTCTTGCCTGATAGACACCGAAAAAGGAACGAGGCTGGGTAGGGTATGCAGCTTGATATAGCACTAATTCCGTTAGTCGACGAGCAATGGTGGCGGTACCTCCATACTCTTGAAGAATTGAACTTAACTAAGGACTTTAGCGCCGTTTAGCGTAGGCCCAGGCCCAAAAGGCATACACCGCCCAGTAGTAAAGGACACTGAGCAGGCCAATCAACGAGCCATAGGACAGACACACGTCTGGGTCCTTGCTCGGGTCGGTGTTGTTGGAACAGTCTCCTGTCAGAGAGGCGCCCGACACAGCCAGCCAAATGATCAGACCCAGGGTCTGCGCCAGGCCTGAGACTGCCCCGTACAGGTAGTTCAGCACTGGGACACCGTACTCAAACCCAAAGAAATAGTGCACTACACACTGCATCAAAAACACGTAGAACACCATAGCCACGACCATGCAGGCTGTGTATGCGATTCCAGCGTGGTACAAGGCACCGTAGGCGTGGCACACGCCGTCCTGACTCGAGTCCAGACAAGCAGGGACGTAGATGCAGTCATACCCCAGTCTGTCCAGTCCCTCCCACCTGTCCACTGCAAACAAAGACCCAGAAGTGCCTAAGGTCTTCACCCAGTCCAGGTAGCCGAGAGAGGTGATCATCAGTCCGAGAGCTCCCAACATCAGGAAATTTAGCAGAAGCGCTATTTTCCTTGCGCTCTTGCCACAGATAACCGTCCTGCCAATAGGCTGACTCGTCTTATCCACCTCCGCGGGTCTGTGGAACTGCAGGAAGCAGGTGGACAGGCCGACCATGGCGCCTATGCCTATGCCAATGGTAGCTGCGATGGGGCCGCTTTCAGCACACACAGGCCAGCTCTTCTCACTGCTCTCGGGAGGCTTGTCACAGTTCACGTCGAATTGCGCCTGGGAAATCCCGAACCAGAAGGCAATGGCTGTCAAGTGCAGGATAAAGATCCACGAAGCCAGACAGTATACGATTCCGCACCAACCGTAGGGCTGGGTAAAGCACATATACAGGACACGCTCGATGAGGAGCAGAGCGAAAGTCATGGAGAACAGCTCCAGCCCGAGGAAGGAACTGCTGGCTGCGTAGGCATGTTTGGCAGTGAGACAGAGGCCTGAAAGGGAGGAAGAGTCACAGGCGGAGCGAGCGAGACAGCTCCAACTCGTGCCACGCACAGAGGAAGGCCCGTCAACACAGGCAAACAAGCCAAACGTCAGCTGCTGAGGCTCGGTGCCTATGCGTGACCAAGTTTCACTGGCGAAGTTGATGGAGTTGGAAATCAAGGCGCACACCACGATGACCAAGATAACAGCGAAGCAGTAGGTCGCAGGGATGCATAGAAACCGACTTTGTCTCCAGTTCGGCTGCACGTAGCCCGGTACAGGTAGCAGGTTTTGTCCCTGTTCTGCCTTCATTATGGTACACTCAGGCTTCACATTTGGATTACTTCTAAGGAGAGAGAGAAAAGAGAGCCCAGCAGGCCACTGCTTCCCCAGTCTGCGACAGACCAATTACCTGCCCCGCTCCATGTGTCGTCTCTGGTAGAACCAGGTTGTCGCTTTGAACTCGAAAATGACTGCCTTGCGGGACAGTCCCCACAGCGCAGGGAAAAGGGAGAGTTGCGCTGGTCCAGGCGAGTACACAGGAGGACAGGTCCCTGTCTGTGTTGGAGTAGTTGTGGCCTTCTAGGAGCAGGGAAAAGGCAGAGGCGGTAGGCAGCCAGGTGAGATGAGAGAAGGTGAGACCTTGGTTCACTGTGCAGTTCAGGGGGCTGGGGAGGCTTACTAGGGTAATGGGGGCTTGGAAGCAGCCCACCACTTGGTCATTACCGCCGATTAGCCGTATTTCCGCTCCATGCACCCCTTCCAAGGTCTCTTCGGGCAGTCTCCACACTCCCGTCTTTATCTTAACATCTCTCCCCAGCTGTTCCAATCCATAGAAGCAGGGGAATGGCTCAGTGCTCCTAATTCCCGCCGGGGTGGAAACGTCGATTTGACAGGAGTTGACATTCACCCAGGCCTCACTGTGGCTGTAGCCGCTGATAGTAGCACTGGCGCCCCAATTGGGAGAGGGCTGCTCAGGACTCCACACTACACCAGTGATGGTAATAGGCAGAGAAGTTGGACAGCCACAAACGTAAGAAAGCAGGGCAAGCAGCCAAATGGACATTTATGGCTGAAGGATATACACAGAAGGTAGATAGGGTACTGAGTGGACTGTAGTAGAGTGCTACGACGAGTTGCATCCCTGCAGAATTGAGGTCTTGCATAGTGTGAAGTTAACTAGCTCCCTAGCTTTCCACTTGCCAATAGCTAGGCAGTTGCTATGGCGGAGACTTTCCATCTGACTGCTCTCCACTCCCATAGCCGCAAAGGCTCCCTCAAAGTCCTCAAGTTCCCACAGCTCAAAGTCACTTCCCCCACTGCTAGTCGCTCCCCGAACTCCTCTCAACTACTCAAAAGTGTGTCTTCAGCCTCGTTTCAGACCTTCTCGCACGGACCTTCACCGCACAGACTCAGGGCTGCGGGCAGACTGCGGCAAATTGACTTGGAAGTCACAGCGTAAGGGCCAAGTAGCGACTTTAATCGACTCTTCAGTTCGCACCGCAGTCAACTAGTCAGCAAAATCAGGCAATTGGAGCGGTCGCCGCATGTGAGCGACCAGCTAATGATGATGGAAACGCAGGTTTTGGACGCAAAGAAGGAGTATAATCGGCTGAAAACGGAGTGGAAAGCGAAGGAAAGGGCACTTTCGAGTTCCAACACTGTACTCAGTGCGAAGGATATTCACCTGCAGGAAAAGAGCCACATGCAGAGGAGAGTTGAGGACTTGGAAAGAGCTGTAAGTCAGGCTAGAGACCAATTGGAGCAGGAAGAACTCGAAACTCGCAAACTGCTCCACATGAAGCACCTGCGAATGGAGCACAACACCCGCTATTTCCGCCCGCTGGAGGAGCTGAAGAGTCACTTCAGAGCCGCCAGCACTGCCCTGGAGGCCGCAGTGCAGGACACACAGGCCTTGCAAGCTCTCAATAGAACTAGTCAAGCCGAGCTACAGACCCAGTGCCAAGCCTTAGCACTGCAGAAACAGCGCCATACTGAGGCCTTGGAAACCAGGGCTCAGCAGTATAGGGACAGGAGGGGATTTGAGGAATTCCGACAGCGGTATAAGGGGCAGAAACTGCTGCTCAGGACTATCGCCAGTAATGAGGGAAATATGAGGGAGATGTATGGGAAGTTGCAGGAAAATGTGACTGCGGAGGCGAATTTAACCTCTGTGGCGGCTAGTGAAAGCCAACTACAGCAGCAGGAAAGACTGCTCCTCACACTAAAGGAAACCACGAATGTGTCTGAATTGGGGGAAATTGGGGACTACTGGGACTACTTGCAGACCAATCAGCAGCATTTGAGGGCTACTATAGAGGAGCAAACAGCCAAAATTGCCGCTTTGAGGGAACAGTTCGTAGCTGCGAAAGCGGATTTCGGAGAGTTGAAGTGGACGGGAGAGCCCAGCGCAAGTCTATCTTCAGACGCTTTGGAAGCAGCGGAGTTGCGAGTAAAGTCAAGCAGAAGTGAGTTGGCCACGAAGCACTCCGAGGTACTGAGCACACAGCTGGAAGCCTGGCAGCACTACATTAATCGAGTGACCGCCGCCCTGCGCCAGCTCTGTCCACACAGTTCTGACCTGCCCATCCCGCAACTCTGTGAGCGAGTGGTGCAGTTCTTGCTAGAAAGTGCCCGACTCTAAAGAAATAGCCTCATTGTGTAGTAGCGGCCTCTGAGGTGTGTAGGTAAAGGAGGTGCATCTTAGAATTGAGGTATTGACCTGACAAGACGCACTAGATAACTGCGAGTGCCTAGGTTGATCCGAGTCAGCATCCGTCTTTAGAGCATCTAGTTGCTAGTCGAATATCAACAAGAGCATTGCCACTGTTGCTACTTGATCCAATGTATGCACCATTTAGACCTGCTCTAGGCTTAGCTATCCTGGACTGTAGGTGGGTTGACAACAAAAGCTGTGCCAGTGTAGCAGCCTACGAAGTCACCATTCAGTGCATAGGCCTGGATCTCAGTGATGTAAGTGCCCAGGGGAGCATTCACTGGCACATTTACAGCATCAGTCTGGACGCGGAAGTCCGCACCCGCTGCCACCGGTCCAGTCCAGCACGAAATTCGGCCGTTGCTGCCATATGAGTAAGGGCCTTGCGTGAGAGTGACTGTGCAGTTGAAGGAGTTGGCAGTGTACTGGGCAGTGTTCACACCCGCCACCACCACATAACTGGCACCGCCGCGCTGGGGGTTGGCTGGCACCCAGGTCTCAGTGTGCGCAGTGAAAATCCCAGGAGAGCAGGTCTTCTTTCCCGCACTGGGAGGAGTCTGGATGGAGACTTGTCCAGTGAAGCATCCTAGGATGTTCATGTTGAGGTCTAGGGCAGTGAAGTGGGTGATGTAGTTGCTAACTGGGAGGTTCTGGGGGATCCAGATGGACCCAGTTTGGAAGTTAATACTACCGCCTGCAGCCACAGGGCCGCTGTAGGCGTCAATTGCTCCGGGGGTGCTGTAGGAAGCGTAGCCGTTGACTTGGAAGAGGGTGACCTTAGCATAGCGCACAGTGACTGGAGTGTTGCGCTTGTTTTGGCCGCTCACGACGACGTAGGAGGCCTGACCCTGATTAGGAGTAGCAGGCACCCAGGTATTAGTGTCCAAAGTGAGAGTGCCGTCATTAGCACAGTAGAAGTCTGAGAGAGCGGAGTTGGGGTCTTTCTCGACCGTCACAGACCCGCTCCAGCAGCCAGCCGCATTTCCGAATTGGTCATAGGTAGTCAATTGCCAGGTGTATGTGCCCAGAGGAGCGTCAGCAGGCACCCAGATAGCGCCAGTCTGGAAGCGGAAGGGAGCGCCAGGCTTGACTTCGTCAGTCCAGCAGGACAGGTGGTCATCAGAGCCATAGGAGTACGAGCCCAGAGTCAAAGTCATTGCACAGTGAGTCCAGGTGAAGGATGTGGCTTGGTTGTTAGTGCCGCTCACAACGATGAAGGAAGCCTCGCCGCTGTAGGGAGTCGCAGGCACCCAGGTTTCGGAACTCAGAGAGATGTCGGTAGGGGCGACACACACGTTATTGTTGGGGTTAGGGTCTTCCTCTACGTCCAAAGACCCGCTCCAGCAGCCGCCCTCGTTGCCAAACTGGTCATAGGTAGTCAGTTCCCAAGTGTATGCGCCCAATGGTGCATCAGCAGGTACCCAGACTACATCACTCTGGAAGCGGAAGCTGGCCCCAGGCTTCACCTCATCAGTCCAGCAAGGAATATAGTCCTTGGTTCCATAGGAGTACGAGCCCTGGTACAGCTCAATAGTGCAGTGAGTCCAGGTGAAGGACGTGGCTTGGTTGTTAGTGCCGTTCACCACCATATAGGAGGCCTCGCCCACATAGGGAGTCACTGGCACCCAGGTTTCGAACAGCATAGAGATGCCACTGGGTGCGGAACAAGTTGCAAAGGCGCCTGCCACTAGCAGTCCCAGGAGAACCAAAGACCTGCCTGCCATTATTATTACACCTCCCAAGCTTCACCAAATGCCCCTATTTAGTTCTACACACCTAATATCGTCACTGAGCAGGACCTTGCAGTTGGGACGAATGGGAAAGAGAGACAGACACAGACGGAATTTGGCTCAAACAAGGGTTTGTTGGGAAAGGAAAGTGAGTTGGGCTCGAGTTCTCCCTACTATCTATTAATTCCCCACAGAGATAGCGAGGAGGCAGGTCTGGACAGCTTGTGGATTGGCAGTTTGGCCACAATATTAGATTAATAGCAGGGAATGCTCGGCTGAGGCTGGAGTTGGGCATAGAATGCGCAGTGTGGAGTAGCGATGTAGGTAGCAATATTGGAGAGAGGCCTGCGAATGGGACGAAAAAGGCAAATACAGTAGAAAAGCCTGCCAATTCAGTAGAGAGGAGGCAAAACAGTGGCAAAATCGTCCCTAAAATAGGCGAAAAGTAGCCCACTGCCAGCTCATCCAGGCAGAGAAGGGGCAAAACAGCAGTCTAGTGCTATGAATCGGGTTATTTGTTCAAACAGCCGCGAACCCAGCCATTCCCTCCCTAGGTCTAAACTAGGCAACCTAGCCTTAAGACACTGAGTGTTTCTTTTGGTAAACGGGTTTCGCCTTTCTCGTAGGGACCGGGCTTCTGGAGGTCTTTTTGACAGGCGTTTTGCGCTCTTCCCGGGGCTTTCTGCCCTGCACAGGGGTGACGGACCTGACTCTCGGCTCCTTCTTGCCTGACTGCACCTTCATGCCGTTGGTAGACCTGCTGCCCTTTTTGTCCAGCTTCATGATGGGAGGTAGGGACCTGCGGTGCTGTTCGAAGAAACTTTGAGGCCTGCGTAGTGCTTCTGCTTGCGGAGTGTAGTAGTTGTCTGCGTAGTGCGACTGGTCCGAGGCAGGTTCGTGCAGGTGACCATCGTAGGAGATGTCAGTGAGTAGAGGAGGGTCAGAAGTGTCGCTATCTTTGCCCTGGTCTGCGGGGGGTGGCACTTCCTCCTCCTTCCTTCTCCCCACTTTCTTCCTGTTTTCCCTTGGGTGTTCCACCAGTCTTACGGACTCTGTATCGCTTTCCCTGGGCGCGTTTATTATTTCATCCAGAGTCACGTCCTTGTTCACCGGTCTTTCAGAGTTGATCAGGTTGAAAACCAGCTTTTCCCTTTCTGTGGCTGGAATTATGGTCGTGTCATTAAATAGTTCCTCCAGATTTAGTTCTCTGATGTCCATTTGCCGCTTGCCTATCGACTCCAGCTTCTTTCGCAGCTTTTCCGCCTTCTCCGGCTGCAACAAGTTGTCACAGAGTTGTCCGTTCTGGCTGAGTTTTATCAACTTCTGCATGAGTATTTGTCGCTGCGAGTCGCTAATGACTGCTGAGTCCACAATGTTCATGAGTTCCAACTGGTCTTCGATATAGTCCGCAGCTTTGAAGCTGAAGTACTCAGGCAGTGGCGCTGCTAGGGGCGTGGGCGGGCCAGAAATGAGTTCAGCAGGGTTGACTACCTCGTAGTACCTGCGATTTACGTCCCCACAGACTCCAATAAGGTCCTTAGCCACTGTTTCCAGCGTGTTTACCAGCAGTTCGATGTGAGTGTTGAGCTTGGACATTTGGTCCCGGGGCTCTGCTTGCGGGTCGAAGTCAGCTCCAGAGCTTTCAAAGCCGTCTTGACCTTCGCGAAGTTCTGACTTGATGGTGGACTGCAGAGAGCTTTGCACACTGTGGTTGGCGCTGATTTTGCGGTACTTGATCTGCTCGTCCAGGACTTGACTCGGCACCAAAGGCTTCAAAATCTTCCTCAGCTCCAAATCCAGTCCTTTCAAGTGCTCTGTATACGTCTCCCTGCACCTCGTGCGGAACTCCTCCACGACCAGAGCCAGCCGCTTCATGGTCTTGTCCATCGTCCCTGCTTCTTTGCGCAGGCGTTCCTTTACGTCGGTCAGGTCTCTGCGCATGGAGTGGCAGCGGTCTCGGAGACGGCGGAGTTGGTCGGGCTTCAGAGCGTGGAGGAGGTGCATGCTTTTGTCCAGGGAGTCTTTGACGACCACGTCTCTTTCATAGAAGTGAGAAGCGAGAGTCGCGAGTTCTTCGAAAGAAGCGATTTCGACTGCGATTTTGGTAGGACTTTTCATGGTCTCCAGCTGGATGGAGTCTAGCACGCGGATGAGCCTTTTGTGGTCTTTGGAACTCTCTTGGTGCAATTGGCGCAGACGAGTGAGTTGCAGGACCAGTCGAGGCAACACCATTTCAATTATAAGTCCGATCAGTCTCTATTGATCAGAAGATACACCCCTCTAGACCTAGCGCACGTGCACCTCTACCTTCTCAGTTCGGACCTGCCAGTTGCCCTACTAGCCTGCCTTCCTTTCTGCGCAGTCCTACATTCTTCACAGATGGACTTCGCCAGTACCTAGAATTCTACCATACTTAGCGCGCCGAAGGCACTTGCATATGTACGAAGAGATTATATCGCTCAAATAGGTAACAGCTATGAAAAGCAGTTGATAGAAATTCGACAACAACTCCACAGGAATGGCGATTCTAGGACTGCGCCTTCCTTATTTCTGCTCCTCAGCACATATCTTGCTTTCCGTTTAAATATTTCCTCCGCTCCTCATGAAACCGTTAATTGCCGGTTACCTCCTCTCCTCATGGCACAACTGAGAACCGCCTTAGTGAGTTGCCGAAAAGGGAGAATCAAGACACCCGCTCAGCCATGTTCTCGCAAAAACTTAGGAACAGCTTCAATAACATTTCACTGACATCTAAGAGACTGCAGTTACTTGTCCTTGCTGCTATGCCTATTTGAGTGTTCTCGGTACCTCAAAGGGAATTGCAGCAACTTAAGCAAAGCAGACACATTATTCTATTAGCCCTGTGGTTACTTCCTGTACCCGAGTTCCCTCTCCCTGTCCCGCCTGCTTTGCCCCTCTCTAATCATCGAGCTGCTAAATGGCCAAACGCAAATTAGTGGCAGGTCGCTTTATGCTGGGCAAGCGCCTGGGCAAAGGCAGTTTCGGGGAGGTCTTTTCAGGCTGCGAAGTGGCTACAGACATCCAAGTGGCAATAAAAGTCGAGCCTCTGAAGTCTCCGCACCCAGCTCTGCAAGGAGAATCGAAAGCATTGAAGGAACTTAGTGGGCTGGAAGGCGTGCCACACTTATATTGGAACGGGTCAGACGCAGAGGGTCACTACTTGGTTATGGACCTACTTGGAGTGAATTTAGAACGCCTGCAAAAGACGTGCAAAGGGCGGTTTACTTTAAAGACAGCGGTAGGAATCGGACGGCAGTTGATAAGTCGCCTAGAGGCCATTCACGCCAGAGGATATGTACATAAGGACATAAAGCCTGCGAACTGCGCTATGGGCCTATCGAACTCCAAGGTCTTTTACTTGTTCGACTTCGGCCTGTCTAAAAAGTACCTGGATCTAAAGACTCGGACGCATATGGCCTATCATGAGGGCAAGGGACTAATTGGGACTGCGCGTTTCGCCTCTGTGAATGCGCATATGGGCGTCGAGCAAAGCAGGAGAGATGACCTGGAGTCGGGCTTATACATGCTTCTGTATATGATCGAAGGGAAGCTGCCGTGGCAGGGAATACCCAGTCAGGGACAGTTGGACAAGAGCCAAAAAATAGCGGAAATGAAGATGGGCTTGAGATTGGGAAAGCACTTGCCGGGGGAGTTGCAGCAAATGCTCACCTACATCCGCAGACTCAAGTTCGAGGAGAAGCCGGACTATAGCTATCTACACCACCTTCTACACACTATTGCCCTGCACAACTCCATCCCTGCAGCTCCCTCATTCGACTGGGAACAGCACCGCAGTCGCGCCAACTCCGCACTCTCCACTCCCAAGTCTCAAAAGTCTCACCTATCGCCCACTCCCTCGCTTCACAAAACAGAGGACTGCAGCAGCATGCAGCCTTTCACTCCCATTGACCATCAAGAGACGCTGCCTCGGCGCTGGCCCCGACTCTCTCCCGCAGCTCGCCTCGCCATCAAGCAGTCCCAATCCCCCCCGAGACTCCCAATCGACCGGGCCTGTTGCCTGTTTTAATATAGCTTATGGAGGAAGCCAGCAAGTATCTAGACCTGCAGAGCCGTCGAGCCACCGTCTACTTCCTGTGGCGCCGAGCACTATCCGAGTACGAAATATCAGGCACAGGGAGCGAGTTCTTAGCAGCTATAGAGGAAGTCACGCAGTTGTTGCGAGATGTGCGGGTAGAGGCACAGGGAGTGTGTGAAGAGATGATTGAGGGACAGGCAGTGGCTAGGAGGATCGAAGCACTCGAGGAGCAACACCTGAGGGAAATGGTGCAGTACCAGCAGGCGAAAGTGCAGGGACTGGAGGTGTCGTTGGCAGCAGTACAGGCAGTCGAGGAACTCATTTCAGACCTTATGCTGGAACTGCAGCCTGAGGTCCCAGCTGACGAAACTTCAGTTACGTAATAGAATGGGCTGCATGGGTGCGAAGAAAGCAGTGGTGGAGCCTCAGAGAGTGGTCTCCCCTGTGCCTGCCCAAGTGCAGAGCGGCGTCAAGTTGAACCTATTTACAGTGAGCGAGGAAATGTCTGGAGTAGAAGAAAGCCAACGAAGGAAATCGGAGCCCAGCGTATACCCCGTTTAAATGTGCTCCTATGGAAGTGACTACTCGCAGTGCTTTAACTCTAACTGTTCCAGACTTACAGTTCTGTCGAAGACCGTGCTTTGCTTCTTTGCGGATAGTTCATCCTGTTGAGCTGGCGCAGACTCTGATTGAAGCCAGCAATGTTGGTTATGGCGTTTTCAGTGCCTTTTATTTGCGCAAGTTGCGTTGATTAGTCCATTAGAGGCCGGAGAAAAGCAAGGAAACTCCACTTTTCATTTCGCAGTTATTAGTTCGACGAAAGGCAGGAAAAAGCTCGAATACTGCCTAGAAGCATATGCACCTACACATTCCCTCCAACAGCAGTGTCACTACTCCACTAATCCCCTCTCCTTCCCTTTTCCTCTATTCTCTCCCCATCTCTGCTAGCAGGATTGTAATAGCCACTCACATGGAAACCTGCTGCAAGTGCCTCAACTCGCCTTACAGTGTGCGAGGCGTGATATACTACAAGTCTAAAGTCAGAGTCTGCTGCTTTTTCCATCTTCGACAACAGCTCCTGCTCCTCCTCCTAAAAGCGAGTGAAGAGATTCCACAAGAGGTAGCGATGATACTGGGCGAAGGCCTGTCTTTCCAGCAAATTCAGCGGGAAGTGTTCATACTAACTTGCGGGAAGTCGAAGAAAGGAGCGGAGTTGCAGGCGTGGGGGGAGAGGGAACAGGCCAGGCAGGCAGAAACTAGCTGCACGGTTGTGCAGAGCACTGAAGGACGACTGGAGGGGGCTTTCCTCAGAGCTCCGTGTGTCAGAGCGGAGGCTGTACATCAGCCTCTGGACGCGTATTCTAGTGACCAATACGACGCCTCCCTGTCCTCCGCCAGGCCTTAGAGGACTCCCAAGGAAGCGCTAGGGCAGGTCCTAGCGGCTTTGTAATAATGCAGACCCTGCTTCTGTTTCCGCACACCTACTCCTTTCAGCATGTCCCAAGTCCTATGTCAGCCATCGTTACTTATGTCCATTGCATCCTGTCCAGACCTGCAGCTCTCTCAACAGGTCCGAAGCGTCATCATCGAGTCAGCAGAAGTGAAAGTAGTCTGCGCAAACCATCTGCATAGGGGCCAAACCCTAGCAGACTTAGCAGCTCCGCTCCCTGCAGGGCTCCAAGACGCTATGGGCGGAGACCTGGAAAGCCTGAAGACCCAACTGTTCCAAGCGACCAGAAGAGATGAAGGCCCTACACGGATACTACTGGAGTGGGTGAGTACTACTGGTTCAGAAAGCTTTGCCCCTGCGAGGGAAGTATTGGTCTTCGAGGGTCCGGAGGCTATGAATGCTGAGGCGAGCAGTGAGAGGAAGGAAGAAGTCAAGGAAAGTCGCTCTTTCATACGTCTCCCTCCGCCAAATCCAGTCCCACTTTCCAACCAATTCGAAGACTATTCCAGCAGTCAGTACTACGCTAGCCTTGGCAACGGACTTTCAACTACAGAAGTAGAGATTGGACGGAGTTTGGGGATATGTTGGAGGTGGAACAACTGGAGGACAGATATAGACAGGAAGACTTCTAAAGGAGGGGAGAAGGCTAGTTGGAGTTTCCTTCATAGCCAGTTTTAATGTAAAATTACGTATATAAGAGCTGTATTGTGTATGGAAGCGGAAAAAGAGGTCCTTGGACTGCTTTGGCTGCGGGGACTGCTCACTCCTTTCCGCCCTCTCAGCCTCAACATCACTCGAGAAGTCTGCGCCTATCTGCTTTCCTCTGCCCTCTGTCTGGTCCTAGCCTTCCGTCTGGACTTCGCCTCTTTGTACGACCTGGACAGACGCACTGTAGTGAGTGCAACTTTAGCACGGTCTTTGGACTCGGGAGTGAAGCTGTGTGTGGTGTCTCGTAGAAAAGCACTGTGCTTCGGAGGAAATGGACCCAGTTCTCTCGTGTTTTCCCTGCTTTTCTCTGATTTCCGCCTATGTCCTGAGAAGTCTATGAGCGTCGCCAGGTCTTCTGCAGGTGTTTTGCTGTATCGTCGCAATGTATACGTATTTGGAGGCCGGCCTTCAGTCCGTTCCTGTGAAAAGCTGAATTTAAACCTATTCACTTGGCATTCTCTGCCCAATCTCCTTGGTTCGAAGCACTCTTTCACTCCTTGTCGACACCACCAGTCCATCTACCTGCCAGAGGCCCGCCAAGCCTGCCTGTTGGAAGTGTTTGATATATCAACTGAGACGATCACTGCTTTGGAGGTCGCAATGCCCTTCCAGGACGGCGCCTCCACTGCCATAATGCACGGAGAAGAAATGACAATCGTCACAAGCAAAGGAGAGCTGGGGAAATGGAGCCCAGGAAAAGGGCAATTCGAGGTGGTTTCTCTGGGAATTGGGACTGAGTCGAAGCTGTTTTGCTCCTCACAGCCTGTGCTTTGGGCAGGGAAAGGGTACTGGGCGGCCTTTTTCTCCTGCAACTTGGCAGTGCTGGACTTGGACTGGAAGCAATGTCTGTTTGTATCAGAGGTCAAATAGAGTTAGTGAATGTGGGAAAAGGCTATGAATTACATACGCTGAAAGATGGCTGAAAGGTTGAGTGCAGTTTGGCAGCTTGAGCGGCCCAGCTCCAGCACTGTAGGCGCACACAGGTCCATACAAGAGCACTGCACTCTCTGAGTGGCAGTCTGTCCTTGCACCCAGTCCCTCGCTTGAGCACTTTCCACTAGGCTCTCCAAGGATGGCCGCTCACTGGGTTGAGGCCGAAGCATCCTTTCCGCCACTTCTTTCAGTCCTGCCGACATCCCACAGTCTGGCAGTTGGCCTCGTCTCAAGGAAACCCACTCCGGTCCTCCTTGCGGCAATTCGCCCTCTAGCCTGCAGCGAAGTAGCACTAGTCCAAGTGAGAAAATATCCGAAGCGCAAACTGGTGCGGTTTCCAGAAGTTCAGGTGCGAGATAGGCCCTGTCCCCATCGTCCGCCCACTCCCCCTCCTGAGTACAGAGTCCAAAGTCACTCAGTTTGCAGCAGTCCTGAGCGAGTAATATGTTGGCCGGCTTGATATCCATGTGGACAAGGCCATAGAGGTGAAGTAGCTGGAGACCGTGGGCGACGTCTTCGAGAATTCGCCATATACTTGGCTCTGCCAGTGAGCCGGAGTGGGCGAGCACTTCCTCCAGGGACCGCTCACAAAGCTCGGTCTGGACATGCAGACGACCATGTTGTTCCCAGCAGCCTTGAAACCGCACAATATAGCGCTCCAAGCCAGTCGATCCACTCGA
>Ga0247837_1001454_pt1 | contig 48825 bp, 34 predicted proteins | sample LaCtaG_2_FD_187115 | JGI IMG/M metagenome (GOLD analysis project Ga0247837, IMG submission 187115) | Freshwater microbial communities from meromictic Lake La Cruz, Castile-La Mancha, Spain - LaCruzMarch2015_14.5m | ecosystem: Environmental > Aquatic > Freshwater > Lake | place: Spain: Castile-La...
GTAGATTTTCCAACGGAGCTAATACATTTACAAATAGCTACGATTAAGGCAAATTTGACAAGATCCTCCCTGCTTTCCAAGCATAATTACCCCATAGGAAAGGCCCTCTGAACGAAGCCTCTAAGGAGTCCCTTGTGCGCACCTAAGAGGAAAGTCTGGAACTAAACCCAATAGATCTAATAGACTAAGTGTCTGTCGGTCACTACAGGGTTTCCCCTCTGGCCCACACACTAGTTGTACGTGAGGACCCTGAGAACCCTGGCAGTGATGAGAGTACAGACAAGATTAATGGTGCTGACAAGGCTAAAATAGACTGGTCTTGTCCTAGGTGTTAGGCCTCTATAACTATCTATCTGGGAAATCGACATTCACACAATATAGGTATAACTAGTCCAAATCCTTCGTGGATTTTCAATATTGGTATATAACGCGATATTTCCTTTGGATTGCCTTTTCGAGGCAGAGATTATTAATTCCTCTCAGCCTATTGGTGTTTTAGCTCGCTGCAAGTGTGACGCAATTCATCTTTATAAGCGCAATTCAACTTTTCATTTTCTCAATTAACTACTCAAATACATATTTTTATATATTTTTTAAGAGTAAATTCGGTGCATCTTTAGCAACTCATATGAAATCCACTGTCAATGTAAAGTCTCAATTTCCAAGTATATATATTAAATCTACAAAAATTGCGTAATAAAGCAAAATGTCCGGTCCGATCGGCACTCGCCACTCCGAAGTCCTGAGAGAACTCAACTGTCCTGAGACTTTAGCTCGCCAGTGCACACTATCTCAGCACTCTTCCGGCAGTCCCATTTTCATCCGCTTCCCTAACAACAACCTTATACGTGCTCGCGACAACTACCCCTCTTGGGAAGTGGGGTATTACGTGGGCACGCGGACTGACCTGGTAGAAGCACTGAAGCATGGGGAACTGATACAGGGCACAGATACCAGTGCTTCGGGGAATAGACTGGATGAAGAGTGCAGAAAAAAGTCATGGTTTGGGACTGAAATGGGAGTGTGCGTCTTTACCAATTACCACGATGCGTGGGTAAAAAGCTCGTACAACATGGGTGCATCTGGATGTGTAATATTGGTAGTGAAGTTACGTCCAGGCGTCTTTTCTCCGATTTCCCAGGGCAAATACACACGTAGCAGAACCTCCCACGTCCTGTATGGCCTGCTTGCGAGTTTCGGCCCTTTCCAAGACTACTCGCTTCCTGGACATGTAGTGTCGCCTCCTACTAGCATTTCCCCTCCCCGGTGTCAATACGCGATTTCCTGTTTCGACTTTATGCGACAGCTGAATTGGCCGATGGCTTTTTTCGACCCAACTGGCTATCGCTGTTTCTGCCCTGACTGCTACCCTTCGAAGTGGCCCGACAACCTCTCCGTGGCTAACGAAATCTATATCATTCCCAGAGGCTGGTGTCGCTTTGGCGTGCATGTCCCGTCTCTAATGGCTGGTTATAACAACATATGGGAAAGCTGGGCAAATGCCTTCCATGGAACAACTCCCACTAATGCAATATCCATTATCGAGCACGGACAACTTCTAATCAACGGTGATATCACCATTCAAGGCACGCCTGTCGTAACTCGCTTTATTGATAAAACTCAGTCTCGCTACTTCGTATCTCCCCACATCTGCTACGCCTCCCACCCCTGGTATTCCCCTGTCACCCCGTTCAAGGTAGTGCACGGCAAGCAACTATACGGCCAAATCGTGCTGATGATGAAGGTGAGAACTGGGATTTACGCTAAGCAGAAGGAAACGGAGGGAGGTGCAAAGAAGATTTTCGATGATTACTCTGTCATTCCTGAGAATGAGATTGAGTGGAAGTCGACTTGCAGAGGGTCGGTGGTGCCTTATGGAGTGCTTTTTAGGATATTTGACGACTCGCAGAGGCGGGAAATCGAGCGACTGGCTGGAGACCGTATAATAACTCCTTAGTCAAGTAGGAAAGCATATGCACACTATAACTATTCAACTGTTAGTGTTGCGTACTTAAACATTGTAGTAAATATTCTTATATATTAGAGTTTCAGCAAAATTCGGTCCTCAGTTCTGCTTTTTCCCTAGCTTCTAAGGCATATAAATCCACAGAAACACGCAATTCGCTCAATGACACAAGTCTCTCTGATCACTGAGGCTAAGAGATTTCCCCTACCAATTCACTGATTCTCAGCGGGAAATTGGCTTGTACAGTTTATGCGCCTTTACTGGGACTCCTAATTAGCGAGGCCTATATGAAGAAGAGCTTAGTAAGCCAAGGTTCCTGTGAGGACTTCGAGCCCTGCAGCTACGCCCTCTATGTTTCTTTGTCCTTCCCCATTATTTAACTAAGACAACACACATTGAGAGTGCGGCTATTAAGAGTGGGCGTTGGAATTTACTCTTCCTGGATTGAAGGGTTTTGGCATTATCTTAGGTCTTTTGGCCGGAGTAAGGCCTCGTAGGTCTAAGAATGCATAGGGACGCGGAAACAACTCAATAGATGGTAGGCTATAGAGAATAGCCAGGAACTAGCAACTCCAACATGATATAGCGTAAATCTGGGATAGGGTAAAATGATATACCGAAGCATGCAAAAACTGACCTGCTAAAAGCCGCTCTTAGCAAAGAAGGACCGGAAGCGTGCAAACTGTAGAGAAGGGCAAGCAACTGCACACAGCAGGAAGTAGACAGCAGAAAGGTAAACAGCCAGTACAGGAAACCAACTAACAGCAGTGTACATGCAGTTGGTGCATACCAAGGAAGTCGCAAATGCATTATCCATACTTGTGAATGGACAACTTCTTATTATCGAGACACCACTTACACAAAAGCACCTAACAAGCTTCTACCTATGCCCACCAAACCAGTACTCTACGTCTCCCACCACTCAATTCAAAAGAGGGTGTAAGCAGCTATGTGAGATTTAGTGATTTTCCCATGGTTTTGAAAGTGAAAAGCGAGGAAGTAAGGGATTGGCTTGATGCTGATTCATCAATCACAGCCTTTCAGACCAAAGTCAGTAGGAGTGCTTTTACATGCATTTGGTCTCATTTGATCTGCTATACATTGCATTCCTTTGCGGAATCGAGCGATTTTCCTCAGTTAGCCGATTTAATGGCAAAGAGACTTCTCGTTTAATCTGTTTTCCCCACTGTGTAACTCTCCTTTTAGCTATTAGAGAGTATAAATATAACCCTAGTCCCTGATACCCAATGCAATGCAGTTAAAGAGAATTCCTACTTTTTAGGTCAGAAATTAGTCTTTTTGCTGTAAAGCCGCTTCAAATGTAAGCAGTGACTTTCGCAAGTTAATACATACATCCGCAATTTAGCACTCCAGAAAAAACACTATGCTACCTGCGAAAGAGGAAATCAAGCAACTTCTGCCTCTAATTTCCCTAACATATGAGAAGAAAAGCGCCAATTCCGCCACACTTGTAGGCAAAAACGCAGCCGACTAGTTCCCTATAGTCAGCAGTAACGGCCTCTAGGAATGAACTTAACTCCACTTCCTTCATTAAAGTGGCAAACTGTTGTAGCGACACACAGGCGCACATAATGCACAATTCACCTAAAAACCTGTGCACACTTTAGCTGCTTTACAAGAGTTCCCCATATTCCCCTCCCAATGCCTAGCTATTTCCGTACATCTAACATGCCTTGGTTCTTCCAGCGCGAGTCCGCGTACGCACACCTGTCCAGCTTCAACTGAGTCTCCCCAACCAAAGCAGCCACCGCCTGTCCCACAGTGGTCTCTTCACTGTCGAACAGAGCAGGCTGCAGCTCCAGTACTCGTCTGGCTAGGCGCAGCTGCAGAGCCTGTTCCTGGGCCTGTGGCTCCTCACTCTTCTGATTAGACTTCGACCCGCGTATTTGAGTTTGTAACTTTGTGAGATATTGGGAAGGCAGTTGGTCGACGGTCACGCTAAACGGCCGCGAAAGCAGCACTTGCTGGCACAGTCCCCAAACCGGGTGCTTCAGCAGCGCCTCCCAGTCCGGATGCAGCGGCCTTTCCCCAGCCAGCGACACGAAAGAAGCCGCCACTCCCACAGTGCCAGACACAGGCCTGAGCAGGTAGCTGCCCACGTACAGGTCAGGCCTGTGCTGTATCACTTCCAGAGCCTTTATTTTGACAGGACTCATCAACTTGCTTGCAGCGGCCTTCAGCGCTGCGTCTACAGTCTCTGCACTGTGGAAAGGCCGCAGCAGGCGTAGCTGCTTGAGCTGCTTCAAAGCGTCTTCACTGTCGAGTTTCTGCTGGTTTACCCCGATTGTGTCCACTATGTCTTCTGTCAGGCCTTGCAGCAGGGTCCCTTCCTCGACTCCTCCTTTGCCGCAGCTCACATGCACAATGGCAGTCATCTGCAGGCCCCGGAACAGTCCTACGACTCCCTTAGGGACTGAGTTCTGGTTCTTATTCAGAGAGTCCAGAGCCTCGGACAGGCTGCTGGCGGCCTTCGCCACTGCTGCTTCGCACGTAGGGATGGAGAGGAGCGTGAGGCGCTGGAGTTTGCGGACTCCCAGCATTGCTTTATTCAGACATATGCCTAGGCGCTATGGACTGAAGTATAGATGAAGTGCTTGGGCAGAGCTGCTTTCCAAGGACTGAATTATAAGTAAGTCCTAGCAGTACCTTTCTATAGCACTCTCTATCTCTGATGGTACTGGGCTCTAAAGCCACCCCTCCTGAACATCTCTAGGGAAAGCATCGCAGTTCCGCCTACAAAGGAGGCTGCGTTCCATTGGCGGCTTGGAAAACGGGTGCAACTTCGGCACTTGATAAGCACCTGCCGGGTCTTCATATAAATCAAATGACAGAGCTGAACCTTGCACAGGGTAGCGACTTCTGGCACCAAAAAGCCGCAGAAGCCGGGGTCACGCCCTCTCCCCAGCCTTCTTTCCCTGCAGTTCCGACTTCCGCCCCAGTGCCTGCGGCCACTGCAGCCCAAGACTTTTGGAAGAAACAAGCCCAAGCCACTGAAGAGGCGAAAACTGCACAGCCGATGGTCATGCAGGAAGGCAATCCGCCCCCTGAGGCGCAGCTGGAAGGGCCGACTACTGTGGCGAGAGGAATGGACGACTTCTGGCGGCAGCAGTCACTCAAATCTAAGGAGTCAGGGGCTGTTCCAAAGGGCAAATCGGTGGCTTCTGTGAAGAAGGTAGAGCGAGGCAGGCCGACCAGCAGCTTTAATCGTCTCTCCGACAAAGAGCGCACAGAGGCTTACTTCGAGATGTACGACCGCACCATCCAGCTCCAGAAGTCCCACACCATCATGGAACAGCGAATGAAAGAGCTGACTGTCAAGCTGGAACGCACAGGAGCCTCAGCCAAGCACGAGCGGAAGTTCGGGGAGCAGGTCACAGGCCTAGACTTCAAGGCCTCTGCCTTGCCTGGGGACGGAGAAGTCGGGAGACTAAAGGCGCAAAACAGTCAATTGAAGCAAAGGATGGAGCGGGTTTCTATGGCTATTAAGAGTGGGAAAGTCAAGGGCAACCGCAAGTACTCACCTGAAGGCCCTACAGTAGCCGGAACCACAGTCCGGCCAAAAGTACTGGTCAGTCTCCTGCCCGAAGACTCTCAAAAGGAACAAATGATTGAAAAGCTGCGGGCGCAACTGATGCTCACAGAGAAGGAATTGATCCGCGTTAGGACCGGAACTGCCCCCTTAACTGACGGCTCTCTGCGAGCTACCAACCTTTCTATGGTCGACATGGAAGGCAAGCAGCAGGACATGGAGGAGAAACTAGACGCTCAGAGGCTCTATTTAGACCAAGTGATGAAGAGGCTGGAAGCCACGCAGGCGCAGTTGACTGAGGAGCGGATCCGCAGTGCGCAATTGGAGCAGAGGGTGAGGACGTATGAAATGGCCACCACTGGGGCCGGGGACATGGTGCAGAAGTTGGATGAGTTGACGCAGGAGAATAGGCGCTTGGAAGCACAGATAAGGGACCTGTGCTCTAGTCCCTTTATCAAGGAGGCCGGGGACCGACTGGGCCTACAATCCCGCATGTCCAATTATGAAAATGAACTAAGGACGAACGGCGCCAACGCAGTAAAGTACAAAGAATCCGTCCTGAAGCTGGAATCCGAACTCGCGAAAACCAGAGAAGAGTTCAGAATGCAATCCGAACAAGCCATAAAGTCTCGCGAAGAACTGGCAATGATGAGAACTCGCTTAGAGGAAAGAGAGCGCTATATCGCAGATATCAATGCGAAGCTGAATATGATTGGCGGAGGCTCCGACATGACCGAGTTCTTCCGAGTATTGGGAATTGCAAAGCTGAAAACGGAGGAAAGTCTCGATGGAAGACTGACTTTCCTGAATTCGACAGTTCTAGCCCCTCCCGACCCCCCTAGTCAACTACGAGCAATTGAGCAGTTGAAGCTCGAAAAGGCGCAATTAGCCGCCGAACTGGAAAAATTCCAAAGTCTGCTCACGCTGCGAGAGCAGATGGAAAAGGAAAAAGTGGCTTTAGTGCAGACTGAAGCGGAATATGCAAAAGCAGAAACCAAAGGACTGCAACTCCGTGTCGAAGAGCTTTCGCGCCTGGCGGACTACAGAGCCACTCGACTGGGGCAGGTAGAAGCCCGTGGCAGACCAAGCGTGTATGAGGAAAGCGAAGCTCGGCAGGTCCCTAGGCCCGCGATGGACTCAGACTTTGTGAGTGATGAGGCCAGTGAACTGGGTCCTGGGGAAAATGCTTTGGAACTGCTGGTTATAGGGGCGGAGTTCTATGAAAGTGCACTGTCGCAGTTACTAGGCGGACTGACTCGCATAGAGCCGGGGATACTGACTCTCCTCACTATCGACTTCTATAACCACGAAACCCAGTCTACAGGCCTTAGCGACGGGCTGAAGCCGGGCTATAACACCCTCATAGCCTTTCGAGCGACAATGGACGAATTCTTCATACGCCACATAGAGAAGGAAGCTATGTCTCTGGAAGCGCACATCAACACCGGCAAGGCGCACACGACCTTCGCCAAAGGGAAAGTAGTGCTTTCAGAGCTGCTCCAAGGCAAGCCGGTGGACTCCATGGCAGTGCTGCTGAGTCTAGACGGGAAAACCTCTGTAGGGACAGTGCATTACAAGATGCGACTGAGGAATCCTGTGGCTGAAATGATGCGCTTTGTGAAGCCGGCAGCACCTTTGAAGCCTGCGGATGTGCAGCCTGTGCGGAAACTGGTGATAACTGTGTTTAAGTGCTCGGGACTGATAGGCAGCGGCACAGGCGCTCAGCTGGCGCCCTTCATTTACTACCAATTCTATAGTGATAAGGAGGTGTTTACCGCTGTGAAGGCCGGACCTGACCCTGTGATAGACGAAGTGCATATACATGAAGTGAAGATGGATGCCGCAGCTAGGAACTTCCTAGACCAGGAAGCGCTGGAAATAGTGGTTTTCGACGATAAGGCGCCTATTCGCGCTGGCGGCCAGGACATCATTGGCATGGTCCATATCCCGCTGAATCCCTTGCTGCTGGACACTGCTATTGAGGGCAACTTCTCCCTGTATAACTCCCAGGGTCGACAGAGTGGGGTGTTGGTGATGCGGATCACTTGGCAAGACAGTCGTGTGGAGTCGTTGGGCTACGGCACTCCCCTGACCAAGGTCTGGGAACGCGAAGTCTTCGAGCGAATCGCCTCCAACCTCCTCAACCGCGAACTAACCCTCGAAGCAGCCTTCAACATATTCGACCAGGACCAAGACGGCCAAATCTCCGCCTCAGAGTTCCGCAACACAGTGCTAATGACCCTGCGTCTGCCTATCAGTGACCAGGAAGTCAGTTTACTGGTCAATTCCTTTTCCAGTACGGACGGGTCGCTGACTAGGGAGGAGTTTTATAATAAGTTCGCAGGGCTGTTGCCGAGTGCGCTGGGCCCTGCGGTGATGTGGGAAGAAGCAGTTATAGAGAAGGTCAGAAGTCGAATAAGGGACAAAAACTTGGACCTGAAGTCCGCTTTCGATGCTTTCGATATCGATAAAAGCGGCTTTATCGATAGAAACGAATTCATAAGGACGCTGAAAGTGATGCAATTGGGTCTCACAGACGAGGACATTGATAAGCTTTTACGCTACTTCGACCCCCGAGACATCGGCAGGATCTACTTCCAAACCTTCCACGACAAAATGACGGCAGACACCGGCTCCAGCGCCCCCCGCAGTAGCAAGCCCACCCGGCTTTCCGCCAAGGAAGTTCAGAACCGAATGGCAGGAATGCTGCGGGAAAGCAGTGCACTAGTGCAGGCTTTCCAGACTGTGGACAGGCCTGGCAGTGGCAAGGTCACTCGAGACGAGTTCGGAAAAGCACTGCAAGTCGTCAATTTGGGTCTGTCCTACGACGAAATCAGTGCTTTGTGGGAAGACTTGCCGAAAGACGCAGGCAGCAGAGCGGACTACCGAGCCTTTTGCCAGCGTTTTGATAGGCCACTAAGTGACCCAACCCGCCCGCTCTCAGGGACCAGCTCCCTGGCCAAATCAGTCCCTTTGCCGACACTGGGCGAAGTGCGTCAAAAGGTCATTAGCACACTTCGCTCCTCAGCCCGCAGTCCTTTGGCTGTATTTCAAGCCAACGACACTAACCACGACAACTTCCTGACCCTCCCTGAGTTCTCTGCAGCGCTGGCAGCGCTCAAACTCAGCCTTACAGAGGCGGAAATCACAGTTCTGGTGACTGCCGCGGACCCTAGAAGGGAAAGCAGGATCAGTATTGAGGAGTGGATACGCCTGCTCGACCCCAGAGGCAGTCCTATGGACGCTTTTAAGCGCTTGGCGAGGGATAGCAGACTGTCGCTGAAGGACATCTTCCTCAGCTTCGACCAGAATGGAGATGGGACGATTACAGCTGTGGAGTTCCAAAACGCAATGCAGAGGCTGAATTTGGGCCTGACAATGGACGAAATCGGCCAATTAATCGCCCAAATGGATAAAAACAGAGACGGGAAAATCAGCTACAACGAACTCTTAACGACTCTCGAGCCGCCCAAAGCCTCCATCCCCCAGTCCACTCCCACTCCCGACCCCAACCAACAGACTGACTCCCTCAAAGAGGTGGTCACAGCCATCGCCGGTAGCGGGCTGGACCTGGCCTCCGCCTTCAAAGTCTTCGACAAGAACGGGGACGGCTTTATCTCGCGTGAAGAATTCGGAAAGGTATTTAGTGATATGAAGCTGGGCCTGACTAGGGATCAAATTGGCAAGTTGCAGGATAGAGTGGATAAAAACAGAGATGGGAAGATTTCCTATCTGGAGTTTAAAGCGCTATTTGCGGCTTATGGGATTGTGGTGCAGGAAAGCAGGATGGGCACGTCGTCCAGTACGCAGTCTATGGCCGCGAAGAAGAGGCCGATGCGGTCTGTGCAGGAAATATACAGGCTATTGGACGAGTACATGCGCAACCAAGGCCTCAACATCCTCAAATTCTACCGCCAACACCTTGACTCCAGCAACACCACTCTGCTTTCCAAGGACGAACTCACCCGAGGGCTGAACGCAGTCCTGACTCCTGCACTAGTAGAGGGCGAAATCGCTGCTTTAATGAATGAACTCTGCGGGCCTGGGGCCACTCGCTTTAACTTCGGCGCTTTCAAGGCCTCTTTTACGCGATTTTCGAACATGCAAAGCGCTACAGTGGACCAAAGCCGCAGACAGCAGCTGCTGGAGGCGTCCGAAAGCCTGAGTTCGTCCTACCGCCAGTCCTTCACTGAGGCTAGAAAGAAGTAACTAAGCTAGGGAGTGGAGGGAAGTGTTGGAGACCTGCCAGCGCTGAGTCACAGTACTGCGTTTTAGCTGAATTGTAGCGAAGTTCTCGCCACTGAGTGGACTGTACTAGCGAATTGAGCCGGGGTTTAGCACTTTGCACTCTCCTCCTCCCAGCGAAACCAGCCCTGCACAAGGGTGCATGTGTCCGTGGATGTTGAGGACTACATGGCGAGTCTACATACAGCGCACCGAGTCGAGGAGCAGGTTGTAGAGCGCTTGAGAGGCGGAGGCAGTGGCGCGGGTCTGAGTTAGCACAGTGGAAGTGGGCAGATTGGCAGGGCCGCAGTGAGTAACCAGTATATACTGTGTGTCGGGACTAGCGGGGCAATTCACTGTTTGGGTGAACCTCTGTTCGTAGCTTTCTTGGTCGGAGTATGGGTACCCGGCGAATACTTCCTTGGAGCCGACGTAGCCAGGCGGCGAGCCTCCGAAGCCTAGGATGGCCAGGCCTGGCGCTAGCTCGAGTGGCAGTCCGGAAAGCAGTTTGGAGTAGGGGGAAAGAGACACAGGCTCCGGGTGCAAGTGTGGGAACAGGGTCTTCGGGTCATGATTCCCCGGTATGTAGAGGACCGGCTTCACCAGTGCCTCCAATTGACTCAACTGCGAGGCTATATTGGCCTCTGCTTCTGCTACTTTCAGCGGGTCTTCCTGTTCCTCTTTCTGCAGATTCGTCCAGTCGCCGGAGTGAATGACGTAGTCGACCTTCAGGTCAGCTGCGAAGGTCATCACACGGGCAATGCCTTGATGGTGTTCGTGGGTGTCGCTCACACAAAGGAGCGTCAGCTCTTTTTTGTCCTCGGGACTGAATACCTCCATTACCACTAGAATAGGCTCTGTGTTGATAGGGAGGAAATGCATGGATTGGGCCTTGGTGAACTGGCTGACTATAGACTTAACTAGAGGAAAGGCCCTTTTCAGCCTCTTCCAGCGACATTTCCTTGACCTGGCTGTCCGGCAGCGGCGCCTGATACCCCGGCTCCGAGGTCTGCAGCAGTCTCGTACTCAGCACAATATCAATAGTAGGCAAAGACCTTTCCTTCGTTATGCTCTCCAGCCCCGTTTTCACAGGCTCAAACACGTCCACCACCACCCGCTTGCTGAAACTCGCCACCTGGTGCAGACTGCGAACAGCCCTGCGTATGTCCTCCGCCACTGCGACTGCGTGAGCCAGAGCCATGCCTGACGCCTTGAGCTGGATCCGCTCCAAGTGGTCTCGTTTGAACAGGACGACTGCTTCCTTGACGTACACCCACACAGGTCTGCGGTTGCTGATGAGGATGTCGCCGGGGACGGAGGGCACTGAGGCAGTGGGACGGACTTTCTGGTAGTTCTCTGAGAAGTTGGGGATGTCGGAGCGGCCTGGACCCATACGTCCTCCACGACCTCCACGTCTGCCGCCTCTGCCTCTGCGAGGAGCCTCTCCACCTACAGTTTCCGTTCTCGGAGCGCCGGCTTGCACAGGACCTGCGGAAGGCCGGGTCTGAGGAGGTCTGGGAGTGGGTCTGGACCCTGCATTGGCAGGCTCCTTGCCTTCTTCACGAGGAGGGCGGGGAGTGCGAGGCGGGGGTCTGGTCTGCAGCTCACTCAGTGTCTTGGCTTCCACTTGACTCTCAGGAAGTGGAGCCTGGTATCCCTTGTCTCTGGTGTCCAGCGGGTCCAGACTGAGCCTAATCGCGACTCGAGTCTTGTTGGTCTCCGGCACCTTCTCGAAGTGGTTGAGTTGGTGCAGGCCGCGAATCCTGTGTTTGAGCAGCTCTGCAGCCTGCACTGCATTGGGAATGCCGGAGTTGATGGCGGTTAGAGTCACTGTGCGCGACTTCTCGAAGGCGGCGGCTGCCTGCACCACTACGTTGGAGATCCCTCCAAGGCCTGAGACTTGGATGGCGAAGTCGGCAGCCATCTTATTACAGCCGTTCGTTACACAGGACAATTGCCTGTTCCGCTGACTGCTTTCTGTAGAATCTCTTCGTTTGCAATTCCGCAGTAAGTTAAAAGAGACAGAAAAGTCAATAGCCCACCCAAAGAAACAAGTCTGAAAGGGACAGAAGCCTAGAAACCACTATGGAAATAGAAAAAGGAAACGGCATTTTCTTACATTTAGTCTACTTTCCATTTCTTTATCCGTCCTTCCCCTCGGCTTATAGTCTATACCTTCGTGTTACTTCTCTTTGGCTCTGTCACTATGCGAAATATGGACTCAGCTGCTTATTTCTCAGAACTGTAATGAGTGAAGGACACTTACTACTGGCTGAGCGGTACCGAAAACACGCATTTTGACCATATTGATCAGGCATTTAGAGCAGTTCGGCCGATTCTGAGACCAGAAAGTCCAGCATATATTGTTATTTTAGCTAAGTTAGAGACTCATTTATGGACTAAGTACCTGCGGATCAGGCGAGTGAGTCCATTAGTCATCTGATTGCGCCAATTATCGCGATTTAGCAAGTCTTTCGAGTCCTCTTTTGCATAGGAAGCAGGCGCCTTTGCCCTGCTCACTTCAGGACTTTCCCTTCTCCAGTACTTGCGTAGTATTTCCTCTTTGTGTAGCTTTTCTAATCGCTGGATTCGCCTGCGGTTTTCCTCGAAATCCTTCCTTTTCAGCATTTCCCGCTCCTCTTTTACCCCCTTTTCCGCCAAGTATCTGCCTTTCTGCGCCTCCCTCTTCTCCCAGTCCCTTTCCTCACTGAGCCGCCTCTTCTTCGGGCTGGAAGACCGACTGTGCAGTCGCGACTGCAGTTTACTTTCCAAGTCTTTATTATGCGAAGCAGCTTTCAGCCGCAAAGCTGCGATTTCCGCCTGTCTCCTGGCCTTGGCCTGAGTCTGCTGCTGGACCAAGTCCGCCACTACTCTATTGGTGCGGTCCTTGCGGACCTTTTCGAGGGACAGGAAGCGAGTGTGAGTGTCTTGGAAGTGCTGCTTTTTGGCAGTGAGGGAGAGGGTGCGGTGGGTGGCTTGGGCCCTGCAGCGCTCCTCACTGGCGTCCAGTCGTTGCTGCAGTCTGTACATGATCAGACGGGACTCGTCCTCTACGGTCACTGGCTCGGTGTAGCAGTTGACCCCTGGTTCTGACTCCAGCGCCACAGCCTCCGCCCTAGGCGTCGTTTCCCCTCGCAAGCGTCTCCACTGTCTCCGGATCTCCGCCTTTTCCCTAGCCTCTTCCAGCGCCTTTCTTCTCACAAGGATAGACCCCGCTTTGTTGTTTCTCTGGGAAAGGTGGGCTCTGTGCTCACTCTGCAGGACGGCCAGGTCTGCTTTGACCCTTGCAGAGCGGTCTTCCTTCGCTATTAGCTTGGATATAGTCCTGTTGAGGGACTCCACCTGGCTCTGGTAGGCTCGCTGGCGCACTTCTGAGGTGTGGGCGAGGCTCACTCTCCTGCTGAGGCGCTCAGGCTTAACAACGGACCTTTGATCTGATTTATCCTCCTTTTCCCTGCGTTCTGAAGCGATTTCCTGTGCAACTTCTCTCATTCTCTGCCTTCTTCGAGTCTCCCAATGGCTAATTCGAAGCTGAACGACTTCCTTCGAAGCTTCAGGACTCGCCATATCCTCATAGGTCCTTTTTTCCAAGTCAGCGGGCTGCAGGCCCAAGCGTGTGCAAGCCGCTTTTACCTGAGTTTCCAGCTTTCCAGCTTCAATGTAGGCCAGCAGCTGAGCAACGTTTCCTTGCGCCATGTCTGTATTGCTAATTATTGAGGCGGCAGTGCTCAGTGGACTCGCACTCGGCCGAAGTATAGGGAACTCCTGCACAGTCCAGTTTCCCAAGCAGAAATAAACTGGAAGTAGCCTGATCTTGCTTCATTGGATTGCTACTTGTAGCGAGAACCGACTACTGCGACTACGCACTAGCTATTTAGTCTTGAGAGGAACGTTCACCTCCCCGTCATAAAGCGCGGCGCCGCCAGTCTGACTCTCAGCTTTCTGCCCGCCACCTCCTTGTCATTGAGCGTCTCCAGTGCCCTCAAAGCCTGCATCTGAGACGGGAAAAGGAGCAGAGCAAAGGAGGCATGCGGCTGATAGTCGAAGGGCAGCTCAGGCAACAGCGGCTCCAGGTCAGTTTTCAAGGGTGGAGACCCTGCTAGGAAAAGCACTCGGCCTGCACGGATGCCAAAGGCTCTGATTATCATTGCACTTCGAACATGCTTAGGTCCTATCACTGCACTATCTAGGGAGAGGGCAGTGCTTGTATTGAGAGATTTTGCCTTGGATGGGAGTTTCCCAGGGTTGAAGTATGGGAGTTTGAGAAATTAGGAATAATGGGAGAGGGTTTAAGGAACATTTTCTCCTTTTAAGCCTCCAATCCTGGGAAACTCCTTTACAAGTCCCAGCAGATAGCGCAAACAACTATAAACTGTATGAGTGAGGCTAAATAGGCATGGTCCTGCGGGCTTTCTGCAGCATCTTCGCTTGAATATGTGCGGAAACGGCCATTCCTCGCTCCGTCACAGTGCCTCTGTGCCTCCTCCTCCTACTTTGCCCCGCCACAGCCGGCTCAGCCACCGAGTCTTCCGTCTCCGTACTGCCAATCAACTCCTTCCCTTTGGTAATCGCTGCTTTCCGCAGTCCTTTCGGAGTGCCAATGTCCTGAAAGTCGGCGTTCTCTGCCAATTGCTGCCAGTTCTCGAGGGAAACTTGGGCTGAGTCGGTGAGGAGGTGGAGTAGGTGGCGACTTATCACTTCCAGCAGGGCTTCGGTGGCTAGGAGCTGGGCTCGGTCACTGGGACTCAGGTCGTTGGCTCGTAGGTAGTAACTCACTGCTACTCGCAGCATGGTGCGTATAAGCAACTGCGCCTTCTCCGCCGTCACCACCTGCACATACTCCTCATCCACCGTCTCAAACAACAGTCTCAACCTCTGCGTCCTGCCCTCACTTCGTCCATACATCACATGCGCCACCAGCATTTCCAGCCTGTCATACGCATCTCCCCTCCTTACACAGTCATAAAACCGCCTCCAACCCTCACTCAAGGGGGTCAATTGCAACTGGGTGATTATCGCTTGGAACTGAGCTTCGGAGATGAAGCGGTTGGGGGCGTACTTCCGGGTGACTTTGTTGATGAAATCCAGGGGGAAAGGGAGGGATTCGGGGGAGGGAGGGGGGCTGAGGTTGGGAGGAGTTCGACTTTCTGCGCAGCCCATGGCGAATTATTATAAGAATGGAGGGAAACCAAAGGAGTAACAGCAGGGTAAGGTGTAAATGCTGTTATCACCGGCCACATAGAGCCAATTGAAAGGAAAAGTCCTAAGATTTTTGAACTCTTTTGGAACTATTTTAATAGGACGGGTGTCTTTGGCAATTTGGGAGCAGAAATTGGAGCCTGGTTTCTTATGCATCTGGATCAATTGCAGAGGAGTAGGGCGAAATCTGGCTTTTGCTCGAAGTTTGGCCAATTATTTGTGAAGATAATGAACAAACTGCTGCCTTGTCACTTGATTTTAAGTCTTTGGGGGTTATTTCGCCTTTATACACACCAAATTGCTACACAAGCGATATGTATTTGATTAGAAAGTACTCAAACTGTGCTTTAACTGCTTCTTTCCAGGGTACTATAGAAAAAGCACCTAAACCTACTTAAAAATCCTCGACAAATTTACTCCAAAGGGCTAAACCACATTCCCTTCCCTCCCTTCCTCAGTAACCGCTAACTCCAGCTCCCTAGTCCAGCAGTCCCTCCTCCAGTCATACGCACTCCACACTCCCGAGCTGTCCACAAGGCAAACCAGTCCCTCCCGTCTACCGTATCCAAAGAGGGGGATGGCTCGGTCGCAGGTGAAGGGACAGTCTTGCCGCCTGCTGAAGCAGTGGCCGTCGAAGAGGTAGGAACTGTGACTGGGCGAGTTGGTGGAAATGTCGATGCCGCTGAAGCACAGTAGCGAATCACCAAGGTTGAAGGTCAGGACCAGGGAGAGAGTCTCTGGGTAAGAGATAGCGATATGGTGCCACTGGTTGGAGGCAGGGTCGAAGGTGAGGATTTGACTAGTCCCAGAACCGCAGAAGCTGTATATCGTGCCTTTCAGCACTGCTATTCCCGGGCACATCAGTGGCACGGAAGGAGCTGCAAGTATGGTCCAAAGCCCACTTTCCAAGTCATATCTCTGGAAATAGGACTGAAAGGCCGGTTCACATCTTTGCTTTTGCTCAATTTCAGCCACATTTCCCAGTGCATATACACTCTCTGCGTCCACAGCCAGGACTACAAAGGCCTGTGCATGGGGTAGGGCTGTTGTAGCGCTCCGCAGGTCAGCCCCCGGGTTCCAAACCATCACTTCCGCTGTAGGCTGCAACTGCGCATCAAAGCCTCCCGCCAGCATCAACTCCCCACTCGGCAAAAGCCCAATCCCCGCTCCCTTCGCTATTAACGGCTCCCCCTTCGCTGGTATCACCTTCACTGTCAGAGCCAAAGTGTCCAGTCTCACACAGAAATAGTCCTCTTCCTCGAAATTCACTGCATATGTATACAGTCCTGGTCGATTCCGCACTCTTTTGTCGTGTTCCAGCAGGGTGGACACTGACTCCAAGTCTGCACTTTCCTCGTCTCGGTCCTGCACCTTGGTTTCCCAGGTCTGTCCACTGGCGATTTGTAGTATGTAGCCTGTCTCTTTGAGGACGAATACGCTGGTTTCGCTGTGATGTTGGAGCACTGCAGGGCTGCGGTCGAGCTGAAAAGAGGCCTGGCTGAAGGTGGAGGAGTCCACTTGATAAAGGATTTGGTGGGAGTCGCTGATGAGGGCGATTTCAGCCCTGCCCACGGCGTATACGACTAGTGGTAATGTGGACGTGTTGTCGAAGTAAAGCAGAGAAGTGTCCTCTGGACTTAGAAGTGAGAACTTGCGAATGACCCCCTGAGTCTGCCTATCAGGCGCAGTTCCTATGATATAAATCGAGCCAGAGATAAGACTTGAGCCGAAATACTCCCCTAAGTCGGACCAATAGTCCACCAGACCTGTCCAAGTGTCTGCTTCTGAGTCGTATTTGCTAATTGAGTGGTTTACTGCGTAGGCGCTTCCTTCGTGACTGTGTAGGTCGCCTTTCCATATTCCCCTCGACTGGATAGGGGCAAGACGCAGTGCACTGCTGAAATCGACACAGACTAGTAGCGTTTGGCCTAGTGTGATGACGAGTAGTTCCTTAGGGGAGAGTATACAAGAGCGGTAGTGAGAGTCCACCATTCCATCGTAGCTGAGTTCTTCTTTCCATGTGGTGCGGTGCATGGGGCTATAGGTGTAAAGGTAAGGATGACTAAGGTAGTACAGCAATGGAGCGGCTGTGCAGCTGTGCTGGGGAGAGGCAGCATTAGCCTTGTGGTGTGCTGCCGGCTTGCAGCAAGCGCCCATTACACTGCTATACTGCATGAGTATTGACCGCAGTCTCTTCCAAACGCAGTTTCTCGAGCTGAGCCGCTTTTACCCGGGGTCTCGCTACTCTGACGGCAGTATAACAGTGCCCTGCCCAGTACTGCATGCCACTTTCACCCTCTTTCTAAGCAGTGATTACCCTTGGAGTCCTCCTCTGGTCTACATAGCAGGGGACATCCCTCCCCAACTCCGGTGCATAGTGGACAAGGAACGAAGAGTGCGCTTCCCTGCAGAGGGCCAGTGGGCTGTCGGGACTCAACTCGCCGAGTTCATTCGTCAACTGGAAAAGTCCATCAGTGCGACTCCTAGTCGCCAGTTTCAACCTGAAGAAGCGAAAAGACGCATAGCGGAGCTGAAAGGCACTACCAATGCTTTGCAGAAAAGCAACGACGAGAAACAAGCCGAAATAGCGCGAGTCGAAGCAGGTCTGAAGGAGGAGCTCCGTGCACGTCTTGCAGCCTATGCCCAGCTAAGCGAATCTCTCCTTGCAGCCTACCGGTCAGGACGTCTGGACGCTGCGACCTTCCAGCTCACCTACACCCAGGTCCGAACCGGCTGGCACCAAGTCCAATCCCTACTCCTGACCTGCTTTAGTCGCTAACTCCCTCGCTAGTCTCAACTTGTGCTTCTGTAGATGAGAACGCACCTGCAGCTTCGTCCTCGAGCCTATGTGCTCCGCCACTTGGTCCAAGTCCTTCTGTCCATACAGTTCCAAGGCTTCCAGGAACTTCGCCTCTTCCTCTGCCTTCCACTTGCACTCCGCTCTCGGCTTCTTCAGCTTTTCTGGGAATCGCCGCTTTTCCAGGGCGACTTTAAACATGTGCGTGATGTACTCCTCTGTCATCGCCTCCCTCTGTCGCTCCTCCTCAGTGATACAGTTCAGATGGAAGCATGACAGTGGCTCTCTGTACTGGCCTAGGAGGAACCGGGTGTCGGGCTGGCGGTCTGCGAGTTTGCCTAGTACTTCTAAGTTGGTGAAGAGCGCTTTGAACTTGTCGAGGTCAGGCTCGAAGGAGTCTTTGTACTGGTCCAGGATCAGGGAGCGGAGGTAGCTTTGGTTCTGCTTCAGAGTCGAGTCGATTTTCGAGGAAATGTCGTCTTCGTCCATTATTACAGAGACATAGGGAAGAGCAGTGAGGATCAAATGGGTAAATCCCCCTTCAGCAGCTTTATAATGGACTCCTGTGTGCTGACCTGCTACTGCGGCGCAGTCTTTTCCCAAGAACAACTGCAGCACCACCTGCCCGAGTGCCCTGCTCGCTCCGCAAGCAGCCCAGTGCACGCCCTGGTAGAGGAGTTCAAGCAAGCAGACCCCCAGCAGTTGCTCATCCTTAGGGCGGAACTGAAGCTCGAAGTCCAGCTACTCGAGCACAAGCTGCGGCCTGGTAAGTAGTAATTCTTTGGGGGCTGAGGGAGAAAAGACGGTGGTTAGGACAAAGTTTGTAGATTTAGAGCGTTGAGAAGGGCTGGAAAGGCATAGAAAGGCAAGGAATGGTCCTAATTGGGGTAATTAGTACTGCTTCGACTATGAAAGGCCACTTTCCTAATTAAATCGAACAGAGATGATTTCGTTCAGATGGGAATTCTAATGAATTCCGCGAAACTGCAAATTAGCTCTAAAGTGACTTCAGCCGAATACTATGAAATGGCTCCAAACACCCAGCAGACTGCTCGGCATGCACCCCATTACCAAGATCTAACTAAGAAAAATAGCGCTCCAACCCGTTTAAAATGCCAAAACCAGCAGTCTCCCAGTACCTCTCCGCCCACTGCTCCCAATAGACTCCTGTGAGTCCAGGGATCCAATACATCTAGTAGCTGGGTAGTTCCAACATGGGAGTGCGGCGCGCCCTGAAGTACCAGTGCTTGCTGGCCCTGCCACTAGTGGGGATCTGGCTCTGCACTACTTCCGTGCTGTCTGCAGGCTACACACCCCTGCCAGTGCTCAGCCAGTCCGACCAAACCGCTCGTTTCCCCTTCGCCCAGCCTTTGACCATTTCCCTCACTGTGCTGTATGACGGCCCGGCCCTGTCTACTGAGGGATTGGAAGGGAATTTGAGTCAGTTCGTAGGACAGTTGTCGCAGTTGATGGATGTGAAGCTGCACTTGCAGACTGGGTTCATTGAGAGGGTCTGCTGTGATGGTTGCTCGGGCAAGATGGACGCCTTCAGTCCCTATTTCTCGCCTCTCAACCTCGAAAGCAGTCGCGCCCATTTGCGTCTTTTCGCCCTCGTGACCAACAAAGAGTGCGAGCCACTGCCTCTGAACAACGTAGTCTATGTGAAGAAGCACGCCCTCGGCACAGCCGCTGCCTACGTCGTAGAACTCACCAGAAACCACCTCGGCCTCACTACCCCCTCAGGCACTGACCTAATCAACGGCTTTACTACTGAGGAAATCCGTACTTTGCCGCTGACTTTAGGGAAAAAGATGAAAACTTGGGTGAGTAATCGTACAGAACTATTGAATTCATTGATGAATAGCAACTCCCCGGCTCTATCCGCAGCCATTTCCAAGCAAATTGAGTATGTGCGAGGGCTGTTGCAGGCGGATTTGGACTATGAAGGACTGTTGGAAGCCGCTTATCAGCTGGAAATGCTGCTTGCAGCGCCCAGTCTAGCCAGGGAGGAGTACTTCCAGCCTGATTTCAAGGTGGGAGTGTATGCGCCTCTGCTAGTGCCGCCCATATTTCCCCTGGTCGGAGTCGCTTACAGCTTTTGGACCCGGCGGAAACGTTCCTAGGTCCAGTTCAATAGCTAAAAAGGCTTTTTAGTGCGGAATTTCCCCTATTTCACACAGGAAATGGGGGAAATACAGGAAGGACTGCATGCAGAAGTAGCTATTTATTAGGAAATCTTCAAGGCAGGAACCCAGGGTTGCGGGAGTCGTCACTGTCTCCACTCCACTGCGCAGCTGCGCCGTCCTGCAGCACCAGCGTAAGTCTCGAGTTGTCACTTCTGTCGTTGTCAAATAAGTCCCCAGTCACATACTCAGCCGAGTCACTGCTGTAGAAGGCAGGCACGTCGTCCTGGTCCTCATACACCCGTCTATTGCCAGATAGGAGAGAGTCTGCTTCTTGGGTGGCTTCGAGCGTCTCTGGTAGGTCGTCTTGGTCGAGGGTGCGTTGGTACTCTACTTCGTATGTAGTGGTTAGCACTTCGTCGAAGTCGGTAAGTGTGCGGTCTGCTTCCACTTGGTAAATGGTCTCTTCGTCGCTGTCCACCTGAGGCCAGGTGATGGCCTGGCCCCGGAGTTCGTTGACTCGCAGTAGAGACGTATCCGTCCTCTTATTATCAAATAGATCTCCGCTCATGTAGTCCAGTGGAGATCCATAATCCAACTCATCCGCATCCTTCGCCACAGTGGCCTCAATTATGACCTGCTCCGGAATGATGACTTCATCAACATCCGGGAAGATTTCCTGCGGAGTGACAAAGATATTGTCCAAGTCGTCCACGTCCTCATCTAGACTGGCCAAGTCCTCTAGCACAGGCTCGGGTGCTGCAGGTTCCTCTATGATTGCCAACTCCTCGTCCTCATCCTGTGGCCAATTCACCGCTCCTCGGTTCCCTACGATCGTCAGCTTGAACTCGTCGGTTCGTTTGTTGTCGAATAAGTCGCCCACCATAAAGGCGGATTGGTCGAAAGCGAGTACTTCGTCTAGGTCTCCACCGTGGTCTTCGTCCCGGATTTCCATGTCTATTGGCTCGAATACGGTGTCGATTTTGGTCAAGTCGTCCACGTCTTCGACCTGCACTATGTCTGGGTAGTCCTCCTCGATTTCGTCGATGTCGCTTTCAGTGAAAGCTTCCACGAATGGAGGCGGCGGTGGGGGAGACACAGGCTGCGCCCAGACTAGCGGATTTGCAGCAGTCTGGGAAGTCACTATGAGAGGACGCTGGTCAGACCGCTTATTGTCATACATGTCTCCCTCCATATCGCCCTGCGAATCCGAGGAGTAGTACACCGGCACTCCGTTCAAGTCCCTCTGCACGTAGCGAATCCCTGCAATCTGCACCTCTTCCTCGTCCAGGTCATACACCATTTCACCCGTCCTGATCCTTTGCGCGGGTATGGGCAAGTCCCCACTGTCGTCAATGTACACCTGAGTATCCACTTCATCAGCAGTCCATTCATCTGCGTCGTCCACAGTGATGTATTCCCCCCAGTCTAAGGACTCTTCGGTCTTTTGGCGAGATGTTACTCGCATATCACTTATAGGGTTCCACCGTGCATCGTCCATATCCCCCTCCATTTCCTCTACAGCGGCAGACACTGCCAGTATGTCTTCATCGGAATCAGGCGGATTCTGAGGGGCCATAGGCACTTCGTCGGTGTCAAAGGGCTGTAGGGGGGACAGGGGCGCTTGGAATGCACTCACTTGCAACTTTGACTCGTCTGAAAAGTCATTATCGAACACGTCTCCCGTCATAAAGGAACTGGCTGCGACTTCGGGACTTTGTGGGTTGGGCTGGATCACTAGGGTTGAACGGGCATAATCGAGTGTATCCCCATAGTCCACCGCCACCTCCTTCGCATCATCCTCATCTCTAATATAGAAGATAGTGGGTCCGTTTCGGTCCTGCCGGGTCTGGAGCAGTGCTGGGTGCAGCATTTGGCGCCTTTGGGACTGAGGAGCAGTCAGAGCATTGGCGCCTGCAAGGACCAGCAGCAGCAATAGACTTGAAAGAATTGGCCTGTCCATATGCTATTCGTTTTATAGACGGAGTGAAAGCGCGAGAGAGGACATATTCGCAGGCAGAGGGAGGGGAGACAGGGACAGGTGAAAGGAAGAAAGGGGCAGCACCGAGAGCCGACGCAGTGCCCTGTCCGAGATATACGTGAAAGCGCTACCAGTATTCATTGAAACGCAGATATACCTGTTGAAATAGCAGTGGCGAGTGCTACTCTCTTCTTGTTCCAGTCAGTTCGTGACTTTTCCCTATTCCCCTCTAGTGGTAACGCTTAGAACTAGACTTTTCCAGGTGCTTTTAATATCAATGGCCGCACAGTCATCTGCAGCTGTCAATTTCCTCATCGGCGGCGTATCCGGCATGGTAGCTGTTACCGTCAACCAGCCGATGGATTACATCAAAGTCCATCTGCAAGTCGCTCGGGAGGGCAAAGCCCACAGCTCGACCAGTGCCCTCACATTCGCACGGGAATCTCTCCATTTCAAGGGCTGGAAGACCTTCTATACAGGACTAGACTCCGCCCTGGTCAAACAAGCACTATACACTACAGTTCGACTGGGCATGTACCGGTCACTATGTGACTGGAACAAGGCGGAAACTGGACAAGCAGTACTGCCTTTTTGGAAGAAAGTGGCTTATTCCTCTGTATCGGGAATGATGGGAGCGCTTGTAGGCAACCCTGCGGATTTAGCCCTGGTCCGCCTGCAAACTGACCAAACCTTGCCCGCTGCCCAGCGTCGACACTACAAACACGTAGTAGACGCATTGGTGCGTATTCCCAGGGAAGAGGGCCTTCTCGCCTATTGGAGAGGTAGTCTGCCTACAGTCATCCGGGCCAGTTTCATCAATATCGGCATGCTGGCGCCCTATGACCAGACGAAGGAGTTTCTGGACCGGAAATTGGGCTTTAGCGGTTATAACAGGTTCTTAGCGTCGATTGTGGCAGCGATGTGTGCCTGTGTGATTTCTCTACCCTTCGACAACGTTAAAACGAAGATACAGCGGATGGCGAAGGCTGAAGGCAGTCTGCCCTATGCAGGGTTTCTAGACTGCATTGGGAAAACTGCCAAGAGAGAGGGACTGCTGGGCTTTTATGTGGGACTGGGGACCTACTTTCTGCGGGTTGCACCTTATACGGTCATATCACTGCTGGTGCAAGACGGTTTGCACCACCTTTACACTAAGTTCATTAGCTAAAGACGAAGCCGGAAGTAGGCTGCAGGAAAGCCTCCATAGCGATTTCCGTGTCACTCTGGTACAGCAACACCTCATAAGCGGCATTTACCACCTGCTCATTCTCCCCATTTGCCAGTCTATCCACATAGTCGAGGACTCCCAGGCTTTCCGCCCTGTCCAGAACGGTCGTAAAGTGGTCTAACTGCACCTCTCCGCCCACCTCAATAAGGTGCCTCAGCAGTCCCAATAGACTCTATCTAGGAAGTACCAGTTGTGCGCCTGGATCCTGCGTCTGTTCCAAACTCCTCAGATTCTTCAGCAAATCCTCCATTATTTCCGCGAAGTGGCAAGCATAGTCTCCATCAAAGCTGCTATAGAAGTTCGCCGCTGCCATTTGAATGTACCCGTCCTGGTCCGCAAGTCCCTGCACCGCAGTCCTCCAGACCTTCGAAATGACCGCATCTCTGCGGATATCTTCATAGAAGTCCAGACTGCATAAGAGCATGTCGTAGGCGAAGCGCCGGGTCGAGGTCTTTTCGTGCACCAAGGCGTAGTCCAGGACAGTGTAGAGCCTGTCCACACTGCATATGCCTGAGGAGTAGGCTGCCTTTAGTAGTTCGTAAATGCCGCTGTTGCCGGGGTATATGAGTAGACTTTTGTGCAGGTAGTTGACGATTTCCGGCCTGCAGAGGTCTGAGGAGGGCAGACTTTTCAAGCAGCGGACCAAGGGAGGGACCCAGGTCTTGCTGCAGGGCAGTTCGCAGTAGTGGCGCAGAACCCCCATTATGCCGTCCATTGTGCAGATAGGGAGCTGGTTCGTCTGCAGAAAGCTGCCCAAGCACCACAGTTTGTCTGCGATTTGGTCTTCGAGGTTGTCACTGCGGAGACTAGTGAGTACCTTTTCACCCCAAGTTGTGAGCTTTTCAGGGGAAGTGGGGCATCTTTGGTCCGATAGGACGTTGCTGACTATAAGGACCAACATACTCGTTAGGTCCTTCCGCTCCTCCAGCAGGGCTAAGGCAAGGTCCACCAGGTCTCCAATGCCCTCAATTGCGGTTTTCTTGGCTACCACGTAGAGCACGTCGCAGAGTATCGCCACAGCCTTAGTTACCACTGCAGGGTCTTTCTCCTCCCTTAGGAGGTGAATCAGCACAGGCACCAGTCCCGCCTTTACCATCAGCTCACAGACTGCCTTGTCATCTCCTCTTCCGAGTGCTTCCAGCTCGTTTAGTGCTGGCAAGGGACTGCTGCCAGCGATGTCCCTGCTGAGGTCTGCTAATTGCGTCTCGAGCTGGAGGACATTGAAGCCCGGCACAGGGGAGCTGTCCCAGATGCGTCTGCGCTTGAGGGCGAGCTCGGTTCTTTTGTTCTTGCGCAGCTCGACGTAGTGCCACTCACGCTTCAGCTTCAGTTCTTCTTCGTCTCCGCTCTTCATGAAGCCGCGCAAACGCTGATTGATGTTCCCGCCACTCATAGTAACCATTATTATCTGCCCAAATCGGCCTAAAGCCGAGGACTACGCAGAGAACGAGACTAATATGCATTTGACAGAGCTGGAACCTGTCCAAAAAGCCCGGAAACCCGTTCCTAAAGACCCTCTAATCCTGAATTTTACTCCTTTTCCGCCTTCGTTGCCCCTTTTAAATTGCGATTAAAGGAAACTTCAACATCATAAATGCCATAGTGGCAAACTGCAGAGCAGTCAGCACCAGTACCCCAAGTTCACCTTTCCCAGCCACTTTACCTCCTAAATGCCTATTTATGCTTCGGGGGCAAAGTTCTTGGGGTAGAACAGCTGCGACAGGCTTTCCTTGCTATGCAATCTGCGAATCGCCTCTCCAATCAGCGCCCCCACCGACACTTGGTGTATTTTCTTGGTTTCCCCCACTCTTTCCGGACTGAGTTTCGCAATAGTGGACTGAATATCCAGTCCAGGCAGCGGAATCGTGTTGGTGACCACCACTTTATGCAAAGGGCTGTTTTCAATCCTGCGCAGTGCGTCTTTGGAGAACAGTCCATGTGTCGCAAACGCATACACTCTGCGTGCACCGTGGATCTTGAGCTGCTCCGCCGCTGTGCACAGAGTGCCTGCAGTGTCAATGATATCGTCCACAATCACACAGTCACTGCCCTGCACACTGCCCACTAGGTCCATTCGGTCGATTTTCCCGGCTTCGATGCGCTGCTTGATGATCATTGCGAGCATGGGGTTTTGCGTTTCGGTGGTCATGAAGCCTTGGAACTTCTTGGCTCTGTAGACTCCGCCTGCGTCTGGGGAGATAATGACAGGGTTGACTAGGCTTTCGTGGTTGAAGTAGTCGAGAGACACAATGCTGCACTCTAGGTTGTCCACTGGTACTTGAGGCCCGAAGAAGCCTTGGATCTGTCCGCAGTGCAGGTCGCAGGCGATCACTCGGTCTACACCCATGTTCTCGAGGAGGCGAGCGACGTCTGCTGCGCTGATAGGCACTCGACTGCTCATCTTTCTGTCCTGCCGGCCATACCCATAGTACGGTATGACCGCAGTGATCCGCTTGGCCGAAGCTCTCCGCATAGTGGATATCAAGAACAACAACTCCATCAAATGTTCATTGACTGGTGGACAAGTGGACTGCACAATGTAGACATCCTTCCCTCTGACATGGTCCAACACCTTCACACTCACTTCCCCATCAGCGAATCTGCCCAGCTGCAAACGGCCTAAAGGGATGCCGAGGTGTTGGGCGATCTCCATGGCCAGGGGACGGTTGGAGTTGCCTGCGAAGACTGATACAGTGTCTTCTGAGATGATGGGGTGGCGAGACTCGGAGTTCAGAAAACTGTGGGCACTGGTCGCTAGCCCGGCAATGGCTAATAGACCCTTGCGAAGAGCCATTATTAGCTGTCATCCATAGCGGCCTAAATTTTACTAACAACGCTGCCTTCGTGATTGTCAGTCGGCATTTGGATGTATTGGAGGGAAGGCACTTTCGATGGTAATGACTGAGTCGTCTTCGGTTGCATAGCAACGGCTTAGGAAGACAATTATTGATACTTGCCTATTTGCCGGTATATCAGGGAAAAGAGGTAAATTTCAGTCATATTGGAAGCATGCATTAACGGAAAACCGCCTATGCATACTGGTAAATTGGCGGCAAAACAGCTCTTTCAGAGTATGCTTTAAGCCTTCATATAGCCTAATACCTGGACTTTAGACTACTTAAACCTTGTTATTGTCTGAATTTCCTCCAATATCCCTACAACTCAGCTTTCCTCGGAAGCTCCCGCCCCTCCCTCCATTCCCTCATAATGGAGCAGGGTCGGAAGCGAGAGCGTCTGGAAGACCTTCTCAAATCCCTCCCTACAGAGGCAGCTATCCTGAGCAGAGACTTCATTCGTATCTCCGAGTTCGTGAAAAGTGGCGGTTCCGAGCAAGACGCGAAGGATGCTTTGCAGGGCAGGTCTGAAATGGTCTCCGGCTTCGTCGCTGTGAACCAAGAGCTGTTGGAGGCGAAGGACCAAGACCTACTCAAGGGAACTAATGGGCTGCTGCGGAAAGGAGTGGCAGTAGCGCTGCTTCCGCCCTTGGTAGTCAACCTATACTTGGGGAAGTGGACGAATGAGTGGATTTACTACCAGCCACTGTGGGCCAGAATAGCTGTGAGGTTAGGGTTATTCCTCCTGCCTGCTTACTTAGGCTACCGCATGGTCTGGCCCACCTATACCTGGGTGCACCTTTACGTCGAAGAGAAGTACGCCGACCGAATCGTCACTTTTAACAAGACCGGAGACCCGGGAGCGCTGAATCCAGAGGCCAGGCCAGTTCGCAAGGCCAAGGGGAAGTAGGAGCTAAGACTTATATGGAAGAGGCTGTGGCTGTGGGAGTGCTGTTGGCTCAGGTAGTGTTGTACTGCAGTGGGGAGAGACTGACGTGTGTGCGGGCGGTTTGGAGCCAAGTGAGGATTTGGGCGGTGGGAGTGCTGCTGTTGGAGACGAACAAGGAGGTGGTAGCCTGGGTGACAGCAGTGTTTTTCCCACTCACTAAGCTGCTTTCCTGCTACTTGTCCTGCCTGTTTCCCTCAGAATCCAGTCTCTCCTCCCGTCTACTAGTCCTGAACCTGACTCTCTCCTCCCTCTATCTCCTTTCAATGCTGTTTTCAAGCACATACACACCTGCCCTGTACTTGGGCTTGCTGTGCTGCCCAGACATTCAGCTCACCGTCTCCCAGGTGCTGTGTGGTTGGCAGTGTCCGCAGGACTACTGGGGCAGGACTTTGGCTCTGTGCGTGTTTGTGCAGTGGGGAGTGGTTTGTGGCTTTCCTGGAGACTGTGGGATCTTCAGATAAATGTAGGGAAATATAAGCAAACCTCAGAGATGCAGTCAGAACTGTGTATGGAAACCATGTGAAATTGGAAGTCCGGGCTTGGAGCTGTCCCTCAGTCTCACTATACCTCTGGATAGCCCTGCTCCACCTCCTTAATATCATGTTCCACCCCAATTCCGCAGTTCTTTTGATGGTTCTCGGCTTGCCGGTGTGGCTTTTAGTCCATTTGCACGAGATATACTGGCCTTATGTGGACCAAAAAGCCAATAGTGTGGCTCACAACATGCTGCAGGCGCTCTGGCTGTGGCCACTGTGGCTCTTTTGGCACAGCTACTGGGTCCTTTGCGTGCTCCTGCTGTTCGCCATGAGGAACTGCGTACTAACTTAGATCTCTCTGTAGAGGAAAAGAGTGCAGCTGCACTAGTCCTCCCAGTCGCCTTCTTCCTAAGTGCCTTAAACGGACTGTAGTAACAGTTCGAGGATAAAAATGAAGGCTGAGGAAAGCCCTGACTACCCGGAAGTCATCTGGGAGTCGTCAATTCCCGACTCCTGGCACCGCATCTTCGCCAAAAAGCAGCCCAGAACCCGGCCCCCCACTTCCAAGTCCGTCCGCACTCTGAGAACCGCGCAGGCCTGCGAGTCAGACCACCAACTCACCACGTTTGACCACCTCTACCGAGTTGACAGCTCTGCACGCCCACATACTTCTCCTAAAGTTACTTCGGAAAGCTTCTATACGGTCAAGTACTTGGGCATTACCAATGGGGAAATTGGGATTTTGTCTCAACGAAAGCCGCTCACTTCGCCCAAAAGCCTGGCTAGGACTCGGCCCTCCACTCAGCAGATGTCCAGGTTGACTATGAGTGCTAAGGAGCTGTCAACTCCGCCCAGCTTTTATATGCAGAGTATGGAGGCTGCGAAGGACGTATTTCCAGCTGAGTTCCTCAAGCCCGACCCCTGGAAATACGACGAATACCTCGTGCACACCTACTCCCGGCCCAGAAGACTGAATTCAGTCAAGAAAGAAGCAGAAAACAGCCACAACGCTCCTTTAGAAGCCATCTTTCGGCCTGCGACTGCTATAAAACCCTTGAGAAAAGGAGTTTCCGGCTGGAAATTGACTCGGCCGAAGTCCCACAGTGCGCTTTTTCGCAAGAAAGGGGACGGAAATGCTGGGAAAGAGAAGAGAAAAACAGTGCTGCTGGAGCCGCTGGGCGGGAAGGAAGCGAAACTGCCAGGAGAGGCCTATATTCAGTATCTGCTGCTCAAAAAGAAGGCGAAAGCGAGCTAAATCACTCCCTTAATCGCTGAATGTGCACTATGGCAGCTTTCGGGAACTGCGCATTTGGTTGTTTGTAGCGACTTAATGGTGTCGTGGTGCTTTGGATAGTAGCAGGGAATATAACATGGAGAAAGAAAGCGTGCTTTGCAAGGAGTGCGGGGCAGCCGGGTCTAAAGGCTGCTTTCACCACTCTCAAGTCGGAGACACTCTGTGTGCCCAGTGCTTCCGCACATACATCCGAAGACGAGTGGTTGAGGAGAGAAAAGTCCCTTGCAAGAAAGCTGTCAGCCGACACACTGAAACTCTCGCAGAAGTCCGCCTACAAGCCAAAATCTCCACCAAGCTAATCGCCAATGACATCCGCAAGGCTGAAATCGCCCGCAGACAGCACAACATCGAGTTACTCCAAACCGACATCGAGGACCTGGACAAACAACTTCGAGTCCTCACAATGACTCTAATTCGCAGCAAATACCGCCTAATTTGCGTAATTCCCCTCGAACAAGTCAGTTTTATGATGTGCGAAGACTGCATGATGAGGGTGATGGAGCAAAGCAGGCCATTTGCGGGGAAGTCTGTGCAGAGTGGAAATGTTAGTCGGCTGGAAGTAGCCAGCTGCAAGTGCTGCTGTATGTAAGGAAAGCCTTGCTAATTAGTAAAGTCAGGCTCAGAGGCCTGGTCTGCTGGTGGAATTGGCTCGCTGGAAGGCTCTGCAGGGGCGATTGGGTCAGTGGGCGGGTCTGCAGACGGCAGCAGGTCAGTGGGAGGCTCTGCAGGGTCAGGCAACGTGGGCAAAGGAGGCGTTTTGCGCTCTTCAACAGGCGAAAAAGTCGCGATTTCAGGCGTTTCCAGGACCAAATCGCCACTTTCAGCTTCAATTTCCTTAAATTCCGCCTGCATTTCCACCTGCTTCCCCTCTTCCCTCTGCGGCAATACCTCAACCTCCCTTTCAACTCCGCCCTCTCCCTCCAGCTTCCCCCCATTGAGTACCTTCTGAATCTCTGAGTTGGACAGCATGTTGTGCAGTCTTTCCAAGAACTCGTCATAGCGCGGGTCTCCCACTCCGGAAAAGTACTCCACTGCCTTCTGGTACAGACCCATCAGACTGTTCACCATCTCTAGGGTCAGTTTCTCGTCGATGTTGGCTTCGTAGACTGCGATGGCCTGCAGCACGTCGTTGATGTGGATGTGTCGCAGAGCCCGCTTCGTCACTTCTTCTTCCTTCAAAGTGGCCTCAATGATGGCGTTTTGTCGCTTGACGAGCACTCCGAGTCTGGACATGTTGGCAGTGAGCAGTGCAATGCAAGCCGCCGCATCCTCAATAATGAAGGTCTGCGAGTACTCAGGACTGTCCTTGATAGCCTTCCAAGCAAAGGAAACTCTCTGCGGGTGCAGTTTAGACCGCTTGATGCTGGCAAGAGACTGCAAAGTGGCCCAACTGAGCAGTGTTCCAGTGCCAACATAGGTGGAACTGGGCTCCAATTGTAGTATAACTGTCTCGGTCACTACTACTGCTCGCTGACTTTCGCCCTTTTTCGTGACTTCCGTGCAGCTGAAGTAGCCTAAAGTGTCCTTGCTGGCCCATTGGTTCAGATACATCGTTTGGCCCAGGTGAAAAGTGCCGATTTCGATGGAAAGGGCCATAGGCGACACGTCTAATAGACAGTGCCGCACGAATTCTGGCAGTCCGCTCACTACATCGTATATAGACGAGCCTTCGCCCCACCCTCCATTCATTACGTCTCTGGTCAGGTCTCGTCCGTCAGCAATGCTGGGAGATGTGAAGTGAGTTAGACAGTTGACCACAGGCGGAGAGGCGGGAAAGCCCTTGTTTAGGTGCAAGTCGAAGACCACTCCCTCTTCCCTGAGTCCTGCCAGCAACATGGAGGTTACTTCGACGCGGACCACCACTCCGAAGTGCGACTGTCGCTTGGAAATGAGGTACGAGGAGGGAAAGGCCTCCAGAACTCGTAGTTCCGCTTGCAGACTCTGCAGTTCCATTGAGTGTAAAATCCCATACGTCTCTGTCCTGCCGCTTCTGTCCATATTACCCAGGATGGCCTTCCGCCCCAGTGCTGACAGCTATCGGCACCGGCTGGAAGACCTGAGGACCAGGGCAGTGCCTGTGAAGGCGCAGAGTACTTGGCAGCAGTACAGAGCTCAGTACAGGGAGCAGATGCCTGTGGCTCTGACAGTTCTGCGTGCAGCTGCAACCCCCCACAACTCCCTCCCCACTGGACGCACTCAGTCTCCACTGCAGAAGTACAGGGCCAATCCAGACCTTTTCTACCAGAACCTCGGCAGTCCCAGACACATCTCCAGTCCCTCTTCCTACACGAGTCTCCTTTCCGCCGGACTGCTTCGCTCGCGTAACGAGCTAAACACCTCCACCACAACTGCGGTCCTGAAGAGACGTATGCACGACGTATTGAAGCTAGAAGACTTGAGAAAGGCGCAGGAAGTGGCGGCTGACATGAGTGCGGAGGAGGTGGCTCGCCTGCCGGCGGAGTACTTGGAGACTCTGGCGCAGACTTTGGACCTAATCCTAAGGAAAGTCAGACGTCCTTACTTAGTGAGAGCAGGGTCATCTGCCTCTACACCGTACTTCTCCTTATACGTGGCTTTCAGCTGCTGTAGCTCGGCTAGTCGCTTGGCCCGCAGTTGGTTTGGAATGCCGTACCAGTGGTCCCGCAAAAACTCCATTTTCTTCTGTTTCCCCTCGAACTCCAGTGTTTGGCTGCGATAGTCCCAGTAGAATCTCACCAGCACAACAAGACATCCGCCGCCCAGAGCCAGGCCTGTGAGCCAACTCACCACTTTCCCTTTGCTGTATCCCTGCTTCGCATTATGCCGCTCAAAGGCGGACTTCTCCCCTGAGGCTTCCACCCTAGGAAAGTGCAGGTCAAAGCGCTCATCCGGAGTCTTATAGTCCTCTCCAAAGTCCTCCTTCATGCCTTTAAACCGATCCGAAAAGGAGATCTTGAGACGGTCAGTTTCTGAACGCTTGCCTGGCTTTGTGACAATTTGCTCTGGGGAAATGATAGTGCCTTGTAGCTTTTCGAGGCGAGGGTCGAGTTTGGGCATTGTGGAGAGTAAGCGAAAAGTGCTCCCCCGTAGCATTTTATAGGGAAGAAATGTGGCGACTAGTACTGCTGGCGATAGGGACAAGTGGCCTGCAGTGTCCAGTACTGCAGTGTCAGCAGGAAATCTCTCAGCTTTGTCTGGAAATGATAGGAGGCAAAGCAGTGACCTCGACTTGTCCTGCTGGATATACATGTCCAGCTCAAAGACTTGCCCAATTAGCAGATAAAAACTGCACTCAGACGCAAGCTTTCCCTACAGAACTAAACTGCCCCGAGCGAATGCCTCTAGGCGAGTACTGCAATGCCACTATGGCCTGTGAGTCCGGAGCGTACTGCGACTCCGAGCTGCAGCAGTGCATGAAGTGGAAGCGAAAGGGACAGCGCTGCCTCTCGACCCAGCACTGTCGGTTTGGCACAGTTTGCAGCCTTGGCAGATGTGTGGAAATGTGGTCTGTGCCTGTCTCTGAATCCGCTACTAGTGCTCTCGCCTGCTCCAGTGGTCGTCTTTATGATGGGAAATGCCTCGAAGAATCAGTTACTTTAGGGGAAATGCCTAAGAGATGTGTACAAGACTCTGAGTGCAGCTCTTCGCTTGGCATGCAGGGGAAGTGCTCATGTGGACTGAACTCGCAGGGAGCAGCCTACTGCAGTCCTCATCAAAGCGACCAAGTAGTGAAGGGACTGCTGACTGCTATGAGAGAGGGAAGGCGGGAGTTGGCGCAGGCCTGGGCGCTGCAAGTACTGCGCTATGCAGAAGTAGTTGGTAGTGATGCTTGCGGCTCCAGCCTCTTGTCTACCTCACAAGCGATCGAGGAGTTGAAAGCACAGACCTGCCAAGCACTGCTTTTGCTCCTTTTCCCTTTCTTCCTAGCGTAATCACTTTAAGTATAACTCTGGTGTCTGTTGGGAAATAGCCATATTGCTGCAGGCTCCATACCAATAGCGGATAAATATGGCTATAGTGAAAACGGCAGCAGACGCTATATCTATCTGGAAGGCATGTGGAGAACGAAGGAGTGGCTAGCGCTGCTAGATAGGCCTAGACCTAAGATTAACTAGCTGGGCTGCTGGCCACCAGGAACTTGGCCAAATCCACCGGAGTCGCAATGTAGTAAGTCTCCCCGTCCTTCACAAACACAAACCCACGGACTACAAAGGCCATGAAGAGACGCTGAATCGGGTAGTCCGGAGTCACGACCTTGACATCAGGGATCAAGAACTGCTTCACTGGAGTCGCTGTAGTCGCTTGCTTGTGCATCAGCTTGGTATTGATGTGGTCCACTGAAATCCCACCGATCACTTTGCCGTTGTCGACCACTGGCAGCTGGTTGAAGCCCATAGTCGTCATGCGGTCCAGCGACTCTGCGAGGGTGGTTTCAGGACCAATAGCGACGATTTGGGGGAGGTTCAGCTCGCGGACTGTATGGTCTTGAGCCGCCAAGGTCTCAGGGTTGGGCAGCATGTAGCCGGAGTCAATCATCCAGGGGTCGTTGATGAAGCGACTCAGGTAGTTCCTGATGGAGTCGGGCAGCATCACCACCATTCTCTTGCCTGCTGGGACGTGGTTGCTCTTGGCGAACTTGATAGCGCCCAGGACCGCGGAGCCTGCAGACCCTCCGGTAAATATGCCTTCTTGTCGGACTAGTCTTCGGGCGATATCGAAGGATTCTGCGTTTCCGGCCTTCACCCAGGTATCCACTGTGTGTCTTAGACAGGCTCTAGGTATGAACATTTGCCCAATGCCTTCCACAGTGTACCCTCCCCTGATGGTATTGAGGGATTCCGGGAGAGCGATCACTGACCCCTCCACATCCACTGCCACTATATGAATGTTCGGAAGGCGCTCCTTTAGCTTACGAGAAAGGCCTGTCAAGTGGCCTCCAGTGCCCACTGCACACACCAAGTAGTCCACTTGTCCCCCAGTCTGTCTCAGGATTTCCTCAGCTGTCTGGTCGTAGTGAGACATGGGGTTGCTGGGGTTGCTGTATTGGTCCAGTATGACTGCGTTGGGGAGTTCTTTAGAGAGGCGAATGGCCACTCCTAGATGGCTCTCAGGACCGTCGAAAGCTGCTAAAGTGGGAGTGCGGATGACTTCTGCGCCCAAGGCTTCCAACGCATTGACCTTTTCTAGGCTCATTTTGTCTGGAAGAGTCACGATTAGACGATAGCCCTTGACAGCACAAGCGAGTGCCAGGCCAATTCCTGTGTTTCCAGAGGTAGGCTCGATAATGGTGGTGACCCCGGGTGTAATTCGACCTGAGTCCTCCGCATCTTGGACCATTCTGAGGGCAATTCGGTCCTTGATGGAGCCTCCAGGGTTGAAAAACTCGCATTTGACCAAGATTTCCGCCTCCACTCCTTCTTCCTGGGGAATGCGGTTCAGCCGGACCAGAGGTGTATTGCCCACTGAGTCCAGGATGGTGTCACAGATCAGTTTCGTCTCTTGGTACGGACGGTGGCCATGAGGGTTGGGCTGGCCGTCCTTCAGATGATAGGTGCAGGGGGTCTGAGTCTTGCTCTGCTCCAGGATGTATTCAGCCATTGAATTGCTATGCAGAGGTCGTCGAGAGCGATGACGAGAATATGGCACCCAAATTATACATCAAAGCCAAAAGTCTAGCAGGCATAGCGGAGAAGGGAAATAGACCTGGCCTGCTTCCACCAAAGTCCAGCCTTTACATAGATACCAGTTTCTGTCTAAACTTCTGGTAAGTCTGAGTAGTGCATAGTGACTATAGGCGAGGTGAGTCCTAGTGACTGTCTTTTGGAGTTTCTGCCCTCAGTTCAGTGGTTTTAGGGAATAGGCCAGGGAGTGGTGCAGTTTGTCCATTTTGAGGAGACCTAGAGATAGGAGAGGGAATAGGACTGACACATGGCAGCGTGAACGGTCTCAAGCCATCTATGTAGTCATATCACGAAGGACATAAGTGCTGAAGGACAGACAGTGCACAACTAGGACTATAGTGCTTCAATAACACTGTCTAGACTATTATGAACCCGCGGCCGTCAAGAGGTGGCGAATTCTCGCAGTATTGCCTATTTCCGCAGGAGAGTCTTCACACTGTCTCCAGTCCGCTAGGCCCGGCTTCGATATCAGTGCGCAGACCAGGGCTCTAGCAGGGTCTCCGAGGCTGCCAGACACCTCAGAAAGGACCTGGTACAGACAAGTAGAGGCAGTGTTGAGAGAAAGGAGAGTGTAGGGCGGGGATAAGGAGGGTAATTGGGCATTTGGGAGGAATTCGTATGTGGAAATCGACAAAGGAGCTTGAAATTTGGTCCGCAGCCAGTCAATTTGCTCGGTTTCCAAAGGAACTATATTGACATAGAGGTGATAAATCCCTCGTTCCTCCTTCTTCCCATACTCAAACGCTAAGAAATCCCCTAGTTTGCCCCGTAGCTTCCCCAGCACTTCCCCCAGTTCCTCCCTCGCCTCTGCCTTACAGTCCTCCCGGCCTCCCACATGCCCAATAGGAACGACCATCAAGTGCTGGTCTGTCATTTGTCCCTTGGGCACTGCCACATACCAGTGTTGGTACACTTCCACTATCAGCCGCTCCTCGCACTTTGGACTGGCAAGGCAGAACCAGCAGGTGGGAACTGGCTGTCTCTTGGGTTTGGACGGCTCTGGAGTGGACTTGCCGACTGAGATTAGCCGGCCCTCGAGGTCTGCGCCGTTGGTGGCTTGAATTAGGGTCTGGGCTTCGTTTCGAGGGAGAAGCAGCCTAGCGAAGCTATGGCGACCCTTGACGATGCGCACTTCCTTAACAGCGGCATAGGAGGCAAAGAAGCGGTAAAGCTGCTTTTCGGTAATATCCTTGGGGAAGTGCTTCACTATCAGCTCTTCCAGTGGCTGTGCAGGACTGTAGGGGTTCTCTGTGACGCTGGCTGGCAGTTGCATCAGTTCCCGCTTGCTTAGTGTCTCAATTCCCTCGATTTCCAGTTCATACGCCCAAGTCGTCCACTCTGCCTCTTCACTCACTGCCCCCAGTCCAATAAAGCAGCTGGCCCACCCTTGTGCTGATTTATAAGCAGGCCGGGCATAGAACTGCCCCGCCGCCACTGCAAAATGATACCTAGGACTCAGCTTATCCGCCACAGAGGCCACCAGAGCAGACAAACAGGCTGTCGGAGGGACAGGCGGGGAAGTGAGGCTTTGGTGGAAGCCAAGGGGCCAGTTACTGGTGAGGAGGATATCTGGGACTGAGGAGATGCTGAGAGGCTGGGACTCGTCGAGGTAATGGGCCACTTCGAGGTGAGTTGTGGGCAAGTGGAGCACTCCGTTGCCTGCGACTAGATCGAAATTGCCTCTTTTCCCTGGAGCGCCACTAGTGAAAACCACTCCTTTCCCTTCATGTCCACTAAAAGCATCACTTGGAGCCACTCCGCAGTCCACCACTAGGACCCAGTCTGCCCTTTGTCCCCTCTCTTCCCTCAGTAGCCGCTCCAACCGCTGCCAATTCCCCTGCACTCTGCCCACTACCAAACTGTCTGTACCTTACATTCGCACCATCTCGTAGTCCCTTATTATTAGCACCTCAGTACTGCTGCATAGGTTTCCCATATTCTGAGATATACATTTAGCATGGACAGACGAGGCAGAGCTGGACGTCGGCGTAAGAAGCCTGCGGACTTCCTCATGTACTTCCCCTATGCGGAGACCTTGCTGCCCTTCCAGCCCGCTGCTCTCAAGCACAAAGGCTCTGCTTTCAAAAGGCCGCTTCCACATAAGCGCAGTCCCAGCTCCGGCTCCAACTCCAGTCAGGAGGAACCCAAAAGACCTTCCAAAATCAACCTAGCGTCCAAAATCAGGCGCTTCCTGGAGGTGCAGGACTCTCCGCAGGACAGCGGGGACGAGAAAGTGGCTGACTTGGTGACTGTTGCGCAACTCATGTCCCCGCAGAAAGGCAGCGGCAGGCTCTCTCAGAGCAGAGGGAATTGGCTGAGAGAAGCAGGGCAGGGAAGGAATATTCGGTTCTCAATGACTCCCCAAAGGGTGTTTTCCCCTACTCGCAATGAGTCTCCAGGGGCGTTTGTCCGCTCTCCGCTTCGACTACCTCAGGTCCGGAAAGACGGACTTTCAGTGATAGCGGAGTCAATCACTCAGTCTACTCCCGCCCTGCCAGCCCTTCTACAGGCCCAGACTGCCGCTGTTGATGAGGAAATGAGTGAATCTGAGTCACTGGTTCAGTTACCGGAGAAGCCGAAAACCTGCAAAGTCCGCTCTCGCAAGCAGATTAAAGCCCGCCCACAGCCTACGTCGCCTAGACCCAAGACTCACCAAATCCCTGAGCGGAGGACTCAATTCATATCCACGACATTAGATTTCAAGCCGAAAGTCCAAAGTTCCGGCCAACACAGGGAACACATGCTGGATATCCTGCTCAGAAACCGCACTTCCCTCGACCACGCCTTACTAATGCAGGAGTACGTCAAACGCCTAGGCCTCTCTGAGCAAACCAGAGTCTTTATACTGCATTCGCAGGACGAATTCATGCGAAGAGCCTTTAAACGCAGAAATTGGTATGAAAATAAGGTCTTGACTTCCACTGCTTTTCACCTAAAGTGGACTTATAGCGACTCTGAACCTGACTATCGGGCTTTACGGCCTGGTCAACTGTTTAACCACTTCTCAAATAACCGAAAACTGACCACAAAATACGGACTAAACAGCTGTTTCCGCAGCAATTCCGACTTCCAGATCCACCCCGAGGACTTCTACCCTAGGACTTATGACCTGGGCGAGGCGGTGCAGGTGGAGGAGCTGCGGCAGGACTATGAAAGGACTGCGGCTATAGGAGTGATCAAGCAGCATGCGGAGTATTTCCTGTGTTTGAAGGAAAGACTGGAAGGGGAGGAAGTTTCGATGGTGAATTCGGCTTGTTTGAGGACTGCTATGAGGTACAGTAAGCAGATAATACGCGATTTGAAGGATAAATGCGAGAGAATATCCAAATATGTGTTTATCCCTGACAAGCGGAGACCCTACACCGCTACTAAGGAAGACTGGCAGTATCTAATGGCCTATAGTAGGCTTCGGCTGCCGATTTCAGACCTCACAGATGACCTGAAAGCGCTCTGTGGACCTCGCTACGACTGGATGAATTCCTGGACTCTGCCCACTCTCAAGCTGCAAGACAAGTGCTTACGTCTGCACAAGCAGCTGCTAAGCGTCCTGCCGCAGTGTCTAATGGAAGGGAACCGAAACGTGTGGATCATCAAGCCGGGGCAAAACGCCAGAGGGTCAGGTGTGCACTGCTGCGACGGACTGGAGGAAATAGTGGACTGCGGGGCGGGCATGCAGGCCAGGATAGTGCAGAAGTACATAGAAAGGCCACTGCTGCTGCAGGTCAGCAAGGGAGCGGTCAAGTTTGACATTCGGCAGTGGGTGCTGGTCACGTCGTTTGACCCTTTGGAGATATTCTTCTTCAACAGCTGCTATTTGCGTCTGTGTTCCCAGCCATTTACTCTGGACGACCTGAAAGCCCGCTACAGTCACCTCGCCAACTACAGTGTGCAGAAAAGCGTATCCCGAGCCGACGAATCAGTATGGAGTCTCGGGCAATTCCTCGTCTACCTCGCCCAATTCCGTCCCTCCACCAGCTGGAAAGACTGCATCCAGCCCTCTCTCCACTCCCTCGTCCTCAACACCCTCAAATGCGCCTCTGACGAAGTCGACCACCGCACAGGCTGCTTCGAGCTATACGGCTTCGACGTTATTCTGGACGAAGACTTGAAGCCGTGGCTGTTGGAGGTGAACCTGAGTCCTGCATGTGCGGAAAGGACGCCTTGGCTGACTACGATGCTGGACTCCATGGGGGATGGACTGCTCAGTGTAGTGCTGGATGGGGAAAGAGCGAAGCCAGTAGTGGGGGTTGATGGGAAGTGGGGGTACCCTGAAGGGTTCAAAGTGGACACTTTTGAATGGCTGTGTTTGTATAGAGGGGAGGAAATCCCGGGGGAAGGGAAGGAACAGCCGCCCTGTAGCCTCGAAATCCTTGGCGAAAAGGTCAACTTGAGGCGGGAAAGACAACTCGAGAAGAAGTTCATGAGGGCGCAGGCCAGCATCCTCATTCAGAAAGTGGCTCGAGGCTTCCTCGCCCGCAGCAGGAAGCGAATTGACAGGAAAGCGGAGGCTGCAGTCCGCATTCAGAAGCATATCCGCATGCATTTAGCCCGAATTCGCCTCCAACAACTCAAAGAAACCGCTTGTCTCTTGGTCATTCAGAAAGTGTTCCGCAGGTGCTTATCAGTGGAAATACGCTCCGACTTGCGCAAAAGCAAGGTCGCTACGAAGCTGCAAGCCCTGCACCGCCAGCGCAAAGCCAAGGAAGAGCTGAAGTCTCTGCGCGAAGTTCACTGTGCTGAGGCGGTGCAGCGGGTGTGGAGACAGCGGGTGGCCAGAGAGCAGTTGGAGACAGAGAGGGAGTACGCTAGGAAGGTGCGGCTGGTGCAGAGGTGGGTGCGGAGGAAGTTTGAGGAGAAGGTGAAAGGGGCGGTTGTTGTGCAGAAGCATTTCCGAGGCTTGATGAGTCGAAGGTTACTGGCGGGAATGAGGAGGAAAGTGGAGGAGCTCAGGCAGCTACAGGCCATTGCCAGGTCTATTCTGGCTCGTCAAGTCCTGATAGAGACCAGAATCCAGCACAATGCTATGGTCCTGCAATGTATTAGCAGGACTTGCCTGGCCCATATCCAATACAGGAGCTTGGTCGAGGGAAAAGCTGCAAGTGTCATTAAGCGCCATTATCAGTCCTACCAGACTCGCAAATCCACACTCAGTCTGTGTCGAGCCAAAGCAGCCCGAATCCGTGCAGCCACATACATCCAAGCCCATATCAAAGGCTTCCGCACCCGCCTAGCCTACGACCTTCTCAGGCAGGCCAAAGCAGCTGTCAGAGTGCAAAGGCTGTTTCGAGGACACATGGGCAGACTATACTGTGAAGAGTTGAAAAAGAGGCAAGTAGCAGCTGTACTGATTCAAAGACACGCAAAAGGGATGATAGTGCGGAAACAACTAAAGGCAATGCAGCTCAGTCTAGCTGCAGAAAGGGAGAAACAGAGAGTCAAGGACCAACTCCGGAGGGAGCAACTGGCCAGGGGACTGGCGGCCTCTGAGCGTCTGGCTAGCCGTCAGTCTCCTGCCACTAACCTTTCTGCCCGCAGTGCAGTCCTGGAAACCTCTTTCCGAAGCGTGAAAAGACGCTTATCTGCTAGAAACAACGACTCCAAGCTTCGAGTCCGAGACTACACTCCCTCTCCCACCCGGCCTATCAATTCCACAGTGGAAGCCATCGACCCCACCTCCCACCGGCCGATAAAGCCCAAAATCCGACTAAAAACAGCTAATAGCAGTAGCCGTCGATGAAAGGGCTTAACTAGTGCCAATTGGCTTTAGCCTGCAGCCCAGCAGTCCAGGTCCTGACCAATGCTGGGGAGTGATGGAGACTTCGAAGGAGAGTTCTTGGTTGAGTTCATTGGTGCGGAGGATGGAGAAGAGCAGGGACTGGTTGATGTGGTGGGAAACTAGGTCTGGGAGGGCAGATAAGGCAGTGAAGTCTCCCTGTGTGCCGGAAGTGATCTTGACGACCCTATCATTGACCAGCAGTCCCCCTGCACTAGCAGGCGACTCAGCAGTCACTTCCGCCACCCACGCAAAAGGCTCCCTCCTTTCCACCGGAGCCACAGACACAGCCTCAATTTCCACCTCCACCCTGCCATTCACAGCAGCCTGCACCGGCCTGTCTCCGTAGTAAGCACTCATTTCCTGCTCAATTTCCTTCATCACTGCGCAGTGGTCGTTATTCAGTCTGTTGAATCGCTGTCTCACTTCGCGAATTCGGTAGAGGTCGAGGTCTGCACGAGGAAAGCCTTCTGCGTCTACTAAGGGACCTGTGAGGCCGGGCATGTTGGGGCCGTTTAGGTAGTCTGTGAGGCTGGAAAGCTCGCGCTCCATTGCGGTGCGCTGGCGGTCGAGGTCGAGAAGTCGCTCTCGAGACATGATGATTGGAACTTATATGGGAAAGCGGCAAAAAGACACTTTGGGTCTGTGAATCAGCACAATTCAGTGAGAGGTCATGTAAATCGCGTTTTCCAATGCGATAAGAGCTTTGAGGAGAAATAGCTAACTGGGGTTTGCGTTCCAATAGCCTAACACCACTGAGGGCAATCCTGTCTAAGTGAATAAGGCTATCAGCCTGTAACTACATCAATTAAACCTACAATTAATGGTTGCTGACAAGACATACCTAGATGACGTAGCGAAGCGAGCTATATGTCATCAAGCGACCAAGGAAGCAGCGAACAAGCATAGGATAGCCAGCGGAGTGCACCCTCTGCCAAAGACTCCATTAAGTCCGGATGAACTGTGCGAATGCTGTCTCATGCCTGCCGACAACATATCTCAATACCCGCTAAGCGTCGAAATCGACCAATTGCAGGAACTTGGCTCTGCCTTCCCTCTGCTGTTTTACTATACGAAGTTTTTGGCGGGCCTGCTGGCTTTGGTGTTGCTCTGCTCGTCCCTGCCGGAGCTTGCGTACTACCTGCACCTGTACTCAAAGTACGCTGGTGACAGCAAGGCTAGCATTGCGGCCACTACATTGGGCGGAGGAGTGGAAGCCCTCGACGATTTCGAATATTGGCCTGCCATTCTCAACCTTGTCACAGTGATTGTCCTGGCTCCAGCTATAACGCTAGGAACTTACTATATCCGAAAAAAGGCGGATAAGCTGAAAATGAACACTCCTAGTCTTGCTGCCCGCTCCATACTTGTCCACAACCTGGATCCAAAATGGGATGAAAATGATATTTTAACCCAGTTAAAAGCCAGACATTTGTCGGATCAAGCCGAGGTCATTTTCAGCTACAAGCTCACTGAGCGTGGGAATAACGGAAAAGAACTGATAAAACTGCTTTCAGCGTGGTCCCGAGGAGAACATACTTCCGTAAGGCAGGATAGTGAAGTGAATGAAAATTCTGGTATGCACCAGACTTCCAGTCCAAGGGAAGCAATTAAAAGACCGAAGGTTGAAGAACTGCTGAATAAGCGGAAAGGCTTTAAAAATGATTCGAACAAAACAGGAACTGCGATAATAATGTTCAGAGAAGTTAGCGACCAGAAAGCAGCTCTCGACACTCTAAAGCTGAACCCTCTGTTAGAAGTTGTGTACCAACTCACTTCCACCCATTACCCTTATCATTGCGACGGACGAAATATCAGCGTCCAATCAGCATCTGAACCGTCGGATATTAACTGGGAAAACTTCGAATATGGGCGCAAAAGCTGCTTCATACGGGAAGCACTGGGACTTGTGGGGCTTTTAGTACTGCTGGGAGCTTCGCTGGGAATGCTGTTTGGCCTCGCAGACTGGCAGAATTACAATGTCCAGGAAGGAAAAAAGGGCAAAAACTATTATAAGTCGGTTCCGCCTGCAGTCCTAATCGTGATTGGCAACATACTTTTACTGGTCTTTATTCAGACAATTGCCTACTATGAGCGGCATTACACGTATACAAAAGTGGCAGTGTCTGTAGCCTCCAAGCTGACCATTGTGTTAAGCATCAACACGTTGCTGCTTCCTTACCTGGTCTGTGAAGGGTCAGATGAGGGCTATTCAGCTGGATTGCTGGGGAGTAAGATATTTTGGGTTGCAGTAGTGGCTTGGGTCAATACTTTCATAAGGGTTTGTCACCCTTTGAGAGTGTACCGACTTGTGCAAAAGTGTCGACTTCAGAAGAAGTTTGCGAGGAAAGAAGTGGAAACTCAAGCGATAGCGAATAAGCTGTACCAGCAAGAAGAATTCGACATCGCAGACTGCTACTCAGACCAAATGATCCGTTTTCTACTGGCACTGACCTATGCACCAATCGTGCCTTTGGTCATTCCTGTGACACTCCTGGGGTATTTAGTGGACTACTGGGTCAACAAGTGGTTATTGCTGCGAATGTCCTGCAGACCCAAGTGCCTGGACAAGGAAATACTCGAGCGAATGCTGCTTTTCCTGAATCCGGCGCTGGTACTGTTTGCAGTGGTCTCTCTAACGGCCTTGCGCAGTCTCAAAACAGACACGCAAGACCTAGGCATTGCAGCAGTCTGCATTTCCGGAGTCTCCGTCTGCGTTAACCTTTGCTGCCAACACTTCTCCTTACAGACGAACTCCTCAGTAACTCCCCCCTCTACAGACCGCCCTTTCGTCACTTTCAAGATCACCAATCCTATCACTCGCAGTGAAGACCAAAACCCCGACATGCGTCTAACCTCCACGGATGGAGTGGAAGATCTGAAGCCAGCCTTCATGTTCAAGTCTATGTGCAACCCTAGAGTTCGGGAGGTTATTAAGAAAGTGGTTGAGCAGGTGATCCGTGAGGCTCCGGAGATTGTTATTGGGGAGAAGGATAGGCTACCTATGGACTAGGAATAGGGTAGAAACCCCGCTAGACAGTAATTTCCCTATGAGGGTTTCTGCTGTTCGTAGGCAATTTCACCAATTCCCCGCCCTTCGAGCAATGCTGCGGACTGCAGGCGTCCAGGCCCTCTACCTGCCCCACGCAGACCCTCACCAGAGCGAGTACATCCCCAGCCTTCACGACAGAGTCCGCTACATCTCTGCATTCACAGGCTCCAACTCTCACCTCGTCCTCACAGACACAGAGTCTCTGCTGTGGACTGACAGCAGGTATTGGCTTCAAGCTGAATCGGAGCTGAAACCACCCTGGAAACTCATGAAATCCGGGCAAAAAGGAGTCCCGAAGTACCAAGATTGGCTCTTTGAGACTCTGAAAAGCGGCGATTCTGTGGGTTTCGACCCCAATTTAGTCCCTGCTGAGGAAGCTATGAAGCGTATGAGCGAGTTATCAGAGGGAAATATCCATTTCAAGCCGCTTGCCTCTAACCCCATTGATGCACTGTGGAGGAATAGGCCGGTTCTGCCTGCCGGCAAGGTGTTTCCCCACCCTGTGGAGTACAGTGGAGCGACCACTCTCAATAAGTCCCTTCAAATCTGCAAGGAAATGGTGAAAAGGAAGCAGAGATACCTACTTAGTGCTGATTTGACGGAAATCGCCTGGCTACTTAACCTCAGAGGGGCGGATATCCCTTTCAACCCTGTGTTTTACGGCTTTATTCTGTTCGAAGCATGCAGCGAAAGCGAATTTCGCATAGAACTCTACTCAGATAGACTCACAGAACAGGAGAAAGCGCTATTGGACAGCAAATGCTCCCTACGACCCTATCAAGACATCCACTCCAGACTGACACAGGTGCAGGAAGGCATTCTATGTGATAAAGCACAGGTGAATTATGCACTTTGGCAGGCCATTCGGAAGCCTATTCCCGCTCCCAGCCTCATATCTAGGCTCAAAGCAGTCAAAAACAGGCAAGAATTGGCAGGCTTTGAGTCCGCTCATCTGAGAGACGCACTGGCTTTTCTGCATTTCTGGACCTGGCTTCGATCGAATCTCCCCAATAAGACTATTACTGAGGTGGAAGCGGCCCAGAAACTAGACGGATATCGAGCAGAACAGCCGCTTTTCTACAGCCTTTCCTTCGAAACGATCTCCGCTTCCGGTCGAAACGGCGCACTCGTGCACTACCGGCCCTCCGGCTCAGTACCAATATCCACAGAAACTCCCTACTTAGTAGACTCAGGAGCCCACTATTGGGACGGAACTACTGACGTAACCCGAACTCTGCACTTCGGAACTCCCACCGATACACAAAAACTCGCCTACACCAAGGTACTGCTAGGCAATATCGACCTGGAAAGGACGATTTGGCCGGAGGACTCGAATGTGTCGGGGAGTGATTTGGACGCTATAGCCCGCAGACGTCTGTGGGAGTCTGGACTGGACTACAAGCACGGCACGGGCCACGGAGTTGGCCACTTCCTATGTGTGCATGAGGGACCTGCGAGGATTTCCAGGTCGGGCAGCGTGCCTTTGCAGGCTGGAATGGTGCTGAGTAATGAGCCTGGGTACTACCAGGAAGGCCAATTCGGGATAAGGATAGAGAACCTGATGGCAGTCCAGCAAAGTGGGGCAAAGCCTGGGTTTTTGGGATTTAAGCGAATTACGTTGATTCCGTATGAGCGAAGTTTGATAGAGAAAAAGCTGCTTAGTGAGGCGGATGTTAGTCATATCAATGCCTTCCATGCAGAAGTCCGGAGTAGACTGGGCGCCCTGCTCTGTGACAACTCTCCACAGCAGCAACTGCTCGCCTGGGCAACTGCCCCCCTTTAGTATAGCTGTTTAAACTCCGCTTTCCAGATATATCAGAATAGTGACTTTCCCCTACTTTGTCTTTCCGTATTAGTAAGTTCCCACTACTGTGCTCCACCTCTAGCAGTCCCACTGTTGCAGACTAGCAATATGTCCGACGACATTTACAGCGTCTTCGCTTTCGAAGAGACCAAAGAAGACCCTTACTTCGAAATCCGCAAGCCGACGAAGAAGTCAAAGCAGCTGAATGCAGCCTCCGCCCTGCAGAAAAAGCAGCTCATTGGACTTCCGCGGAGGGTGAAAGTGGAAGCTTCCATGACTTCTGAAGCGCCGGAAATCGCAGTGGGCAGGGAAAACGACTACGGAAATGTGGAGTACAAGTACAGGTTAGTGAATTTGTCAGATGAGAGGAGAGAAGAGTTGCGGACTCAAATGAAGTTCAGACTGAGTGAAGGGAAAGGACAGGCATTCTATGTGATAGGTGTGGAGGACGACGGTCGGAAGATCGGACTTACAGATGAGGAGAGGGCGGAGTCCCTGCGGAACTTGGAGAAAATGAGCCGAGACTTGAAGGCTGAAATAAAGGTGCTGAGAGTACTGCAGGGCCTGGAAGGGATGTACATGGAAGTGATGGTCACACGGAAGGAACGGGAAGGAGTCATTATGGACATACGAGTGGCTCTGCTGGGAGCGCACGCTAGCGGCAAAAGCACACTCACAGGCGTGCTGACGACCTCTACTCTGGACAACGGCAAAGGCAAGGCCCGGCTTACGGTCTGCACGAACCGCACGGAAGTCACAACTGGGGTCACTACCTCTGTCAACAGACACATCCTCGGCTTCGACTCAGACGGCCAAATCACCAACACCACCCGCGGAACCCTCAACTCCTGGGACAAAGTGCTGGACCTGTCCACCAAAATCATCACCTTAATGGACATGGCGGGGCATGAGAGATATGCCAAATCCGTCATATTCGGTATGTGCAGCCAGTACCCTGACTACGCTCTTATCATTATCGACCCGACAGTGCCTATTCCAGATATGACAGTTGACCACTTACAAATGGCCTTCGGCCGGAAAGTGCCTGTTTTCCTCGTACTCACAAAAAAAGACCGCTGTTCCGAGTACCAAATGACCATTTGTATGGACAGAGTATATGAAGAACTGGCGAAGTATGGGACAGATCCCATAGTGGTGCGGACTGATAGTGACGTAGTGCTGTTTTCGAGGAAGTTCGTGGATGAAAAGGTGATTACGCCTGTGTTCGAAGTGTCCTGTGTGACTGGAGAGGGACTGGGTCTGCTCAAAAGCTTCCTCAACAACCTGCCGAATGAGAATGGATGGGAAAACATGGCGAAATGCTCTACGGAGTTCTATATCGATAAAGCCTACAGAATAGAGGGAGTTGGCACAGTAGTGGGCGGCATTATGACCAAAGGAATTATTAATGTCCCTGAAAAGCTCTTCCTCGGACCCGACGCTCAAGGCTGTTTCACCCAAGTCTCCGTCCTCAGCATCCACTGCAAGCGAGTTCCAGTGCGCTCCGTGAAAGCCGGCCACCTCTGTTCCTTCCACATCAATCCCGACCAACTGCCTGAGAAGCTACGTGCAGGTATGGTCCTAATTGACGTGCACACCACTCCCATCGCCTGTCAAGAATTCGCATGTGAGGTATGGCCTGTGGACGGCGGGGAAACCAGGAAAATCCGGCTTTCCTATCAGCCTGTAGTTCACTGTCAGACAGTGCGACAAAGCGTTTCAATAGTGATGCAAGGGGAAGAAGTGAAGGGGGAGGAAATCCCGGGACTGGAGATTGCGCCTGGCAGGAGGACTGTGCTGAAGCTGAGGTTCCTGCATAGGCCTGAGTACTTGTCTGTGGGGAATGTCCTTATGTTCAGGGACACTTTTATGACTGCTATGGGCGAAGTGACGCAGGTGTTTCCGCTTAGTGATATTAGGTAATCTTCCAAAGGGAAAACTGTCTCTTCACAGTTATCCCAAACGTCCACCAAAGTCTAAGAAAATGGCAGATATGGCAAGCGTTTCTCTGCTTTCAGCGTCATTACATTGTTGTCTTCTCTTCTATGCAAGATGAATTTCGCTTGTTAGCAGGTCCTATACAATTCGCCGTCACAGTAAAGCGCTCTGGCCTCCATATTCCTAGATTTACTCTACGTTTTTATTAATATAGGAAAAATGTCAGGTCCGCAAGGCACTCGTCACTTGGAAGTCCTGAGACAGCTCAACTGCCCTGAGGCTTTAGCTCTCCAGTGCACACCCTCTCAGCACTCTTCGGGCAGTCCCATCTTCATCCGCTTCCCGACCAATAACCTCATGCAGGCTCGCTACAACTACACTACTTGGGAAGTGGGATATTACGTGGGGACCCGGAGTGACCTGATAGAGGCACTGAAGCATGGGGAACTACTGCAAGGCACAGATACCAGTGCTTCGGGGAGCAGACTGACTGAGGAGTGCAGACAAAAGCAATGGTTTGGGGCTGAAATGGGAGTATGCGTTTTCACGAATTACCGTGACGCTTGGATGAAAAGTTCTTACAATATGAGTGCATCTGGATGTGCAATATTGGTAGTGAAGCTGCGTCCCGGTGTCTTTTCTTCGATTTCCCAGGGCAAATATACACGTAGAAGGGCATGCCACGTCTTATATGGTCTGCTAATGAGTTTCAGTTCCTTCCAAGACTATCCGCTTCCCGGACATACAGTGTCACCCCCTGCTAGCATCTCCTCTCCGCGGTGTCAATATGCAGTTTCCTGTTTTGAGTTTCTGAGACAGCTGAATTGGCCACTGACGTTTTTTGACCCAACTGGATATCGCTGTTACTGTCCTGACTGCTACTCATCAAGATGGCCCGACACTCTAACAGTGGCAAATGAACTCTATATCATTCCTAGAGGTTGGTGTCGCTTTGGCTTGTATGTCCCATCTCTGCTGGCAAATTATAACAATATATGGGACAACTGGGCGAATGCGTATCACGGAACTACTCCCAACAATGCGATCTCCATAATTGAGCACGGACAGCTACTAATCAACGGTGATGTCACCATTGGAGGCACGACTGTAAGAACTCGCGCTTCTGTCGATCCATCCCAGGACCGCTACTTCGTATCTCCCCATATTTGCTACGCCTCGCATCCCTGGTATGCCCAAATCACTCCCTTCAAGGTAGTGGGAGGCAGACAGCTATATAGCCAAGTAGTGTTGATGATGAAGGTCAGACCAGGGACTTACTTAAAACAAGCGGAAACTGAGGGAGGTGCAAAGCGGATTTTCGATGATTACTCTGTTATTCCTGAAAATGAAATTGAGTGGTACTCGACTCGCAGAGGGTCGGTGGTGCCATATGGAGTACTTTTCAGGATATTCGGCGATTCGCAGAAGCGGGAAATAGAGAGATTGGCTTGGGACCGTAGCAAATAACTCCTTAGTCAAGTAGGCTAATTCGACTACTTATGCACTAAAGCTTCATATACATCTTTGACTGCTAATGTGCATCACTAATTTAATGTATTAATTAAGAGAAGCGATTCGCTATTTGTATATTTTGGAGTTCCAGCCAAATTCATTCCTCAGTTATTTGTTCCCTTACTTCAACCCTGTTTTCATATTAAATCTACAGAAATGTACAAGTTTTCTATATATAAATTTGACATCTAGTGAATAGCTCTCTGAGTATTGAGGCTTTATAACAACTTCACTTCCCACGCAAGTTAATCATGCAATACAAAATCGATAGGAATTCAAACACTGCTCCCACCAATTCGCCGATCCAAGCTAATTTCAACTACTTGAAATGAACAAATGGCAATTATGCAAGCACGAAAATCGACCTAGCTGTAAAGCATGAGCAGAAACACGATATAAGTGCATCAGGGGATAGACTGAACTAAGGATGCAGGCGAAATTGATGGTTCTGAGTGGAGGTGTCTG
>Ga0247837_1001456_pt1 | contig 48813 bp, 32 predicted proteins | sample LaCtaG_2_FD_187115 | JGI IMG/M metagenome (GOLD analysis project Ga0247837, IMG submission 187115) | Freshwater microbial communities from meromictic Lake La Cruz, Castile-La Mancha, Spain - LaCruzMarch2015_14.5m | ecosystem: Environmental > Aquatic > Freshwater > Lake | place: Spain: Castile-La...
CCTGCTGGGGCGCAGGAGAGTCGGTCTGTCTGACCTGTGCTTCCGGCCTAGTCCGCAATGATAAGGTCTGCACATCCACTTGTCCTGTGTACCGCTTTCCTGCGCTCGGCCAGTGCCAAGACTGTGCTCAGCCGTGTGCAAGCTGCAACGGACCTTCGTCCCTCAACTGCACTGCCTGCAGGACTGGAGTGCTGCTGGCCTTTGGAGCCTGCGTTTCTGTGTGTCCAGAGGGGAGTTACCAGCAGACAGAGCAGTGTGTGAAGTGTGGGGAGGGCTGTAGCAGCTGCACAGGTCCAGACAACTGTGTATCTTGTCTAGACCTCTACTCCATGCTAACAGGGCACTGCTTCAAGCCCTGTCCATCTGCCTACTTCAGCCAGTCTAGTCGCTGTCTGCCCTGTCTTTCCAATTGCAGTCAATGTACCTCTGCATTCACTTGCTCCAGTTGTCAGACTGGCTTCTACTGGAACCAAACCTTCTGTGCCCAAGTTCCTCAGTGTCAGTTAGGCGCCTTTTTCAACGGATCTCTATGTGCCAATTGTCATTCGAACTGTGCATCTTGCTGGGACGCCAAAGTCTCCTCCTGCAATACATGTGCCGCTGGGTACTTTTTGACAGGAAACAGTTGTGCAGACCCAATGAAAGTCTGCGCTCAAGGCCAGTTTCTATCACACAACAATACCTGCCAAAGCTGTGCTCACGGTTGCGCTCAATGCCACAATTCCACCCTCTGCACAGCATGTAAGTCCGGCTATCTACTGGCAGCCAACAACTGTGTCACTACCTGTCCAACTGGCACCTACACTCTCGACTCGCAGTGCCAGTCCTGTGCTTCTCACTGTCTGCAGTGCCAGTCTGCCTCAGTGTGCATCAAATGTGCTGCGCAGTGGTTCCTTTCCAATGATACCTGTGTGGATATATGTCCGTTGGACATGACTCCTCAGCTAGGTGTGTGCAGTCCTTGTCTACTCGGCTGCAGTGAATGTGCTGGGGAAATATGCTCTCTGTGTAGAGATGGTCTGTATCTCCAGTCCGGCCGTTGTCTCTTTTGCCCTCCCAAATGCCTCACCTGTTCGCAGGCAGATGTGTGTCTTTCCTGCGCTTCTGACTTTTCTCTGCATAACTCGAGTTGTGTGCTGGGCTGCCCTCTCGGCTTTGTCTCAGTCTCAGGACAGTGTCAACTGTGTCCAGCCAGCTGCCAGCAGTGTTCCTCCCAGTCTACCTGCGACCTGTGCGAAGTGTCGCTCAAGCAGGCGGGCCGGTACCATCTCTCCTCAGGCCTCTGCGACCTATCTGCAGTAGACTGCTACCCAGGCTATAGTCTGCAAGAAGGAAGGTGCATAGCAGAGGGGGCTTCCGTCCTGGACTACCTTTGGGCAGCAGTTCAACTCTCTAACTAGGCAATAGAACTACTAGTCCTGGGCCTCATTAAAAGGACTGAAGTCGGCAGGTCTGCCTGGAGGTTTGGGCGCTTCCTTGACGGGAGCAGTGGAGTCGCTGAGTTCTTCGATGAAGTCTTGCAAGGGCTTGGTCTTGGTTTCGTGCAGACTAGAGAGGAGGAGGAGAGAGAGCAGCGAACATACAGCCACAGTCCAGTGTCCTTCTTGCCCCCCAGTTCCCAGAGCCGGGATAACCATCGACCCCGCAATTCCCAGCCCCAAACATCCTCCTGCGACCAAAGACCTCACAGGCGTAGGCATCAGCTCCATTCCCCACAGTCCCAGGACCAGCCACAGTCCCGCACTACACAGACCTGTGGCTGCGTACAGTGCCGTCACTGCCTCTGGGCTGAGACTCACATGACTCTGAGCGCCCAGCACTCCTATTGTAATTGAGATCAGCAGCACTAGGAGGAGGGCGGATATCTTGCGACCAATGAAGGCGGTGAAGCAGAGAAGGACGAGGATAAGCGAGGCGTAGAGGAAGGAATGGAGTGCAAGGGCGAAGTAGGGACTGGGGACCAGTGCAGGCTGATGCCAATTCAGCGTACAGGCCAGCCCTGTGGTGAAGGAAGTGAAGAACAGGCGCAGGGACTTGCTGCGGCAGGAAGCATACAGACACAAGTGCACAAAGCCGCACCTTTGTCCCCTTTCCAACTCACTTTCCCGGGCCTTCACACTGTCATCTATATAACTCACAGGGTGCTGGCCTGAGTTATCCAGTATTTCGGACCTGTCAGCGGTTTGATCAGGTATTTCCGACTTCTCCGCCTGATGTCCTCCAGTTTCCACATATTCATTCATTTGCTCCCCCACCAGAGTGCCTTCAAACATGGACTCTCTATTGGTACTCGCCATTCTTTGAAATATTGACCTGGCCTTCTGGTACCTGCTGAGATTGGCAGCGTAATATCTCGGACTTTCCTTCAGTCTTTGGACCAGCACCAGCGCAAGCAGGCCTGCGCCCAGAGAGCCGAGGACAAGCGGCCTCCAGGTGAACATTGCGTAGGAAAGCAGTGCGCTGCAGACTGCACCTAGACAGGCAAAGAGCTGCAGGTAGAAGTAAAAGGCAGCGCGGTGTCCGGAGTCCATCATTTCAGTGAGGAGCAGGGGAGGCATGAAGAGGGCGCCTGGCAGAGTCAGGCCTACGAGGAGCAGTGCACCGCTGAAGAAGTAGGCGGAGGCGGAGCAGAACAGGATGAATTCGCTTACGCAGGAGGCGATCAGGCTCCATGTCAGGGTCTTCTTCCGGCCCAGCACTTCCCCGGCTTTCGCGAAGAGAAAGGAACCTAGGACCAGTCCTGTGTGCACAGTACCGGCCAACAGCACCAATGGAATGAGAAGCCGCAAGGACTCGTTTTCACAGACAAGTCTCCATTCGAAGACCACGCTCCGCTCGTTCTGCACAGAGAACAGGAAGTGGGACTGGTTGCGACAGGCCTGCTCCAGTGTGCACTGTCGCATCACTCGAGAGGAGTTCTCGCACATCGCTGTAGGGATCAAAAGCATGAAGAACAGGCCACTATAGAGCATCGCAGGGTGCATGAAGGCCAGCCCGAGAGTGACCAAAGCTCGCAGTTGGAAGCTGTGGTGTCCGCCCACCTTCTCCAAAGCCTAGGGAAGCCTTACTTCATCAAAGGAAATGCCGCTGTGCATACTACAAAGGCCTATGCACCCTTAGGAAGTAAGACTTAGCTATGACTGGGCGTGCAGCTTCCAATTTCCTTCGCACTCCAGTACTTGACTCTCGTCCAAGTCTTCATTTGCTCGGGACTGACTTCCGTCTCTTCCTTGGCGCCGACTTCTGTGGGACTCACAAAGGCTGTATTGTGTATTTCTCTGATCCCTTCAGCAGCGCTGTGAGGGAACACTCCCGAGTCCAGCAGGAAACTGGTCAGTTCGTAGGCGTCTTCGTTGGTGTTTTGCAGGGTAAATAGGCGCTTTACAGCGTGGGTGAGTGGGATTTGAATGCCCCCTGCCACAGCTACAATGGCTTCCACCATCCCTTTGACCTCAGCCAGCCCTTCCGCCTCTCTCCCTACTCGCTGGAGAGCTGCTTCCACGCACATTTCCGCAAGTCCTTTGATGTGCGTGTGGAAGTGGGCCACTAGGGGCGCCCAGCTCTCTTCTGCAAGGACTGGGTAGAGGGACAGAAGCTTGACAGGCAGGCAGGCTTTGTAATGTTGCAGAGTGTCCACCTGCTTAAATGCCTCAGCCGCAGTCTTCATGAGCACGTCTCCCTCGGTCGTGTGCTTCGCCTTCTTCACGTACTTCTGCAGCTTGGCTTCCAGCTCTGCTTCTCGCTGCTGCAGCTGTGACCATTGCACGGTCCAGTAGGAGGTTATCAGGTAGGAGTAGAGGTCTCGCACTGCCTTTTCTAGCAGGAAGAGAGAAGGCAAGTCTCCATGTGTCGCTGTATGTCTGAGGTCCACAATGTACCCAGGCAGGCTGATCAGCTCTGCCACTGCTGAAACGGGAATTGCGTTTTTGCTCTTTTGATGCAAGTCCGTGACTTGGTTGACTACCCGAATCACACACATTCCCAGCATCAGTCTGGCGCTTTCCCTGTCTTCCAGCCCTGCGAAGTTACAGTTCCCTGTCACAGACTGAGACACAGCGAGCAGTAGTCGAGTGCACTCCACCACTACAGGCAGCGTGCCTCTCTGTTTCCACTGCTCCAGTCTGGCCAGCGCCTGCTCTCGCCTGGAGTTCAGCAGTTCGTACACACCCTGCCACTCGCTCCAGTCTCGCCAGGGAGTTCTCTTCCCTGTCTGCATATGGCTGGAAAGACTACTTAGTTATCTGTCCGAGGAAGGCGCGGTCCATACGTCTTTGCATTTCGCTCTGGAAGCGGTTGTAGTCGAGACGCAGCAGCAACTGGCCCAGGGACATATGTTGACTTTTGATACTACTGAGTATCTTGAAAATGAAGCCACTGTCCTTCTCAAACCTCGTCTTCAAGTCCTTCAGCCTGTCCATATTGCCACTAGCATACTCACACAGGTCATACGCACAGCGCAGCACTTCCTGTATGGACCCCACAATCTTCGGCACGTGCAGGAAGCACTGACTCGCCACTGTCGTGATAAACAACTCGTGTAGACGCTTTAAGTCTTGGAAGTCCTCAGTGGAACTGAGTGATTTCTGCAGTTTCGAGTGCTGCACTTCGATAACGTCCAATTGCGCATAGGCCATAATGTTGTCGATAAAGAAGCTCATATGTGCGCGCAGCTGGAAAGCCGCTCTTTCCGTCTGCACAGACCTGACCTGCTTCATCCACAGTCTCTGCAAGTGGTACTGCGCCCTCTTAATTGAGAACAGAAACCGGAACAGTGCTCTGTACTTATCCAGTATCTGCGGAGTCAGCATCAAATGCAGTGGCCACTTGGGTGTATAGTCCATAGTGAGGCCGTTCCAACTGTCGTGCACAGCAGGTCTGAGGCCGTAGTTGGCAGTGGCCATGGCCCAACTCAGCAGCTCTATGCAGCTGTCCCCCTTTGCACCGACCCCGATGTAGGCAGAGCCTTCGAGGTCCAGCTTCAGACTGTGGTGCAGCTGGACTGAACTTTCAACTACTGTCGCTCCGTCGAGGTCGAGTTTCAAGGCTGACTTCTCGTAGGAAAGGACCACTTTGTGATCTTTGCCGTCCTGCACTCTGATCAAACTTTCGTTTTCCGCTATGACTTCTCGGTTGAGGATGACTCGCACTCTCGTCACAGCCTCTCCACTGCAGATTTCCACCACCATTCCATTCATTATCTGCTCAGGCGCCAACAGCGCTCCCTCATACTGTCCCAACACTTCCTTCTCACTCTGCACCATAAAGTACAGCAGTCCCGGCTTCAGCGGCGCACAGAAGTGAAAGGTCATTTGGAGGTAAAAGCCTGAGTCTACCTTGTGTTTGGAGGTGTGCCATATAGCCGCGGGCTTCTTGGAAAAGCGGTTAGTGATGAGTCGGAGCAGTTTCTTCTGTCGGTAAGAGACGTTGCCGAGGAGGGAGACCTTGGCCATGCGGGCGAAGTCGGGGAAGTTGAAGCCGGGGTCGTTCAGCTGCAGAGAGAAGTGCTTGATATAGGTGTCGTCTTCTAGGTGGAGAGTGCTCATGGCCTGGGCAAACGGCCCTGCATTCAGGTCTCTGGCGGCTGAGTCGACCTTTGGTGGCAACGCCATGATATCCACTGATTCTTCAAGCAGTTCATGAATGAACTCGCCTTTCGACAGCAAGAAGTAGTTCTTGAGCGCTTGAATATGACCCAGCAGGTCGTACTTGACCACAACGACATTCCACAACTTCTTCGCCACGACAAAGCGAATTTCCTCGATGATCCTCGCCAGGGTCATGGGTCGAAAGGCGTCCACTACTCCTGTGAGTGCAGTGGAAAAAGCCTGCGTTTCCTCCACTGTGAGTCCCGACTCCTTGTTAATTACTTGAATTACCATCCCAATGAAGAGGATCTTTTCCGCCAACTTGGGCGAAATGACGCTGTCAGGGAGCATGTCCAGGTTCAAGGTGTACTTCGCAGTCCAGTCCTCAGCCTGACTCTCACTCACACAGATGAAGAACTCCCTATAGGAGTCCAGCAAGTGGCCATGCAGGAGCCAGGCCATGAGTTGCTGCAGCAATACGTGTTTGAGGTGTTGGGACAGTTCGGAGAAGTAGGCCTCCAGGGCGGGACTGTACTGCTCCCGCAGGACCAGGTTCAGCAGCTGAGTGCCTCGCAGCTGCTCACTGTCAATAGTCCTCACAAGAGACACCAGTATGCGCAGTTCATCAGAGGAAATGCGCTGCTCCACTTCCCCTATGGTCAGCGTCCTGGAAGCCAGGTAGTCCTGCTCCACGTCGATCACCTTCCGGCGGTATGCGCCCAGGATGTTGTCGATTCCTTTGCAGAAGGCCTTGACGTAGAGGCCGGTGCTTTCTTCGTCTTCTTCCTGAGCAGGCTTGCGCAGACGCACCAAGCGGTCGATCCCTGCGGTAAGTGACCCGAATTTCTGCACAAATCGCATCAAAAAGAGGTACTGATCCGCTACCTTGAGCATCCTTTGCACTAGTGCTTTCTCTGAGGACGACAAGTAGGTGACGTCGGGCCGGACGCACAGTCCTGTCTCTCCGCTGATTATGGTGCCGCCAGTGTGCCCCAGCAGAGCGAGGAGCAGTTCATGCAGCATTGAAAGTATGGAATTTGGAGGGAAAAGAGAAAGCGACACTATTGACCGCCTACTAGAAACAGCAGAATTTACCTCATTCCAGATACAGTCTTTTCCCCACTATCAGAAGCTGCTTCACCTTTATCTAGCTTCACACCGTTATCTACTAGGTCTGAAGGAGCCGCAGTTTGGCCTGAATGCTGGCCACTAGCGAGTCATTCAGCTTCTGAGTGGCTTCCAGCACTCCCGGCAAAGCAGGGTTGGACACCTGCAAGTGGGTTTCCGCCAGTTTGAGCCTTCTCTCCAACAGGTCTGCCTTGGACTTGAGTCGCTGCAGTCGCTCCACAGGCTCCATTTCCTCCCTGAACTCCTCCTCCCAGTCCAAGTCATAGTCCGTGGGGATGCTTTTCATGCTGGCTCTCACCTGGCGCATCTCACTGAGGTAGTCCTTCACCACGATTTCCTTCTTTTCCACCTGGGGAAGGGCAGGCACTGAAGCCGCTAACTTGAGTTTGGGCCTTTGGACTTTCTTGGCCGGGGTGAACGCAGGCTTCGGCAGAGGTCTGGGACTCTCACTGGCTCTCGGCTGAGCCTTCGGACTGAACATTTCCTTCACCAACAGAGCGTAGTGCAACTGACGAAGCCGCAAAAGCCGCCTTTGCTCGTTTTCCCTGGCAGCCAGCAACTTCGATTCCTGCTCTCTGGCCTGCAGCTCTCTGGAAATGTGCGTTTGGGGGTACAGACTCACTTCTTGCAGCTTGAAGTCGAGCATCTTTTGGTGCATCTCTTCCTTGGCCTTTTCCTGCTGCTCGGCCAGTAGTTGGTCGTATTTCCGTGCATGGGACTTTAGGTCTTGGAGAGTGGGGCTTTTCTGCAGTATGCGCCGCTGGGCCTTTAGCTCCTGCTCGCGCTCTATGTCTGGCACAACAACCCGCCTATAGAAGTCCGCAGCTAGGGCGTGATGGGCATAGTTGGTGGGAGTGGGGATGGGAGTAGCCAGCAGTGCTGACTTGGCCTTCAGCAGTTCCTGCCGTTTCATGCGCTTTTCTTGTTCCGACAGCCTCAACTGCAGTTTCGCTGCTTGTTTCTGCACTTGGTCTCTCTCCCTGGCCTTTGCAGCTGCTTCCAACTCCTCTCTTCGCTTGCGGTCCAGGTCCTCTCGCCTGGCCTCCTCCCTAGCAGCTCTAGCAGCCTGCTCCAATTTCCACTTCCTCAGTTTCTCCCTTTCTTCTATGCCTTCCCTCGAACTTTCCTCCATTAGCTTGTATACTGCAGACAGATATGGTCACAGAGGAAAGCAGTGCTGCGGTAGTCCCCATTGCCACTGAAGTAAGCAGTTCTTTGGTTGGCTGCCTGGGAAGTGAGGACGGTAGAGATATGGAAGCCAGGCAGGGCAAAGTCGCACTGCCCCTGATATCGTTTTCCTGGAGGGAGTTCAAGCCAGAGAAGAAGAAACTGCCTCCTATCTCGCACCAGCTCTCCAACTCCCGCAGTGCCTACTTCTATCACAAGTCTTCCAGCACTCGCACTATTGTGCCTGCGTTTATTCCCCTGCAATCCTCCCAGCACTCAACGCCTTCGCCGGTCAAGTTCGCTTATCTCCGCACGCAACTGCGCCACAGCCGACATAGAGATCTAAGCCCCAGTCCACAGCATGAAGAAATCACCAGACTGGCGCTCAGCAGCACACTGCACCTGAACCACTTGACAGTGAGAAAAGCTGAGGAAAGAAGAACCAAACTCAGAGCTGCGCAGAGCAGGAGTGTGCTGGCCAGTCCCTGGGGGTAGCGGAAACAGACTAATTCGTGTAAAGCGAAAGGCAGGCTGCAAAAGCCGCTAACGCAGCAATTGTACTATCTAGAAGTGAACTGTTGGCAGTAGAATTTGGATGGGTTTTACGCTCCATACCTTGCAAGTCTCTAGTAATTGTGCTCTTGGATGTGGGCTGAGCGACTGGAGCTATGCAGAGTGCTTCTCAAGGAAAGGACCTTAGAGCTACATCGAGGCAGTCCGTTGCGAGTGCAGGGCTGGGACGTGAAGGCGAACTTGCAGACCAATCGGCTCATAGACGAGGCCTTGGACCGGTATTTATCTAGTCGCCTGGAACAACTAGAGGACAGCGACTTGCGGCTTCTTCCGCCCTTCACCTACCAGGGCCGCCTGACTCAGGTGGTCAACAGGACTGAGTCAGTTCCTCGCAAACTGTCAAAGGCTGCGCTTCGCAGTCTGCCCACTCCCCGCAAGACCAGCCAATCTCCGGTCAGTATGAGAAGCAAACGGAGTCCTTCGCCGAGAATCGACCTGCCTGCTTTGACGCCTCGGAAAGCACCTATGGTAAGGCCTTCGCCCCACGGCTTGGCACTAGCCCCTCGTATGTCTCTACCCGTTGTCAAGCGAAAAGACCCGAACCGGAGCCAAATCGATTGAAAGGATGTAAGTAATTAGATTGATATGGAGACATTCTACCAAAGTGGCGAGGTATTGGGTGTATAGAGAGGTTCGAGGCAAGGGAAACAGAGGGTAAAAGCGAAGGAGAAGCAGACAAAAGTGGAGAAACAAACTGTATAACAGGGAAACAGACAGTGGAAAGGCGGAAAAGGGGCCGGCCGAGAAGGACAGTGCCTGTAGTGCGGAAAAAGACGGAAGAGAAGGACAAGTATTGGCTGCGGGCTTTCCACAAGTACATGAGACGGGAGTACCCCCGCCTAAGGGAGGGACTCAGTGTGCTGGAGAGACAGTTCTGGGAATTCGTACTGTCCAGGGAAGGGACTCCGGGGAAGGACAGCCAGTCAGAGTCATGCAGGTTCGCTTCGTATGGAAAGGCGTATAAGGACTATATTTTCTCGCATATGACCTACATGCATCTATTCCGCAGGTGGTTCCTGAACATAGGGTCGCCCCAACTGAGTTTGAAGTACGAGCCGCAGTCCGAAGTGTATGTGCAGCTGCACGACTACGCCCTGAGACTGCTGTCCCTCCCTAACACGGACGCCCCAGACCTTTCTGAGCTGGATAAGGAGGCGCTGGTAACTTCGCTGCTCAGCCTAGGCTAGTACTAACTACGGACACATTATAGCAGTGCGATAAGGACTCAATTGGGAAGTGGCCTAGGGACGTGCCTCTAAAGTGAAGGGAAATCCAGATAATTGAGTAGATGAAGCAGTAGAAAGGCACAGCAACAGAAGGTGAACAACCTATATTTCTAAGTAGCTAGAGGCACTCGGATTTCGACTTCTGAGGGAGCACTTTGGCTGCTTTAGAGTCAGTTTCGCTTGTGATCGGGGCTAGAACAGACTCAATTCTTCGATATTTTCCGTACATCTCTCCTGCAAAATGGATAAAAATAAAACGCGAAAGCAGCGGTATTACCCTTCATTTCGCTAACTTTCACCTGCTATACCCAAACAGCATATTCAGTCGCCTGGCTCTAAAACAGTGTATTCGTCTTTTCACTATTCAGCACATAAAGCCTCTATCGCTCTCACAGTCTAAATTCCCCTTTCTCCCTTTGCTCTGTATTTCAGCTCCCAGCGCTTCCTCCCTCGCATTAATATGAAGTTCGGGGAGCAGCTCGAAATGCACAAAATTCCAGAGTGGAGTTCCGAGTACTTCAACTACAAAGGCGTGAAAAAGCGCTTAAAAACCCTGCTCAAGGCCTACAAGTCCAGCGGCAAGTCTCCCATCCCCGACCCAGAAAGCGACACTTTGTTTGTGGCGGCTTTCCCCAAAGCCTCAGTGCTGGATAGTCACGACCACGACGACCCGCTACTCAAGCCAGAGGACTTAGTATCGATGCTGTTTGCCTTTTTCAATACTGAACTTGAGAAAATAAACGAGTTTTACCTGAAGAAGAAGGCGGAGTTCTTGGCGGAGTTGGAGGATGTAATGAGTTATGTGAGGAAGCACAAGCACAGTTTCCAGACCTTGCTGCCGACTTCGGACCACTACGACCCTAGGCAGCGGCTCAATAGTCTCTTGAGGGCGCTGCAGAAGGCGCATAGGAACTTTTGGTGTTTGGAGGTCTATTCCGAAATTAACTATTTGGCGTGCATCAAGTCCACCAAGAAAGTGCGGAAATGGGCGAAAGTCTCCACGGAAAAGCTGTGGAGTGAGAAAGTGCTAAAGTCCAACTTCATGAAGTGGAAAGAACTGCAAGCAGTGCGCAAGCAAATATACGCCTTTGCAGCGGAGTTGTGCAGTCACGGAGACCTCACCAAGGCAAAAACGCTGATTCGCCAGGGAGAAGTGACTTACAGCACTACCGATGTGGCGATTTCTTCCTTTTGCCTGGGAGTTTCGTTGGTGGCGTTTATTGAAAGCATCATTTTGATGGCGGAGCTGGGGAATATGAATACCATTTTGCCCTGTTTCGCAGTGTTTCGCCTGTCCCTGTCCTTGGTGTTTATGTTGTGGATGGCGGCTGCAGTGATATACGTGTTTGAGAAGTACTCAGTGAACTGGCTGTACATCTTCGAAATAAAGGTGCGGTCGACAATTTCCTACTTCAGTATTATCAAGTTTGCGAGTGTGTTTACAGCCCTGTGGTCTTCAATGTTTATGGCGCGCTTCGCTCTATTGGACTTATGGCCTGGCACTTATGACTATGTGTCTGTCGTGATGCTGGTTTCCTTTGTGGGGATTTTGTTCATGCCGCTGGATTTGTTCTACTTGCCGCTGAGAAAAGCGGTGGCGATGACGCTGTTTCATATACTGATCAGTCCGTTCGGCAGAGTGGAGTTTCGGCATTTCTTCGTAGCGGATGTGGTCACTTCGCTAGCGAAACCGCTAGGAGATCTCTACCTGAGCACTTGCTACGTCCTCACAGACGCTTGGAAGCACAACACTATGCCCGACTGCAGCCACCAGCAGCTCTTCCTCTTCATCCTCACAGGCCTGCCCTACTGGTTCCGGCTCCTGCAATGCCTCAACCGCTACTACTACACTCGCCAAGCCTTCCCCCACCTCTACAACGCAGGGAAGTACATATCCGGCATAGTGGTAGTCGTCTGCTTCTACAACCCTTTCATATCCAATACAGGCGCTAAGACTGCAGTCTGGGTAGTGAGCTACCTAGTCGCCACTGGGTATATGATGGTGTGGGACATTGGTGTGGACTGGGGCCTGGTCAAGCTCGAATCTCGCCTCAAACTACGCAAAAAGCAGACTTACCCCCTGGAAATGTATATGATTGCAGTCGTTTCGGACATAATCCTGCGGTTTGGATGGACTTTGAGTGTGCTTCCGCTTCATTTCCTGCAAAACCCACTAATGGACGTTAACATCTTACTCGTAATTGTGAGTCTGCTGGAAATCGCGAGAAGGGCGCAATGGACGATTTTTCGAGTGGAAAACGAGAAATTCAGTAACGTGGAGAAGTACCGACAAGTGGACTTTGTGCCCAAACTGCCCCGACTCATCATAGACTAAGTTCAGCTAGAGCCACTCTATGGCCAGTAAACTGGGACGAGATAGAGAGGGAAATTGCATGTTTACTATGGAAAATTAGAAAAAGGAGGATAGTGGATTTGTATTAGGCGAAAATAGAGGCCGAATAAAAGACTCTTATATTTGCGTTCAAAGATTAGTTTTTAACTTATGCATCAGATGTGCTTTTTAATTCCAATGAAGTGTATAGCAAAATTGCTGGTCATTTCTTTGATTTGCGCATATAAGCTACAATTTTAATACATTATACTAGAAACGTCCAAGTCTCCTGGAACTGCCAAATGTTCAAGCCGAGAGCAGATGTATTACTTTGGCAAGATACTTGAAGTCTATAACACCCCGCTGTGGGCTAAACAGATAAAATAAGGTCTGTTTGAACCAGCAAACGCTAATTCTCCTATTATTCGCCTAATTCGTCGGCTTTGATTTCTGCTCAGACTTGGGCTTCCTAGGAAAGACGTAAGTGTTTAACGGTTGGTTGCGCTGATGTACAGCAGAGCAGGGCTCTGCAGGGTAAGGAGGCAGGCGCAGGGTGGAGGCATGGCGGATTTGCACCTTAGTAACTGTAGTGACGGGCAGGGCAGACGAGGAGCGTTGGTACTTGGTTCTGACTTTGACAGGTGGGACAGGGGAAATCTTGCTGTTTCTGCGACTTAAAGAGTGCTTGCAGCAGGCTAGGAGACAGCTCAGGAGCGAATTCATCTCTGTTAGTTGATATATGAAATCAGCATGGAGACTTATTTCTGACATCTCCAGCTAGCACAGTGCTGTTTCCCGCCTTTCCTAGCAGCTAGTGTAGGGAACTAAGGCTTATGCTCGAGTTTAAGACGCCGCTGTTCTTCGGCTTCTAGCCTCAGGACTTGCTCCTTGTCTAGGTCCATTTGGTCCTTGTACTTGACGTACAGCTTCTGCTTTACTCTATATTGGTACCACAGTCCACTATGTTCCATCGCCTTTCCCACTCCCAACGCCACCAACACTACCAGTGGCGCCTTATAAATCAGCGGAAACTCCGCAAACATCGGCAAAACGCGGTCAAACGGAGTAACCAAGCCGCAAGTCAGCGCCAAAGGCCCTTTCCACAAGGAAATAAAGAGTCTGCCCAGGTTGTTTGTGCGCACTAGGCGCTGGCAGTCTGTTGGGGTGTATAGACGCATATAGGTGTGAGTGAAGTCGTCTACTTGCTTGCGCCGGTCTGCCAGTGTCTCTTGCACCTTCCGACCTGCCATAGGTATATGGCTAGAAGCAAATTTACAGCACTCAGAGGGCTTTGCTGGTCTTTGGACGGGGCAGGGAGGGCCTGCTTTGGGGCAGAGACGTGCCGGGGCGACTGTCAAACGACCCTGTGCTGGACAGCGTCCTGAAGCTGGCCTGCGACCCTTCCCACCTCGGCGCCCTCGCAGACCTGCGCAGATGCTCCAAAGCCGACTTCTCGCTTTCTCTCAGCACTTTCAGCTTCTCTTCCAACTGCGCAATCCTTAGGACCACTCCCTGCTTCTTGGAACGGGGCAGGGTGGAGGTAGGCTGGGAAGCACTGCGCTGGGGGTTCGGGACTGAGGCTCTAGGGACTTCCTTGGCTATTCTTCGAGTTAACTCCAAATACTCAGCTTCGTCAGCGTCGCTTTCTACCTTCAGAGAGACTTCTTCAGAGGCGAAATGAGGGACTTCGCTTGACTCCGCCACTGTGATTTTCCTCACTTTTGCCCGGCTCCAGTCCTGAGCAGGCGGAGGCTTCGCCAGTCCTCGCATATCCGTGCTCTCCACCGTTCTGCGTATGGCAGCTATAAGTGGGAAAGCCTCCGCCAAGCGCTTTACACGGTAATTCAGCACTCCAAAGCCTGTATTTATCAGCAGACCGCTACTGGAAAACAGACTTTTCGAGTTGATGGTTCGGAAATGCGTTTCCAGTTGCGAAGTAGTCAAAAAGAAGGCCACAGCGGGGATATCTCTCAGCAAATCTGCCAGACTGACAGCCTGGGAGGTTTCTTTAGGGTGGCTGGACAGGATACACCTGCGGATATCGTCGATGCTCAGTGCGTACGCGAATTGCGCCCTAATGGGCATATCGACTTCAGTGGAAAACGTCCTTTTCGCAGCTTCCGAATGCGATTCACGCAGAAATTCAGGCGCCTTTATATGTGTAACTTCCGAAAGTGCGGCTTTCAGCTGCACAGCGAACCCCGAATCCGCACACACTGCAATTGCCTTAGCCAACACCGTCCCCACGAAGTTGTTGATTCGGAGGTAGAGTCCGAACGCCAGGTTTTCCGCCTGCTTTGCAGCAGTGTCGAGTTGGTGCTGGGCCTGGCCGTCCTCCAGTGCAGCTCTGAGCATATTGGCAGAGCCGCAGTTCTTGGGTGCAGGCAAACTGGCGGACTTTTGCAGTTTTTCCAGTTCGGAGCGGATTTCCTCACATTGGCGCTTCTTCAGGTCGTGTTCGGAACTGAGTTGGTGGAACCGGGCACTGAGGGAAAGCTGCTGACTGCCCAGGTCTCTGAAGGCCGCGGTCACCCGGCAGGCCAGACTGCCCTTTACTTCCTTGCCCTCGAGCAGCCTTTCCACAGTCTGGAATTGACCTTCGAAGGCTAGCAACTGCTCCTTGCGCTGGCGCACTTCATACCGATTCCGCTGGATTTGCATGAAGTCCGCCTGCAAGTGCTGCAACTGACTCAAAGACTGGGACTGTCTGTCCTGTCTCTGCAGTTGAGTGCGACTCAGGGACTCAATTCCTCTCTCCACTGTGTCCTGCTGCTGCGTCCTAGCGGATGCAATCAACTCTGTGTACTGCACTTGCCGCTTCCTGGTGGACTGTGCTGTGCGGACTTCCCGTCTCAGGCTGCCAGTGACTTCACTCAAGTGGGAACAGGCTTTGAACTCGGTCTGTCGCACAGCTTCGTATTTGCGCATTAGTCGTCTCTGCAAGGTTTCCACTTCCGCCAGTCTTTCCTTCGCGATTCGCTATGTGGGACTTACGAGTCCTTCGATGTCTTTGGCTTTCATGGACTCGTAGGAGTCGGTGCGGGCGGATTCCAGCTCTTGGCGTTTGCTCAGAGTCTGGAGGCGGCTGGAAAGTTCGCGAATTCGCCGCTCTAGGTCGGCTGTCAAGTCGACTGGCGGGGCGGAGTTGGCCTTCAGTTCGCTTTCTAAGGTGCTGCTGAGACGGCTGAGGAAGGCTTTCTTTTGGAGGGTGTTACAGTAAAGTCCATTGAGCGTTTTCTTCAGACTTGCGATTTCCCTAGGGTCTGCAACAGATACAGGCCCCACAGTCCGCGCTTCTAGTTGCAGCCTGGTGTGCTGCATCTCCCTCGCTAGTCGCGAAGCGAAGTCTTGGTCAGGAGCCACGGCAAAAGCAGCAAAGCCACTCAGGGAGGGCAGACCGGATTCCATTGTTTGCATGCAGCGTCCGCGGTTTCGACTGCGATTCCAGGCTAAAGAGCCAGAGGAGTCCACAGACCTGCTACCTAACCCTGTCAGTGCCCGGTCCATCTCTGCTCACAGGAGAACGCTGCTATTGGAGGCGCTGCCTACACTGGGTTTGGAGAGACCTGCGGGACTGGTGAATACCTCGAAACTGCTACGGGTGCACACTGGACTGCCCAAAGGAATAAAATTCACGCCTATGAGCTCAGCTGGTCGGCACCTCTTCGTGCCCTATTTCCAGCATCAGATGCAACGTTCTCTACGTACCCTCCAACGACAGTCCCCCGTCCCTCTACTAGGACACCAAAGTCCACTGCTCCGCAGAGTATTACGGGACAGAGACACCCCCCAGTCCAGCACCAGTCCCAGGCCGCTGTCCAGAGGACCTTACTAACTGCTGGGCTGCAGAAACCGGTCCAACTCCTCCTGCTGCATCCGCTCATGGAAGTCGTCCACCGCAGGCAGCTCCTGCAGCTCTGAGAAGGTCTGCAGCTGTGATGAGAAGGTGTAGAGCAGTGCTTCTAGCTTCTCTTCGCGACACTTGTAGGTGCTCACTTCTACCAGTAGCTCGCGGTTGCACTCGAGCATGCCCTTATTTTCGTCGCGTAGCTGCTCGACGGTCTGCTCTAGGAGGTGGTGCTGTGTCTGCAGTTCCTGCACCTTAGCCAGCAACCTCTGACAATCCGACTTCGACAGCGCTTCCGCAGGGAATTCGGCCGATTTCCTTCTTATCCTCCCCAGCAAATTGCGTTTTTCCTTGACAAAGAAGCGATGTCGAAACACATTCTCGCAGCCTTCCTCCCTACTTTTGTGGAAGTCGTACATGTTCAGCTGTCGTACGAAGCTGGCGAAGTTGCTGTGCTTGAAGTACTGCGGGAGCACACTCTCGGTGAACTCGGTTATGCGCTTTATTGCAAACCCCAGGCCGTCTTCCGTCCACGCCACAACAGCAGTGTTATTTTCGTCATTTACGATTTCGAAGGTTTTTTGTAAGAAAGAAGTCACCTTCCTTCTGCTCTTTGCTCGGTTCATTATATTATTTCTCACCCCATCGCACTGGACGAACTGGCCTCCCCCGCACCCTCCAAGCAAATATCCCTCAGAAAAGCCCCAAATCCTCCCAAATATCCATAAATTTCACACCCAATCCTCGAAGCCAACTCTGTAAATTCCCTTGTTTTCCGCAATTGTTCTAGAAGCAGTTTTGCCATTTTGGGCGAGTTTCGCAGAGAACAGGAACTTTGCCTCGGCCGTTGAAGAGCATTTGGAGGGGTCAGTCTGAGGGGAACATTTGGCTGTTTGGGGACATATAGTGGATTTTGAGGTATTGGTCGGGAGACTTGGTGGTATATTGGGATTTATGCACTAAAAAAGGGTGTTAGGGGATGCAAATGTAAGAGGCTATAGGCAAATTCCGAAGTCTACAAAAGCCTCCAGCTATAGGGGAAATATCCCATCCGCCAATAATCCCTCAAACCCTCCCACAGTAGTCAGTCTTATCAGGGCGGGTATTTGCCCCTAGCATAGAGAAACTGTAATTCTAGACCTATCGCTTAGCGATTAGCTGCTGCGGCGAAGTTCTCACAGACTGTCCTTTTGGACTGGTGCGAGTTCCTGCAGCCGCTGCACCTGCAGAGATCTGTGCAGGCCACTTGGCTCTGGTAGCACTCGCAGTAGCGCTTGAGGCAAGCGGACTTCTTGCAGTTACAGCCTCTGCTGTGTCTCTCCTCTCTGATCTTCTCCTCGAAAGCTCCTCTGTTCTTCTCCAAAGTCTGGTCTATCGCAGTTTGTCGCTCCGTCTCACTCGTGGCTGTATTGAGACAAGCCACACAGTCACAACCACTGCAGTACTGTCCCGCAGCAAAGCAATCGCAATACAGCTTGAGACAGCGAGACTTTTGACAGCGGCAACAGAGAGGACGCACAGGCTTGGGAGCTGCTGCGACTGCACGGCCCAGGCCGGGGAAGGGCTTGCCCAGCCACAGACACACTCCGCTGTCAAAATGGCTATAGTGGCTGGCGCTTTCGGGGCCTGGGTCGGAGGTGCGGGGCCACAAGGTTTTGAAGGCACTTGGACGATGCGAGCTGTTGAGAACTCCAGGAGAAAAGACCAGCAGTGTGGGCGAAGGCTGCGAGACGGAAACTCGAATAGGCTGAGGGGTCAGAATGTGCGCCAGGGACTGCTCTGAGTCGAGCAGCACCTGCAGACGCTCAGATGCGTCCATGATTTAAATTTTAGACTTTTTATTTGCCTCCGGACATTCGAATCCGTCGTTATGCGTTTTGAAGACTTGGGGAAACTGGATTTTAATAGGTGTTAGGAGTGTTTTGTGTGGGGAGTTGAGAGAGTTAGGGGAAATCCACCTGAAATTAAGAAAAAAGGAACTAAACAGTGGATTCTGCATTATTTTTGGACTTAGATATCTGCATTTTACGTAATTGCGACCGATTTTGCAGTTTTACGACTTGCTATCGAAACAATTACCTAGCTATTGTGTAGAAATTGCTTCTGAAGGGTCGTTTCTGGGTTCTTTTTGGCCTTTGTACTGTAATTATTCTAAAATTGTCCTTAAATTGCTTCGTTTTCCCAAAAAATTTGCCTCTTTTTCATCTCTTAAAATCACCTCTGTCAGTTCAAAAGCGCAAATTGACACTTTAAGCAGTCAATCAGACAGCTTTATGAGAAGGCCGCCATCCTACTTTTTCCTTATTGTGAGGGTGCAGGAACCTGTACCAACCCTTGTCGCTAGATTTAACTACAAAATGGCAAAGAAGGTAGACTCAGTCAATGCTACCGTAACTCTAGTCAGTTCCTGCTAGGAACAGTGGCAATAGTTCTATTTGCAGGCTGCGGACACGTTCTTTTGAATTTCCTTGTAAAAGAGGGAAAAAGACAAAGACTACTTAGCCTTACACTTGCGTCTGCGCTTGCGCTCAGGACTGTGCATGTGCAGTGGCAGCAGCACCAGCCTAGAGAGCGGCGGAGGCTCAAGCAAGGATACAGACTTGCTGTCCAGCTCCAATCGTCCCACACTCGAACACTGCTGGTAGTACAGTCGATCGCCCACTGCCTGCGGGTTTGTGTCCTGCCAGCCGCACTGGAAAGGCCCATCTTCCCACACCACTCGAGGCACTAACTTCACCAGGGACCTTCCGGCCAGGTAGAGGATTTCTCGGTTTCTAGTCACGGCCACTCCCTGCCAGCACCGGGACATGGGCAGGACTATGTCAAGCAAGTGGTACTCGAGAGTCAGAGTGTCGAGCAGTTCGCCGGACACGCAGTCTGCGCCTCCCAGGAGGTAGATATGAGTGCCGTGCACCAAAGGACTGAAAAGACGGTGGAAGGCGTGCATGTTGGGCAGCGAACGCCAAGTGTTGGCGCTGTACACTTCCGCGGACTTTAGCAGCTGCTCTGTTGCGCCGCCAAACACGAAAACAGCGTCGCCTAAAGCCACAACCCCATGGCTGTGTCTCCTTTCCAGCATATCTTTGGCCTGCCTCACCTCTCCCGTCTCGATGTTTACCCGAAAGGCGGCACTCACTGCCCCTAACTCCATTTCCTTGCTCTGACTTCCCACTATATCCAGGCCTCCGCACCCTATCAACTCCCCAGTGAGCATGAACGTAGCTTTGCAGTGTATAGCGGGAGTGAAGCGGCGCAGAGGCAGCACTCGCCAAGTCTCAGTGCGGCAGTTGAAGAGCAGTAGTTCCTGCTCGCGGAAAAGGGCCAAGTGGTGGCGAGATCGAGCTTGCAACTGGTAGACGCGCTTGCGCGGGAGACCGAGGGGCAGGTAGAGAGGCTCGGATACACTGAGTTCTTCTAGGAGCTCGGTCCACAGTTCATCCTGCAGCGATATACGAGCCCACAGTCCCGAAGTCACACTCACGCCCCGCAGAACGGTAGCGGCCGGCAACATCTTGAGCACTTCCATCACAGGTCTATATGAATCCATTATAGGAGCGGGAGAGCCCAGTCCCTAGGGCTGTCTGCCTTACCAGTACAGAAGTGGCATTACAGAGAAAAGCGGTAGTAGCATTCTGTTCAAAGGCTCAATTCGCTGTAGTTACTAAGGATAGAGGTATTAGTAAGGACGGGGTTTATTGAGTGTTTGGAAAGGGAAATTTAGCCTGGAACTGCTTGTTTTGAGGAGGAATAGGCAGTTTCACGACTGGTTTAATCCAATGACCAGGGTGAATTTCGCATTCAACAGTGATCAATCACGCTGCATGCTTTAACCGTGCCGCTATCTGTAGAAAAAGAGTCGATTTACCCCGAAATACATTTATTTCCGAGTACATACGAGCAAAATCCTTCACAAACCTCCCTTTTCGCCTCAATAATCAGTCTCTCGCCCATATTATCCCTATGAAGCGAATCGTAGGCAAGCGACACAACCCAATCCCTTTCGATATCCTCCACAACGAAGCCCTAAACCATCAAATCGCCAAACTGCCCTCCAACTACAACTTCGAAATCCACAAAACTCTCTGGCGCATCCGGGAAGTCTCTGCCAAGTCCGTGGGTCTGCAGCTCCCGGAAGGCCTAGTGCTCTACAGTCCCTTGCTAGTGCATATCATCAGAAGCTTTGGCAGGGTGGAGTGTGTGTTGCTGGCGGATGTGGTGTATGGTGCGTGCTGTGTGGATGATTTGACGGCGGATGCACTGGGGTTGGACTTTTTGGTGCATTATGCGCATACGTGTTTGGTGCCGATTAATGAGACTTGCATGAAGACGCTGTATGTGTTTGTGGAAATACACATTAGTGTGGAGAGACTGGTGCAGAAGCTTGCTGCTGTCTTTCCCCCAGATACTAGTTTAGCCCTCATCGGCACTATTCAGTTCGCTCAAGCGCTCAACGAAGCCGCCGAAATCCTGCAAGCCCGCGGCTACTCTCAACTGCTAGTTCCGCAGACAAAGCCTCGGTTCCCCGGTGAGGTGCTGGGCTGCACTTCACCCACTATCGCTGCCTCTACGGTTGTATCTGTGAGCGATGGTCGATTTCACCTTGAATCCGCCATGATTCAAAACCCACAATGCCGATTTTACAAGTACGACCCTTACACCCAGCAACTGACCACCGAGGAATACGACCTCGCAGCCCTCAAAGCCACCCGTCGCCCCGAAATCGAAAAAGCCGCCAAATCCCAAGTAATCGGCCTGATCCTCGGCACTCTCGGCCGCCAAGGCAGTCCCTCCATCCTCAAATCCCTCGAATCCCTGCTAACCACAGCTCAAAAAGACTACATAGTTTTCCTTATGCCGGAAGTGACAACTGAGGCTTTGGTGCCTTTTGCGGAAGTTGAGGCCTGGGTGCAGGTCGCCTGTCCGAGACTGTCGATGGACTGGGGCTCACACTTTCCGAAGCCGTTGCTCAACTCTTATGAGGCGTTTGTGGCTTTTAAGGGACTGCCACTGGAGTATCCGCAAGACTACTACTCATATGAAGGGGGCGAGTGGAGTAACTACAAGGCGAAAACCGTTTGGACGGATGAGGCAGCGAAAGGCTAGGAATTAGAGCTTTAGGCGTCATGGTACGGCAGCTCTCGGAAGGTCCCATACCTGCGCAGCGGAATCGCAGGACTCAGCGGCTTTTCATACAACTCCGCTTTCGACCGCATCAAAACCCTCACTTCCTCCTCATTCCCTACATACACTGCCTAGTTCCTACCTTTCCACATATAAGTGCAAGTGAGCAGCAGTAGCAGGAGAAGGGTCAATGCTAGTCCTGGGTGGGTCACCAGGGCTGAGGATAGAGGGTCTTCTCCCCAGATATGCTCCACTGTCAATGTTTGGTTGAAGTTTTCCGCCTGCTGCCAGCTTCCCAGGCTCCCCCCACACATCATTCCCCCAAGAAAGACCCGAATCATATATAGCAAAATGCAGGGTCAACTCCGAGACATGATCGAAAAGAAGCAGTGGGACCGAGTGCTGCAGCTCCCTCCCGCCCAATACCTGCAGAAAATGAGGTGGACGGACGTGCAATGCGAGCAAATCATCTACTTCGCCCTGGCCAGAGCCATGCCAATGCAGTTGTTTCTGCAGCTGGCGGAGGGCAGGCCTGTCGTACGCAATACCAATGTGCTGGTGTTCCTTGCGAATCGCTATGAGTGGAGGGAGCAGTACTGCTTGCTGCAGTTTTTGCACCATACGGACTCGGAAGTGGACGCACTCATTGCCAAGACTAAGCCGGGACAGGCTATTTTTGAGTCTACGACTGCGCAATTGATGCTGGAGCGATATAGGCGAGTAAAGACGACCTGGCGAGTGATTTGGCTGAAGGAAAGGTCACGACTGAGAGTGCCTCTCGGACTGCTTCGAGAAATAGCAGAGTATTGGTAGGCAAATGCTAATTCTGTGCTTATTTACTGTATTCGAAGGCTCAATTGCTGAAAGTGTTGCGTTTTTATAGGACAAACCCATATATCATTTAAGCAAATTTGTGTCCGGAAACCCTAAAAATTGACCAATTTCTAACAAAAACATCGGATATTTACTTGATTTAGTCGCCAATTTCCAGTCCTTCCGTCCTTTCTCCCTCCAAAAGCCCAATTTTAACCTCCCTTGCAACCCCTACTAATGGAAGAGTGGGCCGGCGCCAAAGCCCAGCACTTCGTCCCTCCCCGCAAGCGCATCGGTACCTCCCAAGCAGACCAAAAGGCCGAGTTCCTCGCGCCTGCCCAGGGTCTTCTGACCTACACGCACGCAGGACTAGCAGTGATTCAAGGGCGCAAGCACTATGAAGAGAAGTTCGGAGTGCCTATGGGAGAGCGGAAACCCTGCATTCAGAAGGTAGTCCGGCCTCCCCGTCCCCCGGAAAGGGTCCAGTCTATGAAGTATATAAAGCCGGAGTATGCGCCAGTCCCTCCCAGGGCTGAAAAGGCGCACATCCCTCCAGTCCTCACTGTCAGTGGCAGGCCGGAGTTCCCCATACACACGCGGACTGTGCGGACTGTGAGTGGGGACAGAGTGCGAGACTTCACTTCAACGGAGTACGACTTCCACAAGACTCAGATGGGCAGGAAGCAGCTGGTCTGCGACCTGCGGAACGGCCTGCCTGTAAGCTCGCAGGGCGATAAGGCCTACAATGTGGCTGAGTACGCGCCTGGGTTCTTTAAGGAGGAGGGGCTGTTCTCGAGGACGAGTTTCCGCCCTAGATTGCCGATGCACGTCAAAGGTGCAGCGAGCAGTTACGGAAAGTTGCAGTCGTACGAGGCAACCGGACCCGCCCGGAAGAAGTGGAGCCAGCGACAAAAGGAAGAAACAGCCACGGAGGACCAAACTGCAATCAATTCCCTGCTAGAGTGGTAACTGCCAGACAGGGAACGCACAATTCTGAAGGAGAAGTTCCCCAGCTTGCCGGATCCTGGTGACTCGGATGAGGATGAGAGAGTGTATGGGGTAAAGAGTTAAGGCGCTACTGGCTTTAGGTGAAGTTGCGGATGCGGTGTTGGGACTTGCCCTTGCTTTGGCGCTCCAGGAACTTCCGACAGGTGCGTTCCTTCGCCCTGACGACCACATTGTTAAACACCAGCGGGGCAATCTCCGCCTGCTCCCCCTCCGGCATCACCACCAACTTCACCCACCCATTGATAAAGTGGGAACTGACCTCCGTCACCTGCACTTTAAACCTCGCCGTATGGAGTTGATACTCAGAGTCGTACTTCAGTATCACTCTCGTCTGGCCTCGAACAATGGGCTCTCCGGCCATGTTGTCGGGAATCTCGACTGCGGGCGTGCTGGACGTTAGGAGGGCGAGAAAGACTGGCACGCGAGTGTTGATAGGGAATGGAGTGCTGGAAATCGGCTTGAGACAGATCTGCAGGTCGAAGTACTTGCCCTTGCAGATGGGATTTGGGATGGTTTCTACCATAGTAAGTTGCCATTTGTATGGCTGCTCGGACGTCTGCAAGTCACGAAAGCGTCTTCTTGGGAGTTCGTAGGCTAATTTTTCCTTGAGCGCGGTACAATTGGCCTTCAGCTGGACCAGCTTGATAGCGAGCAGGTCTTCCTGCTGAGACAACAGATCCAGCATTTGGCTCTGTTCCTCGAAGAGCCCAAAGTCCAACTCTCGTCTTTTGCGCTGCTTTTCTTGGCTCTGCCAGACTGCCTCGATGGTCTCAAGTGAAGGTAGGTGGAAGTCAATATAAGCTGTATTGCTAGCCATGATTTTACTATCTTCGATAACACCCCCCATCGATCAAAACAGCGAGCCTAGAAAATATTGCGAAAAATTCCCTTATTTCCCTTCTTCCTCCACAGCATATAAGCCCTTCAACCCCCTTTATTGCCCTTTTATCCCCTACCCCGGGACCTCGCCCGAGTTCGATAGTCTCAGATATGCGAATTTCCGCGGAAATGAGACTGAATTAGACTCGAGAAGGTCGTTGCGAACGTTTTGGGACTATTTTAGTCATAAAATCTGATATTTCAGGTATCAGTTTTCCAGAAGAAAACGAAAGGCGAAATATCGATATTTCCCACTTTTCAAGTGTCTGACACAAAAGAACCCCTCGTTTCTCCGTTTAAAGGCTTTAAACAGTCTGAAAAAGCCCAATAGGCCGCTAAAATTGGTACATACAGATATAGACTTTTTACGAAAATATACCTCGCGCCTGGTCGCAGCACTGATTTTAGCCTTTGCACAGGCTGGAAAAGCCTGCAAACAGCAAGGAAGCAGGTGGAAAAGGACTGCGGCTGCCATTTTCGACCACAGTGATTGCCACTTCAAAGCCTCGTTTGGTCTAACACCTAGGAGGAAAGGGGCGGATCTGCCCTTTGTGCGCTCCAAAGGTAGTGGAAATGTATTAAAATTGAAGCCTGGGGAAGCACTTGAACGGGCTTAGTAGTACTAGGATGTGGAGTTGGAGTGAGAGGAAGTCAACAGGGCTAATCGTCCTACTCCCTAGTACCAGTCTGACCAGGCGCCACCTGCCTGCCCGCCCATCGAATGGCCCAGCGTAATAATATGTCCTCGCTAGAGTCCTGCGTGAGCGCCCAAATCAAGAACCTTATCGCCAACCTGACCAACAAGAAACAGTACAAGGCAGTGACCAATGAACTCCACAACTTGGTGAATGCCTTCGGAGTGGCAGCTGAGAAGTTCATGTTCACACAGCTCTTCAGCGAGATCGACTTCAAAGACCCGGGAACAGCCAGCGGCGTCAAGTACCAGTTCAAATGCCAGTTCCTCAACGGGCAGCTGAGCAGTTTGAGTGAAAAGCCGGAGTTTCTGGACTATTTCTCGCTGACTTTTACGCAGACGGATGTGGACGACTTCTTGGAAGACTTGGTTAGAGTGCTGCATTTGAGTCTGCCGGTGCAACTTATAGTGTCGCTGTCGTTTGTTCAGTCGAGTCGGCAGGATGTGGCCAGAACAGGGGCGGCGATTCTTCGTCGGAAATTACGCGACTATCATCAAATGGGCCGTCCACAGCGTCTTCCGAGCTACGCCCTCTACCTAATCCTCCACCACCTCAAGTCCAACCCCGACCTCCAGCGCTCCGGAGACTCCAGCGGACTCAAAGAATGGACCCAGTTTCTCATTGACAGCAACGTCTTCGACTTCTCTATTGGCGACAATGTCCACTTTTTGCCCTTCTACCAAAATCAAGCAGACTCGTACAACCTTACCCCCGTGATAAAGACGGACTTCATCCCACTGGTCCGGAAGAGTGTATCGCTCGCGGGGTTGCTGGAGGACTTAGGCCCGGACTGCACGAGCACAGCGGGCACGCTACATGACGTATTCGGAGTGCTGATGACTGTAGGGGAAAAAGACATGGCTGAAGCGTTGTCCGTCATATGTGACTCTCTGAGCGGAGTCTCGACTCCTGAGTCTCGCCTGTCCCTGTCCACCTTCACAGCCTTCAAGCGAGGGGAAGTCGTCCAGTACGAAGACGAAAAGAAGGATAAGAGCATAGCCTTGGGCTGGCGGGAAGAAGTGCTTTGCAAGGTGATAAGTGAACGCACACAACTCAACTGGGCCGTAGTTGTATCCGGCCTGGACAACCCTCGCTTCCAAATCCGCACAAATGAAGCCTTTGAGTTCCTCGCAAAGCTTTGTCACAAAGTCACTGGAGCGCCCTTGCCGCTGCTTCCCTTCACAGAGGTGTGGAAGCACAAGCGAGGACAGGTCACTTTCCTGTCCCAAGCAGTCCACTCCAAGCTTCCGCAGGAAATATTCAACTTCAGCGACCTGCAGAACAAGGCTGTATTGGGAGACATTGCAGTCCAGCAGGAGTTTTTAGTGCATGTGCAGGCTTTGTGCTCGCTCGACATTGTCAGGGTGTTGCTGCAACTGTCCGCCTCGGAGTACTACACACAGATCAGAGCTTTGTTTTTGCAGGAAGTCGAGCGGTTCCCTGATATTCTGCTGCTGAGTTTGTCGAAGTTGAAGCTTGCGCAAGAGCCGGCACTGCTGGAAGAACTGCTGAAACTGCTATTGCCGCGCTTGGTTTCTCCGCAGACCAGTCCCTCTGTCGTGCTGAAGTCCGTCTGGGAGGCCAACCCCAACCTTGTGGTTAGAGCAGCGGTGGAGTTCTACGAGCGAGAGCCCAATACCATCACTTTGTCGCATTTACTGGAACTGACACAGGAAATAAAGGACTCGCTGTTGATTATTGCTGCATCAGTCAACCACAAGTTCGCGGTTCATTTTGGTCTGCTGGCCAGTAAACGCGATTTTCTCCATCTGGAACAGTGGCTGAAGGAGAGAGTGAAAAACGGGAAATCCGACTTTGTGAAAGCGCTACTGATCTACATCCAACGCAGTGTTATTAAATCTTGCGAAGGCATGACTACTCCTAAAGATATCGAGCAAGTGCTGGAAAGAGCACAATTCACTAGAGAGTCGCTAGTGATTGTGTTTGATAACTTGATGCATCCGCATGTGGTTGAGGGTCTGCTCAGTCAGGAGTTGCAGGCGGAAATCGTGCAGACGCAGAAACAGGTGGTGGATTTGCTGCCTGAAATAAACGCCCCGCCGCCCAATACCGAGGAAGTGGAAGAGGCAGCGAACCGCTATTTCCAGCAAGTCTACAACGGCGGCATGACCATCGACGACACAATCGACCTGATGAAGACGCTCAAACACTCCTCAAACGGCAAGGACAAGGAAATATTCGCCTGTATGATTCGGAACCTGTTCGACGAATACCGGTTTTTCCACAAGTACCCGGAAAAAGAGTTGCAGATTACTGGGGAATTGTTTGGTGCAATCATTAATAGCAACCTTTTGCTTGGGATTACACTGGCAGTTGCTATGAAGTACGTACTCGAAAGCATCAAAAAGCCGCAAAGCCGTCTATACCGCTTCGGCTGGTACGCACTTCAAAAGTTCAAACCACGACTAACGGAGTGGCCGCAGTACCTTCGCCAAATTGTGTCCATCGTCACTCTACGTCAGGAACAGCCGCAATTCGTAGACTGGTGCGAAGAGCAGCTGAGGCGGGTGCCTGCGGAGGAACAAGGGGCTTTGGAGGTTGAGGAGGACCGGAGTTCCGTCAGTGCGGCTTGGGATGGGAGTGCGCCTGTGTTCCAGCCGCAGGTGTTGGTGGCGGATGCGGCGCCTTTCTCACTGCCGTCCTTTGCTGCACCTAGCTTTGAAAGGGTGGAAGTGGTCCAGCCTGAAGTCCAGTTACAGGACCAAATCAAGTTCATCCTCAACAACACCAGTGTAAGCACCATCGACGAAAAAGGCCTGGAACTGCGGGAAATCCTGAGAGCTGCAGATCGGAACTTGACCTGGTTCTCCACTTATTTGGTGAGTACTCGAGTACCCACAGAGGCCAATTTCCACGAATTGTACCTGAAATTGGTCATAAAACTGGACTTAAAGCTGCTTTGGACACTAGTCCACCAGGAGACTTTCACCAATATAAGGCGGCTCCTGGGCTCTCCCAGGCTGCTGGAAGACGATCGAAAGCCGCTGAAGGTGTTTGGCTCTTGGCTTGGCCTCCTAACGATCAGTCGCAACCGACCAATTATCGTGAAGGACCTGGACGTCAAGGAGCTGCTAGCGAAGGCTTACGAACAGGGTCACTTGATTGCGATTGTGCCCTTCGTGTGCAAAATCTTGGAACAGTGCAACTCCTCCATTGTCTTCACCCCCCGCAACCCCTGGATAGCCGCTCTCCTCTCCCTCCTCTGCGAAATCCAGTCCTTACAAGACCTAAAGACCCAAATCTCCATGGAAATCGAAATTCTGTTCAAAAACCTGCGCATAAGCAGCATCCAAGACTTCAAGAAATCGCAAGTTTTGACCTCAGTGGCAGTGCATAACAAGGCAAACGACTTCAACGTCAAAGAGCCAGCGAAGCCTTTGCCCAAGCCCGCCATTTCCTCCACCCAAATCGTCGACAAGGTGGTAGTGCCCAAGCAACTTATAGAGTACTTCACAGAAATCGAGATGCGGCCGAAAATCGCAACTGCAGTGCAGAATGCGATTAAGGAGGTGTTGCAGCCGATAGTGGAAAGGAGCGTTGGACTGGCTTTGATCACTACCCGGGAATTGTGCTTGAAGGACTTTGCGCTGGAAAAGGACCCTGGGAAGCTGAAATCCGCTTCGGAATGGGTCGTGCAGAGCCTGGCGGGGAGCCTAGCAATTGTAGCGTCCAGGGAACCGTTTAGAACTGCGCTCCGCAACCTGCTTGCAGAGACGATATCCAGTAGTCCGGGACTGGATTCCAGAGTCGTAGCCAGTCTAGTGGACATCACTATCCAGGAAAACGTCAATTTGGGCTGCCAAATGATCCAGAAACTGGTCGTGCAAAAGGCCTTGGGCGACATCGAGCACGACCAAGTCATCCAAGAAGCTGTGAGTCGCAGGAGAAACTTAGGCGAAAGATTCACTGATGAAAACGCGGAACTGCATCGAAAGCAGATGATGAGTCTACCGGAAACACTGCGACCCCTAGGCGAAGGACTGACCGAGGCGCAGTTCAAAGTATATGAAGACTTCTCGAAAATCCTCCACCCTGTGCGGAAACTCAGCAACACTGTCAGCGAAGTGCCTCGACCCGATGCAGTCGATGTGCAGGACCAAAGCGCCATACGTCTTTTGTCCCAGTTCGAAGGTCAGCTCCTGTCCGGGGAGCAGCTGTTCGACGAAGGCAAGGCTTTGGACCACCCGGAAGTCCAGGAAATGCTGCGACTGCTGGTGACGATGCTGATTTCGCAGGGGGTGAAGCCGGACGTCGTGACTTCCTGCTGTCAGAAACTGGTGCGGAAAATGTACCTCAGCGAAGGACGCTTGGGCCTGTATTTGAAAGTGCTGGAAGGGCTGAGTACGCCCATTAAGGCGGTGGCGAGGGATGTGACGGCCTTTGTTAGCACTCAGACGGAGGAACAGAAGCGGGTTTATTGGCCGGTGGTGGCTGCGTTGATATCGTCGAAACTGGTAATTATGCAGGAGTACGACCCTTCACTTGCTAAGCTACTGGAGAAAGGCCTCCCTCTCGCCCTGACCTTCGCCAACCGCCTAATCCAAGAGTTCCTACTGCAGCGCAGACTAATCGACGACAAGGAAATCCCCGCCTCCATAGCAGTCCTAAAGCGTCTCTCCAGTCCCGAATTCCCGGCTCTACAGCAACTACTAGCCGCAGTCTACCCCGAAACCCACCCTTCCCAGCTCGACCAAGACACCCTCGCAGCCCGCAAAGCTGTCGAAGAGACCTTCGACGAGTGGCTCAAATTCACTATCAACGAGCCTTTAATCAGCTCTCCAACGGCTGAACGGTTCGTCCACTCCTTGGAAGCGGAAAATCTGTTCTCAGCTGAGCCGCACCAAATCGACTTTTTCTTCAAGACTTTGATAGAATTGGCGGTCGCGAAGAGCAGGTATGAGCAGGAAATCGACTACGGACCGATTGATTCCTTCACCAAAATGACGCATTTTATAGTGGCGTTGGCGCGGCCGGAGCAGAAAGCGAAGGTTTTGGGACGAGTTTTGTCCTGCTTGAGGCAGACTTTGCAGAAAGCGGTGCTTCGGCAAGGGAAAAAGTTCAATCAGCGGCCGTATTTCCGCATTTTGCTGAATATTATGACGGATTGCTCGCAGCCGGAGGACACTTTTATGGATGTGAAGCTGGTGATGGAGCTGTTGGTGCCCATTGCTGATATGCTGCATGAGATTAACCCGTGCAAAGTGCCGGCTTTCTGCTTTCCTTGGCTGGAACTCACTTCGCATAGGTTCTTTATGCCAAAGCTACTGAAAAGCACACAACTACCCGGCGACAAAAGCGTGTATCAGCCCTACCGCGGGAAAATGAAAACCCTCCTAGTGGACCTTTTTAGCTTCATCAAGCTGCACTACATGCGCACTCCCCTCAGCGAAGCCCTGCGCGACTTCTACAGCGGCGTACTCAACGTCATGCTCGTAATCGTCCGCGACTTCCCCGAGTTCCTCGCAGAGTACCACAGTGACTTTTGCGACGCACTTCCAGACCATTGCGTGCAACTGAGGAATTTGGTGCTTGCAGCGGCGCCTGCGAATATTCAGTTGCCAGACCCTGTAGCGAACCCGGCTCTGAAGGTGGACAAGTTGGAGCAGATGGAGCAACTGCCAGACGTGCAGTCGACTTATGTGGAATTGCTAGGAAAGGTGAAGGAGGACCTGGATCGATACTTGGAAAACAGAGATGCAGGACTAGTGAGTGCAATCTGCATCAAGCTGATGACAGGGTCAGACGGCCAGCCCAACACAGCCAACCCCTCATTAATGCAGGCTGTAGTCCTGTATGTCGCTACTACCTTGTTAAAGCGCAGTGCAGCTTTGGAAGCAGTCGACCCGGGCATCGTCCTATTCGAGGCGATCTTGCAAACTGTTGATTCCGAGGGACGCAGGTGCATGCTCAACGCTATAGCCAATCAACTCCGCTACCCCAACAGCCACACTCACTTCTTCTCCGTCATCCTCCTGAGCATCTTCGAAAGCATCGACTCTCTGTTCATTCAGGAACAAATCACGCGGATTCTTGCAGAGCGGGCGATTGTGCATAGGCCGCATCCCTGGGGCTTGGTGATCACCTTCCTGGAACTCCTCAAAAACCCGAAATACGAATTCAGCAAGAAGCCGTTTGTCCACTCCACGCCGGAAATTGAGCGACTTTTTGACAAGATGCAGACGCAGTTGAATCAGAGTCTACAAAGTCTTGCAAGCGGGGTGTAGGATTAACTTAGATTAGGGATTTGAACGGAAGTGGAGTTGGGTGGAGTTTTGCCTATTTGTCTCTAAGCGAGAAGGGAAATGTTAGAAATTTGGGGAGTTTGGAGGGTTGAAATTGTCTATTTGACTATATGCTAGTAAAATAGACAATTTGGCCCAATTTAGTACTCAATACACTCAGAAATTTGCCTAATCTCTCAGCAAGGTCGAAATCCTCGTTTTCCTCAGAGAAAACCTCTTCCTCTAGACAAATCGTCCAAAATCTCATCAATGAGTCCATTTCCAGGCTAAACTCGTCTCTACGCCTAACTTCTATAATAATTCCCTCTCCGGCGGCCATGCTGAGCACGAATTCCTACATCTGCGAAACCCACTCCAACCCTGCCAAATTCTACTGCATGTGCACGGGCAATAAGCAGTACCTCTGTGAAGACTGCTTGTCGAAGCATATGAAAACCGAGAGACATCACATTATAGTGCAAGTCAGTTCCGAAACCCTCTGTCTCGACGACGTCGAAAAGCTCAATCGCAAATCCCAAGTCAGAGAAACCCTCCGAACCACACTAAAAGAACTACTGCAAAAAATCGAATCCGAGCGAAGCGCTGCCTCTGAGTTCCTAGCGCAATACCAATCTTTCCACATCAGTCAAATCCAGGCTGCGTATGGAAACCTGCTGAGTTACTCGAACTACGTGTATGACTTGTATGTGAAGACGTGCTGTCAGATGGATGAAGAGTTGGACAGCCATAAGAGTGAACTTTCGACGGAAACTGGACTGTTTATTGACTTCGCGGCGCATATTTCTGCAGCGACGGTGCCTTTTTTCATACAAATTGATAAGTTTTTAGGGGAAAATATACGTCTGAAGATTGAGCCGATGCCAGAAATGCCGACTTTTCCGCTGAGCACTCTATTGAAAACGTGGGGGAAATATGAGAAATGCCAGTGCGAGGAATGCGAAAATTACAGAGATATGTTCGGACTGCCGCTTCAAATGCCCTGGTCCTGCTACAATTGCAGAATTGAAAACCAAGGCTCAAAAGAGTGTTATGCCTGCCACTGCGGTCGAAACTGGGCCGACTACCTAACCTACAAGGACGTCAAGCTCTCTGAAGACAGCAAGAAGTGGATTTGCCCAAAATGCGCTTTCAAAAACGGACTGCATGAAGGAGTTTGCTGCAAGTGTAAATCCTCCTGTATAGCGATACAGCAAGGATCGTCCAGTTTGCCCCCATTCTTGAGAAATCTACTTTACTATAGATCTTAAGCAGAAACTTCGTCTAAAGTCGTTTTCGAACTTCTCAGTCTTTAAAATTGATTTATTTCCAGTCCTTGAGTAGACTTCTTCACCAACTTCCCTATTCCCAATTCCTTCGATTCAGGTCCTAGCGCCTTTAGCCGATATCCAATTTCCATTCTTCCCATAAGATCGCCCGAATTCCGTCCCTCGTCCTTAGTCATTTATCCTAGCGGCAGCACTAATCCGCCGGTAACAATATGCAAAGTCCCAGAATAATGGCTGAATCCGGCGACTCTGAACCAGGGTCACCCACACTGCCCGAGCCTTCAAATAGCCTCTGTCCCTGGCCCCGCAAGCGCAAAATCGAGAATCGATACAGTATGTGCGAATTCGCTATTCCCACTCGAACTTATAACGCGGACGAGAATTACGCTCAGTCCTCTACCTTTGGTTTCGATGAAGAAGACCAGCGTCGTCCAGTTTCCAGCATCCCGAGGAAGCCTACGGCCCCGGAAACTCAGAAGAGAAGGAAGTTGGAAACCGACTTACTCTATACGACGCTGAATCCGGATGAGCGAGAGCAGGCGGAGGAACTGAATAGGAGGCTGCAGGAGTTGCTAAAGGAACTGGAAATCGAGCTGCGCAGCTTTTCTATTAGAGAGGCGATCTGCAAGAAGCCTACCGTCTGCATGCGGCCGCCCAAGAAGTCCAAACTGATGCTCAAGCGGTCTCTCGGCTTTTAGACTTGTACATGGCCTCACGCCTCCCACTTAGAAAAGCCCATAGCCGTGTACTAAAAGGCGATGATGTGTGTTCACTATCATTTCCCCAGCCAAAGGGCTGGACAACGCTCAGTGACAGTTGATGTCGCATGGTGGAATTCAGCGAAGCTGCACCATGCTCTTTCTTTTATTATGGCCTGGTAGAGTGCAGGGTAATACAGCCATATGGAAATCGAAGTACAGACTGACCAAACGACTTGTGGAATTGAGGCTGCAGTAACTTTGCCAATGCTGAATTTAGCTACGATTTCTCTAAGGACGAAGTTCAATGTATGCGAATCGCGTGCTTTTCCTACCAGGTCTCCTCGCATTTCCAGGCTGTACCTCTCGCCGAGACTTAATCAGCGCTTTAAGTCGCATACGCCGACACCGATGCGGGACATTTCAATTACGCCTGGGCCTGGAGGACTGCAGTGGCAGTTATCCCCCTGCAAAGCAAGTCTACAGCATAGGTCTCGACAGACATCTATCAAACTGCCTATGTTGGAAAAAATACCGAGGAGACTAATTCGCTTCAAGCGGGAAGGCGATTGGGACGTCCCAGCCCTTGATAAGCAGTACTAGTGTAAGTAATGGCAAGCGACCTGCTGCCCAGAGCCATGCATCCTATCAGTCCCGCCCGCCCCCACCTCCGAGTCCTGCAGTGGAACGTCCTCTCCGATCAACTGGCCGTCAACTTTCCGCGTGTCGCGGAAAGTGTGCTCGACTGGCCCTACCGCGAGCGGCTGATATTGGCGGAACTGACCCGGGCTGACGCAGATGTGCTGTGCTTGGAGGAAGTCGACCACTTCCACGACCTCCAAGCCGCGCTTTCGCCACTGGGCTACTGCGGGATATATGAGCAGAAGGAGGATTGGCATAGAGACGGCACTGCGATTTTCTACAGGGAAAATCGACTGGTGTTGGAAGAGAAGGAAGGAGGGACGTTTGATGTGAGACGGCAGAAGTACTTATTGGTGAAGTTGAGACACAGAGTTCTGAACTGCAGTTTTATTGTGGTCGCCACGCACTTGAAATCCTATGCGCATCACGAAGGCACGAGGCTGCTGCAAGTCCAGCAGATTCTCGGGCATTTGAGAAGGTATGAAGCGCTGCCTGTGGTTTTAGCAGGGGATATGAACACGAAGCCACAAAAGGACGTGTACAACCTGATCAAGTCTGTAGGCTTCCAAAGCGCCTATTGGAATGCACTGCGGCCGAGTGCAGAGCCTGAATTCACCTGTTTGGCATATCGAGAATCAGATGTATTGCGGTTGACATTGGACTATGTATGGGTGAAGGGCTGGCAGCCATGCGCTGTAATGACCCTTCCCAGTGAGGAAGATATAGGCAAGACTGGACTGCCCTGCAGTAAGTACCCGAGTGACCATCTTGCCTTGGTCTGCGACCTGACCCTTTCTCCCCAGTTTAGGCTATAACATGGACAAAGTGGATGGTAAGCTGCTAGATGACCTGGACAATACCCAGCCTTCGATTTCCCAAGATTTAGTACGGGAGCTGCTCGCAGAGCAGGGCTGCGACTCTCCAGACCCTCGCTGCACGAAACTAGCCTGTGTGGCCATCGAGCGGTTCCTGGGGAAGTCACTCAATGGAGTGCTCGATGTGATGGCTTCTCGGCCTGCCACCAATACCAAGGCCAAGGATGTAGGCGGGGTTCTCACTCTATACGACCTCGTGCACGCACTGCAAGAAAGCGGAATCGCCATCGACAAGCCCGCTTTCTACGTTAGCAAGCCCGCCTCTTAGTAAATAGACTCTTAGGAGGACCCACTTTCCGCAGATATGCCGCGACTGAGGATTGAAAAGACGCTATTTACGACTATGTACAAAACTGATATCTGAAATTTATGTAATAAAAGCGTTGAAAGAGGGAATGTTTGAATTGCTATGTGTGGGGATAGGCAAAATTAATTCTTAGTCAGATCCTTAGGATGCACATATTAAATTTGGCTGCAATGTGATAAGGACTTGCAATTTAGTACTATTTAAAGCTGTATGCTCCTATTGATGGTGAGAGTGATTGCTATTACGAGTTTTCATATTACAGCCCATAAAACCAACTCAAACATCTGAAAAAATAAGCTATTCTCATCATTTCCAGCATACAAAAACCCGAAAACCAATATAGTTACACCTCCACGCAAACTACAGACAAATATCCACCTTTCAGAGGAAAACCAGTCCTAATACTAGCATGGCGGGCGAAATCGACCAACTTCTCGAAAGCGAAGAACACCTGCAAGCCTGGGCGCAGGCCCAGTACAGCTCCCTGACCCAATCAGAGCCCTTAGCTCGAGACAACTTCCAATCCGCCCTCTGCCAGGCGCTCAATTCCCTCAATTCAGACCAATCGGTGGATGTCAATGAAGTCGTAAGTGAACTTTCGGCGACTGATGGGGAGGGACCGGTTTCTTTGGAAGAATTCACGGTGAAGTTGAGGGAAGCGGTGGAAAGGTGGCCTGGGGGGAAACCGTCTCCTGGCAGTGAGGAGATAGAGGCGATTGCTCCAGTGGAGCCGGAGGCTAAGGAGGAAGACGTAAGCGAAGAAGTGCGAGAAACGAGACAGCGCAACGTCGGCCGTTTCGAAAAGTACGTAGAAACCTCCGGCATCGCCAAGGTGTTCCAAATCATCTTCGCAGAAGTGGTTACCAAGAAGATCGAGCCTGCCAATGTATTCGCCTATACAGCCATGCGACTGCGGCAGATAGGCAAGGAAATCGCGCATTTGCTGCCGCCGGAGTTGGTGCCTGCGCAGGCAGACCCAGCCGGCGCTTCCCTAGCTGCAGCTTAATAGTCCCAGCTATATAAACGGCGGTCTGTTAGGACTGAATTGCTGCTATTGGGAGGGATGTGGGGAGAGGGAGGCGTTAGGTCTGCTGGGGCTGTGGCTTTGGGCCTTGGGAGTGGCCATATTGGGAAGCAATGGTGATCAACACAGAACAGTGTTCCTTCAGCGAGAGCAAAATCTGGCCCGGCAAGGGCAGCCGCTTCGTTTCCAAGGACGGCAAAACCCACATCTTCCTCAACCGCAAGGTAGCCGCCCTCTTCACCCAACGCATGAAGCCCGTGAAGCTGCGCTGGACCCAGGCCTGGCGCCGACAGAACAAGAAAGGCAAGTCCGAACTGCACGCCAAAAAGCGAGTCCGCAGGGCCGCCAGACTGCAAAAGGCAATTGTGGGTGCTTCGCTGGACGACATTAAGAAGAGAAGGGAGGAAAGACCTGAAATCCGCGCACTGCAGAGAGACGCAGCCCTGAAGGAAGTCAAGGAAAGAGGCAAGAAGAAGGCCGTGGAGACGCACAAGGAGAAGGAAAAGCACCCGAAGGCTCCCAAGGCCGCCAAGGCGCCGAAGGTGAAGCCTGCCCAGCAGAAGAGATAACCAGTTAGTTCTCTACGCTACCCGAGCGCTAGACTCAGAGTGGCTTCGCCCAGTACTTCCCCGATTCTCAGTCGCTTTGCCAGGTCTGCGAGGTCTTTCTGCAGTAGTTCCGGACTGCGCTGCTTGCGAGGACCTAAGGGCATTTCCAGGGTCAGCTGCCTTTCTGGGTCGTAGCAACTCACAAGGACGCCGGCGTTGGTCTCGTTTATGGTGACAATACAGTACCGGTTGGACACATAGTGGCTCTTTTTGTACAGTACAGAAAGCACGTGCGACTTGTGGCCGCTCAGCGAAATCGTCAAATGGCCGTTCGACCCCCGGGCTAAGGTCACTCTTTTGAGAAGCTGAGTGCAGTACAACTCCAAATTCTCCACGTTTTCCGCAGATATGTCCACTTCTTTCGACCCCTTTTCTCGGCTTCGATTGTCCTGGAACTCTACTAGTATCCCCTTCGTGTCTCCGGACATAGAGACGACGTAGCACTTTCCGTCCTGCTCGAAACTGGACCGAAACAGTAACGGCCGGTTCGCGGTTTGCAGGAATTTGGCCTGCAAAGGCTCAGTTCTGGTTTCTTTTCTGACCTCTTTTCTGCCTGCGAATAGAGCTAAAGGCTCTGGAGACTTCTTTTCTTCTTCGGGCGATTTGGGCGCTTTGGAGGGGTCGTCTCCCATGAAGGAGAGGATGAGACTGGAGGAGTCGCGGTACTCCTCGGTGGGAACGGTTAGTTCAGGGACTGGGGAGAGGGACTCGTTGCTGCTGTCGGATTCACTTTCTGCGACTTTCTTCGAATGTGTTTTCCGGCTCACATCTCGTGCAGCTTTGGGCGGGCTTTCCCCCACTCCCGACCTCAACATCAGCGAAGTCAGTCCAAACCCTTTCCTCGCCTTCGGTCCCTCCCCAGGCACTGCGTCCTTTCCCCCTGCAGGCACTGTTCCCACATTCTGCGTCAACACCTTAATCTTCCCTTGATGCTTTTCAAACAAGCTCTGCTGCAACTGCATCGACTTCGTCGCTCTTAAGTGTCTGCTCCCGTCCTCTGTGACGATATGCAGTTTCGGGATGATGAAGTTATCGATGATTCGCTTTTTGGTAAGAGTGGGAGGGAACTTGCTGAAGATGTTGTCACTGACTAGGGTCGATAGGACTGTTTTGTGGATGCGGTGCACTGCTTCCATCTTGATGAAAGGCGGTTCGCGATAAGCGTACATGACCCATTGGGCCCCTTCCAGCGATACGGTCATACAGGTAATTAGTGTGCTTTTCGTTATCTTGACATGCTGCATTTTCCTCCTAGTGATGAAGCCTAGAACATGCGCTTGGAGATAAGTCGCTAACGTGTTGATGTTCGGGACTTTCTCTGTAGGGTCAATTATCAGTGCGCCGTTTTTCACCTTCAGCAGCTTCTGTATGGCCAAAGTGCCTATAGGGAATATGTCCGCAGGACTCAACTTCGTCAAATTCGCAAGTTCCTCAACCGTCGTTTTCACCGTGAGCGGCTTCTGTTGGCTTGTCGCAAAGGCCGAAAACTCCACAATGTCGTCCTCACTCGGCCTCAGCAAGTCCTCAGAAGCGCCGATAATCCCCATAGTCACCACCCACATCTTCTCATCCAGTCGTCTGGAAGTCCTGATAATCGACCTTGTGTCTTGCATTGTTTTTTTAGACAGTAAGGTTTGTTGTCGGGTCTGCAGCTTGGCAACTCGAGATTGAAGGATCAGTTGCTCGCTGTCGAAACCGACGTCGTCTAGGACGGCCAAAGGACTCAGGGGAGAGGGGTACAGGGAGGCTAGTTCGCGGACGCTGAAGATTGCGAAGCGGGATGTGGATTTGCTCTTTGTGGACTTGAAAAGGCGAAAACACTCAATTTGCAGCTTGGAACCAAGCGAAAAAGCGCTCAAACCCAAGCGAATGCCGTCAAATTCCTTCACTCTGCAGGCCTGCATTTGCCTAATGGAGCTCTTTTGCATCATTAGAACTGTTTTCCGAGCGATCCGGCCTTTGGCGGCTTTTGCGATTGTGGTTGCGGCTTGAATGTGCCTTTTGGTCATATTTTCTAGCAAAAATACTCCGAGACTGGTACCTTTCGTCCACATTCTGGTCGATATTTCCTCGTAATTGAGGGAGTTGTAGTCCTTTCCGAGGCGTAAATCCAGAGAATGTTCACATTGCTTCGAAATATTTGCTGCTTTGATCGTCACTCCATCGACTTTTTCATATATCTGCACCGAAAAGGCAGCATTCCCCAAGAACAATCGATAACATGAGAAAACTTTAGTGCCTTTTACAGGCCTTTTTGTGGACTTCAGCATAGAAAAGTGCGATTTCGCCCTATATTTCCTCCAAGCACTCTGAATCCTCGTCGCTCCAAAGTTAAGCTGCATCGGACTGAACGACTCCTTCCTCGCCTTACTCTGCCCTGTCAAAACGGGGGAAGAGCTTTCACATATCACAATCCTCGGCACTGCAAAGTCCTCCGAGCTGGCTTCCCTCAAGCCGGGACAGAGACGAGTGAATACAGCTTTATTGTCGATAACTGCGAAGTCGCTTAGGAGGAGGGAGGCTTGTGCGTTTAAAGGTGCTTCAGAGGGGTATTGGAATTCCGTCCTTAGGACTTCTTCGGCGTAGGCGGTTTTTTCGGGGGTGGGGAGAGAGGGTCGAATTGGCTGCGCGGAAAGCTCGATAAGGCCTGATTCCGACCTTAATATACTCACAAGGAAAGTACCAGTGTCGGTCGCTATCTCCTCCTTCGCCACTACTTCCGTCCTTTCAAAGTCGAGGAAGCTTTGCAAAGCCTCAGTCTCTAGGGCGGCTCTATCCACTGTTTCAGTGCTATTGGCTATTTCCTCGCTTTCCTCAACTGGTAGGTATTCAGACCCTGTATCGCTCACAAACTCTATGTGCGACTTTTCCGTCTGCTTGCACATCTCTTCGACATCACTGCTTTGGGGCGAAGGACTGTGCGTCACCGAGGACTGCGAAGGCACAGAACTGGGAGAAGCAGGGTTTTCGCAGGGAGGCGGCAGTTCAGTCATAATTGGCCTAGGGCCCTTTCTCTTCCCTGCACTTCCGAAGCCGGGGGAAGGCAGGGAAAGCCCTGTTTCTGCCTTGGTGGGTTCAGCCTTGTCTGGGGTGGTAGAGAAGTCGAGGGAGTCGCCGCGGAGGCGGATTTGCTCCAGGAGCTCAGAGGCGGGCAGGGATTGGAGGGATTCGGGGATTGGCTTGGAGAGTTCTTCAGAGTCTTGCACTACTGCTAAATACGCTCCATTCCTCACCAAAGAAAGGGTCAGAAACCTGCCGTTCAGCTGCTGGCAGGCGCGATGCACCACTTTTCTGCCTTTCCGCTGCAGGTTTCTGTGCATCAACACTCTTCTACGAGCAATTGCACCCCTTAAAAGCGCTTGAATCTTAATTACAGCAGAAAATATGGGATTTTGCTCTGATTTCAGGCTGATTTCAAGCTTTCCTTCCTTATAAATTAGCTGATTTGCGACACAATTGATATCGATTCCTTGGGGAATTGGTAGAAAGGAGGGATTTGTAGGCCAGGATGGGCCGGATATGGTGAGAAACAGGCTGGAGTTAGAGGTTTGCTGGTAAATTTGGAGTATTCCCAGTACTTGTGGGAATTTCTTGACTGTTCGAAGCCTCAATAATCGCATTTCTTTGCGTTTTTCTGCATTTTGCAGGGTTTTTACCCTCAATTTCGCTAAAATTTGCCTAAACTTCGCCTGAATTCTCACAGCTGCCCTATGCTCCTCCTCATAATTCCTCAATTTCCCTGTGTTTCTTTCCTCAACTTGCAGTGGATTGCTATCCTTTTTCCTCGGTACGACGACTACAGTCCTGAGCTGCTCCAATAGGTCTGAGGATTCCTTCTCTTCCTCACTTTCTTGCTTCTCTGTCATACTTGCCGGAGCTCGAAAGCTCACTTGCAGACTAGAGGGGAAACTGGAAGTCGGACTGCTGGGCGCATTTTCCTCATTCCCACTCCCAGAGTGTTTCCTCGAGAAACTCCCCTCCTCCACCTTCGACTTGAGGCTCACTTCTTGCATTTTCGGGAAAGCCTCCAAATCCGCATTGAGAAAATAATCAGAATTTTGCGTGTTTTTGCCTCTGCGAGTACTGGCTTTAAACCTCAGTGGCGGCCGCAGGACAGTGACATCTCTGGGACTAGTCTCCAAGCTGAACTCTGATAAGTACTCCTTGTTAGGCAGTTCGTGGGCGTCGAGGTCTCCTTCAGTGTGGACTTGGGGGAGGTAGCGAGGACTGCTGGGGAGAGGGTGGCGCTCGAGGCTGGTTTCAGTAGAGGAGGGGTAGGGCTTAGTGAAGGTGGGGGAGGCTTGGCGACTGAAGGCCAGATGGACATGGGGGGCTTTAGGTGTGCGTTCACTCGGCAGTTTCGGACTGTGAAGGCGATTTACAGCGGTGGCGGGTCGACTTCCCTTGCGTCTGATTCCGCTTCGGTCTGATACTGCTGCAGTATTCGTCCTTGTAGGGGACCTGAACTTAGGGATTCCCGGAGGTCTGGAAGTCGCACTCTTCGGAACAGACCCAAAGGACGCGGCCTCGCTCCTCTTCTTATCTAGTGCAAACACTGCCGCTTGGTACGTCTTTTCCAGGTCTTTCAGCTTCGGACACTCCTCCCTGTGCTGCCGCACGAAGCGCAGCGCCTTCTGATACCACTCCATCGCGATATCATACTTGACAATGTACTCCGCCTCCACACCTGCATTGTGGTAGGCGACTGCCAGCATCGGCATTTTCCGACTGGCCTCTGCGGACTTGCTCAGACTCGACTCCACCAGTTCTTCCTGAGCGCTTTGAACAGCTCTAAGGGCGAAATCCAAGGCTTCAGTGTGTTCCCCGGAAACTGAGTGCGCCGCACATATAGTGAGATAGGCGTTCGTCCGGTCCATTGCTACACTGGGGTGGGAGTTCAGCACTGCTAAAGCGCGCAGTGCGTATTGCCGCGCCATGGTCGGCTTCGTCTGCTTGCGGTAGGCGCAGGACAGGGCGCTCAGCAAATCGCAGAGTTCGGAGGGGAGGCTGACTGGCAGCACTGCCTCGACCCGCTGTAGGAGCTGAGTAGCTCCCGGACCTTCTCCTTTTTCGAGCAGACTGCAGGCAAAGGGCAGGATCTTCTTGGCGATTGAGCGGGCGTAGGCCAATACTTCGGGACTGTCGGGGCCGAGTCGGTGCTGTCTCTGGTGGAAAGCCTCTTCCAGGTAGTCCAACGCCTTGTCAGGTCGGCCCTGCTGCAGGAAGCTAGCAGCGCCCAGGTCCAGACTTTCCAGGAACTGGACCGCACTGCGAGTGCTCTGGGGGTCTTCTCTGCGTTTCGTCAGATGCAGGGTGGCGTCCATTTAGTTTAATTAGACAGCCAGTGGAAAAGACTGCTAAAGGCTGTAAAGAAGCCGCAGAGGGCTGATGGAGAGCACTAGGGTACTGCTTTTTGCCTTGATTAAAGGGGAAAATGGCGCTGTGGGAGGGAAATTAGTGGGAAATGGCATGAATTTGAGTGCAAATTTATCGGAAAAGCGAATTTTAACCGGAAATTTTTTGATTAATTGGGTATTTGTGCGGACTTTATAGCTAGAATTGGTATTCGGTGATTAAAAGCGAAATTGCCTTCTCTATTTTCATTTTCATTTGATATTTTCAGGTATGCAGCAGTGTTTCCCTGTAATGGAACGAATTTTTCCCGAAATATATCATTTCTTTGGCTTTTCTGCGAGTTTTCTATAGTATCTGCAAGTATTTCGTGCGTAAAATGCACTGATATTCGTGTTTTAGACTAAAACTTCGAATTTCAGTAGTTCTGGATCTTAGGTTTAGTCCTAAATTACACTAATTGCACTATATTATGGTCGATATTGGCCTAATTTATGCTGAAATCACTTATTCGACCTTAAAACGCAGAAAAGTCTAAAATTTCAAAATTTCCAACCCTGTATTTTAGTATTAATTAGATTTCCGGCATAGAGCATAGGGAAATCGATATAAAGTCGACTTTTGAAGGCTTTTTGAATGTGAACCTATCAAAACCGCCCAATATAATAGCATGGAACTCTACCTGGTGCGGCAGTAGGCCCTAAGCAGCGGGCAAACTCTCGCCAACATCAGACGTGTGCTGCAAGGGCAGCAGGACGGCCAGCTGACCGACCTAGGGACCAGACAAGCCACCGCTCTGGGTCGCAGACTACTAACCGTCCACTTCGACGCAGTGTACTGCAGCGACCTAAAGCGGTGCAGAGACACCCTGGCCGCCATGCTCCCCCATCAACCCGCAGCCTTCGACCCACGACTGCGAGAAAAGTCCTCAGGTATATTCGAAGGCGGACCAATCGACGCAGTGGATAAAGAGGCAATTCGCCAGGGTATCCCCGCTGAAGACTTCTGTCCTGAAGCCGGGGAGTCTTGGTTAGACGTCCGCAGACGCTGTGAGTCCTTCCTATCCGACCTGACGGCCCACCACTTAGCCACAGAAAGACCGACGAAGGTGTTGGTGGTGAGTCACTGTGGACTGATAATGGAGCTGGTGGAGGTGATTGTGGGGTGGGCGGGAGGAGTGCAGGGACGCAGGCCTGTGTGCAGGAATGCTTCTTTGGGTGTGTTGAGGCTGGAGAAGGCGGAGAGAGGCAATAGGGTTGAGGAGTTGGTTTGGAACGACACGTCTCACTTAGGTTAAAAGTGCTGCGGCAGTACGGTGTAGGCTGAAGAAGCGGGAAAGAGGGTAATACCGAAATGGACCCACAGCAGATGCAGCAGCTGGAAGCGCTCTGCCAAGACTTCTACTCTTCCGCTTCCCCCTCCCTCCGCTCCTCCTCCGAACAGTCCCTCTACTCCTTCCTCCAGTCCTGCTCTTTCCCCCACCTCCTCAGCATCATCTCCTACAGCTCTCTCCCTCAGCTCGTCTTCCTCGCCCTCAGCACTCTTTCCAAGCGCATCACTGTGCAGTGGAACGACCTTCCCCAGGACGACAAGCTATACACAGCGAACTCCCTCGCAGGAGTGTTATTTGAGTCGCAGACTGGACGCTTGCAGCCGTATGCAGTGGCGGTGGCTGCACAGGCACTGGGTAGAGTGACAAGGCTGGGGTGGCTGGAAAGCGAGCAGTATAGAGAAACGGTGGTGCGGGCGTTGGAGGCAGGGAAGCAGAGTCATAGCCAATGCGCGTTCGCACTGAAGTACTTCGAAGAACTGATCAACGACGTAACTGAGCCTATAAAGTCCAGACCGATAACGACGCACAGGAAAGTCGCACTGAATTTCAGGGATGAAGCACTGTTCAGCATCGTTAGATTCGCGAATTTTCTGATACTACAGGCCAGCAACTTGCCTGGGGAGTTACTAAATCAGGCGCTCGGCGTCTTTTACAAGTGCTTCGCGTATGACTTCCTGGGTATTCTCCCTGAAGAAATCGGCGAAGATCCGGTTTGCATACAAATACCGATTGCATGGGCGGGATTGCTTGAAGACTGTGCTTTGCTGGATGGATTGGAAGCCTTGTGTGTTAGTACTGTAGAGGGAACTCATCATAGTGTGTTGAAGTGCATTAATCAACTGGGTGCAGCTCGGAAGTCGGTGTTTGCGAGTGCAGAGCAAAGAAGAACCTACGCAGAGCACTACCTAACCACTCTGTCTCACATCTGCGAACAGGTCCTTTTAACCGAAGACTCCCTCTACGAATACATGCAAGCAGCCAAGCGCTTCATAATGAACTACCAACTCCGGGAACTGCTGGACCTGCCTCCCTTCCAATACTGGCTGCAGACCTTTTACAACTTCTCCTTACGTCTATTCAACAATGAATCCGCCCTTGTGAGTCCATTTGCATCAGGCTTAGGCCTGTGGAGCTATTTAGCCTCTGAGGTGCATCACTACATCCAGCACTCGCAGGCTTCCTTAGCCACTGTAATCCCCAGTCTCTTCCTCAACTACCTGCAGACTTCCATTCAGTTCGCTAGTGAGGACTTGCTGACGGACGCTTACCCGGATTTGAAGGATAATTTGGACTGTGTGGGGCAGCTCAATGCAGCGTACTACTTTCAGGCGATGCGGGAAGTGGGAAATATGGTAGAAAAGATGATGGTGCAGTTTGGGTCTGAGCAGATAGCGGGGAAGTTAGCCTGGCTTGTGTACCTCAGTGGTGCACTGCTTGGGCTCACTGAGAAGTCGCTGAAGGAGCGCGAGGAACAGCTGGACTCTAGGAGCATTGTGCAGGTATTTGCACTGAGTCGTCTCTCCGACCAAGCCCCCGAGTACCACCCCGCCCTGGAAATGTCCCTCCTCTACTACATGAACAGTGTGCGCAAAGCCTACATCAACACTCCCCACGACTCCCTCCTCCTCTTCTACGACCCACAACTCTCCCCCGAGCCCCGGCGCAACTCCTACAGCGAAGCCAAAGTGCTGGAAGTGGTTGACCAAATGGTGCAGAAGATACTCAGCAACATAGGGCGATTCGCAGGGGAACAGCTGATTTCCGCCTCTTTGGAGCTGCTGGACGAGCTGCTGCGAGGGTATTACAGCAACAAGTTAGTGGTGCAGTTGCCGGTTGCGCAGCAAATTATGACGCAGTATCGCTTGTTGGAGGTGTTTAAGGGCCAGCCGAAGTACAGACAGCGGCTTTACAGCAGTTTGACGCAATTGTGGACGGGGGAAAGTGCGACTTGTGCACTGGATGAGTACTTGGAACCACTGAAGTTGGAGATTTTCGCTCGCTTTGAGGCGAATTTCGAGCAAAGCTGGGTTCTTTTGGTGCTCAGCGAGTTGAGGGGCATTTCCGCTGCCATTTCCAATCAAAGGAACTACTTGCTCTTCTACGACTGGCTGTACCCTTCCCTCTTCCCTCTGCTACCCAAAGTACTGGAACAGTATAGCTTTTCAGATGAAGTGGTCACCAGCCTATACCGATTTCTCATAGAACTAGTCACAAACCGCAATTCTCGCATTCGATTCGACGTCTCAACAGCCAGCGGCATCATTTTGTTCAAAGAAATCGCTCGAATTCTCATCACTTTCGGGAAATCAGTCCTGGAGCGGACGAGTCCAGCCAACCCATACAAGCAGAAATACAGGTACGTGCTGATGACAGTGGATATAATGGCTAAGATGCTGGCTGGTGGGTATGTGGTGTTTGGGGTGTTTCAGGTGTATAGGGATACTTGCTTTGTGGAGACTTTGGAGCTGAGTTTTAGGATGATTGGGTGTGTGCCGTTTGAGGAGTTGAGGGTAGTTTGTAGGTAGAACTTCCCCAAGATCTACGAAGCCTCCATCGACTTCCTCGAACTCATCACCAAAAGCCACCTCTCCCTGGTCCTCACCTCCCTGTCCCCAGACATCTTCGACCTCATCATCTCCCTCCTTTCCCAAGGCTTCCGCACAGACAATATAAAGATCTGCATGGCCGTCTCCAACTCCGTCAACTTCCTCTGCGAATACCTATACAAAGTCATCCAAAAAGGGGGGAAACCAGACTACCAGCAGACTATTTCCCCACGTATGTCCGACTTACTGCGACTTTTGCTGGAAATAGTCCTAACTGAGGACAACAACTTCATGTGGACTTTGAGCAAGCCACTATTAGGACTTATCATTATATGTGAGGGACAGTATGAGCAGGTTCGGGACTTTTGCGTGCAAAAGGCTATTGGGGATGTGGGGAAGAGGGAGAAAGTGATGCAGGCTTTTGCGGGACTGATGGGTGGAGTGAGTAGGTCGCTGGAGTCTAGGAACAGGGATAAGTTTGCGAGGAATTTCAGTGAGTTGCGACAGACAGTTATTAATTTAGGGTAGAAATAGAGGGAAAAGTGGAATATAGACAGATATTGCTAACATTCAAATTGTGAGAAATTGCCTTAAGTCAGAGCAAAAACTGCAATTTTAGTCCTGAAAATACCCAATTTCCACTTTCCGCTGGGAAATAGATACAAGTCCAAAAACAGTTCGGCTATTTCCTGCCCACATGGTAATTATTCGAGAACTTTTGAAATGTGCAAAGCCTGCAAACAAGGAGAAGTCTCCGCCGTGACCGTATCTGTGCATTCCAACCCGTCCTCTCGGCTTTCCTGTGCCTTGTTTCAGCTGGAAGTGACGGTTTGGAGCTGCTTCCTGCACCCTGCCTCTTGCCAGATGGTGCTGGAGAGTGGACAGTGCTGCACCTATACGTTGGTACGCGGATATAAGGAGTTGGCGAAGTTGCATGAGCAGATGGAGTGGCTGTTTGAGGACTTGCCGGCTTTCCCACCAAAGCAATGGCTAGTTCTCAAGCCCGAGTGTTCCCTCCAAAGACGCACCGACCAGCTCAACACCTACTTCTCCCAACTCCTCGAAATGGGCGAAATCCGCCGCTCCCAAGTGCTAATGACAGCTCTATGCACCCCCACTCGCCTATCTCTGTGCACCCTTGGCAGTGCCCTCGCCTGCAAGTCCTTCCTTCATCTTTTCCTGAACTACTCCCCAATCCCTGCTAGTAACAAGGCAATCCGGAGCAGTACGACCCTGCAGCCGAGTCGGGAAAACGGCCAATTGGACTGGACTTTGCCTGTGGATTTGATAGTGGACGGATGTGCACTTCGGATTACTGACATTGACCAAGTTGAGCTGAATGAGGAGGAAGCCAGTCCGTGGCTGCTACACAATGTGAGGGATAAGGGCGTAGTGCTGGTTGTTAAAGGAGAAAGCAGGGGAAGTGGGCGAAGACCCTTTGCGGAGCGCAGGTGGGTGCCTAGTGACAAGGCAATAGGAGTGGGAATGCAGGGGAAAGAGGCGTATGAAGCAGTGTGTGCAGTGGTGAGGGAGTACTTGCAGTTAGTAACCGAGCAGTAAAGCTAGTGTGTAGGTGGGGAAAGGTATGGTTAGGGCTAAATAGCGTCGCTTTGGGTGCGTTTGCGGTCTGGAGCAGGGTTACTAGGGTCAGGCACGACACTAAAAACAGCACTGATTGAAGAGTACGGGTCTGTGAAGGTCGGAGGCTGGGCGAGCGAGGAAGGTCCGAAAGTCACAATGCTGCCTTCAGTCCATTTCCTCACCACAGGCTCTGCCAGTGGCATCCTTTCCTGCTTTTCCGGCCTGATTCCCTCAGCAGGCACACAGCAGCCCCCCATATTCCCAATGCCTCCAGGCAGCTCTTTGCGTATTCTCCTGCTGCTCTCTCTGCTGCTCTTTCTGCTCTACCTGTACGCACTTCACACTTCTCCCACAGGCCTTTCTGCGCCTCTCTATCCCCGAGAAGATGCTGAAGAGTCGTACCTCAGGAGCCACTCCAACGACTCCAACTCCAACGCTTTCGAGTACTTCAAAGCCACTCCCGCAGAGCTCGAAGGCCGCCTATACACAGGCACCTGGTCCACCGCCGCTAGCGAAGGACGGGCCTATTTGCGCACTGAAGACGTGTCTGGGTCCTGGCCGCGCCGCTATCGAACCTATTTGCAGCTGTATAACGGCCTGTGGGAGAGTGACGAGTACAGTGAAATGCGGGTCGAGGACGGCTACTTCGACTATGAAGCCAAGACTTTGTATATAAACAATACTCCTGCGATATGGAGGAGGAGGAATTGGACTGTGCAGGGCTATTTACGGTACCAAAGGGAGAGTGTTTCCGGAGTGATTTCCGCCACTAACAGCACCTGGACCTTGCTGTTAGACCTAGAAGCCCTGTCCCCAGCCGCCCAGCTCCGTCCTCGACAGGTCTACAGTCTCCTCATGTCCGGCCTCTACTCCTTACTAGTCTTCGCCCTAGCGAAGCACTCCCACGACTGCTCCAACTCCTCCCTGCATGCCCGCAAGACTTCCCTCCTGTTCTTACTCTGGAATGCAGTCCTGGACGCCACACTGGCTGCATGGCACTTGAAGGAAGCCTGTGAGCATGCAGCTGCCTTCTACTACATGACTTTGGCTGCACTGTGGAATGGACTGGTGGTGATGATGGTGCATTCGAGGGTGGTGAAGTTGGTGTGGAGGGCGCAGACGCAGAGGACGGACTATAGTGTGGCGCAGGGAGTGGTGGTGGTGTGGAGCTATGTGGCGTTGGTGGGGGTAACGTGTGTTTTGACAGTGTGGCCGGAGTTGGTGTCGGTAGCTGCGATAGGACTGCATGGCTTTTATATTCCGCAAATAGTGAGAAACATCCAATACGGCTATAGACGCAGTCAGCACCCTCTAGTGTACTGGCCAGTCGTCCTGAGTCGAGTGCTTTTCCTCACCTACCACTTCGCTTGTCCCGCCAACTTCCTCAAATACCAGCCCCGCCCCTACACAGCTCTCCTAGCCTCCTCTTTCCTCATACTGCAGGTGCTTTGTATGGGACTGCAGGACCGCTTTGGTGTGTTGTGGTTCGTTCCTAAGTCTTTCCGGGCGAGATACGCGTCGCCTTACCACAAGTCTCCGCATGAGGAAGCGAAATTGTCGACGACAGACCTGGAATGTGTGATTTGCATGACTTCCTTGAGCCTTCCCGGCGCTAAAGACGTACAGAACTCCAATCGAACTCTGCACGCTCCCTGCGGCCACCGCTTCCACAGCGACTGTCTGGGCCGCTGGCTCGACTTAAAGCCCGACTGTCCCACATGCAGAGCCCACCTCCCGCCTGTCACAGACAGCTAATAGGCAGTTTTAGTGCTTAGTTCCAGTTGTTATTGGCTACTGCCTGTCCGCGACTAGCGAACTGAATATGTGATAAGGACTAAAGTGTCTTTGGGGAAACTACTATTTGTATGAAGGACTTCGGGCTATTGTTGCACATGCAGCATTTTCAGGGAAATTGCGTTGATATGGCTATAGATAATATGGTGAG
>Ga0247837_1001461_pt1 | contig 48667 bp, 55 predicted proteins | sample LaCtaG_2_FD_187115 | JGI IMG/M metagenome (GOLD analysis project Ga0247837, IMG submission 187115) | Freshwater microbial communities from meromictic Lake La Cruz, Castile-La Mancha, Spain - LaCruzMarch2015_14.5m | ecosystem: Environmental > Aquatic > Freshwater > Lake | place: Spain: Castile-La...
CCCAGCGAATATTTTCGGTAATAAACCAGGCGTCATGGCTTTTGTAGGGAAAGGAGGCGTTATTATTCCAGAAATACATTTTGAATGGGCTATTTGTTACTTTCCGACCATCACCATAATCAACGGTTCCTTGCAGGCGTGGCAGTAAATCATCAACGCTAGCTTTCACATACTTATCTTCCGAAAGAATCTCAGCTAATTCTTTTGCGTTTGCTGGATTATCTGCCCATTTTTGTGCTTGTTGCACAGCCATAATTAAGCGTAAGCTGGCGTTCGGGTTCTTCTTTACCCAATCAGCCCTCATTGTGAATGCTTTTTCTGGATGCTCTTTCCAAATCTCACCTGTTTGTGTAATTGTGTAGCCAAGTTTTTTGTTAACTAGTCTTTCATTCCATGGCTCGCCAACGCAAAACACATCCATAGTGCCACTCTGCATGTTGGCAACCATTTGCGGTGGAGGAATTACCACAAGATCGGCATTTTTATTGGGATCTACTCCATTGGCTGCCATCCAATACCGCATCCACAGATCATGGGTGCCGCCTGGAAATGTAACCGCTGCTTTAAATTTATCGCCAGTTTTATTTTTCTTGTCTACAGTTTCAATTAGATTGGGTGCCTTTACTTTTAGTTTCTCATCTAGAAATTCTTTAGAGCCAGAGATTGCCTGCCCTTGGGTATTTAGCCTTGCTAAAATCAGCATAGGTAAGGGTTGCTTGCTTTTGGTTATTGCTCCTGTTGAAAGCAGGTAGGGCATTGGTGAGAGGATGTGAGCGCCGTCGATACCACCTCTGGAACCACCCAGTTCAAGGTTATCCCGTGTAACAGCCCATGATGTTTGTTTTTTCAGCTCAACGCCTGTCATTCCTTGTTTATTAAAGAAACCCTTCTCTTTGGCAATTATCAATGGAGCTGAATCCGTTAGCGCAATGAAGCCCAATTCAACTTCTGTGGTTTCAGGTTTACCCGGTGCGGCGATCGCAACCAGAGGCGAAAGCAACAGTGAAATTGCTGAAGTAGCTGCAGAAACTACGAAATAACGGCGGGTGAAATAACCCATGGCAATGGTAAATGTGGTTTGAGCCCGGAGTCTGGAAAACTGCAGCCGGGTGTTTTGGGCGGCGCAACTGCTGACCGCCCCATAAGAACACCACGTTGCAGGGCGCCAAATTGTGTGAATCGCTACCGATCACCTAGGTAATTTTGTTTTCGAGGAATTCGCCGAGGGCGAGGGGCAGATTCCCCCTGCTTTTACTGTTGCTATGACTATGGCCTGGGCTGCAAAGCTTCAGCAGTGCAAATCTCTCAAGTTCATCAAGCTGTTGCCATTGCCGCAGGTTTGGCACCGGCTGCTTAGAAGCTAGGCATGCCTCTTCGATCAAACCAGGTACTCGGTCTATTTGCTGCCATTCCTCCTGGATTGCCCTGTTTATTTCGTTGCAGGATTCCTTCAGCCGATCAGCGAGCTTGTGGAGCTCCAGCTCGCTATCGCCCCAGTTCAGCAATTCCATTTTTTGCTCGTCTCCCAGTTCAAGCCAGTGCTGCAGGCGAAGCTTGCGGCCACATAAATCAAGTTTGCGCCGCACTGCCATCGGTATGCAGCGCAAGTTATCGCTGAATTCAGCTTCAAATTTGAAAATGCGGCAATGGCGTTCCGTTTTTTTCATAGTTGAACAGCTGTTAGAGCTTTTTGGATTTGCCCCAAGCGTTTTAATAACGCTCCGCTTTCGAGCAGTTCCTTTGCTTTTTTAATGCCGCTGTTTAAATCCTTCTGGTTATCGCTGATCCAAAGCATTGCTCCGAGGTTCCAAAGCAGTGCCTCTGCCATAGGACCACTGCCTCCGAGAGCCGTAATTGCTTGCTCCGCCCAGGTTTCCATATCGGTAAAAGCTGGATCAGCTCCCTTAAATCCATGGTCCCGCGGGTGCAGGATCAGGCGTTGCTGCTTGCCTTGGTATGAACGGCTAGTGATGCAGGCTCGGCCAAGGGATAAATCCGTTGATCCCTCCAGACCTTTCACCGTAACCACATCATCTTCCTGCGCTAAAGACAAAGCTGCTATCGCCCTTGCTTCCGTTGGTGGATGCACATAGCCAGTTATTAAAAGGTGTTTGCCTTGGTGAGGTGTCCAGATCAGCTCGAGGCTTGCCAGTGGTGGCCTTTTGCCTATTTGGTCGCGAATTGGTGTGAGCTTTTCTGCCGCTGGAAATAAATTGGGTTGATGGCATAGGGCTATTCCTTCTTCAAGAAGCAATCGCTGCACCTGTTCAAGCCTTAGGTTCCCCCAGGGGAGCCCAAGGCAATTCATTAGCTCTGCCAGCGTTATTCCCCATTTCACAGGCATGGGGTTGCCGCCGCTCAATACCACCGTTTCACCGGCAGCTACAAGCCCAATGGCAGTTAGGGGCAGCAGCGGTGCAGTGCGGTTGCGACCGTCGTAGGGCACTCCAAAGCAAATGGCGCGGCGGCCAGGGCTGCTGAGCACAGGTCCTTGGCGGCGATAGCTGCGCAGCATCCCGGCCAGCTCCTGGGGTTCAGGCCTGCGTATGCGGTGGGCGATCAGAAATGCTCCTAATTGAGCATCAGTTGCAACGCCATCAAGCATGGCGTCCATGGCTTCTTCCGCTTCGCTAAGGCTTAGGCCACTGCTGGTGTGCTCACCGCTGCCCACCTTGCCAAGCAATTCCCGAAAGCGCTGCTGGGCAGGGTTGAGGCTGGAGCCGCGGTTGGAAGCCAGGGTCAACAGGGTTTGTGAAACTAGCCACTATTCAAAGCGTTGGCGATTCGGTAGTAAAAGGCACATAGCGGGTGGGCACTCCTAGAGAAAGTGGCAAGGTTGATTTATTAATGCCATGCCAGCTGCTGCATTAAGCAAAATTGAGCAGGCAAAGGCTGAGCGTTGTGGCTTGGAACTTGAAGCTGAGTTAGATCAACTCGCCCATGCCGGCTGGCAGCAATTGGATGAAGCTGATCTAACTATTCGTTTGAAATGGTTGGGGATCTTCTTTAGACCCGTAACCCCAGGGCGATTCATGTTGCGCCTACGCTTACCCAATGGCGTTATTAATAGCCACCAGCTTGAACTTTTAGCCGAGGCCATAGATCGCTGTGGTGAACATGGAAGCGCTGATATAACTACTCGTCAGAATTTGCAATTGCGCGGTCTTTTGCTTGAAGATATGCAGCCGCTTTTGACTCAGTTGCAGACAGTGGGGCTAACCAGTAAACAATCGGGCCACGACAATCCCCGCAACATCACAGGCAACCCCCTTGCAGGCATCGACCCCGATGAATTTATTGATACCCGCCCATTGGTGGATGCCATCCAGGCTGAGTTACTTGGAATTGATGGACCGCGTAATTTGCCCCGCAAGTTCAATGTGGCCGTTGGCGGTGCAGCAGATAGTTTTCTTTTGCATAACGACCTTGCTTATCTGCCTTCTATTTATGCCGGTGAATTGGGTTTCACCGTTATGGTTGGTGGTTTCTTTTCCGCCCAGCGCAATGAACTAGCTAAACCCCTTGGCCTGTGGCTGCGGCCTGAGCAATTAGCTGGTTTTAGCCTTGCTGTGTTGCTTCATTACCAGGAAAATGGTAACCGCATGGCCCGAAACAAAAGCCGCTTAATGTATTTAATTGATCAGCTTGGGTTTGATATTTATCGGCAGCAGTTGTTAGATGCCTACGGTCAACCTGTGCAGGTTCATGATGGCAGTCATTTAGTTGATCAACCACCCCGGTCTTGCCTTGGTGTAAATCAGCAAGCTCAAAAGGATTTCCATTGGCTTGGCTTGCATGTGCCCATGGGTAGGCTTGATGCCGATTCAATGTTTGAACTTTCGCGTTTGGCGCGCACCTACGGCAATTCAGAAATACGCCTCACAGAAGCGCAAAATTTATTGATAGCCAATATTCCCAATGAAAAACTTGATCAGCTCCTTGCTGAACCGCTATTACTACGTTTTAGCCCCAAGCCCAGCCACCTGCAGGCGGAGGCGGTGAGTTGCACAGGTAGCAAGTATTGCAGTTTTGCAATGATCCCAACAAAATCAACTGCTCAAAAAGTACTTGAACAGTTGGAGCTAACTTTGCAGTTAGAGCGCCCCCTACGCAGCCACTGGACTGGCTGCGCCAATGCTTGCGGCCAGCCTTACATGGGTGAGCTCGGTTTTATGGGCGCTAAAACAAAGCACAATGGTGAAATGGTAGAAGCAGTTAAGGTTTATCTAGGCGGTGATTTGGGGGCCTCACCAAAGCTGGCAGAGCTCTATGGCAAGGCGATTCCATTAACTGAGTTGGCAGATCAGTTGAAGCCCCTTTTGGTTGAGAAATTTGGCGCTGTTTTGCGAGGTTGAATCATCGGCCTGGAATTTTCCCAGGAGCTAACAACCCAGCAATGGTTTCAACAGCTCCAAGCAGGTGAACAGCCCTTGCTTCGCCATGAATTAGCAGCAATGCTGCCAAAACTTAACCAGAGCCAAGCCTTTGAAGTATTCGCCCTTTGGTTGGCTCAACTAACAGATGACAAGCAAGATTTTCAAAAGGCTGAATTAATTAGTTGCACTGATTTGGTTGGTTATCAGCGCAGTTCAGCCGCTGCTCAATTGCTTCGTAATGCCCTTGGGCCCGATGCCTCCCAGCAATTACAACAATTGCTTTTGCCTCTTTTGGGATATCAACGCAACCAGCAAGATTTTCTATTTCTACGGAAACAAGTTCTACAGCCAGGACCATTGTTGTTACGTCGGGCAGCCCTTGAGGGGGTGGCTAGGGGGCTGGGGGCCTGGCCCCTTGGGCCCTTGCGCAATTGCTTGTTGGTATTAGCTGTAGATATGGATCCAATTTTGGCGGCAACGGCGGTAGATTTAATCGCCCGTTTGCCTTGGTCACGGCAGGGTTTGAAGGCATTAGCAGCTAAAAATTTGGATCCATTGGTGCAGCAACGGCTGGTTCGGCGCCGCGCGGCGGCTCCCCCCTCCGATCTCCTACTCGTGGTGCATGGCCGCTCCGGCGGTGAAGTGCCAGGTGAATTTGAGCTGCTTGCAGCTGAACTGCGGCGGCAGAGGGGTTGCAGGGTGATTTTGCAGTGTTTAACCGCCGCCACTAGCGCTGACCAGGCCCAGCACCTAGAGCCAGCACCACTCACCCTGGTGCCCCTTTTCCAATTGCCAGGCCACCATGTGCGGGTTGATCTACCCGCCATCGCAAAGCATTGGCGCAGCTGCGGTTGGCCCCTGCGGCGCCTGCCCTTCCTCGGAGCTTGGCCCCAATGGCAGGGGGCCTTGGCCCAGGCTTTAAGTGAAGCCAAAGGCCAGGGATTACAACCCCAGCTACTGCACCATCCCCTCAGTGGTGCTTTGGCAATGCGTTATCCCCAATATTTGCAGCAACGCCTCGGTGCACCCTGCAGCCCCTGGACTGCTTACACTCAGCCAAGCCAAAATCTTTTGCTGGTGCCCTTAGCTGTGGCAGCTAATCGGCTTAGTGAGGCACTCAATGCAATTGATTGGCCCCCTGGTTTGCAGCTGTGGCCGCCCCTATTGCAACAAAGCCGTTTTCGTTTGGTGCTGATGGAGCAGCTTCTTTCCCTGCCATGACCGCCACTTCCCCACCTGGCATCGTTTATCTAGTTGGTGCTGGCCCCGGTGATCCGGAATTGTTAACGATGAAGGCCCATCGACTACTTAAGCGTTGTGATGCTTTGGTGCACGACTCCCTAGTGCCCCTGGAACTATTGGAAATGGTGCCAGAAACCTGTGTTGTGCATGGTGTTGGTAAACGTCGCGGTTATCACTCCGTGCCGCAACCCACCACAAATGAATTGTTGGTGCAATTAGCGGGCCGCCACCGTTGTGTGGTGCGGCTTAAGGGCGGTGATCCCTTCCTGTTTGGCCGTGGTGGCGAGGAAGCCGCCTACCTGGCAAGCCAAGGGGTAGCGGTGGAGGTGGTGCCAGGGGTAACAGCTGGCATCGCAGCGCCTGCCTATGTGGGCATACCAATTACCCATCGCGAGGCCGGCTCCTCCGTTACCTTCGTTACGGGCCATGAGGAGATTGATAAGGTTCGACCCGGCGTTGATTGGCGTGGGCTAGCCCGTTGCAGTGATGGCTTAGTTATCTATATGGGCCTCCATAACCTGCAACGGATTTGTGATGAATTGCAGGCTGGTGGTTTAGCTGCTTCCACCCCAGCGGCGATCATTCAGCAGGGCACCGTGAATGGTCAAAAGCAACTGATAGCCACATTGGCGGATTTAGCTTGCAGCGCAGAAGAACAAAATTTTGCGGCGCCAGCAATTGTTGTAATCGGCGCTGTGGTTGCCCAACGGGTGGCCGCCTGCGCCCCATCGCCGGCACCGGTAACAATGCCCCAACCGATTAATTACGCACCACCCGAAATGTGAGATTTAGCCTGGCGGTTTGCACCCGCAACCGTTTTGGTAAGGCATGGAGCCAACCATCTTGGGTGGGGGGATCCATCAGCAACAGGTCGCCATGGTGCAATTCCAAGCTGAAATTAATTTTGCTATTTGTTTTGGCCTTAAAGCGAAAGCTGCGGCTGGCACCAAGGCTTAAGGATGCAATCGATGCATTTGGATCTAATTCGGGTTCATCATCGGCATGCCATCCCATGGCATCAACACCAGTGCGGTAGTAGTTGAGCAACAATGAATTGAAAGGGCTTGCGGCGGCTTTTGTTACCTGCTCACGGATGGTTTGGGCAGTGGGCGTCCAGCTTTCAACCACATTTTGCAGGCCGGAATAGCAATAGCCACAACCTGGATCCGCCATCCAGCAGGTGAGCCTCGGTAGTGGGTGTTGGCGGCCAAATAGCTTGATCTGCTCCTGTTTCCACGGCACTTCCTTGAGCAGTTGTTCTAGGTAGGCGTTTGCCTTTTCAGCACCTAACCAGCCGGGCCAATGGCGCAGGGCAAGCCCCTCTGGGTAGATATCGCTGCTCACTTCCTAACCAATGGCTAGGGGCAGCATAAAAAAGGCGACCCCAGAAGGAGCCGCCTGCCTTTCCCATGCCCCAACCTTTTCAGGCTGGACCACAAGTGTGCGGCTAGCGGTTGATGGTTGTGGTGATTAAAAGCACCAAATCCGTAACAACGCACCCAACAGCAAATTGCTTTTTTTGGCTTACTGGCTCATCCCGCATTTATCCCCATGGCCACTGTGCCGATGTTTGAGCTGGTGCCCTATGAACGTTTTCGCGATACCCCCGCGGTGCGTTTCTTTGATATCACCGTTGCCGCCTCAAATGCCCGCGATCTGGTAACCCATAGCGGCCCAGCGGTTAGTCCCCCCAATGAGGAAACCACAGGGGCATGGCAGTTTTATTTGCATCCCCACCAGGAAGACAACCTCCTGGCCCTGCACGGGGGCCGCACTTTTTATTTAGTGAACCTCGGCTGGAATTATCCATATCACATAGTTCGTTTAGATACCGGCGGCGATATCTTGCGTATCCCACCGGGTACTTTCCATCGCTCAGTTTCAGATCCCGATGGTTCGGTGGTTTTAAACCAAGCGATACGCGAACCAGGGGCCACCGTGGCCCGTGAATTTCGCGTTTATAACAGCCGCCTGATACCACGTTTATTTGGTATTACCTTCAAAACAGCTCCGCTACCGAAGCTCCATGGGGTTAGTTGGTAGTTATGTGGGGAGCCGTAGATCCACACAGAGCTCATCCGGTTGCCAACTAACTAACGTTTGCTCATTAATCGGATGGGCCATTTGCACCGTTTGAAATGCTTGATCTAATTCCTTCCACTGATAACTAATTACCTGGGTATCTTTTTCAATATCAAGGCAGAGGGGCCAATGGCTGGGCAAGCTTGGATGCAGGCAGGGAAATAAACGCCCCTGGCGCAACCTGGCCCCCAGCACCGCTTCTTTAAGGGCTAATTTTCTTCCCTGCAGCCGCAATTGATAGTGTTTGCGAAATGATTCGTTTGTACAAATTTCAATTCTTTGCAAAGAGGTATCTACAAATCGGCTGGTGATTGCCCCCAGTTCAGGCATGTCTGATAGCAGCGGCCATGGCTCAAGGGCACGGCGCAGCACTAATTCCGCATCCCCTGCGCTCCAATGCAACAACACTGGAAAGCGCCACTGCCATAGCTGGCGGTAATAAGTGGCATCAAGCGCTAAACCCTGGCGGTTTAATTGCTGCAGTATCTGTTCAAAATCACTCCAAAGCAGGCTTGGCAACAGGTGGCGATCATGTAAGCAACCGCCATGGCTGATTACACCAATGGGCCGTTGCTCGGGTTCCAGCAGCATTGCCCCTAAACAACTCCAAAGCAGGGCTACCGCCGCCATCCATTCGGCTTTTGGCAGGGTTTCAATAGCGCGAAATTCCACTAATCCCTGGCAGCCGGCCAGGGAGCCTGGATTCCAAAATTTATCGAAGCTGATTTCACTGCGGTGGGGGTTACCACTGCGATCTACCTGTAGATGACGCATGGTTTCAGCTATTGCTTGACGTTGGTCGCCAGCTGGTAGTTGCTCTAGGGCGAACAGTGCCATTTCAAGATCTAGTAGCGGCGCGCCGATTTCATCGGAGCGGGGTGCTTGGCTTGCTGCACCCACAGGATCGGCAATAAATAGGTAAGAAAGGCAGGGATGGGCTTGCCAGTAGCGCAGCACCGCCCCCAGCCAGGCGGGTTGTTGAAATAGTGGATTGCGCTCCAGGGTGGGCCCACCCCACAACAGGTGGTTGCCGCCGCCAGTGCCAGCGCTTTGGCTGGAACTTGCTTGTTTCCAGGAGCGCAAACCAACAGCAGCCGTTGCTTTTTCCAACGCCACTAGCCATTCGGCATACACCTGCCAGGTTTCACACACCGGTAAGTTCACCTCCAGCACACCAGGATCAGCCGTTATTCCCAGCACCAGCCAGCGCTGCTCTTGATCGATTGGCACCACACCACTCAGTTGTGGTGCCATCAACTCGTTTTCGTGCAACAGCTGGGCGATCGCTTCCAGTAGTTGTTCAAAGCCATCTGGTGCCAATGGCGGCAGAAATAAACCCCAGCCATTGGCATTGCAATCAAGGGTTAACACCTGGCGTGGCACATCCTCTGGCAGCTTGTTCAAGGGCAAACGCAGCCCCGGCGGACCATCACTACTTACCAGTAGCCGTTCTTCTTCTGCTAACGGCCAAGCTGAAGTTTGCCAGCCATCCGCATCTCGGGTGATGGGCACTGCCCACACCTGTTGATCGGGGGCGAGGGGATCCTTGAATTCACTGGGTTCTAGCTCAAGCCCTAGGAGCTTTCCAATCGTCTTAAGCACTTGGCTTGCTGATTGCTGGAGTGGTCCGGCGACTGGCCACGGCACCAGTGGTTTGCGGTTGTGTTTACACAGCAACCGCAGGGCCCAGCGGGGATTTGTTTCGCCTGGATAGTGCTTACCGGGGCAAAAAAAGCAAATACTGCCAGGCAACACATCGCTTTCTAGTTGCTTTGCTAAGGCCCTGGCATAGCTGAGTTTGCTTGGGCCATCGGCGGCCACACTCCATTCAGCTCCTTTGGGTTCAAGGGGCACATAGGTGGGTTCACCCCCCAAGGTGAGTTCCATGGCGGCGCTTTGAAACCGCTTTCGGGCTTCCTGTCCCGCCGTCAACATCCATGCAGGTAGGGAATACAGCAATGCTTGGCTCACGGTTGCTTCAGGCTTAGTTCCGCTGCCTCGATCTGCCAGCTGAATTCACTAACAACCCCAGGCGGGCCACTAAAACTGCCGCTTACGGCTGCTGTTAATTCGGGATTTGATGAACTGGCGAGGGGTATGTAGCGCTCATCTACGGCGCCAATGCCGCTGGGGTCGAAACCACGCCAGCCGGCGCCGGGTAGGTATACCTCAGCCCAGGCATGGAGGTCGTAGCGATCGGGCTTTGGCTCCACCAGGTGGTAACCACTCACAAAGCGAGCTGGTAAACCAATGCATCTACAACATTCGATCATCAACACTGCAAGGTCGCGGCAGGAACCAACCCGTTCCCGCAAGGTGCGCCCCGCCGGCCAAGGGGGGCCATGGTGGCGTTGGGTGTAGTTCACCCGCTCTTGAATCATCTCTAGCAGTTGTTGCAGAAAGGTGAGGCAATGTTGGTTGCTGCCGATAATCGCCTCCTGGGCTAAGGCAACGGCGGCTGGATCATGCTGACCATTGGGCAGCCACCCCTGCAGATTACTTAAAAGATCAGCATTTAGCCTGCCGATTGGATAGGGCAAGCGCGGTTCCTGTTCATCCAAACAAAGTGAAAGTAGGGGGGGCGGGCTAGTGATCAACTCAGCTTCTGAAATGATTTCAAAGCGATCGGTGCTACCAACAAAACGCGCCCGCAGGATTTGATCGCCACCAGCTGCCAATAATTCAAATTTATGGCATGGCTCTGGATTAAAACTGATTTTATGTTGGATTAGTTTTTGAAATCCAATGCTGCGGGGCATCAAACACAGTCGATGGGGGCCGAGCTGCACTGGCTTTGAGTAGCTATAAACAAAGCGATGGCTAATTTTTACGTGCATTGATTTGAGGTGAAGTAGCGGATTTCCAATAGTGTGTGGAGTTCATTGATTTGTAGTTGCAATTGATCAATAACTTGATGAAGACCTTGATCGATTACATCGCCCACTTGGGAATAGTTCCAAGTGGCCTGGAGGCGCCCCAGGCTGCGGCTGAGGGAATGGCCGCTTTGCAGTAGTGGTTGTTGATCAATACTTGCAATTGCCTCGGCAATACCATTAAGGCAATAGCGCACGGAACGGGGAAAATCTGGATCCAATAATAGAAATTCCGCCACACCACTGGGGGTGATTGGTTGTTGGGTGTGTTGGCGATACATTTGATATGCACTGGCGGAGCGCAATAGGGCAATCCATTGCAATTCATCTAAGGCACCTCCCACATCCTCAGGGCTTGGCAGCAGTAGAAAATATTTCACATCGAGGATCCTTGCCGTTTTTTCCGCCCTTTCAATCAACCTGCCAAGATTGGCAAAATGCCAGCTGATATCCCTGCGCATACTTGAATCTGCTATGCCATAGAGCTGTTGGCAGCCGCGCCTGATCAGTTGCAGTTGTTCAGGTAGGGCCTGCTGCCAAAAACTTTCACCCGGTTGTAAATCAAGATGTAAAGCATTTAGTTCTTCAAATAATTCATTGGGGATTACCTCACGGATTTGGCGGGCATTTTCGCGGGCGATGGCAATGCAATTACAAATGGCGTTTGGATTTTGTGCTTGGGCAAGCAGAAACCATTCCACCGCTGCAGCACCACCTTCAGGGTGTAATTCTTTAAATAAGTTGCTTTCTGCGCAAGCTTCAATCAGCGGCAGCCACACCGCATCACCCCCTGCCGGTGAATCCAGCGCCATCGACATACTCACATCTAAGAAACGGGCTAAATTCTCGGCCCGTTCCACATACCGGAAGATCCAGTAGAGCTGTTCTGCTACACGGCTGAGCATGAAACCACCCAGGTGTCTTTACTGCCGCCGCCCTGGGAGGAATTAACCACGAGGGAACCGCGTTTTAAGGCAACTCTTGTGAGTCCCCCCGCCGTTACCCAACTCTGTTTACCCCGTAATATGTAGGGCCTTAAATCCACATGGCATGGGTAGAGCTCCCCTTCGCTGAGGGAGGGAACCGTTGAGAGCTGCAGCGTTGGTTGGGCGATGTAATTGCGGGGATTAGCTTGAATTAATTCACTGAAATGTTTCAGTTCTTCGCTGCTGGCATGGGGGCCTATCAGCATTCCATAGCCCCCTGCTTCCGACACCGCTTTTACTACTAGCTCAGGCAAATGTTCCAACACATAACTGCATTCCTTTGGCCGGGAGCAAAGAAAAGTTGTTACGTTTGGAATAATCGTTTCTTCATCTAGGTAGTAGCGGATCATCTGGGGCACATAGGCATAGATGAGCTTGTCGTCGGCAATGCCGGTGCCAGGGGCATTAGCAATGGCTACTTGGCCTTGGCGGAACGCATCCATCAGGCCACTTACGCCGAGCATTGAATCTTTGCGGAAACAGGTGGGGTCTAGAAAATCGTCGTCGATGCGGCGGTAGATCACATCTACCCGTTCAAGGCCATTGGTACTGCGCATCCACACCCGGTTGTCTTCACAGATCAAATCTGTGCCCTCCACCAGCTGGATGCCCATCAAGCGGGCCAGGTAGCTGTGTTCGAAATAGGCGCTGTTATGTACTCCAGGGGTGAGAAGTACCACTTGGGGGCTGTCGGTCCAGGGGGCCATTTCCTGCAGGGTTTGCAGTAGTTGGGAGGCGTAGTTATCGATGGGGGTGATGCGTTGGCTTTGAAATAAACCGCCAAAAAGTTGCTTCATCACCCGGCGATTTTCGAGGAAATAGGCAACTCCTGAAGGGCAGCGCAGGTTGTCTTCCAGCACCCGCCAAGTGCCATCGCCATCACGCACTAGGTCGAGGCCTGAGATGTGGCACCAGCGGCCGAGGGGAGGGATTAATCCCTGCATCTGGGGCCGCCAACCCTGGCTACTGGTTATTTCTTCTGCGGAGATAATTCCATCTTTGATTATTTTCTGGGGTCCATAGATATCGGCAAGAAACAGGTCGATCGCCTCAAGCCTTTGGATTAACCCCGCCTCCAGCACTGCCCAATCCTGGTGATCGATCAGCCGTGGCAAGGGATCGAAGGGCAAAATTCGTTCGCTGGCCTCTGAATTGCTGTTGTAGAGCCTGAAGGTGGCACCTAGCCGTTTGAGTAGTTGTTCAGCCGCCCGATGATTTTCATTCAGTTGGCTAAGGCCAAGGGCCCCCAGTTGATCCATCAGGGCCCCCATCGCTTTACGGGGTGTGTGGCTGGGGCTCATGTATTCATCGAAGCCACCCATTGGCACATAGGTTTCAAACATCGGCTTCAGCTGTTTCAACCTTCCTATGGTGCGGAATCAAGCCGCCCGCCCATGGTTCCCATTGCTACATAATCAACATGCGGCTAGTAATTAGCGTTGGAATTGTGTAATTTGATACTTATTGGCTCTTATTGAGCTGCGGCGCTGAGTTGTTCTAATTGATTATGTATCAATATCTGGATTAATTAAAGCAAGAAATAAAGCTGCGCCATCGGTAATTCATCAGCTGGTTCGCAGCTGAGCAGTTCACCATCGGCATACACCTCATAGGTTTCTGGATTAACGCTGATATCTGGCAGGGCATTGTTGTTTTGCATGGCTGCCTTGCCGATATCCCTGGTGTTTTGCACCGGTAGGCAGGGGCGCGCTAAGCCCAATTGCCGCGGTAAATCAGCATCCAGGGCAGCTTGGCTCATGAATGTGAGGCAGCTTGGTGCCAGCGCCTTGCCGTAGCTGGCAAACATCGGCCGGCCATGCACTGGCCCTGGGGTGGGAATTGAAGCGTTGGCATCACCCATCTGGGCCCATGCAATGCTGCCGGCCTTCAGCACCAGTTCTGGTTTAACGCCAAAAAAGCCAGGTTTCCACAGCACTAAATCAGCAAGCTTGCCCACTTCCACAGAACCCACCTGGCTGTTGATGCCATGGGCAATCGCTGGATTGATGCCAACCTTGGCTATGTAGCGCTTGATGCGGTTGTTGTCGTTGCGGGAGCTATCACCTTCAAGGGGGCCCCGCTGCACTTTCATCTTGTGGGCCGTTTGAAATGTGCGGGTGATCACCTCCCCCACCCTGCCCATCGCTTGGGAGTCGCTGGCGATTATTGAAAAGGCGCCCAGGTCGTGGAGGATGTCTTCTGCCGCAATCGTTTCGCGCCGAATCCGCGATTCAGCAAAGGCCACATCTTCTGGTATGCCTGCATCCAGGTGGTGACACACCATCAACATGTCGAGATGTTCTTCGAGGGTGTTGCGGGTGTAAGGCCTGGTGGGATTTGTGGAGCTGGGCAGCACATTGGCCTGGCCGCAGATCTTGATGATGTCGGGGGCGTGGCCGCCGCCAGCTCCCTCAGTGTGGAAGGTGTGGATGGTGCGGCCAGCGATCGCTCGGATTGTGTCTTCCACAAAACCGGCTTCATTCAAGGTGTCTGTGTGGATGCACACCTGGATATCAAAGCGATCGGCTACCCCAAGGCAGCAATCGATGGCGGCGGGGGTTGTGCCCCAGTCTTCATGCAATTTGAGGCCGCAGGCACCAGCTCGAATTTGCTCCTCTAATGCCTCTGGAGTGCTGGCATTGCCCTTGCCAAAAAAGCCCAGGTTTACCGGTAAACCTTCAGCCGCCTGCAACATCCGGGCCAGGTGAAAAGCCCCCGGCGTGCAGGTGGTGGCATTGGTGCCGGTGGCTGGGCCAGTGCCGCCCCCCAGCAACGTGGTAACACCACTGGCTAGGGCGGTTTCAATCTGCTGGGGGCAGATGAAGTGAATATGGGTGTCGATCGCACCGGCGGTGAGGATATGGCCCTCGCCGGCAATTGCTTCGGTGCCAGGGCCGATCACGATATCGATGTTGTTGCTGATATCAGGATTACCCGCCTTGCCGATGGCGCAGATGCGGCCATCTCTGATGCCAATATCCGCCTTCACAATGCCCCACCAATCAAGGATCAGCGCATTGGTAATCACCGTGTCTACGGCGCCGGCGGCGCGGCTGCTTTGGCCTTGACCCATGCCATCGCGAATTACTTTGCCGCCGCCAAATTTCACCTCATCGCCATAGCTGGTGAAATCCTTTTCCACCTCGAGGATTAATTCTGTGTCGGCCAACCGCAGGCGATCGCCGGTGGTGGGGCCATAGGTTTCGGCGTAGCTGCGGCGATCGATTTGATATGCCATCAGAGAGCTCCGTTGATTTGAGCGTTGAAACCCACCACCCGGCGGGCTCCCACAAAGGGCACCAGCTGCACTTGGCGTTGATCGCCGGGTTCAAAGCGAACGGCGGTGCCGGCGGGAATATCAAGCCGTTGGCCCCGGGCTGCTTCCCGATCGAATAGCAGCGCAGGATTGGCTTCGGCAAAATGGAAATGGGAGCCCACCTGGATGGGGCGATCGCCGCTATTGGCCACCATCAAATTGGTAACAGGGCGGCCGGCATTGAGTTCAATGCTGCCTGGTTCCGGTAGCAGTTCGCCTGGGATCATGGCCTGATTGGTTGGTGCAGGGTTACAAGCTTGGTGCCATCGGGAAAGGTGGCTTCCATTTGCACTTCATCTATCAGTTCCGCCACTCCAGCCATCACTTGGCTGCGGTTTAACCAAGTGCTGCCTTCCTGCATAAGGGCCGCTACGGTTTTGCCATCCCGCGCCCCCTCCAGGATTTGAAAGCTGAGCCAAGCCACCGCCTCCGGGTGGTTCAGTTTCAAACCTCTCGCTAAGCGCCGCTCCGCCAATAGGGCTGCGGTAACAATTAAGAGCTTGTCTTTTTCCTGGGGAGATAGGTGCATGGGCTGCAATCACTGTTGATCGTTGGGGGGGCTGTGCTGCCACTTTTGCTGGAACTAATCCCAACTTTGGCCCTTGGCTTGGCCATCGGTATGCGTTGGCCGCTACTGCCTGGAGCATTGGCGCAACCGCTGGTGCGCTTTGGCATTCCCTTGAGTGTGGCTGCTTTGCTGCTGCGTTCTGGCTTAAATCGCGATTTTTTACAGGCGGGCGCCCTGGCACTGCTATTGATTGCTGCATTGATGTTGTTGTTGCACCGTTGGCCGCGGCTGCTGCCCTCTGGGGTGTTGCAACTGGGGGCGGTAACGGGTAACACCACCTACTTCGGCATTCCGGTGGCCTTGGCCCTATTGCCACCCCAGGCCCTGGGGGCTGCCATCGCCTACGACCTGGCCGGCACACTTTTGAGTTGGACCCTCGGCCCACGCCTGGTGGCAGCCGCCGGCCAGGGGCGCCGTTCCTTCCGCCGCGACCTGGGCCAAAGCCCAGCCACCCATGGCTTTTTGCTTGCCTTTGTGCTGCAACTAACCCCATGGCAAGCACCCCTTGCTGCCCTGCTCTGGTGGCCAGCCCGCTTGGTGTTGCTGTTGGCTTTATTGCTGGTGGGGATGCGTTTGGGGGTGATGTTGAACCAAGGCGAAATCCAGCCTGGGTTCAATTGGCGCCCTTTGGCGCCTGCTTTGCTTTTTAAAATGCTGCTGTTGCCGCTGTTGTTTGCAATTCTTGGCCGCCTACTTGCATTGCCAGCTGGTGTGGCTGATGCCTTAGTGCTGCAGGCGGCAGCCCCCACAGCGATCTCAGTGCTGTTGATGGCGGAGGCGGAAGGGGAAGGCGTTAATGCAGCGGCAGGTTTGGTGCTAATAAGCACTGCAATGGCTCTAATTACTGTGCCGTTGTGGTGGTGGCTGCTCAGTTGAGCGCTGGGGCATGGGGATATTCCTGCAGGGGCCACACCCTTGGCGCTAGCGGCGCACTTAAACCGCGCAGTTGGCGAATCATGGCCCACAGGCGATAAAACCAGTGGCGGGCCGCTTGGCTGGAGGGGCCCCGGTAGCGGGCAATTAAGCCCTGTTGCAGGCTGCCTAGGGCCATTTCTCCCTCGAGTTCCAGGCTGTCTTGGCGGCCTTGGTTGATTAGGGCTTGGAGTTTGTTGCTATCCAGGGGGCTTGGTGCCGCCCACACCAGGCTGGCCAGCACCGGCTGGCCCCATAGCCCATGGGCGCTATCAAGGCAATCCCGATTGATTTGGAGCCGATCCACCAGTTCCCAGCGCCGGCCGCTGGCTGATTTGCGCTGGATTTCGAGGCTGCTGCGCCAGCAACCATTGCCCAGGGTTTCTCCCCTGGCGGTGCGGCCAAATCGCACCACATCGATGCCTAGCCAGCTGGCGTTTTCAGCTAACTCCAGCCGCTGCTGCTGTTGCAGCAGGCCCCCTTCAAATACCAGGGTTTCCTGGGGCAACCATTCCAGATCAGCGCCCGGCCCTAGCTGGGTTTCTATATCGATGTGGGCCCACTGGCCCTTAATGCCGTAAACCTTTTGGGCTGCCACGCTGGTTATCAGGGCGCGGCTGTTGGCGCCAAGCCCTAGTTCGATTTTGAGTTGATCACCGCCCACCAGGCCGCCGGCTGTATGCAAAAGGGGCAGTTCACAGCGGCCATCGGCGCCAGCAAATGCCCGCATTAGCTTTAAAGGGGCGGTGCTGCCCCCTTGAAAGCTGGTGAGCCCTTGGCTGCTGGCTGCAAATTGCAAATTTGCTGTGCCCCGCCAAGGGCTAGGGGTGGCAGTGGCTTGGGCCATGGGGTTATGGCAGCTTGGATCCATGCAACAGGAAACCAGGCCATTGCTGCTGCAGCATCGCTGCAGTTCCGCAGCTGGAGAGGCTTTATTGCAGCTGCCACTCACGGCGGCTGAACGGCAGATCTGCCGCGGTTTGCGCCGCTGCAGTGGCGGCCAAGAGGTGTTGCTGCAGTTGCCAAGGGGCGAACCCCTGGCACCAGGGCAATTATTAGGGGCCGTGGAAAATATGCCACTAGCTGTAGTGGTGGCTGCAGATGAACCACTACTGGTGGTGTGCAGCAATGATCCCCTGGCCCTGCTGCAGGCTGCATATCACCTCGGTAATCGCCACGTGGCCTTGGAGTTGCAAGCCGATCAATTAAGGCTTTTGGCCGACCCTGTTTTGGAGCATTTATTAGGCCACCGCGGTTTGCAAGTTGCCCACCTGCAGGCCCCCTTCCTGCCCGAAAGTGGCGCCTATGGCGCTAGCCATAGCCATCCATGACCCTGCCCCTGGCCTTACTGCAACTTGTGAGCCCCGCTTTGCCGGTGGGTGCTTTCAGCTATGCCGAAGGTTTGGAGGTGTTAGTGCAGGCGGGTGAGCTCAGTGATGGGGCAACCCTGAAGGCCTGGCTTGAGGCTGAATTGCAATTTGGTTTGCTTGCGGTGGAGGCAGCTGCCCTAGGGCCTATGCAACAGGCCTTTAAAACTTCAAATATGGAGCAGTTGCTTGATCTAAATGGTTGGTTGATCGCCCAGCGGGAAGCGCCTGAAATACGGGCGCAGCAGTGGCAAATGGCTGGTTCATTACTACAACTACTTGCCGCGATGGGCTGGCCATTAACTGAGCAGTGCCAGGCTTTGGAGTTAACGGGTTTGAAGTTAACGGGTTTGGGTTGGACTGCTGCTTGGGCTTGGGCCGGCCATTGTTTAGATCTAGCGGCAACTGATTTAGTGGAGGCTTATTTATATGGTTGGCTGGCAAATCAAATCAGTGCAGCAGTAAGGTTGATACCCCTTGGTGCAACTGAAGGCCAATGCCTGCAGCTGCAATTGGCTCCTTTAATTAGTAGCCAAGCTAATTATTTAATCAGCCAAGATCCACGCCAAATGTTTAGCTCTGGGGTGGGGGCAGGCCTTGCTCAATTGCAGCATGGAGCCCTTTATTCGAGGCTTTTTAGGAGTTAATAATTCAAGGTTTGGCTGGCAACGCGGCAGGGCTACTGGCACCATTGGTTTGAAGAGCTTGGCTATCCGTTGACTTCCTCCAGTGATGAGCGCCACGACATCCGCTGGATTCAGCGTTTCGACAACTTCAAGCGAGCCTTTGCCCGGTTGAGCGAGGCGTCTGAGCTGGCGGATCAGCGTGATCTATCGGATCTGGAGCGGCAGGGGCTCATCCAAGCCTTCGAATTTACCCATGAGCTTGCATGGAATACGTTCAAGGATTTCCTCAGCGCCCGCGGTTCATTCCAGAAACTGTATGGATCAAAGGACGCCACCCGCGCTGCCTTCGCCGCAGAACTCATCGAAAACGGCGAGGCATGGATGGAAATGATCAAGCATCGCAATGAGTCGTCTCACACTTACAACAACGACGTGGCCGTAAAGATCATGGAGGCAGTTTTAACGCTCTATGTTCCTGCGTTCGCAGCATTCCAGCGCCGGTTTCTTGAACTGGAGAAGGAGGATTCCGCATGAACCACGGTTTGCGTGAGGTCACGGTGGAACGCATCAGGGCCGTGTTGGCCCAATTTCCCGAGGTGGAAAAGGCCGTGCTTTATGGCTCGCGTGCCAAGCAAACCTATCGCCCTGGTTCAGACATAGACCTAACACTCTGCGGTGATGAACTGGATCACACTCTGCTGACGCGAATTAGTAACGAGCTGGATGAGCTTTTGCTGCCATATCAAATTGATCTTTCTCTGATGGCCTCATTAAGCCATCCCGCCCTGCTCAACCACATCAGCCGTGTTGGCGTTGTGCTTTATGCGAAAAGTAGTGCCCCACTAAAGGCCTGCAGCTTTGAAAATAAGTCAAACTTATTACCATGAGCGCCTCTGCCACTGCTGCGCACCATCACAGCCGATATTTGCCATAGAGGGGACAGGTTCTTTTGGCGCCGGCCTCTGCCGAGAGTTGATGGCATCGGGCTTTCCTGTTTTGGAGATTAATCGTGCGATCAGATCAATCAGATCAATCAGATCAAAGCAATCCTAATAACCGCTAGCTGTCAGGTAGGCGGCCAGTGCCAACGTAGCCGTTTGAGCGATGAAATCATGAGCTGGCGGGTTGATCCACACCACTTCTGGCTGCCTACAGCCGCTGGTGCGGGGATGACGTTGTGGATGACGCCTTCGCCAACGCGAGCTCAAAGTTCAGCGGCGTAGTGCCGCATCGGTAAGGCAAATGGCCTTACAATTATTCAATGGCAACCATCACGCTCACTAGTAAGGGGCAATTGACGATTCCCCGTCAGTTACGAGAGGCGCTTGGCCTGGCACCTGGTGCCAGGCTGCAGGCCTCAATCGACCGGAACGGCCGATTGGTGCTGGTGCCCTCCAAATACGAGCCTAAGGATCTGTTCCGAAACCGTCCCAAAGTGGATCGGGTGCTCTCCATTCACGACATGGACCGGGCCATTGCCCTGGCTGTAGGCGGTGAGGACACTTGACACCAACGTGGTGGTGCGGCTGCTGATTGGGGATGACCCACAGCAAACCCCGATCGCCGAGCAAGCCTTTCTTGATGCCATCGCCAGTGGTGGTATTTACCTGCCCGATGTGGTGCTAGCCGAGGTGGCTTGGGTGCTCCGGGGATACGACCTTGAGCGTGCAACCCGCTACCAGCTACTGGAGCGGCTGGTGCGCACCCGCGGGGTGGTGGTGGATGACATCGACGCGGTGATCGATGCCCTTGAGCAATTTCGCCAGGGAGGAGATCTGGCTGATCAGTTGATTCTGGCCCGGGCCACCAACATCGGGGCATTGCCAGTGCTGAGCTTTGACCGGCGGTTTGCCGCTTCTCAAGGTGTTGAACTGCTTCGATCAAGCTGAGCTCGCCCCCCAATGCCAGCGCGATGGTGAGGTTTCGGTAGCTGGGAAGTAGCGGATTTTCATGGCGCCCGCGGCACCGCCCGGCCGCGAGGTCGATGCTCGAAGCCGATCTGTTTGATGAAGTCACTTGGGGCTCAATAGCAGAAATAACCCCAACTACTGCCAACGGGTTACAGCAGACGATGGCAAATTAGGCAACACACATCTCAAGAATTTTCAAGATAACGAAAAAACAGTTCCCACCATCCTCACCACTTCCCAAAAACTCACACCACTGCTGCAGCTTCGTTACCAAAACAGCATTTCAGATGCCGTAGCAGATCTTGGAAAGGCAGAAGAAATCGGCACACTATTTTCAAGTTTTCAGAAATATCTTTATGAAGTAGCAAATTAAGTGTTATTAACTAGAAGCAGATGTGTAAAATCGTTGCGCATAATTCCATAATAAGCGGCTGCCGGTTAAACAAATTCCTGCAACACCTAAAGCGCCGATTGCCCAGATGCTTGAACTTTTACCAAGTAGCGCCTCTGCCGGAATAGTTGTTAGAAATGCCACCGGTAATACAAAAGTAAAAATTAACCTAAGCGCAGGGGGATAGGCGCTAACGGGATATCTACCAGCAACTAAGGTGTACCTTAAAACTTCGGTGGCATTCCACACTTTGATAAACCAAATACTTAGAGCTGCTAATACAAACCAGAGGCTATAAAGTATTGCTAAAGAAGCTATAAGTAGTGCAATGGCAAGCAGCATGGCTCCACCGGATGGCAGGCCGTAGCCAATGCTTGAACTCGGCTTGATTAATGCCCAGCTAATTAAACAAAAGCCTGCAATTATTCCAGGTAAACCCCAGGGGGATACCGTGCGGGTGGAAAGCCAAAATTGGCTATCTATTGGTTTTAGTAATACATAATCAAGGGTGCCCGTTTGGATATGATTCACGATGCGGCTCAGATTTGGTTGCAACACGCAGGTTGTAAATCCATCTAAAATTGTATATAAACCTAATACTATTAATGAGCCATTCCAGCTCCAGCCCCCCAGGGAAACGCCATTGCCAAATAACAGCTTCAGCACAAATATGCTGCCAGCTAAATTGCCAAGCACAGATAACAATTCAACCCAGGCATTGAGCGGATATTCAAATTCAGCTGCAATGGAGCTACTCCAAAAGCAACATAAACTGCGCCAATAGCGTTTTATTTCCTTCATGCTCCCATGGCGGAGTAACGCCTTAGGCCCGCCCGCCAGAGCAGATGGCAAATTGGCAGTAGTAATAAACACCAGGCAGTGATTGCCGCAAAACCAAGCGCAATATTTACCGGTTCACCTGCTATTAGCCTTGCAGGAAAATCAATCATCCAGGGGAAGGGGGTTGCCATCGCAAGCCGCTTTACGGCAGGTGGAAAGGTATCTATGGGCGCCACAATACCCGAAAGAAACATATATGGAATCATAAGTAAGCGATCAATTGCAGCTGCTTTTTCACTCCAAAAGCAGAAAGTAGTTAATACAAGTTGCAGTAAGAATCTAAGTAAAAATGCAGCCATAATTGCCATAAATCCAAAAAATAGCGCCCCCGCTGATGGCAGCCAGATTAAGCCAGGTGCAGCTATTCCAAGCAGTGCTAGCAGCACCGCAACAATGGGAATGCGAGATGCCTGTTCACTTAAATGGGCGGTTAGGTAGCGCCATAAAGGCGATATCGGCTGCAGTAAAAAAGGTGATAATCTGCCTTGCAGAGCATCTTCTTCAAATACATTTATTAACCACACCACCGTAAATTGCCTCACCACAAAAGCAGCAAGAAAATAGCGACTCAGCTGCTGCGCTGATATGCCCGCAGCATTAGCTGCGCCAGAGCCGCTCCACACCCCCAGCATTATCAAAGGCAGCACCCCTGAAAGTGCCCAGAGGATAATTTCTGCTCGATATTCCAGCATTAGGGCGTATTGGCTTGTTATCAGCGCCCGAGCTACCCGCCATGCCCATTTCATAACTTATCCCTATGGCGAAATAGGCCGCCAATCAATTCCTCTATCGGCGGGGCACTCACTTCTAGGTCAACCACTTCAAAGCGCTTTAGTAATGCTGCTACCCGTTCCGATAGTTCAGCGCGAGGTATTAACAGCTGCACCTGGTGGCCCTCCAGGGAGTGAATATCGCCGTAGCCGCGGAAATCCTCAATGCTATGAATTTTGCTTAGTTCCATGCGCACTTGGCTGCAGGGGGCAAGTTTTTGGGTTAGTTCGCTGAGGGAACCATCATGAAATAATTCACCTTGATGGATGAGTAATACCCGTGGACACAGGGTGGTGATATCGCCCATGTAGTGGCTTGTGAGCAGCATTGTTGCCCCCGTTCGTTTGTTGTAATCAGCCAGGAATTCCCTAACCCGCACCTGGGCATTTACATCTAAGCCCAGGGTTGGTTCATCAAGAAATAACACGGCAGGTTGATGTAGTAACGCTGCAAGTAATTCCGTTTTCATTCTCTGGCCCAGCGACAATTTTCGCAATGGCCTTAGCAGCTCTTCGCCAAGTTCTAACATTTCCGCAAGTTCATTGATACGGCGCTGCGCTTCTTTTTCTGGGATGCCGTAAACAGCCGCATTAACTTTTAATGAATCAAGAGCTGGAAGATCCCACAACAATTGTTGCCTATTACCCATCACCAGGGTGATCTGGCCTAAAAATCGCGCTTTTCGTTGCCATGGTTTGTGGCCAGCTACTGAGAGTTTGCCACTAGTGGGATGAATTAGGCCCGTGAGCATTTTTAAAGTTGTTGTTTTTCCTGCCCCATTAGGGCCAAGAAAACCAACAATTTCACCCGGTTCGATGCAAAAACTAATTTTATTTACCGCAGTTATCTCCCGGTGTTGGCGTTGCACTAAATGCCGCAATGTTCCGGCAAATCCCGGTTGCTTTTCGCTAATTCGATAGGTTTTGCTTAACTCCTCCGCATTAATTATGGCCACTGGCTAGCGCCCGTTTGAACTGCTTTGGGCAAGGTTAGCCTGCCTTTGATGCCAGCGGCTGCCGCCTCTCCAGAGCGCTAGGCCGGTAGGCCTGGATTAAGCCGCCATAAAAAACTGCCCGCTTCTAAACACACCACCACAATTAAAGAGCGGAATATCCATTGGCTTGCCTGGCTGCCCAGGGCCAGTTTTGCAGCTAAATTTGCCCCAACCATGCTCGATAGCGATAGCGGCAAGGCCCAAAGCCAATTGATATCACCGCGCAAACCAAATATCACTAATGCCACTAAACTTGAACTTAACCTCACAAAACATTTGAGGATATTTGCTGTTTTTAGCGGTATTTTGCCGGCTAGCACTAGCACCAGTAATGTCATCACCCCAGAACCCAGGGAGATAAAACCGGCCCACAGCCCTGTTAGGGCCATTAGGCCATAGAAAAGGGGCCCCAACTCCGTGGTTTGGTTATTTGCAACCACGGGCTCTTCTTTTAAAAGCTCTGCTGGTTTAGTGATCAGGGTGATCAACACAAATAGGAGTGAAATAGCCACGGCCAAGCTGATCCAGCGATCAGCTAAGGCGGTTGCCCCAAAGGCGCCAATGCTGGCGCCGATCACCATTGGAGCTGTGGCCTTCAGGGTTAGCTTCCAAGGGATTGCACCAGCCTGCTGAAAGCGCCAGGTGGCAGTGGCCAAACCAGCAACAGCCGCCAACCGGTTGGTGCCATTAGCCAGCCCTGGCGCCAGCCCCAGGCTGATCATGGTGGGCAAGGTAACGGTGGCACCACTGGCGGCAATCGTGTTGATGAATCCCCCCGCTAGGCCGCAGGCGATTAAGGCTGCAAGGGTTAGGGGGTCGATCGCGCTGAAATCAAGCAATTGCGGTTAGGGGCAGCACAATGGGGTTTAGAAGCTGTTGGCAATGTTTTCACTTTGGCTTGGTGCTTACAACCAGGGCCTTGCCTATGCCGGCCTTGCCCTTGGCGTTTACCTCACCCTGCGGGTACTTAATTTCGCTGATATCACCGTAGACGGATCCTTTGCCCTCGGTGGGGGCATGGCAGCAGTACTTATCACTAACAACATCAATCCCGCTGTTGCCCTAATTGCGGCAGTGCTTAGTGGTGCCTTAGCCGGCTGCGTTACCGCCTTGATTCACACCCGCCTTGGCGTTAATGATTTGTTTGCCGGCATCCTCACCAGCACAGGGCTCTATTCGATCACCCTGCGTTTGATGGATAGATCAAATATCCCTTTGATCGGTTTGGATTTTGGCCTTGATAGCGATGCCGATTGGGCCCTTGCCCTGAGCTTGGTGGTGCTGGGCTTAATCGCTTTGCTTGCCCTGTTGCTCGCCACAGATTTAGGGCTTGCTTTGAGGGCCCTTGGCAATAACCCCACCATGGCCCGGGCCAATGGTGTTAGTGGTGCCAAGGGCCTAACCATCGGCATTGCTTTAGCCAATGGTTTGGTGGCCCTAGCCGGTGGATTAGTTGCCTTCTATCAGGGTTTTGCCGATGTAACCATGGGGCTTGGTTCCTTAATCCTTGGCCTTGGGGCTGTGATTGTTGGTGAATCGATTTGTAGGCCGCGCACGATCCCCATGGCCCTTGCTGCTGTGGTGCTGGGCTCAATCCTGTTTCGTTTGATGATTGCAATTGCTTTGCAACTCGGTTTGGAGCCGGTGGATTTAAAGCTGATAACAGCCCTACTGCTGCTTGGGGCCTTAACCCTTGGCCGGCTGCGTTTACCGGGCCTTGCCGATGGGGGCCGGCGGTTATGAGTTTGCACATTGAAGGTTTGGCCTGGGGCCACAGCCAACCCGGCGGTGGTTGGCGGCAGCTTTTCAAGGATTTCAACCTTGAGTGCCCCACGGCTCAATTCTTGGTGGTAATCGGCAGCAATGGCTCCGGTAAGTCGACCCTGCTCAATTTGGTGGCTGGCACCCTTCCCGCCCAGGCCGGCAGCTTGAAATTGGGGGAGCGCTCCCTACAAAAGCTGAGCGATTACCGCCGGGCCCGCTGGATTGGTCGTGTGATGCAAAATCCGTTAGATGGCACAGCCCCTGGCCTCAGCATCGCTGAAAATCTGCGCTTAGCTGAATCGCGCCGCCATTCCCCATTTCGCCTGCAAAGCCTGCTCGGCATCCATCCCAATCAAGCCGACCTGCGCCGTTATCAAGAGCTGTTGGAAAGCCTTGGTTTACCCCTTGCCGATCGGGTGAATACACCGATTGGTCAACTATCTGGCGGCCAGCGACAAACGATCAGCCTGGTGATGGCCACCTTGGCGGAACCGCAGCTGCTGTTGCTTGATGAACACACCGCTGCCCTAGATCCCAAGGCGGAGGCCCTAGTTATGCAATTAACGGAGCGGTTAGTGCGGCGCTTGGGTACCACCACCTTGATGGTTACCCACAGTTTGGAGCAGGCCCTAAACCACGGCGATCGCCTTTTGATGCTCCATGAGGGCCAGGTGGTGGGCGATTGGAGCGGCGCCGAAAAAGCAGCCCTCAGCGTTGCCAGCTTGCGGGAACTTTATGGCTCCGCCAAAGTGCAGTTATCCGATGTTTGATTGATGGGAATGGATCGTCGTTCATTTTTAGGGCTGGCCGGAGCTGGCTTAGGTGGAACAGTGCTGCTGGCTGCCTGCTCCCAAATTGGTGGAAATAAGCGGGTTAAAGGTCCCACCATTGGCATGCTGCAATTCATTGATGCGGCACCGCCCAATTCAGTGCGCAAGGGTTTCATGGCAGCCCTTGCAAAGGCCGGTTATGTGGAGGGTAAATCCCTCAATGTGATTCAAAAAGATGCAGCCGGTGAATTGGCTAACACCACTTTGGTGGCTAAACAATTCGTGGGTGCACCGGTAGATCTATTCCTGGCAATTGGCACGCCACCACTGCAGGCTGCCATGCAGGTGGCCCCAGCTACCTTGCCGGTGGTGTTTTGCTACTGCTCCAATCCCTGGGGTGCGGGAGCTGGCACACCCCCTGGCGGTGTGGGCCAACACAAGCCAAATGTGGTGGGCACCATTGGCACCAACCCAGTGGGTAAAGAGTTAGATCTTGCCCGTGAAGTGGATCCAAATTTGAGCACCGTTGGCTTGATCTACAACCCAGGGGAGCCCAATTCCGAATTTGAAGCGAAAGTGCTGCTGCAGGAGGCAGCCCGCCGCGGCATACGAGTGGAAACCCAGCCCGTTGCTAATTCCGGTGAGGTGTTGCAAGCAGCTCAAGCGCTGGCGGAAGACAAGGTTGGTGCTTTTGTGAAAATTGGTGATTACGCCACTATCCAAGCCTTTAGTTCGATCTGCAAAGTGGGGCTGGAACGCAAAATCCCCGTTTATTCCGTAGATCCCCCTGATATTGATCTGCCCGGTTGTTTGGGGGTGATCGGTTGGAGTTATTACGACGATGGTTTTGCAGCTGGTGAATTGGCCGTGCGGGTATTGAAAGGCGAATCACCAGCGAAAATGGCGTTTGAACCACTCACAAAAACGGAACTGCTGCTCAATCGCACCACAGCAAAAGCAATTGACGTAACCCTGTCTGAGCCATTGCTGCAACGGGCAAATAAAGTGGTGGGATGAGTCGTTTGCGGGTTGGGGTGGCTGGGCCGGTGGGCTGCGGCAAAACAGCCCTGGTGGAAGCCCTATGCAAGCGTTTGCGGGAACGGCTGCAAATTGCAGTTGTTACCAACGACATCTACACCCAAGAGGATGCCCAGTTTTTAACGCGGGTGGGTGCCTTGGCCCCCGAAAGAATCCGTGGCGTGGAAACCGGAGGCTGCCCCCACACGGCCATTCGAGAGGATTGCTCGATCAACCGGGCAGCGGTGGAGGAATTAGAGCGGGCTTTCCCAGATCTTGATTTAGTGCTGGTGGAAAGCGGTGGCGACAACCTTGCTGCCAGCTTTAGCCCCGAATTAGTGGATCTTTGTATTTATGTGATCGATGTGGCCGCCGGCGATAAGATCCCCCGTAAGGGGGGCCCCGGTATTACCCGTTCAGATTTGTTGGTGATAAATAAGATCGATCTGGCAGCCATGGTGGGTGCTGATCTGGCTTTGATGAATAGCGACACCGAACGCATGCGTGCTGCAAGGCCCTGGTGTTTTACCAACCTAAAAACAGGTGAAGGTGTTGAGCAAGTGGAGCAATTCCTGTTGCAACAGTTACCAAACTTCTAGGAAGGTTTCAATCGCTACAACCGCATCCCCCGCCTAGCCATAAGTTCCAAAACGTACACCGCCGCATCGCGGGTCAAAACTTGGAGTTTTTGCATGGCGTCCGTTCGCTCTAACAAGCTTTTTGTTCGTGCCCTAGGCGGTACAACAGCTTTGATCACCAGTCTTTCGGTTGTTTCTTGCAGTGGTGAAAAAAAGGCTGAAGGGGGATTTGATGGTGAAGTAAAGGTGGGCATCCTGCACTCCCGCAGTGGCACCATGGCCATCTCTGAAAATACGGTGGCTGAAGCTGAATTAATGGCTATTGATGAGATCAATGCTAAAGGTGGCGTTGTTATCGATGGTAAAAAATTAAAGATCGTTCCAGTTGAGGAAGACGGCGCCTCTGATTGGCCCACCTTTGCTGAAAAATCCAAGAAGCTTATCGATCAAGATAAGGTTGCAGTTGTATTTGGCGGTTGGACTTCCGCCAGCCGCAAGGCAATGCTACCGGTTTATGAAGCAAAGGATCACTTCCTCTTTTACCCAATTCAATACGAGGGTCAGGAGTGTTCCAAAAACATCTTCTATAGCGGTGCTACCCCAAATCAACAGGCTGAACCAGCCGTTGATTGGCTCCTGAAAAATAAAGGTAAAGACTTCTTCTTGGTGGGTTCGGATTACGTGTATCCCCGCACGGCTAACACGATCATGAAGGAGCAGTTAAAAGCTAAAGGTGGCAAGTTGGTTGGAGAGGATTATTTGCCCTTGGGTAACACTGAAGTGGCCCCAATCATTGCTAAAATTAAGCAGGCATTGCCTAAGGGCGGTGTTATTGTAAACACCTTGAATGGTGATAGTAATGTTGCATTCTTCAAGCAAATGAAGGCTGCCGGCATCACTCCTGCCAATGGTTATTCCATTATGAGCTTCTCGATTGCAGAAGAGGAGATTGCCGCCATTGGCCCCGAATATCTGGAGGGCACATTTGCTGCCTGGAATTATTTCCAGAGCTTAGATACACCGGCTTCTAAGAAGTTTACCGCTGATTTCAAAGCTAAATATGGTGATAAGCGGGTTACAAACGACCCTGCAGAAGCCGCTTATATGATGGTTTATCTCTGGGCGGCAGCGGCCGAAAAGGCTAAGAGTGTAGACGACAACAAGGTTCGTGAAGCCTTGGTTGGCGTTAGCTTCAATGCGCCGGAGGGCAAGGTAACCGTTCAACCCAATCACCACGTTGAGAAGCTAGTGCTGATCGGTGAGGTGCAAAAGGATGGCATGTTTAAGATTCTCGAAAACCAGGGCTTCAAAAAACCAGTGGCCTGGAACCAATATGTTCCTGAAACCAAAGGTTTCACCTGCGACTGGACACAGAAGCGCCCCGATGCCGGTAAGTACAAAATGTGATCACTGGATAAATTAATTCAATTTATTTGGACTAATTTATAGAGTAGGGGGCATCTGCCCCCTCTCTTTTTCATGGATTTGATTAAATGCTTTTTTTGTTTTTTGAGCTGGCATGAATCTATTTCTCGACACCCTTTTTAATGGTTTGGCAATTGGCTCGGTTTTAGTGTTAGCCGCGCTTGGTTTGGCTGTGGTGTTTGGTTTGATGGGTGTTATCAACATGGCCCATGGTGAATTGATGATGCTTGGGGCCTACACTACATTTGTGGTGCAAAATCTTTTAAAAACAGGCCCTTTGGAAGGCTTGTTTCCGATTTATATATTAATTTCAATACCCTTGGCATTTTTAGTTAGTGGTGTAGCTGGTTTATTGCTTGAGGCAACTGTGATACGCAGGCTTTATGGCAGGCCCCTAGAAACCTTGCTTGCCACATGGGGGGTGAGTTTGATTCTGCAACAGTTTGTGCGATCGGTATCAACTGCCTTTGCCCTTGGCCTGCTGCTTTCAGTGGCCCTCGGCCTATTTGTGCCTCGCTTTCTGCCAAGCCATTGGTGGCAGCAGCGTTGGGCACCGCTGCTTAATTTCGTTAATTGGTTATTAGCTGCAGCCATAGGTATTGGCTTAGCTGCTTCCCTTGGCAGCGTTAGGGTGTTAGATCAAGCCTGGTTTAGCGCAAGAAATATTGATGTTACAGCGCCCCAATGGTTGCGGGGTTCCATTGATATCGGCTCTGTGAATATGCCCGTGGCGAGATTATTTATTATTGGCCTAACTATTATTGCCCTGGTTTCAGTGAACTGGTTTTTACAAAAAAGCGTATGGGGTATTCGGATTCGTGCCGTTACCCAAAATCGTTCGATGAGCAACTGCTTGGGTATCCCCACTGAAACCGTAGATGCCCTCACTTTTTTGGTGGGATCAGGTTTGGCCGGTGTGGCAGGAGTTGCCGTAACCCTATTGGGTTCCGTTGGCCCCAATCTTGGTGGTAATTACATCGTTGACTGCTTCATGGTGGTGGTGCTGGGTGGTGTTGGCAAACTGCTGGGCACCGTGCTGGCGGCCCTTGGCATTGGGGTGCTTAGTTATGTGTTGGGCTCTGGTTCCCTCCTGCTGGTTTGGCCCACCATGCCCGCAGCTTTAAATGAACTTATTACTTTTTTTGCCACAACTTCGATGGCAAAGGTGCTGGTATTTGCCTTGATTGTTGTGTTCCTGCAGTTCCGTCCGGCCGGGTTATTCCCACCCCGGGGACGCATGGTGGAGGTATAGGTGATGAATTTAGTTAATACATCAATGCCTAGGAAGTTGATTTTTCGTTATTTGCCTTTTCTTGTTTTTGTTTGCATAGCTTTAATTCTGCCGCTTTTACTGCCGCCGTTTCGACTCAATCTACTGGGCCGGTTTCTATCCCTTGGCATTGTGGCTTTGGGTATTGATTTGATTTGGGGCTACACGGGCTTACTAAGCCTTGGCCAGGGAATTTTCTTTGCCCTAGGTGGCTATGCCTTGGGAATGCACCTGCAACTGCAAAACCTTGCCCCTGGTGAATTGCCTGAATTCTTTGGTTTATATGGTGTGAAAACCATGCCAGCTTTTTGGCAGCCATTTAACTCGGGAATTTTTACATTTTTTGCCATTTGGATAATCCCTGCATTGGTGGCGGGAATATTGGGGTTTTTAGTGTTTCGTAATCGCATCAAGGGGGTTTACTTCTCAATCCTCACCCAAGCTGCACTGCTGGTTTTCTACAATTTTTTTAATGGTCAGCAGCGTTTAATCAATGGCACAAATGGCCTTAAAACCGACACCGCCCGCTTCCTTGGTGAATTAGTTGGCAGCGACGGCATGCAGCGTAATTTATACTTATTAACTGTGCTTGTGTTATTTCTGGCTTGGTTGTTGTGCAAATGGTTGATTCGTGGCCGCTTTGGAGATGCTTTAATTGCCTTGAGGGATGATGAACAGCGGCTTAGATTTACCGGCTACAATCCCACCGCTTACAAAACACTTGTATTTGTTATTGCTGGTGCCCTAGCTGGCATTAGCGGGGCGCTTTACACGGTGCAATCGGGTATTGTTTCGCCTCAATTTATGGCGGTACCATTTTCTATTGAAATGGTGATTTGGGTTGCTGTGGGCGGCCGCGGCACCCTGGTTGGGGCGATTTTAGGCGCCTTGCTGATCAATTTTGCTAAGAGCTTGATTAGTGAGCAGTTGCCTGAAACTTGGTTATTTATTCAAGGGGCACTATTCCTTTTAGTTGTTACTGCCTTGCCCGATGGTTTGGTGGGCTGGTGGCGTAATGGTGGGCCGAATCATTTGCTTGCAATGCTAGGCCGCGCCCCAAAGGCAGCTACCTATCCCTCCCTTGATTTAGATCCGGAGCTTAAATCATGACGCCTATTCTTGAGCTGCAGGCGGTTACGGTTAGTTTTGATGGCTTTCTTGCCTTAAATCAACTTGATTTAAAATTAGAAGCTGGTGAATTAAGGGCTGTTATTGGCCCTAATGGGGCGGGTAAAACCACCTTCCTTGATGTGATTACAGGCAAGGTGCGCCCCAGCAGCGGCCAGGTTTTATTCAAGGGTAAGCCATTAATTGGTAAGCCTGAACATCACATTGCCCGCCTCGGCATTGGCCGTAAGTTTCAAACGCCAAGGGTATTTGAAAAGCTCACCTGTAGGCGCAACCTTGAATTGGCCGTTGCCAAGGGTTCCTCCCCCGTAAAGTTGTTGCTAAAGCCACTAACAATTGAGTTGCGTGAGAGGGTGCAACAGCTGCTGCTTTTGGTGGGGCTAGGCGCCCATGATCAGCAATTGGCCGGTGGTTTATCCCATGGCCAAAAACAATGGCTAGAGATAGCAATGCTGGTGGCCCAAGACCCGGAATTGCTATTGGTTGATGAACCGGTGGCTGGTTTAAGTGATGAGGAAACTATTCACACAGCGGCATTATTAAAGGAACTAAGTGGCAGCCACACGGTGCTTGTGATTGAACACGACATGGACTTCATTCGTGATCTGCAGGCACCGGTTACTGTTTTGCATGAGGGTCATGTGCTTTGTGAGGGTCCCATGGATCAGGTGCAGGGCGATCCCAGGGTTATTGATGTTTATCTCGGCCGTGAGGAGGATCAACCATGACAACTAGTTCCATGCCTGTTCTTGATATACATGCTTTGAATGTTTATTATGGCGAGAGCCATATCCTTCGAAATGTTGATTTAAGTGTGCAACCAGGCCAGATGGTTTGTTTGATTGGTCGCAATGGTGTTGGCAAAACTACCTTATTGAAAACAATTATTGGCCTGTTGCAACAGCGCAGCGGCAGCGTTCGATTTGAGGCCAAGGAATTAGAAGATTTGGCTCCCCATCAAAGGGCCCGTTCTGGCATCGCCTATGTGCCCCAGGGCAGGGAAATAATCCCCCAGTTGAGCGTTAAGGAAAACCTGCTTCTCGGTTTGGAGGCCTTGCCCGGCGGCTTGCGGCGCCATCGCCACATCGACCCCCAGGTATTTGAGCTCTTCCCTGTGCTGGAGGGTTTTTTGCAGCGCCGCGGCGGCGACCTCAGTGGCGGCCAGCAGCAGCAATTAGCGATTGCTCGGGCCTTGCTGGGTAAACCAAAACTATTGCTACTTGATGAACCCACCGAAGGCATTCAACCATCGGTGGTTCTTGATATTGAGAGGGCCGTTAAGCGCATTGTTGCCACCACTGGTATCAGCGTGTTGCTTGTGGAGCAGCATTTGCATTTTGTAAGACAAGCCGACTGGTATTACGCCATGCAAAAAGGTGGCATGGTAGCCAGCGGGCCAACCGCAGAACTAAGTAAGGATGTGGTGGATAGATTTTTAAGTGTTTGATATTATTAAACTAAAAACTAAGCGCTTAGCAACATATTGGTTTCTTGGCTCTCTTCGTTATTGAGTTCCCTTGATCGGAGGGTTTCTACGAGCTCAGGTCCGCCGATGCCATGGCTCCAAATCTCCACTTCAGCATCGCCGGGGGCTGAAAAATTCAGTAATTCAAATGGAAATATCACCCGCTCCAGGTAGTAGTTGTTTGAACCAAAACAACGCAGTATCACCATTCGCTCTAAATCATTGCGGTAGCTGCAATTAAGGATTGCCATTCGGGGTAAGAAGCTTCAAAACCATCAAGCCACGATCGCCCCAAGCCAACAGTTGCAACGGTCACGAAATCGCCATCTAATTACCAAATTTAGATTTTTTTAAGCTTCCTTTAAGCGCCAGGTCGCCCCAGTTGCAAAAGCGTTTCAAATAGTGGTTTTGCCAATGGCAGCGCTGCCGCTGTGATCGGTTTGCAATCGAGGCTATTTATTAATAGTGCGGGTTCCCCCGGGGTTAGGGCATCGCCAAGGGCAGTTTCTATTGCTAATCCTTGATTTATGGCCTCCCCTCGCATTACCCCAGGCAGGCAGCCGCTAGCCAGTGGTGGTGTTAGCCATCTACCTTCCCGTTGCACTAATAGGTTGGCGCTGCTGCCACAGCAGAGGCCGCCGGCACTGCTCAACAGCAGGGCATCGTGATATCCGGCTTGGTTTGCTTCCCTTTTGGCAAGGGCCATTTCCCCGTAGGCAAAGGTTTTGCAATGGCGCAACGAACTATCTGCCCAACGTTGCACGCGAGTGCTCACCATGGTGCTCTGTAGTTGAAATTTTGGTTCATGGGCATGCAATGTGGCCCAAAAACGACCCGTTGCCTCGCCCTCTGTTAAACCCAAACCCCTGCCGCCGCCATCGCCTTGGCTCCAATTGAGCCGCAGGGCCCCAGCAACGATGCCGCTGCGCTTGATTGCTTCCGCAAGCCAGTTTGTGAGCCAGGCCCGATCAGGTGGTTGGGGTAGGCCGATTGTTTGGGCACCCCTGCGCCAACGCTCTAAATGTTGATCCAATAGTTGGGCTGTGCCTGCCTGAATCAGCAGCGTTTCAAATACTCCCTCAGCCAGCCGCAGGCCCCGATCACTCAGGCAGATGCCCAGGTTTTGGGGATCGCCCCATTGATTGTTTATCCAGGCGATGGCTTGCACTAGCTGAGGGCCGCCAGCAGTGGCTGTATTTTCCAACCCAGTTCAGCAGCCTCCTGCTCCGGATTGGAATCGGCCACGATGCCGCAACCTCCATGGATCCTTAAGCGTTTATCACGCAACATCACGCTACGGATTAATAGGTTGCTATCAAAACTGCCATCAAAGTTAAACCGAAAAAAACTGCCGCAGTAGGGGCCCCTGGCTACCGGTTCCAATTGATTTAGGTGGCTGCAGGCACTGATTTTGGGTGCGCCGGTTATCGAACCACCTGGCCAGCAGGCCCGCAATAGGGCCACTGGGTTTTGATCAGGCCGCAGCTTGCCGCTCACCACCGAGGTGAGGTGATGCACCTGGGCATAGCTCTCCAAGCCCACCAGTTGTGGCACCTCAATGCTGCCCGTTGTGCATACCCGGCCGAGGTCGTTGCGCAACAGATCAACGATCATCACATTTTCGGCACGGTCTTTAGGGCTGCTAACTAATTCAGCTGCTGCCGCTGCATCCAAATCGGGATCTTGGTGGCGGGGCCTGGTGCCTTTAATCGGCCTGGTTTCCACATTGCCAGCTGCATCACAACTGAGAAAACGTTCCGGTGAGGCACTTAATACCGCCTCAGCGTTGCTGGCCACCATCACCCCGCCAAAGGGGGCGGGACATCGGCGGCGTAAGCGTTGATATAGCTGGAGGGCACCGCTTTTAACGGTGAGGTTGTGTTCAGCGCAGGCGGTGAGATTTGCTTGAAATAAATCACCGGCACCGATCCAGGCCTGCACGGTTGCCACCTGGCGCTCAAATTCGCTGATGGTTGTATGCCAATGCCATTGATCAATGGCAACCCCCATTTGAGCAACGGCAGGCTCCGATAGGTCAGGGCCAGAGCGAATTAAAGCTTCAAGGGCCTGGCGTTGGGGCCCATCACCGCTTAGCCAGAGCTGTTGGTGTTGCAGATCAAGTTGCACCACAACGCCATAACAGCCGGCCCAAAGGGTTGCCATATCTGGCTTTTGCCAGTGGCGGCCAGGTTCCACCCAAGCGCCGGCTTCATAGGCAAGCCAGCCCAACCAGATGCCGTTTCGGTTTTGTTGGATTTCCTCAAGGGCTTCAAAGGGATCGGCACTGCCGGGCTGGCCTGGTAAACCACAACAGCGCAATTGCCTTTGCGGTGCCGCCGCCAACAGCGCCCGTTGGCCCAATTGGCTGCCATCACCATCAAGCCACACCAGGCCCTCCTCGCCAAAATGGCGGGCCATGGCGGTTGCAAGGCAACTGGGATCCCACCAGGGAAGTTGTGTCATCGACTTGCAAGATCGGGCCTGCCCGCATCCCTTAGGGCGCCATCGCGAATCCGGCAGCTGTCACACACACCACAGGGTTTAACGCCGCCGGCATAACAACTCCAGGTATCAGCGATAGGCACCTGAAGCCTTAGGGCTTCCGCCACGATTTCGGTTTTGCTCCATTGCACTAGGGGTGCCCAAAGTTGGGCGCCATGGCCCTCAAGGCCACTTTTACTGGCTAGATCAGCCAATTTTTGGAAGGCCGTTAGGTATTCGGGCCGACAATCGGGGTAGCCGGAATAGTCCACCGCATTCACGCCTAGCACCAGCCGCTCGGCGCCGCGGGCCTCGGCCAGGCTTAGGGCCATGGCAATAAACACCGTGTTTCTACCTGGCACATAGGTATTTGGAATAACGCCTGGCAGCACTCCAGCGCTGGGAATTGTTTGCTGTAGATCGGTTAGGGATGAGCCACCCCAGGCCGCCAGGTTTACGTTGATGGTGTGGTGCTCACTGAAGTTGAAATGGCGAGCTAACAGGGCTGCTGCTTCTAATTCCCGTTGATGGCGCTGGCCGTAGTTAAAAGACAAACCAATCAATCGATAGCCCGCTTCTATGGCAATGGCCGCTGCGGTGGCGGAATCAAGCCCCCCGGAAAGAAGGGCAACGGCAGTTGGTGGTGCAGGGTGCATGGGGGGGCCAGGATGGGTTGAGTTTGATCGAATAGCTGTGCGCAGTATTTCAGGGCTGATTTGTTCAGCGATTTTTTGTTCAGCAGTTGCTATGCCGGCAGGGGCAATTCCATTACTTGATCTGAAGCCCTATCCCGAAGCCGTGGCCGGTGAAAAGCGTTGGGTGATCCAGTTGAACCCCCTTTTAAAACCCCCTACTAACCCAAGTATTTCAAATAATCCAAGCGATTGGCGGGTGCAGTTGCTGGTGGGTAAGGAATTGGAACTGGATTGCAACCTGCATCGTTTTACCGGCAGGTTGCGTTCAGAAGTGCTGCCAGGTTTTGGCTACACCGTGTATCGCGCTGAACAATTGGGAGCGATGTTATCTACAAAAAAAGCCTGCCCCAGCCAAGGGCTTAGCAAGCAATTTGTACCCCTAGGAGGCAATCCATTCGTGTTGCCATTCAACGCAAGTGTGCCGATTGTGATTTATGCACCTGATGGTTTCCAGGTGCGTTATCGCCTCTGGAAAGCGGAAACAAACAGCCAGCCAGCCCAAATCCGTTAACGCACCCCTAGCCATTTATGGGTTTGCAAGCTGAGGCGCCAGGCGGGATGGGCCATCACATAATTGATTGCGATGCTGCTGCCGGCTTTGCTATCAGCCCCCGGCTGCAGCATTAAAACCGGCTTGTTTTTGCCCCTGTTGGCTGCCGCAGCCATGGCTACTGCAAATTCAAGGTCTGCCGCTTCATGCACCACTACTTTCAATTCATTGCAGGCAGTTAGTAATGCTTGGCTTGGCGGGCGGTGGCGTTTTGGTGATAAACAAATCCAATCAAAGCAGCCGCTTAATTGATCCACACCGCTGGTTTCTAGATGAATGGGCAGTCCCACGGGTTTGAGGGAAGTGCATAAACAATCGAGGTTGTGATGCAGTGGTTCGCCACCGGTGATCACCACAAAGGCGGCGCCGGCTTGGGCGGCGCTCCGCGCCTCGGCCGCCAGGTGTTCTGCCGGGCGTTGGGGGTGCGCCTCGCTGGGCCAGGAGTGTTTGGTGTCGCACCAGCTGCAGGCCACGTTGCAACCAGCTAAACGGATGAAAAATGCACTGCGGCCCCCATGAATTCCCTCCCCCTGGAGGGAATGGAAGGTTTCCACCACTGGCAGCAGGCCAGGATTTGCAATCACTGGTGCTGGCTGATCGCTTCGCGGGGGCTTTGCGGTAGCCGCTCCCTGGCCGCTTCGATCAAACCGCGAAATAAGGGATGGGGTTTACCTGGCCGAGATAGGAATTCGGGATGATATTGACACGCTAAAAAGAAGGGATGATTTTTTAATTCAATTAATTCCACCAGGCGACCATCGGGGGACATGCCGCTGATTTCATAGCCGGATTCCAAAAATAAACTGCGGTAGGCATTATTAAATTCATAGCGATGGCGATGGCGTTCATATACAACTTCCTCTCCATAAAGTTTTTGGCCCTTGCTGCCTGCCACCAGGCGGCAGGGATAAACCCCAAGCCGCATCGTGCCACCTAAATCCACCACATCTTGCTGCTCTGGCAATAGGTGAATTACTGGATGGGTGCTTGCCGGTTCCAATTCAGCACTGGTGGCATCCACTAAACCAGCGCTGTTGCGGGCCCATTCAATCACTGCCGTTTGCATGCCAAGGCATAGGCCAAGAAATGGCACCCGCTGTTCCCGCGCCCAACGAATAGAAGCGATCTTGCCATCAACGCCACGGTTGCCAAAACCGCCTGGCACCACCACTGCATCCATGCCGCGCAACAACTTTTCAGCCCCTTCTTGCTCAAGGCGTTCGGCATTAATCCAATTCAAATCAAGGCCGCAATCCGCATCTAAACAGGCGTGGCGCAGGGCTTCTACCACCGACAAATAAGCATCATTTAATTGCACGTATTTGCCCACAAGTGCCACCTTCACCGCAGGGCCGGGGTTGCGTAATTTACGCACTAATTCCTCCCAGTTAGCCATGTCACTTTCATGGTCTTGGAGGTTTAAAACTTCCAATACTTGGCGGCATAGACCCTCCTTCTCCAGGGCGATTGGCACCGCATAAATGCTATCCGCATCAAGGGATTGCACCACCGCTTTAGTTGACACACCACAAAAGCCACCGATTTTAGTTTTAAGTTCATTATTGATAGGCCGATCGCTGCGGCAAACCAACACATCCGGTTGGATGCCGATTGAGCGCAGTTCCTTAACAGAGTGCTGGGTGGGCTTTGTTTTTAATTCTCCAGAAACACCTATATAGGGCATTAAAGTAACATGAACATAGGCAAGATCGTGGCGGCCAACCTCACTGCGAAATTCACGTATTGCTTCTAAAAATGGTAGGGATTCAATGTCACCCACCGTGCCGCCAATTTCAGTGATCACCACATCGGCATTGCTATTTGCCGCCACTCGATGGATGCGTTCGCGGATCTCACCGGTGATATGCGGGATTACCTGAACGGTGCCGCCGTTATAATCACCCCGGCGTTCTTTATTGATTACAGCTTGATATATGGAGCCTGTGGTAACACTATTTAAACGCGACATTGCTGTGTCGGTGAAGCGTTCGTAGTGGCCTAAATCAAGATCTGTTTCAGCTCCATCTTCAGTAACAAATACCTCTCCGTGTTGATAGGGGCTCATCGTGCCCGGATCCACGTTTAGGTAGGGATCTAATTTGAGGATTGAAACGCTATAACCACGGCTTTTGAGCAGCCTGCCCAGGCTGGCTGCCACAATTCCTTTACCAATACTCGACACCACGCCGCCGGTTACAAATACAAATTTGGCCATAAAACCGGCGGTAACGTACGAATAAGTAAATCAGCCCTCGAGGATGCTGCGCAACATCCAGGCTGTTTTTTCGTGAATTTGGAGACGGGCATTGAGCAGATCGGCGGTGGGGCCGTCTTCCGCTGCTTCCGCCAGGGGTAAGAGGCCCCGGGCGGTGCGGGCTACCGCCTCATGGCCCTTCACCAATTCAGTAACCATCGCCAGGGCCTCGGGGGCCTGCTGGGTTTCTTCAATGCTGGAAAGCTCCGCGTAGCGGCGGCCGCCCATGGGTGCCAGATGGCCTAAGGCGCGGATTCGTTCAGCGATTTCATCAAGGGCAGTCCAGAGTTCGGTGTATTGCTCCATGAACATGGCGTGCAGCGAGCTGAACATTGGGCCGGTTACGTTCCAATGGAAGCCATGGGTTTTTAGGTAGAGCACATAGCTGTCGGCCAGCAGACGCCCAAGGCCTTCGGCGATTTCCTGGCGTTGGTTGGCGGGTATACCGATATCGATGGGGGGCGCTAGGTGGGCCATGGCTTTAGGCGGGTGCACTTGCAGTATTCATCATGAATCAAGCCAGGTCTTCTAGGTAGTCTTTTACCTTGAGGCGCGCCTCGGGCAGGCGCAGCTTATGCAGGGCAATCGTTTCGATTTGACGCACCCGTTCCCGCGATAGCTGCAGATTTTTGCCGATTTCAGCCAGGGTTTGGGGTGAATCGTTATCCAAGCCAAACCGCAAACGGATCACCCGCGCTTCCTTGCCGCTCAATTGATCTAGCAGTGCCTCCAGATCGTCGTGCAATTTTTCACGGCTTAGCAGCTGCTCTGGCGTGGGCATTGGATCCTCCAGCAGCTCCCCCAATTGCGTTTCTTGGCTGCCGCCCACGCGGCTATCGAGGGAAACGGCATGGGGCAGTTTCTGTAGCGTTTCGCGGATCACAGCCTCAGGCAGATTTAGCTCAAGGCTGAGATCCTTAAGGCTGGCGCTGCGGCCATGGCGCGCGGCGATCAGTTGTTGGGCTTTTTTGATCCGATTTAATTTTTCGGTGATGTGCACCGGCAAGCGAATCGTGCGGCTTTGGGTGGCAATCGCCCTGGTAATTCCCTGGCGAATCCACCAATACACATAGGTGCTAAAGCGAAAACCCCGGCTGGGATCAAATTTCTCCACCCCCCGCTCCAAGCCCAAAGTTCCCTCCTGCACTAAATCCAGCAGTTCCATGCCGCGGTTTTGATATTTTTTGGCAACGGCTACCACCAAGCGCAAATTGGCTTGGATCATCCGTTCCTTTGCCCTGCGGCCGCGGTGGAGTTGCTGTTGCAATTCGCTGCTGCTGATGCCTAGCTGTTCCGCCCAGGCTTGATTGCCTTCCTGTAGGGCCTGGCGCAGGGCGGCCAGATTTAGCTGGCAGGCCTGCGCCCATTGCCCTTGGGAGGGTTGATGGCCCAGGCGTGACGCCTCCCTTTGGCGTTGTTCATCCAAATGATCAAGCCGGGCTAGGCGGGGGTTGCCACTGGCCAGCTGCTGGCGTTGGCGCAGCAGTAGTTCACGCCTTTGCACCAGCCGGGCCAGGGTGAGTTCCTCCTCCTGGCTAAGTAGATCCACCCGGCCAATGTCTTGCAGGTAGAGGCGCACCAAATCAGCCGTGGAACGGCGCGATCTGCTGTGTTGACGCTCTCGCTCTAGCAACCCTGCAACCATCGCCACTTTCAGCCTGAACAAATTCGGCGGCAGCGAAAAACTTTGCGTTAGTTATCTTCCGGTTCTACCCAGGTGCTGGCCACGTTCAATTCCGCTAATTGGGCCGTGCTGGCGGCACCTGGGGCGCCGGTGAGCAGGCAACGGGCCTGTTGGGTTTTTGGAAATGCAATCGTGTCGCGGATTGATTCTTCACCCGCCAACAGCATCACCATGCGGTCTACCCCAAAGGCGATGCCGCCATGGGGTGGTGCACCCAGCTCCAATGCTTCGAGCAAAAAGCCAAATTGCTTTTCCGCTTCCTCAGGCTCCAGGCCAATGGTGTGGAGCACCTGCCTTTGCAATTCAGCTTTGTGGATGCGCAGTGAGCCGCCACCCAATTCGAGGCCATTGAGCACTAGGTCGTAGGCCTGGGCCCTGGCGGTGGCCAGATCGTGGGCGTCCTCAGGGTTTGGCGCACAGAAGGGGTGATGGAGCGCCTCAAGCCGATTTTCTTCGCTGTTGCGCTCAAACATCGGGAAATCAACCACCCAAAGGAAATTCCAGGCCCCCTCGGGTATGAGCCCCAACTCCTTTGCCAGGTATTGGCGCACCCGATCCAGGGCTTTATTCACCGTTGCCGTGTCGCCGGCGCCAAACAGCAGGAGGGTGCCAGGGGTGGCGCCAGTGCGCTTGAGCAGCTCCGCTTTGGCAGTTTCTGTGAGGTTGTCTTTGATCGCGCCGATCGTGTCGATTTCACCCCCTTCCCTAACGCGAATAAAGGCAAGGCCCCCGGCCCCTGCTTTTTGCGCCTCTGAAAACACATCACCACCGGGTTTGATCCGCACATTGCTCACCGCCTCATTGCCACCAGCAACGGCAATGCATTTCACGCTGCCCCCTGCAGCCACAGCACCGCTAAATACCTTGAAGCCCATGGTTGCCACCAGATCACTCACATTCACCAGCTCCATGCCGTAGCGGGTGTCGGGGCGGTCGCAGCCGTAGCGCTCCATCGCTTCATGCCAGGTGAGCCTCGGCAGTGGCAATGGCAAGGTCACCCCCTTCACCACCTGCCAGATCGCAGCGATCAAGCGTTCATTCAAATCAAGAATTTGCTCTTGACCCAGGAAGCTCATCTCCAGATCCAACTGGGTGAATTCCGGTTGACGGTCGGCCCTGAGATCTTCATCCCGAAAACAGCGGGCCACTTGGTAGTAGCGCTCGAGGCCACCCACCATCAGCAGTTGTTTAAACAGTTGCGGTGATTGGGGTAAAGCAAACCATTCCCCACCACATACCCGTGATGGCACTAGGTAATCGCGGGCACCCTCAGGGGTGGAACGGGTTAGCACCGGTGTTTCCACCTCGATAAAACCCTCAGCTTCCAGGAATTGACGGGCGGTTTGGATTGTTTTATGGCGCAGGGTGAGGTTGCGCCGCATCCTTTCGCGGCGCAGATCCAGGTAGCGATAACGCAGCCGTAGTTCCTCGCGGGTATTTTCTTCATCGTGCACCGACACTGGAAATGGCAGGGGCCGGCTGGGGGCGTTGAGCACCGTGAGCTGTTGGGCAAGCACTTCCACTGCCCCGGTAGCCAGCCGTTCATTCAAGGAAGCAGCTGGCCGAGCCCGCACGCAGCCCTCCACCTGCAAAACGGTTTCAGAGCGCAGATGCTCTGCCACCGCAAATGCTTCTGGACCCAGATCGGGATCCACGGTGATCTGCACGGTGCCGCTGCGGTCGCGCAGGTCGATAAAGATCACCCCGCCATGGTCGCGGCGGCGATCAACCCAGCCGCAGAGCAGCACCTTGGTGTTGATGGCGTTGGTGCGCAGGTCGCCGCAGGAGTGGCTGCGCATGGCGGTTGTTCAGCGAATCGGATGATCCCATGCAGGCGGTTCAGCTGCGGCGATAGAAGGGGCGTTTCACCACCTGGGCCGGTTCCTGGCGGCCGCGGATATCAACGCTTAATTCAGTGCCCAGCTTGGCTAAGGCCGTTGGCACATAGGCCAGGGCAATCGGTAGCTCCAGGCTTGGTGCCCAGCTGCCGCTTGTGATTTCCCCCACCACCTCAGAGTTGTGCAGCACTGGATAGCCGTGGCGGGCGATGGCCCTGCCCTTTAGTTGCAGCCCCACCAAGCGTTGCGCAACGCCTTGATTGGTTTGTTGCTCCAAAACTTCCCTACCGATGAAATCAATCGGCATCTCCAAATGCACCAACCAGCCAAGGCTGGCTTCAAGGGGGCTTGTGGTGCTGTTCATGTCACTGCCATAGAGATGCATGGCTGCCTCTAGGCGCAGGCTGTCGCGGGCGCCTAGGCCGCAGGGGGTAACGCCAGCCTCCAGCAATTGTTGCCAGAGGGCTTGGCCCGCTGGGGCGCTCAGCAGCAGCTCAAAGCCGTCCTCCCCGGTGTAGCCAGTGCGGCCTGCAAATACCGCTGAACCATTGATCTGCAATTGGCGATGGCCAAATCTGGGCAGCCCTGAGAGATCTTCACCCGAGAGCTGCTCCAGCCTTTCGGCGGCCTCAGGGCCCTGCAGGGCCAGCAAAATGCCACCAGCTTTGTGGTTGCTGATTTCGATGCCAGCAGCCAGCAGATGCTGCTCAAGCCAGGCCGTATCAGCATCGGCGCAGGCGGCATTAATTACGGCATAGAGCTGATCAACACCAGCCACCACACCGTTGTCGTAGATGATCAGGTCGTCGATGATGCCGCCCGCTTCATTTAGGAGAACGGTGTAGGCGGCTTCCCCAGGGCCAATCCGCTGCAGATCAGAGGGCACGAGCCCTTGCAATTTGTCTTTAGCGCCGGGCCCTTCGAGTTTTAAAAACCCCATGTGGGAGATATCAAACATGCCGCAGCTTTGGCGTACGGCCTTGTGTTCAGCGATTACCCCGCCAAATTGCACGGCCATCTCCCAGCCGGCAAAGGGCACCATTCGGCCGCCAGCAGCGCAACACAACTCATGGAGGGGGGTGCGATGCATCGGCTGGATTTAGTTGCATGGATTCTGCTGCCCTGGCCCCTGCAATTGCTGCGCTTTGATTCGCATTTCCGCAGGAAACCTGCAATTAAGTGCCCAACCTTTGCTATTGGATGCATCCTCCCTAGGTTGAACCGCCTAAATAGATGCCATGGCTGGCCGCAGCAGCTGCCGCAGTTGTAAACATTGCCAACCAGCTGGTGGGTTGTCTTGGTGTGCCCTGCGGCAGGTGCCGTTGCACCCTGAACTCACCGCAGACCTCAGCTGCCACCACTGGACTGCAAAAGCGCCGGAACTACCGCTTTTGCACCCAACCCACCGGGTGGGTGTTATCCCAAACGACAGCCACCAGCTGCCATTAGTTGAAATTAATTAGTAAGTTAATTAATTAGTAATTTCCGAGGCTTAACAACAAGCTGCGTACAACTTTTGCCGCTAGTACGCTGCTAACGCCACTGGGATCAAGCATCGGTGCCAGTTCCACCACGTCGGCGGCAACCAGGTTGTGCTGGCTTAGCTCAGTTATGAGCTCGGCAAAATGGTTCCACATAAATCCCCCCGGTTCAGGGGTACCGGTGCCGGGCAGCACCGCTGGATCAAACCAATCCAAATCCACGGTGAGGTAGATCGGCTTGCCCCTGAGGGGCTGCAGGGTTTGCACCAGCTGCTCGATTGCCACCAGTCGGCCCGTTGCACGCAGCTCGCTGAACTCCTCGCGGGTGCCACTGCGGATGGCGATCTGGAGCAATTGCTGGCTGGGCAGCACCTCCAGGCAGCGGCGCATGGCGCAGGCGTGGCTGTGCTTGGCGCCAAGCCATTCGTGGCGCAGGTCGGCATGGGCATCAAGCTGCACCAGCACCAGATCGGGGTGCTGCGCCGCCACCGCCGCCACGGCGCCAGAACTGATCGAATGTTCGCCGCCCAGCATTAGTGGTTTAAGCCCTAGGGCAAGCACCGCCTCCGTGGCCCGTTGCACCGCCATCACCACCGGCTCCGGTGCGCCGAAGGGGATATCCAGCGCGCCGAGATCGGCAAAGGCGAGATCCTCTAGATCCAGATCGAGCTGGGGGCAATAGCTTTCCAGGCCGCTGCTCACTTCGCGGATCGCCGCAGGCCCAAAGCGGGTGCCAGGGCGAAAGGAGGTGGTGCCGTCGTAGGGCACGCCAAACAGGCCCACGCGGCAACCGGCTGGATCCCGCTGGCTGCCCATGTAGATGGCGCCATCGGTTTCAAATAATTCGTGGCTGAAGCTGGCGCTCATTGGTTTAAGGCCCTTTCCATGAAGGCTGGGATGGCATCAAAGGCGCCCCGCTGCCAGCGGGGGCTCCAGATTTCACAGCCGGCGGCAATGGCAGCAGCGCGATCGGCTTGAACTTGGCGGTAGCGGGCCCCATCGGTGGCTGCAAAGGTCCAACTCCACCAGCCACTTGGATACATCGGCACCCAGCCATACATGGGATCGGCGAAACCAAATACCTCCCGCAGCAGTTTCACCGTGTCGATGTGCACTTGGCGGAAGGCTTCCGGTGATTCGCTTTGGGTGGCAAACACACCGCCTGGTTTGAGGATGCGGCGGCAATTTTCAAAAAAGGCGCGGTTGAAAAGGCCTTCGGCTGGGCCCGCTGGATCGGAACCATCAACGATCACCACGTTGTAGCTGGCATCAGCTGCAGCAGCGGCCCAGGCGATGCCATCACCAACGCTGAGCTGGAAGCGGGGATCTGTCCAACAACCGCCGCCAAGGCTGGGCAGGTGCTGCCTACTCCAATCCACCACCAAGCCATCGATTTCCACCATGTGCAGCTCCTGAACGCTTCCATGGCGCAGGCATTCCCTAGCGGTACCGCCATCACCGCCACCGATCACCAGCACCCGATCAATCGCTTCGGCGCCGCATAGGGCTGGATGCACAAGGGATTCGTGGTAATGGCGCTCTTGACCTTCCGCTGTCATCCAGCAGCCATCAAGCAAGAGGCCCTTGCCATAGCGTTTGCTTTCAATGATCGACACCCGTTGAAAGGCGGATTGCTCCTCTGCCACCACCGTGCCCTCGAGGCCGTAGCGCACGCCATCAAATATTTCATCAATCCAGCCGGGTTCGGGCATGGGGGGATTGCATTGGTTACTAATACAGCTAAACCTTTGGCCAGGGCACTTGTCAGGTGAGCTATGGCACCAAGCCGCAGGGAACTATTGGAAAAGGCGGCCTTTTTAGGGGCGGCCTTGGGGTTTGGCCAGTGCTGGCCTGGGTTAGCCCAGGCTGCGGTTGTTGATGAAGACCTACGCGCTCAGCTTGAGGTGTGCAAACCAAGCTTGAAACCGCTGCAGCAATTAATTGCCGGCAACCAGCGATTTATGAAGGCTTGGGCGGCAGCGGGGGAAGCAGAGAGCCCAGATTTAAGGATGCAGGCCCTGCAGCTGGCCTATGGCGATGGCGGTTGCGAAATAAAACCCCAGGCCTTAGCAAAAGGCCAAAGACCATGGGCGGCGGTGCTCACCTGCGCCGATTCAAGGGTGCCGTTGGAATGGTTATTTAATACAGGTGATGGTGAATTATTCGGTGTGCGCAGCGCCGGTAATACCGCCTTTAATGAAGGTGTTGCTTCCTTGGAATATGCGGTGGCAAATCTGGATGTGCCATTGATTATGGTGCTGGGCCATAGCGGTTGTGGTGCCGTAACTGCCGCCATGGCAGATGCAATGCTAACGCCATTATTAGAGGATTTAGTTACACCGATACGGGCTTCATTTGTGCCCGGTAATAACCTCACTGAAGCGATAAAAAGCAACGCTTGTTATTCGGCAGCCCAGCTACCGAAACGCAGCGAATTGCTGCGCAAGGCGCAAACAAGTGGCAAGCTGAAAATCCAACCAGCTTATTTTGATATTGAATCAGGGCAAGTTAGTTTGCTTTTGGTATGAGTTTTGAAAATCATCCTGCAACACATAGGCAATGCCATCTGCTTTGAGTTTTGAATCTTTGTTTAGGATTTTAACTTGGTATTTCCAGCCTTGGGGAAGCTTTAAGCGTTCGCCTAGGGAGTCTAGGTTGTTGATATTAAGGGAGGGATCTACGATCTGAGCATAGCTTTGCATCCGAAACACCTCTCCCGTTGGCGAGCTTAATTCATATACTTTTTTACCTTTTAAATAACCAAAAACAGTATTGCGCATAACGCTGTGGGCCTGGTATGGCTTTTGGAGGTTAATAATATCAACTAGGTTCAAGCTAATTGTTGCCCGCTCTCGCATTTGCAGGCCATTAAATTCCACTACCCTGCCGGATTCAGTTGTTTTTTCTGCCTTGATGAAATCCATTGTCCAATAGCGTGGGCCATTTAATTTCACCATGAATGCATTGTATTTTTTGGCGATTTCTGTTGCATTTTGACGTGCCCATAGATCGGCGGGGCAATCATTAAGGCCAGCGGTATTAAAAACTGGAATTTGAAAATTTAGGCCGCGGCGAAAGATTGGAACAATTTCACAATATCTTGAATCCCGCAGGTTTTGGGCTGGCTTAAGAAATTGGGTTTGTTTAACGCTTGGTATTATTTGGCCAAGCAGCAGGGGCAACAGGACGGCAAGCACGCGGAATTACATCATCAATGCCTAACATTAATTGATGCTCTACAAGATGCGGGCATGGAACTCGATCGCTTACGGCTCAGCCCGGATCTGGTGATTCCAGCGGCTGAACTCAGCTGGCGCTTTTCCAGGTCTTCGGGGCCCGGTGGCCAAAATGTAAATAAAATTGATTCCAGGGTGCAATTGAGCTTTGATCTTGCCCGTAGTGAAGCAATGCCAAGGCATTTAAAAGCAAGGGCAATGCAGCGCTTGGCCGTTGATTTGCTAGATGGGGTTGTGGTTATAACTGCTTCTGAATATCGCTCCCAATTGCGTAACCGTGAGGCAGCCATAGGGCGATTAGTTGAATTATTGCGGGCAGCAATTGCACCACCTCCACCACCAAGGCGTGCCACTCGCCCCAGCCGTGCTGCAGTGGAAAGGCGCCTGCGGGCAAAAAAGCAACGCAGTTTGATTAAAGATCAACGCTCTGCTTTGATTTGAGCTTTTGCCTGTTGCCATAGTTTTTCTAGTTCAGTGATTGAGCAGCCTTCAAGTTCACCAGCAAGCGCTGCTTCCACCCGGGAGAAACGATCAAGGAAGCGATGGTTAGTGCCACTTAAGCCAGCAGTTGGATCTAATTCACACCAGCGGGCCAGATTGATCAATGTGAAAAATACATCACCCAATTCCTCCTGGGCGTGGGCGCGATTTCCACTGGCAACAGCTTCTTTTAGCTCATCTAGTTCCTCTTCTACCTTTGCCCACACGCCATCGAGATCGGGCCATTCAAATCCGGCCGCGGCTGCTTTTTTAGAAATCAACATCGCAGCGGCCATCGCTGGCTGGCCGCGCACTTTGCGTTGTAGTTGGGCGCTTAAACCGCCATTGGTTTCACCGCGGGCTGCCCGTTCCTCTGCCTTGATTTCCTCCCAGCTGCGGGCCGGCCCCTCTGGGTTAAATACATGGGGATGGCGGCGCTTCATCTTGGCGCTGATGGTTTCAATCACCTGCCCTAAATCAAAGGCACCCCGCTCCTTAGCGATTTGGGCATGGAGCACCACCTGCAGCAATAGATCACCCAATTCATCCATCAAGGCGTTGTTATCACCGTGTTCGATGGCATCTGCCAGTTCATGGGCTTCCTCCAGGGCATAGGGCGCTAGGGAAGCATGGGTTTGCTTTAGATCCCAAGGGCAACCGCTTTCTGGATCCCGCAATTTCGCCACTACAGCGATTAATTCATCTAGGGCCATTTGTTTGGTTAGTTGGTGGAATTACCGGCGCCAGGGCAATGGATCACCATCTTGGATCAGGTGCAGCCAGGCACTTGCTTCTAGCCCCCCTAGGGCAGCAATGCACAGGCCCCGTTGAAGTAGCCAGCACTGTTGCAGTTTGATCGCTAAATGTTGTGGGGCTGGGGCACCTAAGGGCTGCAGCAACCAGCAGGCCATAGCGATCATGCTGGCCAGGTAAAACAGCCGGCAGGCACTACCAAGAATTGGTGTGTGGGACAACCAACCTCGATGGCGCACCAGTTTTCTGTAGGGCGTCCATAGCCATGCCAGCGGTCCCCAACGGCGGCTTGGCCTGGAATTTGTATCAAGATCTGGAGATAACCAGCGGCCACCAAACCAAAAGGCAAAAGAACCCACTAAAAAACCAGCTAAACCCAGCCACAGCAAGCAGATCAAGCCATAGGGCAGGGCGAGGTAATTGGTGAATTGATCGTGGCGGCGGCCTGTAGCCACATATCAAGGGGCACTTATCCCAGTGTTACGGGCCCCACGGTTTGGCACAATGGTTAGATCGCCCGGTTAGCTCAGCGGTAGAGCGCCTG
>Ga0247837_1001463_pt1 | contig 48657 bp, 48 predicted proteins | sample LaCtaG_2_FD_187115 | JGI IMG/M metagenome (GOLD analysis project Ga0247837, IMG submission 187115) | Freshwater microbial communities from meromictic Lake La Cruz, Castile-La Mancha, Spain - LaCruzMarch2015_14.5m | ecosystem: Environmental > Aquatic > Freshwater > Lake | place: Spain: Castile-La...
TCTGCATCTTCATCAATATCAATTACTTCGATCTCAAAATTGAGTTCTTCACGCAAAGATTCAAGAATGTTTTCTGCATCTTCACAGAGATGACATCCCTGTCGAGAATAAACAGTTACCTTTGTCATTTCTTCTTCTCAGAAAAAATACGTGCGGTTAACTCTTCGGCCAACAGCGTGACATCACCTTTAGCTCTGTGAAGTGATTCCTCTACGCTCTTGAGTACGGTTTCCACGCTTGTCTTGGTTACATTTCCAACCAAAGGACCGTAGGTTCTTGAGAAAATCGTGTGAGCCAACGACCCAACCGCTGCAGCCAAATCTGCACGGGCTTCGTCCAGGGTGACTTCTTTTCCCGCTCCGGAGATCGTAAATTCAGTCAGCGGTGCTTTTTCACTGCGAATTCGGTCATAAACGCTCTGACCATCTGTCGTCTTACTTTGTGGTGATTCCGGGGACATGTTCACATTCTTGCAGGCTGATAGGTTAAGCGCCATGCGAGCAGGCACCTCCCGAACTCCACGCTTTCATGCAGTGGTTCCGCTCCTTTTAGCCCTTCTTGCGACCTTAACTCCTTCAGCTTCTGCGCAATCTACCTATAGATATGCACCCGCAACACAATGGGGTTATACATATGCAGCTCCTGCAACAAGCATCACCAAGGGAACAATTCCTAAGAGTGCCAACCTTGAGAAGCAATCAACAATCAACGTTAATTACAGTAATTTTCCAGATTGGGCAAAGAAAGAGTTACAGCTTGCAGTAGATATTTGGGGTGCAAATTTTCAATCAAAAGTTCCCATCACAATTGATGCAACCTGGAGTTCATCTCAATCTATCGCTGTGCTCGGTAGTGCTCGTCCAGGTGGATACTTCGCCGGTTTTTCTGGTGCTCCTGATTCAAGCCTTTGGTATCCATCCGCTCTTGCAAATGCACTTGCTGGAAAAGATTTGGATGTAAGAAGCGCTGAGATAACAATAAATGTGAATTCACGTGCAGATTGGAATCGTCGAGGTGATGGTTCGCCAACAACTCGCGAATATGATCTTAAATCTGTCTTTATCCACGAGATGGGACATGGTCTTGGTTTCTTATCAAACGATTCTTTCGACTCGTATTTAGGTTTTGGTTCGATTGAACAACCCACTCCTTACGATGCTTACGCACAGACAACAGATGGACGGCGCCTTGCTGACATTCCATCTCCATCACTCGAACTTGGCAAAGCTCTACGAAGTACCCTCGTCTGGGCTGGTGCACAAGGTATTGCTGCAAATGGTGGCGTGAAGCCAGTTCTCTATACGCCCAGCACATATGAAGATGGTTCCTCGGTTAGCCACCTTGATGAAACTACTTTTGCAGATAACGAACTCGATCGAGTGATGACTCCTAATCTTGAAGCAGGCGAAGTATTTGCAGGACCAGGGCCACTTCTATTGGCGATGATGGCTGATATGCGGGCAAAACCTCCCGTAGGAATTGCCGCTGAATTACCAACGACGGTCCGCAACGCGCAAGCTGTGATCGGTGATAGCTCTGTAATTGTGAAGTGGGATCCACCAACGAATTTACGTACTGCACAAGTCACTGCCTACACAGTTAAAAATCTTAAGACGGGTAGTGAAAAGAGCAGTACGACTAGCCCGATTGTCATGGGAGGGTTAAAAAATGGAACTATCTACACGTTCTCGATCATTGCAAATAACTCTCTTGGATCATCTACACCAGCAGTTACTGAACCTGTAACTCCTCAAGCGGCATGGAAGTCAACAATCATCGATCCCAATGTGGAACCTACTCACATTTCAACAACAACATGGAATAAGAAGCCGGTTATTGTCTACTCCAATGGCGTCAACGGAATTCTCAAGATGTCGATTTGGGATGGCCGCTTTTGGCGTAGAACAACAATTGATGGTGCTGGCGGAACAAATCGCACCTCCCATGAAATCACTAGCCCCATCTCACTATGCCTCAGTGGAGTCGGAGCTTCACAAAAACTCCATATGTTCTATGCCGACGGAGTGGATAAAGATCTTCGCCATGCAGTGTATGACGGTAAGAAAGTGACCGTCGAGATTGTTGATGGAAATGGGCCAGCCATTAATAAGTATCAAGATTCAAATAGAGTTCGCACAGCAAGTGATGTAAGCATTTCAAATGCCTGTGTTGTTACACCGACTGGGATTCAGGTTTTCTACCGAGATGAATCACAAGGTGTTTTGCTCGGTGCTTTCAAATTGAATACAAGTAGCAAATGGGTCTACGAGCAGGTCGACGGAGATCGCAAGACAGATGGAAGAACTACTGGAGACGTCGCCTTCCACCTAGCTGCTGGATATGATGGAAAGAAAACGTATCTTCTCTACGATTCTGTTTTGGTAATTAACCAGAAGAAAGAGGCAACATCAGGTGCAATTCGCCTGGCAACTCGATCTGAGATTGATCCAACAAAGTGGGTCTATCGCACCTTAGAAGAATCCTCTGATGCGCTTGCAATGACAGGTTACGACGTTGCACTATCTGTATCCGCCAAGGGTGCCTTTGCGATGTGGTTGGGTTCTTCAACCGTCACAATCCCTAAGCCAAATCAGATTCGTACGGCGTTGATTGAGACAAAATTGACTGTAAAGAGCTTTGATACTGCAGCCTTTGGAACACCTCATCGTTGGCTACGAACAAATGGCACCTCAGCGCTCTTTAACTGTGAAGAACGACTTTGTGTTATTGAGTTTTCGACAAAGAAGATCTCTCTCATCACTCGGAGCACGGTAGCAACGGGGATTAGTGGCAAATGGATCACCGTTGGTGGAAAGACTTCTGTAGTTGCCAACATCGATGGCAATCTCGCTATTGCTAAACCTTAACCTTTAAATATTCCAGCCTGACTCACGATCACAATTCCAACTCCAGCGATATGCGCCATCGTCTTTGCACCCGTTACCTGTGAAGCCTTGAGTGCCTGGGTGATTACACCTTTGCTATCGAATCGAAGGACTAGTGATGTCGGTGTACTTGGTTTCCAGCCCGTTACTCCAGGAATCGACAATGATGAATTAAAGAGTGCATAGTGAGATCCGTTAGCTGCAACGGCTGCAAGTTGAGCACCTTGGGATGGAAGTCTTAGCGTCCAGGTTGGGGTAAAACTTGCATTGAATTTCGTAAATGCGCTCTCATTCTTGCCGCCTACCTTGACATCGCCTACAAGAAAATAACTTGATGTTGCACTCTGCCAAGATCGCGTTGCTTTCGTTGCAGAACTTCGGACAACGCTGGTGAGAGCTCCGCTCTTATTTACCTTAGCTAAGATTCCATCGCGTACTCCGACAAGTTTCTTGCCGCCCAGAGTTTCGCTGCTTGCTCCGTAGATCTGTGCGCTGCCATCGCTGTTTCTAACTATCGATGTAAATGCACTCTTAGCAGTGCCAATTGTCTTGGCGGTAGTGAATTTTCCAGCAAGCGTTGAGTTGATAAGGACAGTGCCAGCCCCGCGATCACCTAAAATCGAGATTCCACTGCTGGAGTGCGAGAGCGCGGTAATCAAAAGTGGCGCTGTGGCGCTGTCGGAGTAAGTGCTCACTAGGCTTCCGGTCGCCGAAATCTTCCATAAAGTGAAAGTGTTTAGATCATTTCGCAGCCCTGGGACTGGCTCAACAACAACACCGTCTACATTTATCGGAGCGCCCGTTGCAGTCTTGCTCTCAACAGCGTCAATCGCTGAAGTGAGCCCTGCTAACCACGTATTGCCTTCTTTATCTGACGTTGCCGCCATAGCTACCTGGTCAGCAGAGCCTTCAATAACAAGCTTCCACTTCTCGGCGCCAGTGAAATCGATTGATGAAACAAGAACCTTCTTTTCGGCGTTAGAGAAAATCGTGATTCCTTGGCCAGAAATTGTGGCTCCCTCGTGTTCTGCGATCGCTGCAACCTTTGTAATCTCACTTGCTGCAATTGTTTTCGGCACAGCGCCTGCAGGTTGAGAGGAAACAAGGAGTGCCGCAATCACGGCCACTGTAAAGCGTTTCACATCAAGCCAATTCTTGAGAGCGATCGTGCGCAGCTTTCATGGCACGAGCAACAATTTCAGAGAGATGATCTTGGCTAAATGAGGCAAGAGCGGCGGCGGTTGTTCCATTGGGGCTGGTGACTTTCTCACGCAAAGTTGTTGGTGAATCGCCAGATTTCTCAAGAAGCGCAGCTGAGCCAACGATCGTTTGAATCGTCAGCGTTGTTGCATCTTCGCGTGAAAGACCTAACGCAATAGCACCCTCGACCATCGCTTCAACAAAGGCGAAGAAGTAAGCAGGACCTGATCCGCTCGTTGCGGTAATCGCATCTTGCAAAGATTCATCCACTTCGACTGCCTTACCTGCTGCAGCCAAAAGTGAGGCGACAAATACACGTTGTTCATCTGTAACTGCACTGCCAAGTGAATATCCAGCTGCACCAAGACCCACCGACGTTGGAGTGTTTGGCATGATGCGCACAACGGGCTGTGAATCGCTCAAATTCTCTTGAATGAATCCGATCTTCTTGCCCGCTACAAAACTCAAAACTAGTGCGTTCTTATTGATGTGAGGCTTGATCTCAGCCAATAGAGCCTGCATATCTTGAGGCTTAACGACTAAGAGAATCACATCACTGGCCGAGGCTGCGTTCTCAAGGCTCTCCACAGTGATCGCATACTTACCAACCAATTCACTGCAGCGCTCTGGACGCTTTTCAACAATGGCAATCGATGGCGACTTAACTCCAGAGCCAATAAGGGCTGCAATAAGAGCTTCGCCCATTACTCCGGCACCAAGAATTGCCACCTTCTGTTGATTAGCCATAGCGTAAGAGTACGCGTAGGCTCTGCGACTATGTCCGAAGTTAAACCAGGTTTTGCCCGCGACTGGGTCGAGTTCGCTGACCCAAATGATGAGTTAGAGATCTACAAATGTGATCTCACCTGGCTCACCTCAAATTGGACCTGCATCTATGGCGATGGTTGCCAAGGTGTCTTTAAAGACCGCCCAAATGATGGTTGCTGCACCGAAGGTGCGATGTACTCAGATGAGGATGATGAGAAACGCGTGCAACTTGCCGCCCAGCACCTCACACCTGCAATGTGGCAATTTTATGAAGAAGCTCGTCCGAAGAAAGCTGGCGGTAAGCTTCGAATTACAGATTTAGATGAAGATAATGAAAGAAAGACGCGCACGGTAAATAATGCGTGCATCTTCTTAAACCGTAAAGGTCACGAGGCACCTGGATTCACCGGATCATTTGGATGTGTGCTCCATCATTTAGCACTGAAAGAAGATCGTCACTTCGTTGAAACTAAACCAGATGTTTGTTGGCAATTACCTTTGCGTCGTAGTTTCGAAACGCGTGAAGTTGGCGAGCGCGAATATTCAGTCACAGTAATTGGTGAGTACGAACGCTTAGGTTGGGGCGATGGCGGCGAAGATTTCGACTGGTACTGCACCAGCAATACCGAGGCTCACGTAGGTAGCGAGCCTGTCTATATCTCTAACCGTGCAGAGCTGATCGCTTTGATGGGCCAAGATGCATATGACATTTTGGCTAAGCATTGCGATCTGCGCGTCCAGGGCATCAAAGATGCCCAGGCGCGCAGCCTGCCGCTCTTTGTTATTCAGCACCCAGCAACACTTCAAGCCGGCAAGTAAGGCACCCGTCAGAGCTTTGCTTTAGGCTCACCTCATGGCCAAGGTTGAAAAAGATCCATTCCGCTGTAGCGAGTGCGGTTGGACCTCCCAAAAATGGGTAGGGCGTTGTGGTGAATGCCAGGCGTGGGGTTGTGTAGAAGAGGTAGCAGCTCCTAAGAAGCTCTCACTTGTTGCCGGCACAGTCTCACATGCAGCAACTCCTATTGGCGATGTTGATCTCTCAATGGCCCGTGCCCGCGAAACAGGTGTCAGTGAACTTGATCGCGTTCTCGGCGGCGGACTAGTTCCAGGTGCTGCCATATTGCTTGCAGGCGAACCTGGTGTTGGAAAGTCCACTCTCCTTCTCTCTGTTGCAGCGCAAACTGCAGCTAAAGGTATGAGCGCTCTATATATCAGCGGTGAAGAATCAGCTTCTCAAGTTCGCCTTCGCGCAGAGCGAATCAACGCAGTCGATCCACAACTATTTTTAGCATCCGAAACAGATCTCGGCGCCGTCATTGCGCATATTGATGCAGTAAAACCTGCTTTGCTTATTATCGATAGCGTGCAAACTATTGGAAGTTCGGCAGCAGATGGTGCACCCGGCGGTGTAACTCAAGTTCGTGAAGTCGCTGGCGCGCTCATTCGTATCTGTAAAGATCGCGATATCACTTTATTACTCGTAGGACATGTCACTAAAGATGGTTCGATCGCAGGCCCACGACTTCTTGAGCACATTGTCGATGTTGTTCTGCAATTTGAGGGCGAACGTCATTCACGGCTTCGACTAATTCGCGCAATTAAGAACCGCTTTGGCGCCAGTGATGAAGTGGGCTGCTTTGATTTAAGTGATACTGGCATTGAATCTGTTATCGATCCAACTGGACTTTTCACATCACGTCATACCGAACCTGTACCTGGCACCTGTGTGACAGTAACTCTTGAGGGTCGTCGCCCACTTTTAGCTGAGATTCAGGCGTTGGTCAGCGCTGGACGTGAAAGTGATTTTGGAAATGCACGTCGTGTGACCAGTGGTTTAGATTCTGCGCGCACATCAATGACGTTAGCTGTACTTGAACTTCGCGCTGGTGTTCGTGTTGGTGGCCGCGATGTGTATGCCGCAACAGTTGGTGGCATGAAAATGTCAGAGCCTGCCGCAGATTTAGCACTCGCCTTGGCCGTTGCCTCCGCCGCCAAAGGTTTAGCGTTGCCTCCAGATTTAGTTGCAATCGGTGAAGTTGGGCTAGCTGGTGAGATTCGTAAAGTCAGCGGCGTATCACGACGTTTGGCTGAGGCGTATCGACTTGGATTTAAGAAGGCACTCGTTCCAACCGGCAGTGATGTAAAGATTGATGGCATGGAGATCTTTGAAATATCTCGACTTGATCAAGCTCTAAAGAGGGTTGCGATCACTGGGGAATGAGCTCTCTCCACCAACCAGTTCTCGCCTGGTATAAAAAGAATAAGCGCGATCTCCCGTGGCGCAATACCGATGCATGGGGCGTTCTAGTCAGCGAAATCATGTTGCAACAAACCCCGGTTGCACGCGTTCTTCCTATCTACATCGAATGGATGAAACGTTGGCCAACTCCTGCAGCCCTTGCTGCAGCAACACCTGCGCAAGTAATTAATGCATGGGGGCGTTTGGGATATCCAAGGCGTGCGCTACGCCTTCATGAATGTGCAAAGGTAATTTCAACTCAGTACAAGGGGCGAATTCCAGAAACACAATCTGAATTGCGCGAACTCCCTGGAATTGGCGACTATACAAGCGCTGCAATCATCGCCTTCGCCTTTGAAGGGAGATCACTTGTTCTTGATATCAATACACGGAGAGTATTCGCACGCGTAATCGATGGAGTAGAAGTGCCAACCTCCGCTCCTACAAAATCTGAAAGAGAAAATCGCGAGAAGCTGATTCCAGCAAAAAATCCTCATTTGTGGGCAGCTGCCACGATGGAGATCGGTGCGCTTATCTGCACAGCCAAGAATCCAAAATGCGGACAATGTCCACTAGCAGATCAATGCATCTGGCGAAGTCTTGATTACCCACTTTCTGATCAACCAAAACGAACACAGAGCTGGCATGGAACAGATCGTCAATGTCGTGGGGTAATCGTGCAAGCACTTCGTGAAAACCCAGTCCTAAAGAAGACGGAGATCATGCAACTCTGGGATGTTCCCTCACAAGTTGAGAAGGCGCTACTTACCTTGTTGGAAGATGGTTTAGTTGTCGAGCAAAAGGGACAACGTTTTTCACTGCCACAGCGCTGATTTAAAGGTAAAATTCGCAGATGGATCATGAGGCTGGGTTACGCGCAGCATTAGGTGAGGGTGCTTCATTGATCACCGATGCGCAAGTCACGATCTCTTACTCTAAAGATCAAGCACCCTTTGCTGCGCACGAGCCCGCTGCAATTGTCCTGCTCGCTAAATCGACGGAAGAAGTTGCGAAGGCAGTTGCCTACGCCAATGCACATAACATTCCGGTTGTTCCACGCGGTGCCGGAAGCGGCCTGTCTGGTGGAGCCAATGCAACATCTTCTTCACTTGTAATTTCACTTGAGAAGATGAATAAGATCATCGAGCTCGATACAACAAATCTCATCGCCAGAGTCGAAGCTGGTGTGATTAATCTTGATTTAGATAAGGCTGCAGAAGCACATGGTCTTGCCTACCTTCCAGATCCTGCAAGTCGCGATTGGTCAACAATCGGTGGGAATGCAGCAACAAATGCCGGTGGCATGTGCTGTGTGAAGTATGGCGTTACATCTGCCCATGTACGAGCGCTGACAGTTGTGATGGCAGATGGTCAAATCATTCAACTCGGAAGTCCGACCAAGAAAGCTGTGACAACTCTTGATCTCACACGCTTAATGATTGGCTCCGAAGGAACACTTGGAATCATTACAGAACTTGTTGTTGGTTTGGCGGTTCGTCCCGCAACACCGGCAACCATAATCGCAACCTTTCCTCACATAAAGAACGCGGCTGCGGCTGCGGCTGCGCTCTTAAAATTTAAACCTTCCATGCTCGAGATTATTGATCAGACAACGCTAAAAGCTGTTGAAGCTTGGCATCCTTTGGGATTTGAAGTTGCAGGTTCGGTGCTGCTCATGCAACTTGATGAGGATCAGGAACGAGCAGATGAAGTACTTAAACTTTGTGAGAAGTATGAAATGATCGATGGAGCAGCATCCACCGAAGCAGCAGATGCGGTTGAATTTATCCGAGTGCGTAAACTTGCTTATCCAGCACTTGAAAGAATGGGTGCCACGCTTCTTGATGATGTTGCGGTTCCGATTTCAAATATTGCAGAGCTTGTCGAACGTGTTGAGGGGCTTGCAACCAAGTACAACCTGACGATCGGCATCTTTGGCCATGCTGGCGATGGAAATATGCATCCCACAATCGTTCACGATCATGGTGACCTCGACGCTCAAAAACGTGCAATTGCAGCCTTTGGTGAGATCGTCGAGATTGCGCAAAGCCTCGGCGGAACCGCTTCGGGTGAGCATGGCATCGGCTCAATTAAGCAGAGCTTTGCCGCGCAAGAACTCTCTCCGGCAGTTATCGAGCTGCAGCGCTCGATCAAGAAAGCCTTTGATCCAAAGGGAATTCTTAACCCTGGGAAGAAGCTTCCCTAGCAATTAGAGCAGCGCCCTGTGCAATGTCGTGATCAGCGATTGTCAGGCGTTTAGACAAGACGTGAATCAGTCGATCATTGAGTGGACCAACACCTCGTGAAGTGCCGCCGGTAAAGATAATTGGACGAGATGAATCTCCTGTAATCGCATCAACGCGCTGTGTGAGAGCAATGAGATGATCTGCCGCCTCATTCAAAATCTCATCTGCAGTGTTCTGCCCTGCATGTAGAAATACAATTGGCGCAAGGGCAGCTATCTCACTCCGGTTATTTCCATAGACAAAGTTCTTTACATCTCCCCAAACTCTTCCATTGATTTCATCTGCCACCGCTGCCTCAAGTGAGCCGGTCGGTGGTGTCTGATCCTTATCGATAAAAATCATCAACGCTCGCAGTGCAGCGCGGCCAATCCAATATCCCGCGCCTTCATCCCCCAGGAGATATCCCCATCCACCAACGCGCTTAAGTTCACCATTAATTTGCGTACATGCAACTGCGCCAGTTCCGGCATAGAGCAAAATTCCTGCCTCATGTGGAAAGTGCACGCGGTACGCCAAGTGAATATCGCTGAGCAAATCAATAGTTGATCCAGCAAATATTTCTGCAATGAGCTTGATTGTTTCCGCACGTTCTGTCGGAGTCTCTGCAACCCCGGTAATCCCAATAACTACGTGTTCAATATTTTGTGAACACTCGGACTTTATCTCTGTCAGAGTTTGCTTCGTTCGATCACGTGATTCACTGCGAGTGATATGGCCATCGATAGGACCGACAACACCTGTCTGTACGATCCCACTCTGATCTGCCAGCGCCCACTTCGCAGATGAAGCGCCCGCATCAATTCCAAGAAAAGCCATAGACCTAGCCTTTCACAGCGCCGGCTGTAAGCCCCTTAATGAATTGCTCGGAGAGAATCAGATACAAGACGATAAGCGGAAGCGCGGCCAGCGTTAAGCCTGCAAAGAGCACGCCCCATTGCGATGAATATTGGCCAAAGAACATCGTCAAACCTTGCATGATCGTCTTCTTATCAGGATCTTGTAGGAAGACAAGAGGGAGGAAGAAATCATTCCAAATCGGAATTGCTGAGTAAATTGCGACAATCGCCAAGCCTGGTCGAACAAGTGGCATCAGAACCCGACGCAAGAGCTGGAATTCAGATGCGCCATCGATACGTGCGGCGTTATCCAGATCTGCAGGGAGTGTTCTAAAGAAACCGCTCATGATAAATATCGCAGCAGGCAGTGCACCAGCGGCATAGACCAGAATCAAACCTAAATGAGAGTCAAGAAGGTGCATCCACTTCAGTTGGATAAAGAGTGGAAGGATCATGAGCTTTGCAGGAATCAGCATCCCTGAAAGCACAAAGGCCATGATCAGGCTGTGACCGCGGAACTCATAGCGTCCAAGAACAAAACCTGCACCAAGCGCGCAGACTAAGATCACAATGAGTGAGCCACCAGTAACGATCACTGAATTCTTAAAGTAAATCGCAAAATTACCGTCCTGCCAGACAGAAGCGAAGTTGCTCCATTGGGGATCCGTAGCCAGCTTAAGTGGTGTTCGTGCAAAATCACTTGTCTCGCGAAGGCTTGAATTTAAAAGGAAGGCGACTGGGATCAAAATCATTGAAGCATTAAAAATTAAGACTCCGCGGAAAAATGTTTTTGACATGAAAAGTTTCATTTACATCTCCACCTCTCTGCGGCGCAATAACTTAGAAGCCAGCGCGGCGCCAACACCTACGACGGTAAAGATAATTACTCCAAGAGCTGAGCCAACGCCCACTTCATTAGCGCCCGAATCAATAGAACCAAATGAGAGTCTGTAGAACATCAGCGCGAGGGTATCTGTGGCACCTGCTGGAGATCCGTTAGATCCACCCAAGATGTATGGCAGATCAAACCATTCAAAGGCACCAATAAAAGTAAGAACAGTAATTATTGTCATCGATGGTGCAAGAAGTGGGTAAAGGATCTTTCTAAAGATTTGTCCTTCTGAGGCTCCATCAATTCGCGCTGCTTCAATATAATCGGTGCTAATTGCATTAAGTCCTGCCAAGAAGATGATCGCTGGGAATCCAACCCAGCGCCAGAGATTGATAAAGACAAGAGTAGGTAGCGCCGTTGCGGTGTCGCCTAACCAAGCCTTAGCCCACGTTGGCTGCCCTAGGTCGCCCACAATCAAATTAATTGGTCCGTAGTACGGATCGAGCATGATCTGCCACATATAACCCACGATCACCAAAGAGAAGATGACGGGCAGAAAAGTTACGGTACGGAAAAATCTTTGCCCTCTAGTTAAGTTAAAAAGTGCATAAGCAATGAGAAGACCTAGAGAAGTCTGCAAAACCATAATTGCAATGAAAACTAAAATATTGTGACGAAATGCCATGAGGAATTGATCTCTAAATGGAAATGAGAAGAGGCGGTCAAAGTTCTCAAATCCTGCCCAAGAACCTCGGACAAACCCCTTCCACTCAAAGAAGGCATAACTCAAAGTTGTGAGTGCAGGAACACTGGTAAAGATAACAATGATCAATAACCCCGGTGAGAGTAAGAGCCAGCGAAACTTACGCTGCTCTCTCTTAATACCGCTGAGCTTCACTCAAAACCCTCTTTCAAATCTATTGGTGCAAAACAAGAAAAATCGGGTGCGGGAATTTCTTCCCGCACCCGACCTTTATTTCTTAGGACTTACCCTTTTGTGGAGCGTACCAAGTTGCAACTGCTGCTTGGACATCCTTAGCAAGTTCTGCGGCTGTAATTGTGCCCGCAGTGAGCTTCTGGAATCCTGGCTGCAAGATTGCTGAGCTAGTAGGTGTTCCAAAGCGGAAACCAACTACGTTCAGGAATGGTGTGCCCTGTGATGCCAATGCCTTAGACATCTTAGCGATCGCAGGATCTGTGATCTTGATGTATGGAGCAGTTGAGATCCAACCAAGCTGATCTGCTGCAGCCTGATTGAAGTCCTTGCTAGCAAGGAAGTTCAATAGCTTGATAGCTTCTGGCTTTGCCTTGGTCTTTGCATTGATACCAAAGCCACCGTCGGCCCATGATGTCGCATAACGCTTAGCTCCAGGAGCTGAAGCTGGTGCAGGCATCCAACCCACGTTTAGTGATGGGTTAAGTGAGCGGAAGTATGAGATTTCATAGTTTCCACCGATGTAGAAGGCGGCCTTTTCGTTAGCGAACAGTCCACGTGCAGTGTTGTAATCAACGCCTGCTGGTGTTGCTGGCATGAAAGGAACGAGATCCTTTACTGCCTGCAATGATGCAACGTAATTCTTATCTGTGAAGGTACGAGTTCCCTTAACAACATCGTTAAAGAATTGTGTACCGCCGTAGAATGTTGGACCAACGCCAGCGTGCAACTGCTCAAGACTTGGAGCATTTCCTGTTGCGTTACCTAGTGGAATAATTCCCTTGGCCTTAACCTGTGCAAGAACACGTAGGAATGACTCGTATGTTGAAGGAAGCGCCTTAATTCCAGCTTCCTTAAGAAGATCAGGGTTATACATAACTCCAATTACTGAAGTTGCGTATGGGAGTCCATACTGCTTCTTACTCAGGTATCCCTGAACGCCTGCGAGAGTTCCGGCAGACATCTTCTTTAGCGCTGGTACATCTGTTGTTGACAATGCTAAGAAGTTTCCAGCATCAGAGAGAGTAGACATTCCGCCGTATGGACGGATCTGCATAACATCCGGACCGCTTCCAGCAGTAAGAGCTGTCGACAAGATCGCGTTGTATTCAGTATTTACATATGGTGTGAACTTAACTGTAATACCTGTTTTTTCCTTGAAGATACCAAGTTGTTCTTCATAGAAAGCTTTATCTTCTGTGCGCCAGCTCCAGAATGTAAGTTCTGTTGCTGCTTGTGCAGGCATTGAAGCGATTACTGGGCCAGCAATTACTGACGCAGCAACTGCCGCAGCTACCAAACCGCGTACGCGGCGTTGTGAGATTTTCACTTATTTTCCTCCTCGAGAGCGGGATGTAGGTCGTGAACGAGGTTTTTCAACCTCGCCCAACTTTTTTCCAGAACGACGCCCCACTGCCGCTCTAGATTCATCTAGAGCAACTTTTGTGCCGCCCCAGTTTCTCTGCGCCAGGGAGACGCAGAGACAGTCAACCACCGTTAATTGGGCAATACGACTTGCCGTTGCTCCGCTGCGCAAGGTGGTTTCGCGAGCGGAGGTGAATAGAACTAAATCTGCTAATCCAGTTGCTGGACTACGCAGTGCATTTGTAATCAAAACAATTGTTATTCCTTTTGCTTTGAACTCTGATATCACATCAATTATGTCGAGCGTAGTTCCACTGTGGCTGATGGCTACGAGCACATCGCCTTTCTTCAAAAGTGAGATTGAAGTGAGCGCAGTATGTAAATCTGACCACGCTACAGAACGCTTGCCAAGGCGATTGAGTTTGAGTTGCAGATCCATCGCAACGTATCCACTTGATGCAAATCCAATGATTCCAATCGTGCTTGCTTTTTCCCACGCATCTACAGTCTTAATGAAAGTATTAACATCGAGTCTCTCAGCAGTTGTTTTGATCGCGAGTGAATCGGCATAGGCAATTTTTCGAATGACTTCGGCGGCAGAGTCATCGACAGTGATGCCACCGTCTAAAGGTAAATCTGCGCCTTGCGCAGTTTGGCGACTGAGTTGACCGATGAGCGCCATGCGAAATTCGGGGTAACCCTTAAACCCAAGTGTTTTACAGAAACGCACAACAGATGCAACTGAAGTACTGCTGCGATCTGCGATCTGCGAAATATTCATACCTGACGCAAGGTCTGGATTGCTCAAAATGGAATCAGCAATAGCTACTTCACTGGCATGAAAAGATGGGATCTGGTTTGTGATCTCACCTAAGAGATCACCAAAATGAGGATGCTTCGCGCGTGTAGGCGTCATGGCATCCCCTTTCTTGATGAAAAAACATTTCCTTGCGAGCTGGAGTCTATGAAAAATCTTGCCATTAATCTAGGGCTCAAGAGCCGCAACTCACATCTATTTCAGGTAACGATTTCGCATCGCATCCCGGACTTCGGCAAAGATATCTTCTGTTTTTTCGGGTGTATCTCGCGTAAGTAAGCGGTTTGTAAGTAGAACTACCACGCTTTGATGATGGGGTGAGAGGCCCAGGGTGACACCCGGAAATCCTGTATGCCCCCAATATTCAATCTCACCGCCATGGGTCCAATTTCTAAATCCAAGACCTTGCATCGGATCTCTACCAACCGTTAAGAATTTCGAGAGAAGGTTTTGGTTGAAATATCCCTCTCCCTTAAGACTCTTGAGAACCTCTTCCCCATAAGTAAGTAAGTCAGCAGCTGTCGAGAAAAGTCCGGCATGACCGCTAACTCCCTTGTAAAGATGAAATGAATTTCCATCGTTGACTTCACCTTGGAGTATTCCACTTCTCCATTGTGAAAAGTCATCAAGCTTTTCAGATGTTGGATATGGAACTTGGGTTCGAATCATCTCCATCTCTGCCTGATCTCCGTAAGAAGATGCAAATACATTGGTGGCGTCCGTTGGCTTTGCGAATTGAGTGGCGGTAAGTCCCAGCGGTGAACTGATCCACTCTTTGAAGGCACTCTCCAAATCGGTGGCAAGAACTTGCCCAATGACATTTCCAAGAGTGATAAATCCTAAATCTGAATAGTGTCGGCCTGATGAATGCTTATAGCCTTCAGATGCAATTACTTGCCGGGCAGAATCGGCAGAGTTCTGAGAAATGTAGAGCGGACGCCACTCAGTAAGTCCACTTTGATGCTCGAGTAAATCTCTGAGCGTTGCTTCTTTCGGATAGCTTTTCCACTCTGGTAAGAACTTTGCAACCTCATCATCGAGTGAAATCAAACGTTTTTCAATCAACTTCATGAGGATTGAAGTTGACCCGAGTATTTTTGTTATGGAGCCTAGATCGCAAGCGCTTTCTTCGATAACTGGGAGTTCTTCATTTCGTAGACCATCTAGTTCAGTGGTTCTTACACCATCAATACTTGAGGCAACTAATTTTCCGAGAGTCATAGCAATATCTCACCGTTGAGATAAGTGATGGCACAATCTCTATGCCACCAAGCGGCATCAAGATCGTGTGTGATCTCAGGTGCGAGTGCAGAAGCAAGGTGTGCAGCCGCTAGTACGCCTCTTTCACCTTCCATCATGCTTCCAATTGAAACATTAACTCCTGCTGCAAGTGCTGCATCTGCGATAGCTCGCGCAGCTGCGATTCCTCCGCTCTTGAGTATCTTTACATTGATCCACGTGCAGGCATTTTTCTCGAGAATTTCCTCTAGATCTCTCATAGAAAATAGCGATTCATCGGCCATGATGGGGGCCAATCCAAGGCCGGTGAGGCGTGCCAAGTCATCGATATGACACTTTCCAACAGGTTGCTCTAGATAATCAATAGCAATATCTAGATTATCTAGCGCAACCAAAAAATCTTTAGCGTAGGTAAAATCCCATGCTTGATTGGGATCAACTCGTAAAGAAACGTGAGGGCCTACAAGCTCTTTAGTCTTCTGCATTGTCGCAATGTTTTCAGTCAGCGAGATAGCGCCAAGTTTTACTTTGAGTGATGTAAAACCTTGATCTATTCGAGGTCGCACAATCTGATCAATTCCTGCAATTGTGGAGATTGGAATTGTTACATCAGTTTTTACTCGTTCCGTCTTTGAACCTAAGAATGAAGAAAAGCTCAATCCGCCCTTGGCTGCAAAGAATGAATGAAGTGCAACATCTGCAGCTGCTTTGCTACTTGAGATAGCCTCAACAGTTGTCAGAATTGTTAGCCCCTCCTCAAGAGAACTAATGTTGGCCAGAGCGGGAGAGATTCTCTCTTTGAGATCACGATCAATTTCTTCTAGTGAATCTCCAATAATTGCAGGCGTTGCAACAGCCTCACCCACGCCAGATGCGCCAGTTCCGTCGCTAATTGTGTAAGTGATTACCGTGTAATTCTCAACGCTTCGCAGGGCGGTGATAAATGGTTCGCGCAAATTCACTTCGTGGCGACCTAAAGTAAAGTCGATCGTGCTCATAGAATGATCACCATGGAGTTTCGTGCCGCAACAATCAATGATCTTCCAGTAATCGCCGAAATATTTCTGCGTTGCTGGACTATCTCGTATAAATCAGTTCTCTCTGAGAGTGCTCGTGATTCCTTTACCCTTGAAAGCGCAGCCGATTTGTGGCGAAAAAGCATTGAAATACCTGGTGATAAGCAGACCTTGATTCTTAGCGATGGCGAGAAAACCGTTGCGGTTTTTCGAATAGGAAGTGATAAAGACGATCCATCTCGAGGACACCTCTTCTCGCTGTACGTTGATCCAGACTCTGCAGGACGTGGATTCGGCAAGAGCGCTTTGAAGGAAGCAATTGAGAGAAATCGCGCACGTGGGTTTACTGAAATGACATTGTGGGTCTTTGCTAATAACGATGTCGCCAATTCTTTATACAGAAAGAATGGCTTTGTTCCTACAGGAAAAACTCGCACGACACCTGAGTGGGGCGCACTCGAGATTGAACTCATCGCTGCTCTGTAGTGACTTAGACGATTACTAGCTTTGTTGGTGCTGCCGAAAGTGGCGCTGGTATCTGCAACGGACCATTTCCAGGAGTAAATGAACCGAGGATCGTTGCCTTACCTGCACCTGTGCAAGAAGGAATTGACCCAGGCTGACCATGCGCAGAGAGATAACCCATGATTGCAAAGGCAAGTGATTCCTTCTGGCGCGGATCAACACCGAGTGAACTCATCGTTAAAACTTCGCATGGAGCTAGCCGCTCTGTAAGGGTTGCCATCATTACTGGATTTGCACTTCCACCACCTGCAACAAAGAGTTGAGAAACTTTGTATTTCTCTACATCGAGTGCAACAGTTTCTACAGTGAGCGCAAGAAGGGTTGCCATTACATCTTCTATCTTCCATGTTGATACGTCACCAAAGTGATCAGTGATGTAAGGGAGGTGGAATAATTCTTTTCCAGTTGATTTTGGGGCTGGCAATGCGTAATAAGGCTCTTTAAGCAAAGTTGCAAGAATTTCTTCATTTACTTTTCCAGATGCAGCAATTTTGCCACCGTCATCATAATGTGAAGCGCCCTTGGTGAAGGCCGAGATAGCCGCATCAAGTAATCCATTGGCAGGTCCAATGTCGTAGGCAATTGGAGTTAAACCTTTTCCTGTCACGGTGACATTTGAAATTCCACCTAAATTAAGTGCAGCGACAGGTTCATCATGTGCGCCGAGAAGAAGTTGGTCCAGAATGCTTACAAGGGGGGCACCATGTCCCCCAACAACTACATCGCGGGAGCGAATATTTGATACAACGGTAACCCCCGTTGCTTCTGCAATCCATGTAGGTTCACCGATTTGTAGTGTTCCACGTGCTTTATTGGATTGATCAATCCAGTGAAAAACAGTTTGGCCATGAGAGACGATGAGGTCAGCTGTGATGCCAAGCTTCTTGGAAAGATCAACAGCTGCGCGCGCAAATTCTTGCCCAACAAAAGTATCAAGAATGCAGACAGTTTCCAGATCAGTCATCTGAGGAGGCATAGCTTTTGCAATCATGTCATGGACATGATCTTGATATTCGTAGCCTTCAAATCCAATGAGCTTTGCACTCATCACTCCATCGGTAACGTTAATGTCAAAACATCCAACATCAATTCCATCAAATGATGTTCCTGAAATCATTCCGATGACAATCACTTATGTGACCTCCTGGCAGGCTATTTGATGGTTGCTTTCAATTTCTCGCAAGTGTTGCGCATTTACCGAACAAGACGGTACTGCGATGGGACAACGCAGATGAAATGCACAACCGGTTGGCATCGATGCTGGATCTGGCACTTCACCCTTGAGTGGCGCTTCGTATGCGCTATTGTCAACAACAGTGTGATCAGGCATTGCCGCAATAAGCGCCTTTGTATATGGATGGCGGGGATTTTCTAGGACGGCATCCCAGGGTCCTGATTCAACGATTCGACCAAGATACATCACAGCAATTTGATCTGAAATGTGGCGAATCATTGAGAGATCGTGGCTAATAAAGATGTAGGTAAGTCCAAGTCGTTCACGCAGATCAATAAGAAGGTTCATGACCTCCGCTCGGACAGATACATCGAGAGCTGAGACAGGCTCATCAAGAACCAAGAGATCGGGTTGAGAAGCTAGTGCTCGCGCAACGCTTATTCGCTGGCGTTGACCGCCTGAGAGCTGGTGTGGGTAGCGATGAGCAAGTTCTGGGCTGATGCCAACCTCGGTGAGCAACTCATCAATTCGTGCAGCGACAGCGCTCTTCTCAACCAGATGATGCACAGTGAGAACCTCTGCTATTGAATCACCAATTTTTTGTCGAGGATTGAGCGAAGAGTATGGATCTTGAAAGACAAGCTGAATTCTTGAATGTTTACTCGAGATCATATTTTTTGCTTTATCAAAGATTGGTTCACCGTTCCAAGTCACAGATCCGGTAGTTGGTTGCTCGAGACCAACGATCATTCGCGCCAAAGTAGATTTACCGCAACCGCTCTCACCAACAATTCCAAGAGTCTGCTTGGCAGGCAGATCAATAGTTACTCCATTGAGTGCATTTACTTGAGCCCCTGTCACGCGAATCTTGTAGCGCTTTGTGACATCTGTAATTGAAAGACTCATGCGTTCTCCCCCATTAAATGGAAACAGGCAGCTTCTGTATGTGAATTGGTCGCAAGAACTGGAAGATTGGTGCGGCACTGTTCATCAGCTCTGCCGCAACGTGGGCTAAAGGCACAACTCTGGCTAACGGTCCAGGGTTTAGGTGGAATACCTGGGATAGAAACCAATCTCGTCCGGTTCTTATCCGATGCTTTCGGTAAAGATGCGAGCAAGCCTGCGGTATATGGATGTTGAGGATTAGTAAAGACATCTTTTACGCTGCCAACTTCAACAATTCGCCCCGCATACATCACGATGACACGATCTACGAGATTTGCAACAACGCCAAGATCGTGTGTAATCCAAAGCATCGACATATTTCTCTTACGTCTTTCCTGCATAACTAAGGCAAGAATCTGCTGCTGAATTGTGACATCGAGAGCAGTAGTTGGTTCGTCTGCGATTAACAACTGTGGTGAGAGTATTAAGGCCATCGCGATCATTACGCGCTGACGCATTCCACCTGAAAACTCGTGAGGATAGCTGTCGTAAGCACGTTTTGGATCTGGGATTCCAACTTCTGAAAATGCAGCTAGCACTCGCTCTCTCGCGTTGCCCGCGTTGCTGGTATCTCCTGTGTGTGACTCAATCACTTCGATGAGCTGAGCACCTAATTTCATCACCGGATTAAGAGCAGTCATTGGATCCTGATAAATCATCGCAATTTCATTACCGCGAATAGAGCGCAGACTTTCTCCATCGGTATGTAAGAGATCTTTGCCACCGTAGGTGATTGATCCTGAAGTTGCATGTACACCGCGTGGCAATAAACCTAAGAGTGAGAGAGCTGTGAGGGTCTTACCTGAACCTGACTCTCCAACAACTCCAACGGCTTCACCGAGTGCGATGCTAAATGAGACATCATTTACCAACGCGCGATTGTCATCGGTTGTGCTGACAGTTAAGCCAGAGATTGCAATCAGAGGGTTTGTCACTATGAACTCCTCCGCGCTGGATCTAGTGAATCGCGAAGTCCATCGCCAACAAGGTTAAGTCCTACAACTGCAATAGTGATGAAGAGCGATGGGAATGCCAGCGTCCACCAGGCAAAAGCTGCCAGTGCTTGCGCCTCAGAGACCATCAAACCAAGGGAAGCGTCAGGTGGTTGCGTTCCAAGTCCCAGAAAGCTCAGACCTGATTCAGTCAAAATCGCCCACGACATGGAGAGAGCGATCTGAATAACGATAGTTGGTAGAACGTTAGGAAGGATGTGGCTAAAAAGAACTTTGGGAGTAGAAAAACCTAAAATGCGGACAGCCTTTACGTAATCCATCTCTTTAACGCTCAACACCGGTCCACGAGCAACGCGAATAAAGATCGGCGTGTAAACAACTGCGATGGCAAGTGAAGTATCAATCCATGAGTTACCAAGGCTGTTAACGATTGCTAGCGCAAGCAGAATAGCTGGGAATGCGAAGATCACATCGCTGAAGCGCACTACAAATCCATCAAGAACCTTGCCGAAATATCCACCAACAACGCCAAGGAAAACACCGAAAAGCGTGGCAATAGAAACGGCCGTTATAGAAACAGTCATCGATCTGCGCATACCGTCCATACATCTCGAGAGAATATCTCGGCCGAACTGATCGGTACCAAACCAGTACTGGGATGACGGGCCTTGAAGAGCATTTACTGGATCCTGAATGAGAGGATCATGTGGAGTAATTCCAAAAGCGGATAAGAGTGAAATAACCATCATGATCAAAACTAAAACTCCACCAACGACACCGCTAGTGCTCTTCAAATAATAGGAAAACCAAGTTTTCTCTCTCATTTAATTCTCGGATCTATTCGTCGATAAATGATGTCAGTAATTAAATTGATCATCACAAACATAATTGCAAAAATCATGACGCTACTTTGGACCGTGGCATATTCGCGCTTGTTAATCGCATCGAGAATTTGTCGTCCCATGCCAGGCATCGCAAAGATTTTCTCTGTAATTACCGCTCCACCCAAGAGATATCCAAATTGGATACCCGTCATGGTGACAATTGGAATCAAAGAGTTGCGCAGGACATGTTTAAACTGAACGGCCTTATGTTTGACACCCTTGCCATAAGCGGTACGAATGAAATCCTTATCTACAGTCTCCAGCAGGGCAGAACGCGTAGTGCGCATAACCGGCGCAGCAACTGCAATTCCCAGAACCAGCCCCGGAAACATCATCTGCTGAAAATTCATCCAAGGGTCTTCCCATGGAGCCATATATTCATAACCATTCGGGAAGTATCCGAAGACGTTTGCCATGATTGTCACGATCGCGGTGGCGAGTACAAAGCCTGGAACGGCAAGTGCCAGAAGCCCAAAGAACTGGCCAGCAAAGTCACGAGTACTACCAGGCTTGCTCGCGCTAAACATTCCTATGCTGATACCCATAATTACGCCAAGAATTGTTCCGAAGAGTGCAAGCTCAATTGTCACGGGCAGTGAAGATTTTGTAAGTTCGAGAACAGAAACTCCATTTGAATAAGCAAAACCAAAATCACCAGATAAAAATGCGCCCATCCAAGAGAAATATTGACCAACCAGTGACTTATCAATGCCGTAATAGACCTTTAATGCGGCAATTTGTTCGGGGTTTAGAGCACCAGTTTCGATACCAAGTGATCCTGTAATCGAATCGCCTGGAATTACTCGAAGAACGATGAAAACAAAGATGGAGATTCCAAAGAGAGTCGTGAGCACACTGACAAGGCGCGTGAAAAAGACTGATGAAAGCAGCCTTGTTATCACGTGAATAATCTCCTTGGTTCGACAAAAGAATTAAGAAAAGCAATATGAAATGGTGATGCGGTGCACGAACCCTCGTTTCGCGCACCGCATCCCTATTTAATTTATCCCAGTGACGCTGAGCGCAATGGAAGTAGCGAACCTGTAGCAAGAGCTGTGAAGTTCTTGAGGTTCTTTGCTGTTACGCGGTACTCGTATGGAGTTGCAATCCATACCCAGACTGCGTTGTCTTCTAGCTCCTTCGAGATAGCTGTGTAAGCCTCTGTGCGGATTGAAGTCTTTGCACTTGACTTACCCTTAAGGAAGTTTGCATCAAGAGTCGCTGAAGAATATGTCGCGACCTTGTTCAAGTTTCCTGTAGAGGTGAAGTAGCGGGTGTACATCGTGTCTGGATCGATACGACCACCGTTATTTGCAAGTGTTGCAACGAAGTCTCCTGCGAGCCAACGAGGTACATATGTTGCCTGGTCAGTGATATCGAGCTCCATTGTGATACCTGCCTTTGCAAGTTGAGCCTTGATGTTCTGTGCCATCGCAACAGATGTTGCCCAGCCAGTGCTGGTGACTAGTGCTTTAAATGTCACATCTGTCTTTCCAGATGCAGCTAGATAAGCCTTTGCCTTGGCAAGATCTGCCTTAGGGCAAGCACGAGCTGTTGTGCTTGAACGATACGCAGGGCTTGTGATTGGGCCAGTTACTGCACCCTGTCCAAGCAACGCTGTATTGATAACTTCCTGGCGATCGAGTGCACACTGAACTGCAAGGCGAACGTTCTTGTCGTTAAATGGTGCCACCTTGTTATTCAACTGAAGTGCGTAATAAGCAAGCGCTGGAGTCTTGTAGAGCTTGAGGTTACGTGAATTAACCTGCTTAGCAATAAGTGGATCAGAGATGATTCCGAACTGAATTGTTCCGGCGTTCATCGCAGAAAGGATTGATGCCTCTGTTGGGATCACACGAATTGTAATATCGGAGATCTTTGGCTCACCCATCCAGTAATCAGCATTTGCTGAGAGCTTGACAGATTGTGTTGGTTCCCATGAAACATACTTGTATGCGCCAGTTCCGTTTGGCTTATTTGTTCCACCAACTTTTCCAGCTGCAATATCAGTAGATGAAAGCATCGCCATGTTGACGCCATCAAGTGCTGCAAGAATTGGAATATTTGATACTGACAGGTTGAGTGTTAAGTAACGACCTGCAGCTGTGATTGATGTGATGGTTGCAATGTTTGCACGTGCAGCAGCACCAGTCTTGGTATCAAGAATGCGCTCTAGTGATGCCTTTGCATCTACAGCATCAAATGTTGAACCATCGTGGAACTTAACACCTTCACGAAGTGTGAGTTTGAGTGTCTTTCCATCTGCGCTGAACTGCCATGCTGATGCAAGGCCAGTCTTGAGCTTATTTGCTGGTCCAACTTCAACCAGGCTTGAGTAGACAAGTCCAAGCGCACGTACAGTGGCAAAGTTTGTCGCTGTATGTGGATCTAACTTATCGATATCAAGAACGCTACCGATAACGAGGGAGGTTGATTCCGCCTTCGCAGGTTGTGCAGCCAGTGTTCCAACAGCAAGTGATGCCGCAAGTGCTGCGATTGCCAGTTTCTTTTTCTTCACCGATTCTCCCTTCAAAACCGGAGCCGCTCTGGCTCCGCATGAAAATTTCTTTCATCTATTGCTCGAGTACGTGAAAATCATGCTCCCTCAAACCCGAATGGTCAAGCATAAAAAGGTAACGATTACAGCCTTTGTGGGTGAGTTTTTTACTCGTGGAGCGCTTCGCGAATTCGATCAGAGGAGCTCTCAAGTCGACTTTTTGCCGTCACTGCATCGATATTGAGAAGAACCATCAAGATTGCCACTTTAACTTTAAACCCAGAGTCTTCCAACGCCTTCTCGGCTACTGCGCGCGGAGCTCCGGTGGCACTTTCAATAATTCGTATTGCTCGATCACGAAGCTTTCCGTTGGTGACCTGAAGGTCGACCATGAGGTTTCCAAAAGTCTTTCCTAATCTGACCATAGTGATAGTTGAGATCATGTTGAGAACAAGTTTCTGCGATGTTCCAGACTTTAAACGTGTTGAACCGGCTAGAACTTCAGGACCAGAATCAATTTCAATCGGGAAATCAACATGTGAAGAAAGTTCCGACTGTGGATTGCTCGTCAAACTTATTGTTGCAGCGCCAACAGAGCGCGCATAGTCAACTGCGCCAATCACGTAAGGGGTTCGACCGCTTGCAGCGATTCCAACTACCGCATCACTTGCTCGAAGATTAATCGATTTGAGATCAGCAGCTCCAAGCTCTGGATTATCTTCTGCGCCTTCAACTGCATGCTTGAGTGCAGTCTCACCACCTGCAATGAAGGCGATTACTTGATCATCGGATATTGAAAATGTTGGTCCGCATTCTGCAGCATCTAAAACTCCGAGACGACCTGATGTTCCAGCTCCGATGTAAATCAATCGTCCGCCCTGCATCATTCGATCAACAATTGCATCAATTGCTCGCTCTATCGCCGGAAGCTGCAGCGAGATTGCTTTGGGAACATCAGCATCACTCTCATTCATCGCCTTAAGGAGTTCGCCGATACTCATAATGTCCAGCAGATGAAATTTCTCATCCGCTTGTTCGGTTCGAAGTTTTCCGAGTTCTGCCTTTGGCTCTGCACTCATGTTGGCATAGTAGTTAGGTTCAGCGGAAAAGGATAGAAATTCACCCTAATATTCACCCGATAAATGCTGGGTTTCGGTCAGACATACTCACGTCCTAGTGCAGGATTACCAGTATGGATATCAGCGAACTCGAAATCCCAGAAGTGCCGATCCCTGCTCGCATTCTGGAAGAGAAGGCGCGAGCTCGAAAGAATCAGCGTCCTGTAATCTCAGCTGCAAAGGCGCGACGCAGAAGAGCAGCAGCCGCGAAGACCATTAAGCGTAAAGCGAGTTAATACTTACGCTGTTGGCGCTTCTGCAAGATCTTCTGGAGTATCAGGCATTGTTGCCTTTGGAGCCCCAGTAAATGTAAATGTGGCATCAGGGCCATCTCCATCAACATCTACAACAATGATTTCGCCAGCTTTAAGTTCGCTGAAGAGAATGCGCTCAGAAAGTGCATCTTCAATCTCACGCTGAATAACGCGACGCAATGGTCGTGCACCAAGAAGTGGATCGTAACCACGGGCAGCTAAGAGATCCTTCGCTCCTTGTGTAAGTTCGATTCCCATATCTTTAGCTTTCAAGCGATCATCAAGGTTTGCAATCATCAGATCAACGATAGAGATGATCTGCTCTTTGGTGAGCTGATGGAAGACAATGACATCATCAATACGGTTGAGGAATTCTGGGCGGAAGTGTGACTTAAGTTCATCACTTACCTTCGCCTTCATACGCTCGTAGTTGGTGAGATCGTCATCAGAGTTTGCAAAGCCGAGTCCTTGACCCTTTGAGATGTCGCGCGTACCAAGGTTTGTTGTCATGATGATGACTGTGTTCTTGAAATCTACGGTGCGGCCTTGTGAATCTGTAAGGCGACCATCTTCAAGTACCTGAAGAAGTGAGTTAAAGATATCTGGGTGAGCCTTTTCGATCTCATCGAAGAGAACGACTGAGAATGGACGGCGACGTACCTTCTCTGTGAGCTGTCCGCCCTCGTCATAACCGACATACCCTGGAGGTGCACCGAAGAGACGTGAGGCTGTGTGGCGCTCTGAATATTCAGACATATCAAGCTGAATCAATGCGCTCTCATCCCCGAAGAGGAATGAAGCAAGCGTGCGTGAGAGTTCAGTCTTTCCGACACCTGATGGGCCGGCAAAGATAAATGAACCGCCAGGACGCTTTGGATCTTTTAGTCCAGCGCGCGTGCGACGGATCGCTTGTGAGAGAGCCTTGATCGCTTGATCTTGACCAATCACGCGGCGATGAAGTTCATCCTCCATGCGAAGAAGTCGCGCAGTCTCTTCTTCAGTAAGTTTGAAGACTGGAATACCAGTGGAAGCTGAAAGAACTTGAGCAATCAGCTCTTCATCAACTTCGGTGACCTTATCTAGATCGGTCGCCTTCCAATTCTTCTCGGCTGCAGCACGCTCTTCGATAAAAGTCCTCTCTTTATCGCGAAGTGCTGCTGCACCTTCAAAATCTTGTCCATCAATTGCGGATTCTTTCGCCTTACGAGCAGCCGCGATCTTCTCATCGAATTCGCGAAGTTCGACAGGAGCTGTCATGCGCTTGATGCGAAGTCGTGATCCCGCCTCATCGATAAGGTCGATCGCCTTATCTGGCAAGAAGCGATCTGAAACATAACGATCGGCCATATTTGCGGCAGCAGCAAGTGCGCCATCTGTAATGGATACACGGTGATGAGTTTCGTAACGATCGCGAAGACCCTTCAAAATTTCGATGGTGTGAGCAACTGATGGCTCTTTCACCTGAATTGGTTGGAAGCGACGCTCAAGTGCTGCATCTTTTTCAACATGCTTGCGATACTCATCAAGAGTTGTGGCACCAATTGTCTGGAGTTCACCGCGTGCAAGCATCGGCTTCAAGATGCTGGCTGCATCGATCGCACCTTCTGCAGCGCCTGCGCCAACAAGTGTGTGAATTTCATCGATAAAGAGAATGATGTCGCCACGGGTTTTGATCTCTTTGAGAACCTTCTTCAGGCGCTCTTCGAAATCTCCACGGTAGCGAGAGCCGGCTACGAGTGCACCTAGATCAAGTGAGTAGAGCTGCTTATCTTTAAGAGTTTCAGGTACATCGTTCTTTGCAATTGCTTGTGCAAGACCTTCAACAACTGCAGTCTTTCCAACACCTGGCTCGCCGATAAGTACTGGGTTATTTTTTGTGCGACGCGAAAGAACTTGCATGACACGTTCGATTTCAAGATCGCGACCGATTACTGGATCGAGCTTTCCTTCACGCGCTGCCGCCGTGAGGTTACGTCCGAATTGATCAAGTACTAGCGATGTAGATGGAGTTCCTTCTGCAGGCCCACCTTGTGTTACCGTTTCTTTTCCTTGGTATCCAGAGAGAAGTTGAATTACTTGCTGGCGTACACGAGTGAGATCTGCACCTAGCTTTACGAGTACTTGAGCTGCAACGCCTTCGCCTTCGCGAATTAGTCCAAGAAGAATGTGTTCTGTGCCAATGTAGTTATGTCCAAGTTGAAGAGCTTCGCGAAGTGAAAGTTCGAGAACCTTCTTTGCGCGTGGAGTAAATGGAATGTGCCCTGATGGAGCTTGCTGGCCTTGTCCGATGATCTCTTCTACTTGTGCGCGTACGGCTTCAAGTGAGATCCCGAGTGACTCCAGACCCTTCGCAGCAACGCCTTCACCTTCGTGAATGAGACCAAGGAGGATGTGTTCAGTACCGATGTAATTGTGGTTGAGCATGCGTGCTTCTTCTTGAGCCAAGACAACTACACGTCGGGCTCGATCGGTAAAGCGCTCAAACATCGGCTGACCTCTTCTCTATCTATTGCTACCTATTGCTATCTCTTACTGGATATCTACTGGCTAGCCTATAACTTCGCCTATCCACCGCGCGAGGTGAAGATATCTGCTCAGTTAGAACCCCAGATCTGGGGGCGATATTCCCTTAATTGGGCCCCATTTAGGCCTAAAGGTAGGGCTGAAAGGCTAGAGAACCTTGAGCATCCGGGTATTGCCCAGGGTATTGGGCTTGACTGATTCGAGATCCAAGAATTCGGCAACGCCTGTGTCATAAGAACGTAAAAGCTCTGAGTAAACATCAGGATCGACAGGCGTTCCATGAATTTCTTCAAAGCCATGGCGACCGAAAAATTCTGTTTCAAAGGTAAGGCAGAAGATTCGTTGAACTCCGACTACGCGTGCCCGTTCAATAACTGCTTCAAGAATTTTGTGACCTACACCTTGGCCCTTAAGTTGATCAAGAACCGCAACTGTGCGAACTTCTGCAAGATCTTCCCAGAGCACATGGAGCGCACCACAACCAACTACAGCATCACCATCAACTGCAACTGTAAATTCCTGAACATCTTCATAGAGCATCACAGTCTCTTTGTTTAGAAGCCGTCCACCGAGTGTGTATGCATCAATGAGTGCGCGAATACCTGGAATGTCTTTTGTGCGTGCTGGTCGTATCTCAATTGACACTAATCAACCTCAGGCTTAACAAGCGGGAACAAAATAGTTTCGCGAATTCCAAGTCCTGTAAGCGCCATCAACAATCGATCTACGCCCATGCCCATTCCACCCATCGGAGGCATACCAAATTCCATCGCACGTAAGAAATCTTCATCAAGCTGCATAGCTTCGAGATCACCATTTGCACCTAGTGCTGCTTGTTCTAGTAAACGCTCGCGCTGAACAACTGGATCGATGAGCTCTGAATATCCAGTGGCCAGTTCGAATCCATCAACATAGAGATCCCATTTTTCGGCAACGCCAGGAATTTCTCGGTGTGCACGAACAAGTGGAGAAGTATCAACTGGGTATCCCATGACAAATGTTGGTTCAATCAATTTATCTTGGGCCACATGTTCGAAAATCTCTTCTGCAAGCTTTCCTGTGATCCACTTGGGATCAATTTTCATGCCTAACTTCGTGGCAATCTTCTTTAGTTCTTCAATAGGAGTAAGGGCTGTGACGCTCTCACCCACACCTTCAGAAATTGCGTCGTAGAGAGAAATTTCTTTCCACTGGCCACCTAGATCTGCCTGGCGTCCATCAAGGTGTGTAACGACATGTGAACCAGAAATTGCCTTCGCTGCATTCTGAATCAGTGAACGCGTGAGATCTGCGATCGATCTCCAGTCTCCATATGCCTGATATGTCTCAATCATTGCAAACTCTGGTGAGTGTGAAGAGTCAGCGCCCTCGTTACGGAAGTTGCGGTTAATTTCAAATACGCGCTCAAGGCCACCCGCTACGCAACGCTTGAGGAAGAGCTCTGGTGCAATACGTAGAAAGAGATCAATATCGTAAGCATTTGAAAAAGTCTTAAATGGCCGTGCCGCTGCTCCGCCGTGCATTACTTGCAACATAGGAGTTTCTACTTCGATAAATTCTTGATTAGTAAATGTCTCGCGAAGTGAGCGCATGACCTGTGGGCGCAAGCGCGCAACAGTTCGGGCCTCTGGTCTGACGATCAAATCAACATAACGCATACGTACGCGAGTCTCTTCAGACATCGGCTTGTGATCATTCGGCAGAGGTCGAAGTGATTTCGATGCCATCGTCCATGAATCGGCAAGAAGAGAGAGTTCTCCGCGCTTTGACGTGATTATTTCACCAGTAACACTGACGATATCTCCGAGATCAACATCGCTCTTCCATGCATCAAGTTGTTCTTGGCCAACTTTGTCGAGAGAGAGCATTGCTTGCAGCTCTGTGCCATCGCCTTCACGCAACGTTGCAAAACAGAGTTTCCCTGTATCGCGCTTAAAGATGATTCGCCCTGTAAGAGATGCTTGATCACCTGTTGCAGTGTCTGTCTCTAAATCTGCGTACTTAGCGCGCACCTCTTTGAGAGTGTGGGTACGAGCAACAGCAACTGGATACGGCTCAATTCCGCGCTCAATTAAATGTGTGCGCTTTTCGCGACGAATCCGCAGTTGTTCTGGGAGGTCGTCTTCGGCCGGTACTGGTGTTTGCGTGCTCATAGGATCGGCAGTCTACCTTTTAGATATTTTTCTCGTGAATTAGGCGCAATCCAATAAGTGTTAAATCGGGCTCGTATTCATCGATTGTCTGGCTGACATCAATGACAAGTGGGGCTAATCCGCCGGTTGCGATCACAGTTGGTGCTTGGTCATAGCTTAAAGCCAATTCAGCGGTAATTTTTTCAACAAGTCCATCTACTTGTCCTGCAAAGCCAAAGATTGTTCCTGATTGCAGAGCCTCAACTGTGTTTTTTCCGATTGCATTCTTGGGGCGAACTAATTCAACCTTACGAAGTTGAGCAGCGCGTGAAGCGAGTGCATCGACAGAGATCTCGATTCCTGGAGCAAGCGCTCCCCCTAAGAATTCACCTTTGGGCGAGACCACATCGAGGTTGGTCGATGTTCCGAAATCGACAACAATCGCAGGGCCACCGTAGAGAGTGTGTGCTGCAAGAGTGTTGACGATGCGATCTGCACCAATCTCTTTTGGATTATCAACGAGTAGCGGAACGCCAGTCTTAGTACCTGGTTCAACAATAGTTGTTGGAATATCGGCAAAGTATGTTGCAATCATCATGCGGAGTTCACGCAAAGACGCTGGAACTGTGGAACAGATTGAGAGTCCCGTGATTGCAAATCCTTGAACGAGAGCATTGACTTGCAGTGACATCTCATCTGAAGTCGAACGAGGATCTGTCTTCACGCGCCAAGATTTGATGAGGTCTTCGCCATCAAATAAACCTAAGACCGTGTTGGTGTTACCAACATCGATTGTTAACAACATGACTTCTCCGCTCTCATTGATAACTTCATATTTCTAACTTCAGATCTAGACCAATATCTAATACAGGGGCTGAATGCGTGAGGGCACCGATGGCTAAGTAATCAACGCCGGATTGTGCGTAGGCGCGTGCATTCTCTAAAGAGATTCCACCTGATGCTTCTAACTTAAAGCGCTCTGCAACAAATGCAACCGCTTCTTTACATTGAGCAGGAGTCATATTGTCGAGTAAAACCAAATCAGGGCTTTGGGTAGCAACTTCCTTAAGCTGCTCAAGAGAGTCAACTTCAATCTCAATAAATGCATCAGGAAATGCTGCTCGCACCTTTGAAAATGCTGCAGTGACTCCCCCAGCGGCTGCAATGTGATTATCTTTTATCAGCGCTGCATCACTCAGCGATAAACGATGATTTGCTCCACCGCCCGCAACGACTGCAGCCTTTTCAAGTAAGCGCATTCCTGGAGTTGTTTTACGAGTGTCTCTGATTGTGCAATTGGTTCCAGCGATTGCTTGGACCCACCTGTGTGTCAGTGTGGCTATTCCGCCAAGGTGGCCAAGAAAATTCAACGCAGTACGTTCTGCTACTAAAATTGCTCGCGTATCACCTCGAACAGTCATCACAACTGAACCAGGTGCAACCGCATCACCATCACGAAGATGTACTTGAATATCCTTAACGCCGACCTCACGCAACGTGGCTTCAGCCATCTCCACACCGGCAACAATGCCTGCCTTGCGAGCAACGAAATCTGCAACAACTTTCTCGTCGCCAGAGACGGTTGCGACAGATGTGATGTCTTGGCCTCCCGCTAAATCTTCAGCCAACGCCTTTCGAATAAGGTCAAGATCGACCATTACTTAACCTCCTGATATTCGGTATGCCAATTGCCACTTTGATCCAGGCTTTGAACAATTCGCTTTCTCCAAAGATCACTAGTCTCGGGAAAATCTGCTCGCCAATGCGATCCACGAGTCTCTTGGCGAATAAGAGCTGCCTTTAAAATCGCCTGCGCAAGCTGAAAGAGATTTGTTGTCTCCCATGCCTCTACACAAGGTGATGCACTTGTGCGATCTCCGAAACGTGTGAGATCAGAACTTGTTTCAACAAGTGAATCTGAAGATCGCAGAACTCCTGCGCCACGACTCATGCTTACCTGAATGCGATGGCGCACTTCAGGATCGAGAAGTATTTCCGTTGAATTATCTGCCACCGGCTCTGCAATCTCAGCCATAGTCGTTGCAATATCGCTCGCGATGCGGGCGCTAAAGACCAGACCTTCCAAGAGTGAATTAGATGCCAATCGATTTGCCCCATGAACGCCAGAACAAGCAGTCTCTCCGCAGGCATAGAGACCTTTCACGCTGGTGCGACCAGCGAGATCTACCCGAACGCCACCTGAAGCGTAATGAGATGCAGGTGCTACTGGAATCAAATCTTGCAAAGGATTAATGCCATGTGCAATGCATGATGCATAAATTGTTGGGAAACGTTTCTCAAATCCTTCGAGATGACGCACATCAAGCCAAACATGAGACTCTCCGCTATCAACCATCTTGTTCATAATCGCAATTGCAACAACATCTCGCGGTGCAAGTTCTCCGAGTGGGTGAACATCTTTCATAAATCGTTTACCGTTGTGATCTACAAGGTATGCACCTTCACCACGAACTGCTTCGCTAATGAGTGGTTGTTGACCTTCTGAGCTATCACCAAGCCATAAGACTGTTGGATGAAATTGGATAAATTCCACATCCGCTACTGCAGCTCCTGCACGTAGTGCTAGCGCAACTCCATCACCTGTCGACACCGATGGATTGGTTGTCTGCGCGAATACTTGTCCAAGTCCACCGGTTGCAAGTACAACTGCGCGAGCACGAGCTTGCCCAACTCCGTCACGGCTACCGGCACCAATAACGTGCAAGGTAACGCCGCAGACAGCACCATCTTTATCTTTGAGTGCATCAAGGACTAGCGCGTGTTCAATGAGTTCAATCTTTGGATCGCTATTAATTGCAGCAATGAGTGCACGCTCGACTTCAGCACCCGTTGCATCTCCGCCGGCATGAATGATTCGATTTTGTAGATGTCCGCCTTCGCGGGTAAGTGACATTTCACCGCTTGCTTCAAGATCAAACTTCGCACCTCGTGCAATTAAAGTACGGACCGCATCTGGTCCTTCTGTTACTAATACTCGCACCGCTTCGCTATCGCATAAGCCGGCACCTGCAACCAAGGTGTCTTTCTCGTGCGCCAAAGGAGAGTCATCTTCACCTAGAGCTGCAGCAATTCCACCCTGTGCCCACTTTGTTGAACCTTCATCAACCTTTGCTTTTGTTACAAGCAGAACAGATAAACCAAAGGTGCGCACTTGTAATGCTGTAGTTAGTCCAGCAATTCCTGAACCAACGACAATCACATCAGCCTGTGCGCTCCATCCTGGGGCAGGGGCAAGTAACTTCATCAGTGCACCCCTAGCTTCATAGCCATATTGTCAATCAAACGTATGCCATTAATCCAGCCAGCGATAATCGCTCGAGCGTGAGGCGCCGATTGTGTAGCTGGAGTGAACTCATTTTCGTCGATGATCTCTGCATAGTCACAGGTGAATGTAGCCTCATCGCTAAGAATCTGCAGCATTAAGGTTTGTGCAGAGAGAAGGTGCTCCTCTTGTGAAGCAGCAAAGAGCGCACGTGAAATAACTGTTGCTGCCTGACGAGCAGCAGAATCTAGACGCACATTGCGAGAAGAGAGCGCTAGTCCATCGATTTCTCTCATCGTAGGAGCTGCAACAATTTCTACATCTGACTTGAGTTTTCTAATCAACGTGAGTTGTTGAAAATCTTTCTCCCCGAAGATTGCGGATTGTGGTTGCGCCAATTCAAAGAGGCGACTGACAACAGTAACAACGCCATCAAAGTGTCCAGGGCGAGAAGCGCCTTCGTAGATATCTCCCAAAGGACCGGCAGAGATAATTTCTAATCCTTCGGGATAGAGCTCTTCATATCGTGGAAACCAGAGATGAGTGACGCCAGCAGCTTCGGCCATCTCAATATCTTTCTCAGGAGTGCGTGGATACTTTTCTAAATCTTCAGCGTTTTCAAATTGCAACGGGTTTACAAAAATTGAAGCTAGAACGTGCTCATTGTGCGATGCTGCAATCTTAAAAAGTGATTGATGTCCGCTATGCAAAGCCCCCATAGTTGGGACAAATGCGCAGCCGTGAACCAGCTCTGCTGCATCTGTAACTATCTTCATGGCTCCAGTCCTTTCAGGTACCGGGCTCGACAATTAAGTAAAGTTTAGAGCCTTACTGCTCCTGCTCCAAAAGTGTGCGTAAAAGTCCGTCTATTCGACCATGTGTTAACAAAATTCCATCTGGATCGATTTCATGCCATGGCTCAATAACAAAACGGCGTTCATGGGCGCGAGGGTGCGGCAACAACAGCTCATCGCTATAACTCAAGATGCTTCCGTATTGAATCAAATCAAGATCGATGGTGCGCGGTCCCCAGTGCTCTATTCGCTCTCTTCCGAGCGCCGCCTCTATTCCATGAAGCATGCTTAAGAAATCTGCTGCAGGGAGTTCACTTTCAGCAAGCGCCACAGCGTTGATGTAATCAGGTTGAACAGGGCCACCCACGGGTTTTGTTACGTACATCGAAGAAAGTGCGACAAGCTTGGTAGCATCCTTAAGAAGAGCTACGGCAATATCAATATTTTCTTGAGGATTACCTAAGTTGGAACCTATTGCGATTACTGCCTTCATCTCGTAATCGTGACCGAAATATCTTCAAAATCGACAGTCACAGGTGCATGTGGCTTGTGAACAGTCACGCTGACTGAAGTAATCTGCGAGTAGGTTGCAGTGATCTCTTCTGCAATCCGACCAGCAAGTCGCTCGATTAACTGCACACGATCTCCCACAATATTGTCGTGAGCGATCTGAGCCACATCTGCATAGTTGATCGTGTCGTGTAAATCATCAGAGAGTGAGGCTTTCCTTAAATCTAAAGTCAATACAAGATCAATTGTGAATTCTTGTCCCTCTGTTGCTTCATGCGGGAGGACTCCGTGATAACCAAATGCCTTGATTCCAGTAACTCTGATCTGATCAGACACCTGCAATCACCTCCTTATGTGGCGCCACGCTATGAACTCTAACGCCCCAGATACCGGTGTCGAGAAGATCTTCTGTGATTTTTAGGGTGGCCGCTTCGCGATCAAGTGGCGAGTCTCCTCCTAAGAAACGTTTGCGTGAAGCACCCACAAGAACGGGGTAACCCAAATTAACAATTTCCGTGATGCGATGAATGAGATCCCAGTTATGGTCACTCTCTTTCGCAAAACCAATACCGGGATCAAGAATGATCTTTTCTTTCTCAATTCCCGCAGCCATTGCTTTGCCCACTTGATCCATAAGCTCTGCTTTAACTTCTTCCACGACATCGCTATAGATAGCCTTTGAATTCATATCAATTGAATGTCCGCGCCAATGCATCAAGATGTATTTTGTGCCCAACTCTGCAACGACTTGGTGCATCTGAGGATCTGCAAGACCACCGCTGACATCGTTAACGTACGTTGCACCTGCTGATAAGGCAGCACGAGCTACACCTGAGCGCATAGTGTCGATTGAAATCACCGCACCATGCTTTGAGAGTTCTTTAATGACAGGGATGACGCGGGCCAACTCTTCTTCCTCAGAGATTCGCACCGCACCTGGCCGCGTCGATTCACCACCAATATCGATGATATCTGCGCCTTCAGCGATCATGGCAAGACCATGAGCAACAGCAGCTTCGAAAGAATTAAAGTTGCCACCATCTGAAAATGAATCTGGTGTGACGTTGAGAATGCCCATCACCAACATTGGAAAGGCTCTCGTTAGCGATTCGTGATTAGGCTAATTGCTTCTGCACGAGTTGTGGAATCACGTAACACGCCACGAACAGCACTCGTTGTTGTGCGTGCTTGAGATTTCTTTACTCCGCGCATTGACATACATAAATGCTCGCAATCAATAATGACGATCACACCGAGTGGGTTGAGGATCTTCACCATGGCATCAGCAATCTGGGTCGTTAATCGCTCTTGGACTTGTGGGCGCTTTGCGTAAAGGTCTACAAGTCGTGCGACTTTCGATAGACCAGTGATCTTTCCACGCGGGATATATCCAACGTGTGCAACGCCATGAAACGGGGTCAGATGGTGTTCGCACTGTGAAAAGACTTCAATATCTCGAATAATCACAAGTTCTTCGTGGCCGATATCAAATGTTGTTGTTAGAACATCTTCTGGTGATTGCCAAAGCCCACCGAAGTTCTCTTTATATGCGCGTGCAACGCGGGCCGGAGTCTCCTTTAGGCCTTCTCTATCTGGGTCCTCACCGATCGCAATTAATAGTTCGCGCACGGCAGCTTCAGCCCGTGCTTGATCGTATGGGCGCAGAGCGCGGCCATCGTCGGGACCAGATGAAACTGGTGAAATCTCACTCACTCGATGGAGCTTTCTTCTTGCGTGTAACTCGCTTCGGAGCTTCTGAACCTTCTGCGACTACTTCGACAACTTTTTTCTCTGGAATTGCGACAGGAGGCTGTGAACTTGGAATGCGGTGGATGGATCCTGTCCATGCTGGTCTGCGCGGCCATGATGAAACCTTCGCAAAGATCACTTCGATTTCTTCCTTATTGAGAGTCTCTCGCTCAAGTAACTCAAGAACCATCTCATCAAGAATTGAACGATTAGCTACCAAAATGTCGAATGCCTCTTGGTGAGCATTTTCAATCATAGTTCGAATTTCTGCATCGACAATAGCGGCGACATTCTCAGAGTAATCACGCTGGTGTCCATAGTCACGACCCATAAATGGTGCAGAGCTATCACTTCCAAGTTTGATCGCACCGATTGCCTCTGTCATTCCATATTGAGTAACCATGGCTCGGGCAAGTGCTGTTGCCTTTTCAATGTCATTTGAAGCACCGGTAGATGGATCATGGAAGATGAGTTCTTCTGCTGCGCGCCCACCAAGTGAGTAAGCCAATTGATCAAGTAGTTGATTACGAGTTGTTGAGTACTTGTCATCATCTGGCAAGACCATCGTGTAACCGAGTGCGCGGCCGCGAGGCATAATCGTAATTTTGTGAACAGGATCTGTATGTGGGAGCGCTCGTGCAACAAGTGCATGGCCTGCCTCGTGATAAGCGGTGACGCGACGCTCTTCTTCAGACATCAGACGTGATTTACGTTGTGGACCCGCCATCACGCGATCGATCGCCTCATCTAAATGGCGATCAGTAATGACTTTTTCGCCCTCACGAGCAGTAAGTAACGCTGCTTCATTAAGAACATTTGCAAGATCTGCTCCAGTAAATCCAGGGGTACGGCGTGCAAAGTTCTTCAGATCAACGTCATCGGAAATCGGTTTGTTCTTCGCATGCACCTTGAGAATATCTTCGCGACCTTTGAGATCTGGTCGATCAACTGGAATCTGGCGATCAAAACGTCCCGGACGCAAAAGCGCTGGATCAAGAACGTCAGGACGGTTAGTTGCAGCAATGAGAATTACCTGGCTATCGCCCTCAAAGCCATCCATCTCAACAAGTAGTTGGTTAAGTGTCTGTTCACGTTCGTCGTGACCACCACCCATGCCGGCTCCACGTTGGCGACCAACAGCATCGATCTCATCAACGAATACGATTGCCGGAGCATGTAATTTTGCTTGAGCGAAGAGATCACGTACACGTGATGCGCCAACGCCGACAAACATTTCAACAAAGTCAGAGCCAGAGATTGAATAGAAAGGAACTTTCGCTTCGCCGGCAACTGCGCGCGCGAGTAACGTCTTACCTGTTCCTGGAGGGCCGAATAAAAGAACACCCTTAGGAATCTTTGCACCCAAAAGCGCGTACTTAGCAGGGTTGGCTAGAAAATCTTTTATCTCTTCGAGTTCGGCGATGGCTTCATCTGCGCCGGCTACATCCGCAAAGGTGTTCTGCGGAACATCATTATTCTGCAGCTTGGCTCTTGATTTTCCGAAAGAGAAAACCTTGTTGCCACCTTGGGCTTGGCTCATGAGGAAGAAGAAGAGAAGTCCGATAAGCAAGAATGGGAAGAATGAGAAGAGGAAGCTCACAAATAGTGATTGCTTAGCGACTTCAACGCTCCAACCCTTTGAAGGCGGATTGCCAGTCAATGCATCGACAAGTGTCGGTTCTTGGCGGGCAATATATGAAGCTTCTACCTTGGCCGAACCATTGATGAGCTTGCCTGATTTAAGTACAAGGCGAATCTTCTGAGAGTTATCAACCAGAACGGCTGATTCCACATCAGATTTTGCGATGGCATCGAGTGCTTGTGAAGTCTTGATTGGTTCGTAACGGTTACCAGCGCCAGAGATCTGACCAAAGACTGAGACTGCAACGATCGCGACAATAATCCAGAAGAGTGGTCCGCGCATCAAACGCTTGATTCGCGACTGTGGAACCTGTGGGGTCGCCGAAGGTTTCTTCTTGGACTTTTGCTCTTTAACTTTTGACTTCATTGCAACTTCTTATTCGTACATGTGCTTTGCAAGCACACCAATAAAGTTAAGGTTGCGATACTTCTCATCAAAATCTAATCCGTATCCGACGACAAAATCCTTAGGGATATCAAAGCCAACATACTTAACATCGACTTCAACTTTGGCTGCTTCTGGCTTGCGCAAGATTGTAAGAATCTCAACAGTGCCGGCACCACGTGAAACTAGATTTGCACGTAACCAAGAAAGTGTTAAACCAGAGTCAACGATATCTTCGACGATCAAAATATTGCGACCGGTGATATCGCGGTCAAGGTCTTTGAGGATGCGTACAACACCACTTGATTTTGTTCCGGAACCGTAAGAAGAAACCGCCATCCAATCCATTTCGATGTGTCGCTGCATTGCGCGAGTCAAATCTGCCATCGCCATTACTGCGCCTTTAAGAACACCGACAAGAAGTAAATCTTTTCCTGCATAATCTTTATCAACTTGCGCAGCCATCTCTGCAATTCGCGAAGCTAGTTGTTCTTCCGTTGCAATAACGCGTTCGACATCGGTACCAACTGCTTGTAGATCCACCGGGTGGGTCTCCTTCGAAATGGGCTAGCGATGAGGCTAGCTGCGGGCGTAGGCCGAAAGTCTGCCCGAAATTCGGGCAACCTTCACACCGCCTGGAAGGCTGATCTCGCCTTGACCGTGCCATGAGGTGACCAACGCCTCAACAGCGCTCACATGATCGGCGCTCACCGAGCCCATCGGTGCTCCCTGAGCGTAGATCGCCCTGCGAATCAGACGAGTACGGATCGCTTTAGGCAGCCCTGCCAGAAATTCGATCTCAAGGGAAGCCAGGTCATGGCCCCGCGCGGTGCGATCGGTCAGCTCATCGAGTGCATCAGCATCATCACGCAAAAGTGATGCGGTGCGCGCCAGCGCTTCTGCGATGCCTGGGCCAATCTCTTTCTCCATTACTGGAAGAACTTGAGTGCGCACGCGAACGCGTGAGAAGTCTGCATTGAAATTATGTGGATCACTCCATGCATCTAAACCAAGATCACTACACGCTTGTTCAGTTATTTCTCGCGTCACTGACAATAACGGTCGGACAATTTTTCCGTTGACCACAGCCATTCCAGAAAGTGATCGCGCACCAGAACCACGCGCTAAACCTAAAAGAACACTCTCTGCTTGATCATCACGAGTATGTCCCAGAAAAATTTGAACCGCTCCACGTTGCTCGGCAATTGTATTCAATGCTGCATACCGAGCATCTCGCGCTCCGGATTCAAGACCGGAGCTCTGATCAACGCGTACTTTTTCAGAAATAACTTCGCCAAATCCAATTCGCTCTAATTGATTTACAACTTTGCGGGCCTGGATATCTGATCCATCTTGCAGTTGATGGTCGATTGTTACGCCGATGCAGGTAATTAAGAATTCTTTTGCCTCAACAATGAGTGCTCCAGCTAATGCAAGCGAATCAGCTCCACCAGAGACTGCCACAAGAATTCGATCACCTGCAGAGAGATTTGCTAAGTGTGGGCGTACCGCAGAGCGAAGTTCTACCAGTGCCTGCGTCATGCCTTAATGCTAGACCCGACCACCAAATGGCATAAGGCCCTTCACGCTATAAATACTGGAGTAGAGAAGCCCAGTATTCTTTGAATTAGCCTCCCACATCATTCCATCGCCGGCATAGATTGTGATGTGGTGAATTGAAGAGATCGTTCCCTTATATGAATAGAAGAGAAGATCGCCCGGCACGAGCTCGTTGAGCGAAACATGTTTGGTGTAACCAGCATAAAGAGATGAATTCAGGCGATCCCAGTTTGGCCAGCCTAATCCTGCTGACTTATAGGCAGCATAGACAAGGCCTGAACAGTCAAATGAATTCGGACCTTCTGATCCCCAGATGTAAGGCTTACGTGCAAGAACTTGTTTCTTTGCGAATGCAACTGCCGCTGCACGTTGTGCTTCAGTTGTTCGAATTGTTGATCTTCCCTTGAATCCTAAATCTGGCCAAACTTTTTTCTGACCACCAGTATTTGCCGCGGTGTTAGCTTGGCTCTCTTCCAAAAGCGCTAGCGCACGTTGTTGTTCAAGAGTAATTCGAACGCGTTTCGCACTTGCTAAATCTCGCGCTAACTTATCTTGAATATCCTGCAGCCGATCTACTTCTTTCTGCTGCTCGGCACGTGCATCATCTGCAACTTTCTTTGCCGCAGCTACTTTGGCAGTTGCGGTCTCTTGTGCAATCTTTGCATCATCAGCGACTTTCTTTGCCGCACGTGCCACTACTTCGGCGGCCTTAAAGCGACCCAGAGCAACAGTGTTCTTACTTCCTAAATTATCAAGTAGAGAAATCTGATCAATTAATTCTTGTGGACCGTTTGCGCTGAGTAAAGGTTGAATATCTGAAAAACTTCCGCCCATGATGTAGGCGTTGCTAGCAAGCTTTCCGATTACAGCATGCGTTGCAGAAACTTCTGCCGCCGCCTCTTGTGCCTTCTTGGCCGCCTCTTGTGCCGCAGTAGTTGCAACAGCTAACTCTCGCTTTGCTGTCACAAAGAGTGCTTGTGCCGCATTTGCTTTGGCGGTCAGACTTCGAAGTGTTTGATTTGCCGCTGCTAACTTCTTCGCTGCAGCTTCGGCAGCAGCTTTCTTCGCCGCTTCAGCTTTCTTAGCGGCCTCAATCTGTGCAAGTGTTGGCTTCGGCGTTGCTGCAATGGCAGACGTTACAGGCGTTACAGGGGTCGCAGATAGAGCTAAGCCAAAGATCATGGCAATAGCGATCAATCTAGGACGGTTTTTCACAATAAACCTTTCGTTACAAGGCCCACGATAAATCAGGAACCTTAGTAATTCCTGTTAAATGCTTAAGTGTCGCTAGTTGGCTACATCTCTTCGGGAAAAAAGTATGGATGCAACAAGTGCACCGACTCCGATGTAGATCGCAGCAAGGGTCATTCCATGTGAGTAGCTCACTTGTGGCGTGCCACCCATGGCGATGACATTCAATTGACTTCCTGGAAGCCATTCAAGTGTTGAGCTTTTGACCGCACCGAGCAAGTTTTCGATGATGAGCATCCATAGAACGCCGATCGATATTGAACTAATTGGCGAACGAAGTAGGAGTCCCATGATCATTCCGAGGATTCCAAATCCGACAACGGAGATCGAAACATTGACGAAAGTCTGAGCAATTTGAGTCCATCCATCTGAAGTAAACCAAAGAGATCGTTCGACCTTGGCTCCTGGAGCGAGGAAGTAAGAGATTGCTATCGAGACAACACCTGAGATTAAAACCATGACGAGAGCAAAGAGCTTCATCGAGATTAGTTTTCCAGCTAGTAGACGTAAACGACCAGGTTGGCGAACCAAGAGATTACGCAGAGTTCCATATGTGTATTCCTGTGCAGTCTGTGCAGCAAAAACGCAGTAGGCAATGATGCCCAGAAGTCCGCCGACGTTAGTGAAACCGATGATTGATCCACCAAATGAGGAGAGCATCTCCCGTGAAATTGGATTAGAAGGATCTGAATTTCCGCCCGGAGAATCGATCAGTAGATAGAGCAGGGAGGTAAAGAGCCCAGTGAAAAATAGTGCCGCACCGATAGTTCCTAGAAATAGCGTTGGGCGACGAAGTTTGCGCCATTCGGCTCTGATGACACGAATCATTTCTTATCTCCTGTCATTTCAAAGAATGTCTCTTCAAGGTTAGGTAGCTGCGGCGATAGCTGAGTGAGAATTATTCCTGCCTCAAATGCTTTTTTATTGAGTGTGCCCGCCCAATCAGCTGGACCTTCGATGTGGGCAACACCGGATTGAATGTGTGCCTTGTGTCCATCAGCAACTGCGATTGCAACGATTTTATCTAGGTCGGTCTCATTTTCTGTGCGGACCAACATAAATGGTTGTTGCGCTTCAAAGAGTTGTTGGATCGGACCAGCAAAGACAACTTCACCTTTACGTAGCATCACGATGTAATCGCTAATGATCTCTAGCTCTGAAAGTAAATGTGAAGAGACAAAAACTGTTGTGCCTTTATCTGCAAGCCCGCGCAATAGATCGCGAATCTCTTGAATACCTTCAGGATCAAGTCCGTTGGTTGGTTCATCCAGAATTAGAATTTTTGGATGTGGTAGCAAAGCGGCTGCAATGCCTAAACGTTGCTTCATACCCAGTGAATATGTCTTGAACTTTGATTGTGCGCGATCTGCCAGTCCCACAGTTGCAAGAACTTCCGCAACTCGTTCGTGGCTAAAGCCTCCGAGAGTTGCTAGTACATGGAGATTTTCAGCTCCAGATAGAGCGGGATAGAAGGCTGGACCTTCGATCATTGCGCCCACATGTTTGAGGTACTCATCTGGGTCGCTAATTGAATGGCCGAGAATCTGTCCTGTTCCGCCTGTTGGTGAGATCAAACCAAGCAACATTCGGATCGTGGTTGTTTTGCCAGCGCCATTTGGTCCTACGAAGCCACAAATACTCCCTAGGGGCACTTCAAAGTTGGCGTGGGAGACAGCAAATCGAGAATCATATTTCTTGCTGAGGTCTTGGACAGATAGAGCGATCGTTTGAGCGTGCATGTAGTGAATATAGTGTATGCAGATTAAGATTTCGCCATGAGCAAAGAGGTATGGGGCTATCAGCCTCGTAATGCGCGACCAGAGCCTGATTGGGAAGTTAATCCCCAAACTGCTGCAGTCCGTGCTGGTCTTGCACGTTCTGGTTTTGGTGAAACTGGAGAAGCTCTCTACCTTTCTAGCGGATTTACATATTCATCTGCAGAAGAAGCGGTTGATTCATTTACCGATGAAGTAGATCACTATCTTTACAGCAGATTCCATAATCCCACCGTTGCAATGTTTGAAAAGCGTTTGGCTGCAATCGAAGGTGCTGAGTTCTGCGTAGCAACTGGTTCAGGAATGTCTGCCATGTTCGCATCAATTGCCTGCACGGTCAGCGCAGGCGATCATGTCGTTGCATCGGCTTCAATGTTTAGCTCATGCCATGTTGTCATCACAGAATTTCTTCCTAAGTGGGGAGTTACTTTTGAATTAGTTAAGGGCAATGATCCTGCTGCATGGGCGAAAGCGCTGAGCAAGCCAACAAAAGTTGTCTTTATCGAAACCCCAAGCAATCCCCTGTTGGATATCGTTGATATCCGAATGGTGAGCGATTTAGCCCACAAGGTTGGCGCGACCGTGATTGTTGATAACGTAATGGCGTCACCAATTTTGCAGAAACCACTTCAACTTGGTGCCGATGTAATTATGTATTCTGCAACGAAGCATATGGATGGCCAGGGTCGCATTCTTGCCGGCGCGATTCTCGGATCGTTTGCATACATTCATGAGCATCTACTTCCATTTGTGCGTCATACAGGACCAGCGCTCAGTCCATTTAATGCTTGGGTTTTAGTGAAATCACTTGAAACAATGGATTTGCGTGTACGTTGTATGAGTGAAAACGCGCAAGCAATCGCTGAGTATTTAGAGAAGCGACCTGAGATAAAGAGTGTGCGCTATCCGGGACTGCCTTCACACCCTGAGTACGCGCTAGCCCAACGCCAGATGAGTGGCGGCGGATCAACTATCGGCATTGAATTTGCTGGTACTGCTAAAGATGCCTTTAAAGTCATGAATGCACTACGAATTATTGATATCTCTAACAACCTTGGAGATAGCAAGACGCTGATCACTCATCCTGCATCTACAACTCATCGCCGTTTGAGCCCTGAGGTTCAACTAGAGATGGGAATTACACCTTCTGTGGTGCGACTATCTGTTGGCCTTGAATATGTAGATGACCTAATTAAGGATCTAGATCAAGCCTTTAAGAGCTGAGCAATTACGAGCAAGGCTGAGAATAAAGTCAGATAAGTAATTGACCAATGGAAAATCTTCAGCGCAACCGCATTGTAATTTTCTGAATTCTCTTTCAACTGCACCAGTTGCAAAGCAAAAACTAACCCAAGTGCAATTGTGATCACCATAGCCCACCACTGCAGATCTGTGAGATAGATAAGTGCAGCTGAGCTAAGAATCATGGCAATAGTGTGAAACCACATATTCCGAAGCACGATATTGCGCGCAGCAATTACAGGAAGCATTGGAATCTTTGCTGCTTCGTAATCATCTTTATATTTAATTGCCAATGCCCAGAAGTGAGGAGGTGTCCAGAAAAAGATAACAAAGAAGAAAGCAACTGCAGCCCAGGAAAGTGAATTGGTTACTGCCGCCCACCCGATGAATACAGGCATACATCCAGCTGCTCCACCCCAGACAATATTCTGAGATGTGTGGCGCTTAAGAGCCATCGTGTAGACAACCACGTAAAAGGCAATTGCAATTGCAGTCAGGATTGTTGCAAGAGGTTCTGTATAAATCCAAAAGATCGTAAGCGAAAACGTGCCAATAACCGTTGCAAAAATAGTGGCATGTAATTTGCTTAGCGCGCCTGTAACAAGTGGACGCGCAGAGGTTCGCTCCATTAACTTATCGAGATCACTTTCTAAAACCATATTGAATGCATTTGCACTACCTGCAGCTAACGTTCCGCCGACAAGAGTTGCAACGATCAATCCCAACGATGGAATTCCTTTTTCAGCCAGGATCATTGCAGGAATGGTGGAGATGATCAGGAGTTCGACTACGCGTAGCTTCATCAGGGCTAAATACGCGCGAACCAGGCTCATGGGCCAAGATTACCCAGCAAATCCAATCTCTGTTCTCAGAGTGCTTTAAGGTTGCCGAGCTACCTTGCTCATAACAAGGAAGAGGGAGACACATGACACACGAGAACAATCAGAACCCTGACGATCTCAACTGGATGGAGATTTCACGCGAAGATGCAATTAATGATGTACGCCACAGTGGTCAGCGCCTTCCATTTGTTGCCGCTGCAGTCTCGCTATTAATTATTGGTGGCGGTGCGGTTTTTGCTCAAGCGAGTAATGAAACTCCCGCGCAAGCAGAAGAAATTTCTGTAACTCAAACTTCGCAAACGTCTTCAACCGTTAGCGATCCCGCTGTATCCAGTCCATCGGCTGCTGTGCCTTCTGTTGGTGGTTCAACAATGACTCCTGGTGGAATTCCGGTTATTCCTAATGTTGCACCCGGTGTCGGAGGTTATGACGATGATTATGAGGACGACGATGATCACGAAGATGACGATCATGACGAAGACGAGGATGACGACGATGATCACGAAGATGACGATCATGACGAAGACGAGGATGACGACTAAGATATTCACATGAGACGAGCGCTTGTAGCCATTGTTGCTACAGGCGCTCTCTCTTTTCTAGCTCCCGTTGTGCAGGCGAGTGAGACTCTCACATCTACTATTTCGACTTCAAAGATGAAGGTCATCTCAACAATCAATGGAAACATTGCACCAAAGTCTGTTGCCACATCCGGCACTGGATTAGTGAGTGCGCACAACATGATGTATCGCCATTCAGTGACGATTTATGACACCAACAAGAACGCAATTATCGCAACGGTGCCAGATACAGTCCGACTTTCAGATTTTGGATACAAGAAGTACAGCGGAAGTTACAAGGGAGCCCCAGTCGAAGGGGCATTTAGTCCTGATGGTAAATATCTCTACTTCACCAACTATGCAATGTATGGAAAAGGTTTCACTAAAGAAGGAACCGATAAATGTAGTCCTGCAAATGGATATGACAGTAGCTTCCTGAGCCGTGTAAACCTATCTAACTACAAAATAGATGCGGTCTATCCAGTTGGATCTGTTCCAAAAGTTGTGAAAGTAACTCCAGATAATAAGTACATCTTGGTGAGTAACTGGTGTTCATACACAGTGACGGTGATTTCAGTGGAGACCGGAAAGACAGTTCAGAATATAAAGATTGGTCGATACCCACGCGGTATTGCAATCACTAAAGACAGTCTCTATGCCTACGTTGCCGAGATGGGCGGATCTGGCATCCATCGCATTAACTTGCAGGATTTTTCCAAGACATTTATTCCCGTTGGATCAAACCCACGTGCGCTCGTACTTTCACCTGACGAGAAGACTCTCTATGTCACACTCAATATTTCAGGCAAGGTTGCAGCGTGGAACCTGGAAGCAAACAAGTTGATAAAGACAGTAAGTACTGGCAAGGCAGCCCGCAGCCTAGATATTTCAGATGATGGATCCGCTCTCTTTGTCGTCAACTTTGGCAGCGGAACGATGTCTAAAGTTCGTGCCTCAGATTTGAAAGTAATTCAAACAATTAGAGTCTGTAACGAACCAATAGGAATTACCTTTGACGCGCCCTCGCAGAACACATGGGTGGCTTGTTACGGCGGTTCAATTAAGGTGTTATCAAACTAACGACTGTTTCACTCTCAGTTATTGGTTCAAGTGGCAGTGCAATTCTTCCCAAATATCTATCTAGGGCATCTCTGGCAATTTTCGCCGCTGAATTGGTGCGAGAGAGACGATCAGCTAAAACAACAAAGATGTATTCACGATCTTTGGCCTCAATGTATCCAGCCAATGTGACCGTTCCGTTAAGCGTTCCTGTCTTTGCATGCACTAATCCAACTGCGCTAGGCGCTGTTTCCAGAAAACGTTCATTGAGAGTTCCATTGACTCCGCCGTCTGGCAGACTCTCGATTACGGCCGCAAAACGTGGATCATTGTAAATTTTGAAGAGTAGGTCACCCAATAATTTTGCACTCAGACGATTATCGTGTGAGAGGCCACTGCCATCTTTGACAACTAATTTTGTTGAATCAATCTCTAAGTCAGCCAATACCTTTGCATAGACATCTGCAATTCCTTCAGCACTTCCCTTAAAACCTGCTGCTTTAGCTGCAATACGTGAGAGACGATCTGAAAGGATGTTATCGCTCCACTGCATAAAGTAATGAGTCATCTGATGCACGGTGGGAGAAGCACTATTCAATACAGGTTCTATGGTGAGGTTCTGCGCTTCCAGAGCAGTCACCGGTTTCAGAATTGCGTACACCTTGCGAGTCTTTAGGTAGACCTTCATGTTCTTGGCTTCGCTGTCATAGATGCCGTTGTAATAAATTGTCATCTTTTTAACGGGTGCACCTGCTTGGATCTCGAGTTCAGTATGCGCGCGATATGCCAAATACTTCAAGGAAGTCTGACCTAAGCGCTTGGCGTTATAAGCGTTAAAGGTCGCCCAAGGGTCCATCTCTCCTTGAATGACAACAGAATTGGTTTTATCTGAAAGCGCTAACGATGTTTGAAAGCGCATCTGCGGATCCAAATACTGAGCAACTGCTACTCCAGCCAGCAGCTTCAGAGTTGAAGCAGGCTTTCGCATCGCATATCCATTTGACTCAAAGAGTTGCTCACCCGTTGAGGCATCGATCAGAATTACTGATGGATTCTTTAATTTGGGATCTGCTGCAAGATTGGTGAAGACCGTTGTGGCTCGAAGAGGATCAAATGCTAAAACTGGTGCGCTAAGTAGCGCCCCCAGAGTTAGGGCAGCAATTACTGCCGATGCGATCTTCTTCATTGCAGGAACCTTCTACCAGAGGTATGCCAGCAAAATATTGGTGACTGTAAGTCCCAACATCACTGAGAACGTTCTATCTGTAAAGATCTTCTTCTTGAGGCTGTTGTAGCCAACAACAAGAATTGCGAGCACTACCAAGAACTTGATGCCAACCTTCATGTGATTGATTTCAGTTTCGTGAGCTGCACTCCATGTGCCAACCATGACAACTCCTGCAACTAGCGCTGTAGTAGCGCTATGCAAGACACCAGGATTAAGGGCGCGTGGAGTCTTCTTCCAAGAAATAATCAGAAGGACAAGCACGCCCAGAATTGATAGCAAGTGGATTCCAAAGGCGACATGGAATGCGATCTTCATGATGACTCCGTTCAAGAGGCGAATATGTGAATTCTCTTGCCTAGTTTAGGGTTATCTCATGGAAATCAAGACGCCTGCGACCATCGGACCTGGAGAATTTTTCCCAGTTGTAGGTGTTGGCCCTCACGAAAAACCATGGCCTACGGGTGATCAATACGATCCTGAACTCCTTGAAAATGGCGATAGAAGAAATGTCTTGGATAAATATCGCTACTGGAGCGTTGAAGCAATCGTCGCTGATTTAAACACCAAGCGACATGGTCTACAGATTGCAATTGAAAATTGGCAACATGATCTCAATATTGGTTCTGTTGTTCGCACTGCTAATGCATTCAATGTCGATGCAGTGCACATCGTTGGAAAGCGCGATTGGAATAAGCGCGGTGCGATGGTGACAGATCGGTATCTCACAGTTATTCATCATCCAACAATCGCTGATTTTGCTACATGGTGCAGCGAAAAGAATCTGCCAATCATTGGAATCGACAACGTTCCATCATCTAAGCATTTAGAAGGAGCCGCACTCCCTGAAAAGTGCGTACTGCTCTTTGGTCAAGAAGGAGCTGGTATGTCAGATGAAGGGGTTGCTATTTGTAAAGTTCTCTACGCTATCGAACAGTACGGATCGACGCGATCAATGAACGCTTCAGCTGCTGGTGCAATTGCGATGTATCACTGGGCGCTGCAACATTTGCCTCGCCAGATTTAAATTAGCTTAATTTCCCAGCGGCTGAACTTCATCATCTGAAAGCGCTTCGCGCACCGCAACTAAACGGCGCTCGACTTCGTTAGCTTCTTCGATACGACTAAGTGCACGCATTACAACAACCATGCGAGTTTCAATATCGACGATGAACTCAAAATCTTTAGGCTCATCTTCGGCAATGATTTGAAGTACTCCATCGAGGGTTGCCAGGCCTTCTTCAAGCTTTCCAAGAAGGATCTCTGCCTTACCGTATTCAAAGAGTGCGAAAGTTTCACGGCGATGATCGTGTGCGGTCTCAAAGACATCGACTGCTTTACGGGCTGCCTCAAGAGCTTTTTCGCCATCGCCTAGCCAGTTGTAGCAAGAAGCGATCTT